>Ga0247827_10000001_pt1 | contig 354926 bp, 308 predicted proteins | sample 12C_Control_Day2_FD_194414 | JGI IMG/M metagenome (GOLD analysis project Ga0247827, IMG submission 194414) | Soil microbial communities from agricultural site in Penn Yan, New York, United States - 12C_Control_Day2 | ecosystem: Environmental > Terrestrial > Soil > Agricultural land | place... | reverse complement strand
ATCGTTACGGGTGCTATGAGCGACCGCGGCTAGCAGAAGTTCCTGAGGGGGTTCGTGCAGAATGAATGATTTCTAAATATTTTTTCAGGCGTAAATACTTTCATATTGATGGCACTGGCGAGTGCCATCCCGATATATAAAGGGCGAAAACGGGGTGAGATGGTTTTGTGCCAGTATCGGAAAAATTTTTTCAAAATTCGTCAAAAAAGTACGAACGGTCTTATGGCGTTTGGCGATAACAATCTGCTAGACGAAAGATTGGCGCCAGTTTTATGTCACGGCGACGGGCCGTTTTGGTGCGCGTCTCATTCGGATCGCGAAAGTCCATTCTTTTAGTGGGCCTTTTCTGTTGGCTGTCGGAAAGAGAGAACGACGCCCTCAAGCAAAATTCTGGGACCATGGGAGGGGGTGGAGTCGCCGCTGATTTCTCGATGCATCGGAAGGTCGACCCATTGGATTTTGGATAATTTCATACAAATCAATGCCTTGCATGTCCTGTTCGGAGGTGGTTACAAAATCGTGATGTTATTAGTTTGACGTCAAAAAACCGTCTAAATACCATCCCTCACCAGTTTTCAAGAGCTCCAAGGATAGGACTACTGTGGTGATGCTTCTTCGTGCGCAAAGGGCGGTCCTGTGCGCCCTCTTTGCTCTTTCGTACAGCTCTGCCTGGGCGGCTTCGCCGGGCGACCAAGATCTGATCCGCGAGCGTCAGAACCGGCTGCTTGAAGAGCAGCAGCGTCGTCTCGAAGAGCTGCGCAACCTGCCTGGACAACCATCGCTTCCCGACGCTCCAGTGCGTCCGGAAGATAAGCGCTGTTTCACCATTCGAACCATCGAGCTCAAAGGCGCCGCCAGCGTCTCAGTCGCCGAGCGCGATGAGCTGTTCACGCCCTTCGTCGGACAATGCCTGGGGGTCACCCAGCTCAACACGTTGCTCAAGGCCATCACCGACCATTACCTAGACCGTGGCCTGGTGACCAGTCGCGCCTATCTGCCGCAGCAAGACTTATCCCAAGGGCACCTGCAGGTGCTGGTGGTCGAGGGCCATCTCGAAGGGGTGCGCCCCGACGACGCCAGCGGCCTGTCCCCACGCGAACTGGGCATGGCCTTCCCTGGGGCGGTCGGAGGCCTGCTCAACCTGCGCGAGGTGGAACAGTTGCTCGACCAGCTCAACCGCCTGCCTTCGAACAAGGCGCAGATGGAGTTGACGCCGGGCGGAGCGGTGGGCGGTAGCCAGGTGTTGGTGCGCAACACCCAGCAAAAACCCTGGCGCGCTTCGCTGTCGCGCAACAACGAAGGCCAGCGCAGCACCGGCGAGCAGCAGGTCAACCTCGGACTGGAGTGGGACAGCCCACTGGGCCTGGCTGACCAACTGGTGCTGCGCGGGGGCCATGACGTGGTCAGCGACCACACCCAGGGCTCGAACAATGGCGTGTTCTACTACAACCTGCCCTGGGGCTGGTGGAACTTCAGCTACAGCTACAGTGAGAGCGAGTACCGCTCCCAGGTTCGAGGGAATGGTTTCGCCTTCAAGCAGACCGGCGATAGCCAGAACCATCAGTTGCGCGCCGAGCGGGTGGTTCAGCGTGACGCCATCAGCAAGACCTCGCTCAATGCCGGCCTCGCTCACCTGCGCACCAACAACTACATCCGGGAAAGCCGAGTCGAAGGCAGTAGCAATCGCCTGAGCGAGGCCCAGTTCGGCATCAATCACGGCCGACGTCTGGGCAATGCCTATGTGAACCTCGATCTGGGTATGCAGCAGGGCATCGGCGCCTTCGATGCCCAGGGCAATGACCATCCACGCCCGGGCCAGGCGGTGGCGCGCTATCGCAAGTACAGTGCCACGGTGAGCTTCGTGCAGGGCTTCCAGGTGTTTGGGGAGTACTTCAGCTTCAGCAGCATGGCCACCGGCCAGCGCAGCGAGGATGTGCTCTTCAGCCCCCAGCGCATCAGCCTCGGAGGGTTGTCCTCGGTGCGTGGGTTGAAAGACCAGTCATTGTCCGGCGATAGCGGCGGCTACTGGCGCAGCGACTTGCGTTGGACTCGACCGGTCACCTGGTCGGCCATGCGGCCGGTACTCAGCGAATATGGCCTCGGGGTGGGCTACGACCTGGGAGTGATCCGTAACGATCGTTATAACGACGAGTATCACGGTCGCTCCAGCAGCCATTCGCTGGAGCTATTTGCCCGCGGCCAGCACCTGGCTGCCAGCGTGACCTTCGCCCACAGCCTGGAACGCCCAGATGTGCTGCCCGACAAGGAACGGCCGGTGTATTTGCGTCTGGATTTTTTCATCTGAAACCCTGATTCACGAGAGGACACATGGACGTTCGCTTGTTCGCCTTCCTGGCCCGGCAACGCTCGGCCGACATTCAACCGCGCGAGCGGTTCTGCGGTCTGCCCAAGCGCGGGCTGGCCTTGCTGCTGGCCAATGCCATATTCTGGCAGCCGCTGTGGGCGCAGGCGGCCGAGGGTATTGTGGTCAGCGCGCCAGCAACTAGCCTGGATCGCGCGGGCAATGGCGTACCGATCGTCAACATCGCCGCGCCCAACGGCAGCGGACTGTCCCATAACCGATTCAGTGATTACAACGTCGGCCAACAGGGGCTGATCCTCAACAACGCCACCGGGCGCACCCAGGCGACTGAGCTGGGTGGGATCATTGTCGGCAACCCCAACCTCAAGGGCACAGCCGCCAATATCATTCTTAATGAGGTCAATGGCGCCAACCCGAGCCAACTGCGTGGGTACACCGAGGTGGCGGGTCGACGTGCGCATGTCATTGTCGCCAACCCGCACGGAATCAGTTGCGATGGTTGCGGTTTCATCAATACGCCACGTGCGACCCTCAGCACCGGTCGACCGGTGATCGAGAATGGCCAACTGACCCGCTACCAGGTAGACCGGGGCCAAGTCGCCATCGAAGGGGCGGGGCTCAATGCCGATAACGTCGACAGCTTCGAGATCGTCACTCGCAGCGCGAAGATCAATGCCCAGATCCAGGCCCGCAACCTGGCAATCGTCGCAGGCCGCAACGATGTTGATGCGCGAACCTTGTCTGCCACTGTCCGTGCCGATGACAACAGCGCCAAGCCGCAGTTGGCCATCGACTCATCGGCCCTGGGTGGCATGTATGCCGGGGCGATCAAGTTGGTCGGTACCGAGGCAGGTGTAGGTGTAAAGCTGGACGGTAATCTGATTGCCAGCGGTGGCGATATTCAATTGGACGCCAACGGCCAACTGCGCATGGCCCAGGCCAGTGCAGCCGAAGATGTACGCATTCGGGCAGCCGGTATCGAGGCTCGTGGAGCTGTGCATGCCGCAAGCCAGATGCATATGGACAGTCGGGGCGATTTGGTCAACCGACAGAGCTTGAGCGCTGCCGGGCAGGTGCAGTTGTCTGTCAGCGGCCAACTTAACAACCAAGGTGGCATTGAGGCTGGAGTCAGGTCAGATGGCAGCCGAAGCGCCGAAGGCGATCTGAAGATCAGTGCTGGCAGCATGGACAATCGCAACCAGCGTGTGATCGCCAGCCGCGATCTGACGCTGGCCACCCGCGACAGGTTGGACAACCAGAGTGGCACCCTTAGCGCCGGTCGAGATGCCCAGGTCAAGGCCGCTACCTTGGACAATCGTCAACAGGGCAAGCTGCTCAGTGCCGCACGCATGACACTCGAAGGTGGTCAACTGATCAACCGTGAGCATGGGCAGGTCACCAGCCAGGGGGCGCTGAAAGCTAACTGGGCACAACTGGACAACCAGGCCGGCGAGCTGTCCAGCCTGGACGCCATAGCCCTTAACCTGGGGATGTTGGACAACCGCGGCGGCCGTATCCTGGCCACTCGTGGGCTTACCCTTGTCAGCCAGGGCTCTGTCGACAACCGCACTGGTCGGATCGCCGGCCAAGCCACTCTTGATGTTTCCGCGCAAACGTTGGACAACAGCCAGGGTGGCCAGATCAGCGGCAACCAGGCAGTGACCGTCAATGTCGGCCGGCTCGACCAGCAAGGCGGGCGCCTGACCAGCGCGACCGACCTGACGCTCGACGTGAATCACGGACACCTGAACAACCGCGATGGCTTGATTGCTGCTCGCCAGTTGCAGCTGCGTCAATTGGCCGATGTCGACAACCGTGCGGGCGAGATCTCCAGCCAGCGCGCTTTCGGCCTCACCGCGCGCAACCTCGACAATACCGGTGGCCAGCTCTACAGCGAGCAAGCGCTGACCGTGCGCCTTGATCAGTTGTTCAGCAACCTCGACGGTCTGGTGTCCGGCGACGGCCTGAACGTTCAGGCGATGGGCCTGGACAATCGCCGCGGCGTGCTGACCAGTGATGCCGGTCTGGTGCTGGTCAGTCGCGAGGCTATCGACAACCAGCAAGGCGAAATATCCAGCGCTGGCACCAGCCAGGTTCGTGCCGCCAATCTTGACAACCGCAAGGGCATGGTCACTGGCAGTGATGGCCTGCAACTGGTCATCGACCAGGCCCTGGACAATCGCCAGGGTGTGCTGGCCGCGGGCAAGGCGCTGACGCTCAGCGCCATCAGCCTCGACAACCGCGAACAAGGCAAGGTGCTCAGTGATGGCTCGCTCATGGCCAAGGTCAGCGGTTTGCTGGATAACCAGGCACAAGGGCTGTTCAGCGGCCAGGGTACAACGCAAATCGACGCCGGCCAGATGGACAACCGTGGCGGTCGACTGACTGGCAAGGCCCTGCTTACCCTGCGTGGCGCGCACTGGGACAACCGTGGTGGCAAGATCGACGCGGGTGGTGATCTGTTACTGGCCATCGACACGCTAAACAATAGTGACCAAGGGTTGATCAGCGGCCAGGCAACCATACGCTACGAAGGCCGCGCACTGCTCAACCGCCTGGGCCTGCTTGGCGCGGTCGATAACCTGTATCTGCAGGCCGAACACCTGGACAATGGCGATGGGCGCCTGTCCACCGGCGGCGATCTGGACGCACGTATCGCGCGGGTCGAGCAGCACGGCGGCAAGCTCATGGCCCAGGGCAACCTGACCCTGCGCGGCGGCACGCTGGACAACAGCCAAGGCGGTTTGGTCGGCGCCGGGAAGGGCATGCTCCTGGCCGTGGACAATGTCGATAACCGCAGTGGCGAGCTATCTGCTACACACGTTCTGAGCCTCCAAGGCCAGCGTCTGGACAACAGCGCTGGCCAGGTACTGGGCGGCACCGACCTATCGCTCAAGGTCGCTCAGGTCATCAACCAGGCACAAGGCCTGTTGAATGCCAAGGGGCGCCTGACTCTCGAAGGGCTAGGGCTGGATAACCAGAGCGGGCGCCTGTCCGGAGAACAGGGCGTGCAACTTCTGTTGGGGCAGAGCTTGAATAACGGCAAGGGCCTGATCACCAGCGAAGGTGACCTGGATATCACCGCCGCCAGTCTCGACAATACCGATGCCAAGTTGACCACCGCCGGCAAGCTGGCCCTGGTCAGCCTAGGCTCGGTGCTCAACCAGCGCGGTACAATCATTGCCGGTGACAGCCTGAGTTTGCACAGTGCCGGCCTGGATAATCGTGCGGGCGAGATCGGCGCCCAGGGTGTGATCGACCTCGCCACCGGCACCCTGGACAACCTTGACGGCGGGCGTCTGGTCGGCAATGACCGTCTGAGCGTCAAAGCTGGTCAGATCAATAATGGCAACGGCAGCCGGATCGCCAGCGAGGGTGAGTTGACGCTCAGCGCCACCGGTCTCTACCAGCAGGGTGGGCAGCTGTTCAGCAAGACCGCGCTCACCCTCGGCCTCGATCATGGCCAGCTGATCAACCACGGCCTGATCAACGCCCCGGTCCTGGTCTTGAACGAGCTTGGTGCGGTGGACAACCAGCAGGGAGAGATCTCCAGCGCCCAAGGCTTCTCGCTGACCGCCACGCGTCTGGACAACCGACAGGGCAAGTTGATTAGCAACCAGGCGTTGACCCTGCGTATCGCCCAGGCCCTCGATAACGCCAAGGGATTGGTCTCGGCCAACGGCCTGGACCTGAGTGCCACCCGCCTGGACAACCGCGAGGGCCTGGTGAGCAGCCGTGGCAACCTGGCCCTGGCTATTGTCGAACGCCTCGACAACCGCCAAGGCACGTTGGTAGGCGATGCTTCCAGCCACATGACCGCCAATACCCTGGACAACAACCTGGGCACGATTTCGAGCAAGGGTGATTCGAGCATCGAAGCCAGCGCATTGGTCAACGCTGGCGGCTCATTGATTAGCCTGGGCCAGTTGCAGGTCAAGGCCGCGCAGTTGGACAACCGTGAAAAGGGCCTGGTAGGGGGCAATGACGCGGTGACGCTGGAGGTCGGACAGCTCGACAATCGCGGTGGAGAAATTACCGGTAAGGCTCAGCTGGGGCTGAGCGGTATGCAGTTGGACAACAGCGATGGCGGCCTGCTGGTCGCTGGCGCCGGGTTGACCCTGGCCATGCAGCAAGTGCTCAACCGCAACAAGGGCCGCCTCGAAGCCCAGACCGGCCTGACCTTGAATGGGCAGAAGCTGGACAACGATGGCGGCCGACTGACCAGCCAACGGGACATGGTCATCACCCTGTCCGGCCAAGCGCTCAACCGTCTTGGCCTGATCAGCGCCGAAGGCCAGCTGGCGCTGATCGCACAGGGCCTGGACAACAGCAGCGGCAGCCTGAGCAGTGCTGGCAAGCTGCAACTGACCACCCGTGACGCGCTGCGCAACAAGGGCGGCGAGTTGCTCACCGACGCAGACCTGACCTTGGCCAGCGCCAGCCTCTACAACAGCGACCAGGGGGTGCTGGCCAGCAAGGGCGCGTTGAGCATCACCACAGGTCAACTGGACAACAGTCGCCTGGGCAGCGTCAGCAGCAACCGTACGCTGGACATTCATGCTGGCCAGCTGGACAACCGCGACGGTGGCCGCCTCGGTAGTCGTGAAGCGCTGACCGCCAGTATCACGGGTCTCGACCAGCAGGGCGGCAAGTTGTTCAGTGACACTTCGGTGCGCCTGGACCTCAATCAGGGCCATCTGGACAACCGTGGCGGCTTGGTCAACGCCCCGCTGCTGGTACTGGACAACCTCAAGTCGGTAGACAACCGTGGCGGTGAAATCTCCAGTGCCCAGGCGTTCACCCTCGCCGCCGAGCAACTGGACAACAGCAATGGCCGATTGCTCAGCAACCAGGCCCTGCTGCTGCGCGTCAGTCAGCGCCTCGACAACCTCAAGGGCCTGATCGCCGCCCAATCGCTCGACGGTCGTGCTGGCGTGTTGGACAACAGCGGCGGCACCGTGGCCAGCCTGAGTAGCCTGAAACTCAACATCGATGGGCAATTGAGCAACCGTGACAGCGGGCTGATCGAAGCCAAGACGCTCGCACTCGCCAGCCAAGGTCTGGACAATCAGGGTGGCAAGCTGTTCGGCGACACCATCCGTGTGGATCTCGGCGGCGCCGACCTGGACAACGGCAACGGCTTGATCGCCACCGCTGGCCCGCTGACCTTGGACAACCTGCGTAAGTTGGCCAACCAGAATGGCGAAATCTCCACCGCCCAGAGCCTGCAGCTCAAGGCCAGCGCGCTGGACAACCGTGGCGGCAAGCTGATCAGCGAAATAATCCTGGGCCTGGCGACCGGCCGTATCGACAATCGGGGCGGTTTGATTTCTGGCTGGCAGGGCCTGAAGGTTGACGCTCACAGCTTGGACAACCGTCAGCAGGGCACACTCTCCAGCCGCTCGGGTGCGTTGGAGGCGAATGTCACCGATACCCTGCGCAATAGTGACGGCGGTGCCCTGGTCGCCTTGAAGCGCCTGGACGTGGCTGCCGCCAGCCTGGACAACAGCGCAACGGGCGTGCTCTCCAGCGGTGCTGGACAGCGTCTGACGATCAGCGGTGTGCTGGATAACCATGACGGCGGCCTGATCGATGCCGGCGCGGATCTTGAACTCGAAACTCACGCTCTCGATAACCGCGCTGGTAGCGTGGTGGCGCAGCAGGACCTGAGTTTGGTCGGCACCCGCCTGGACAACAGTGGCGGCAGCCTGGCCGCCCAGGGTGGGGTAAATCTCAACCTGTTGGCGGATCTGCTCAACCGCCAGGGCAAGCTCGCCAGTGGTAGAAACCTGCTGATCCAGCACGCCGGGCTGATCGACAATCAAGGTGGTCAGATCGTAAGCCAGGGCTTGCTCGATGTGTCAGCCGCGAGCTTCGACAACAGCCGGCGCGGTACCTTGGCTGCCAGCGGTACGCTCACCCTGGCGAGTGAAGGTGCATTGAGCAACGGCGACGACGGCCTGATCTACAGCCAGCAGGGCGACCTGCGCGTGCAAGCGGCGAGCCTCAGTAATAACGGCGGTAACTTACAGGCGCAACGTGGGGTGAGTCTCGATGTCACTGGAGACTTGGAGAATCGGGGCGGCAAGGTCATCGCGCAGAACGGCACGCTCGGTTTGACCGCTGCCAGCATCGACAATCGTGGTGGCGCCTTGGCCAGCCTCAACGGCACCCTCACCGCGCGCACCCTGGGTGTCCTGCGCAACGATCTCGATGTGCAGGGGCAGGGTGGCATTCTCCAAGCCATGCGCCTGGATTTGCAGAGCGCCAGCCTCGACAACCACGGTGGACGTATCGCCGCGTTGACGGGGGACGCACTGATCCGCACCGGCCTAGTGGATAATCGTAACGGCGGCGTATCGGCAGGAGGTCTGCTCAAGGTTGTCGGCACTAGCCTACTGAACGGAGGCGATGCCCGAGGCGAGATGGTTGGTCAGCGCATCGATTTGACTCTGACCGGTGCTGTGGACAACCGCCAAGGCATCATCGAAAGCGCGAGCACGCTCAACATAGACGCCGCCACGCTTGACAACCAAACGGGCCAACTGCGCGCTCTTGGCGGCACTGGCAAGAGTCAGTTCGCCATTGGTGGGGTATTTGACAACCGCAATGGTCTGGTGGAAGTCGGCAGTAGCGATCTGACCTTGGGCGCAAGCCTGTTGCAGAACCTGGATGGCAAGGTGCTGCACGCCGGCACCGGCACGTTCGATATCGACATGGCAAATTTGACCCGCGCCGGTGGCAGTCTGATCACCCGCGGCGGCCTGACATTGACTGCCGACAGTTGGACCAATGGCAGCGCGATCCAGGCCGGTCGCCTCACCCTCAACGTCAACAACCTTAGCCAAACGGCCGCGGGTCAGTTGCTGGCGTTCGACAGCTTGGTCGGTAATGGCAGCAACTGGAGCAATGACGGCCTGATTGCCAGCGATGGCAGTCTCAAACTGAATCTCAGTGGTACCTACAGTGGCGAGGGGCGGGCCGCCAGCCTGGGCACGCTGGGCTTGAACGCTGCACAGATGGACCTGGGAGCCAATGCCAGCGTGACCGGAGCTGGCAATACTTCGATCCAGATTGCCGGCTTACTGAGCAACCAGGGCCGATTGACCTCGGCGGGCGATCTGATAGTCAACGCCGGTCGCCTGAACAATTTCGGCACCCTAGGGGGGAATCAGCTCGTTCGCGTCAGCACTGGCGGCCTTCGCAACGATCGCGGTTTGCTGTACAGCGGTGGCGATATGCAACTGTACACCGGCAGCCTGAGCAACTTCTACGGGGATGTGTACAGCCTGGGTGAGCTGAGTGTCGCACGGGATGCGGCAGGGAACTGGGCGGATAGGCTGGAGAATATTTCCGGCAGCCTGGAGAGTGTCGGGGATATGCGCTTGAGCGCGGGGGAGATCGATAACAAGAAGGAGTTCTTCAACGTATCCGGTGAGCTGGTTTCTGGCGCGATCGGTATGCGCATCACCGGTCGAGCTACTGGCCATTTTGTCTTGCAAGAGTATTACCAGTCCAAACTCGAGCAAGACTCGCCGGCGTCGACTATCAGTGCAGGAAGAGACCTTCTGCTCAACGGGGGTGAGCTGAACAACTCGACTTCGGTGATCACTGCGCAGCGCGACCTGACCGCAAATTTCACCACGTTCAACAACGTTGGCAGCAGCTTTGGCTCGTATCAGGTCTTGAAGTCTTTCAATGCGCGAGGGGGTAATAATTTCTTCACCGAGATGTGGCGGTACAACGCCGCCAACGACCCTGGCTACAGTATGTCAACGGGCAATAACCAGTGGTCCAGGGGGCGTTTAGGCAACGTACGCACGTGGGATTCCAATTGGAAAGAAGCAGTAGCGACACCCAGTCTCAGCCGATCACCACAAAACGAGTATTCAGTACAAGTTGCTTGGTATAACAGCTGGCTGTGGACAAAGGGTCTTGCCTTCGCGAGGGTCTCTCCCTCGTATCAACAGGGCATTCGCACGCCACTGCCGGCACAAGTGCAAAACGCCAAATTCTTCGATGAGCGCACCATCGTCCAGCCTGGTCAAGTTGGTGCTGTCAATGCCGTAGTCCAAGCCGGCGGTCGAGTCCAGATAAATGCCACCAAGAACCTGACCAACAGCGTGGTACAAGAGGGCATGCCGGTCGCAGGTTCAGCTGGCAAAGCGTTCGATCCGAAACTGCCATCGGCCTCCGGCAGTACGATTATCAACATCCACGCCCAGTTGCCGCCGGATCTTGCACGTCAGCAGGTCAACCCGCTGGCGCTGGGGGGCTTCACCCTGCCTACTGGCCAGAACGGTTTGTTCCGACTCAGCGATCAGGCCGGGAGTACCCACACGGCAGGTGCGCCGGGCTGGAGCTTGGGGGCTGCCAGCGTCGCCACGCAGCACCGCCAGCCCGTGACCCCTGGCGTGCAGCTGGGCGCTCTTCAGGCGGCGCAGGCGAGCTCATCCAGCCCCGCTAGCCAGCAAATCGCTCAAGTTTCCCACCCAGCCGCACAAGCTGTTGGCGACGCGAGCAGCATCGAGGTGCTCGCCCCTGCTGGGGCAACGCTGAATAATTTGATTCCACAGCGCCATGGCGGTGCTGACAGTCAGCAACCGACCCTGGTCGGCAACCAAGGGATCAGTGGTGTGCCAACCCAGCTACCTGGCATTACGCAATTGCCAGACAGTCAGTTCATTGCTGCCCCACATAAATACCTGATCGAGACCAACCCGGCGTTGACCGACCTCAAGCAGTTCATGAGCTCGGACTATTTGCTCGACAAGCTTGGCTACGATCCTGACCAGAGCTGGAAGCGCCTGGGCGATGGCCTCTACGAACAGCGTCTGATCCAGCAGGCGATAGTGGCTCGCACCGGGCAACAATTCATCGATGGGCAGAACTCAGGCGAGGCGCTGTTCAAATACCTGATGGATAACGCCATCCGCAGCAAGGATCAGCTCAACCTGAGCATGGGCGTAGGCCTCAGTGCCGCCCAGGTGGCGGCGCTGACCCACGACATCGTGTGGATGGAACAGCATGTCGTCAACGGTGAACAGGTGCTGGTGCCGGTGCTCTACCTGGCTCAAGCCAATGACCGCCTGGCGCCCAACGGCGCACTCATCGCCGGTCAGGATGTCGAGCTGATCGCGGGTGAGAACCTGAGCAACGTCGGTACGCTTCGCGCCTCTGGCAATCTGTCTGCCACTGCGGGCAAGGACCTGCTCAACGGCGGCCTTATCGAAGCGGGCGAGCGTTTGAACCTGCTCGCCGGCAACAACCTGATCAACAGCGCCGGCGGCATTATCGCCGGTCGCGACGTCAGTCTTACCGCAATCAACGGTGACGTCATCAACCAGCGTGACCAAACCCGTCACGCCATGAATTATGCGGGCATCACCAATCAGTGGGACTACCTCGATAGCGCGGCGCGGATCGAGGCCACCAATGACCTCAGTGTCAAGGCTGGACAAGACGTCAAGAACATCGGCAGCGTGATCACCAGTGGCGGCGACTTGTCCATCAGCGCCGGGCGTGACGTAAGCCTGCTGGCGGTCGAGCAGCGTGAAGGCTTCTACACCGGGTCGCAACGCAACAGTAGCGTCAAGCAGCACGGCGCCACCGTCGCAGCAGGTCGCGATCTGAACATCGATGCCGGCGGGGATATTGCCGGTGTGGCCAGTCGCATCGAGGCAGGTCGCGATATTGCTATGGCTGCTACCGGCGACTTAGCGCTGATCTCGGCTGCTGATGAAGCTCACAGCTATAGCCGTAGTAAAAAAGTCACCCAGTCCAAGGACCAGGTCACCCAGGTCTCGACGTCGATCAAAGCCGGTGGTGATGTGTCCCTGGTCGCCGGGCAGGACATGACAATCGTTGCCAGTCAGGTCCGGGGCTCTGGCGATGTCGATATCGACGCCGCCCGTGACCTGACTATCGCCTCCGAACAGGATGAAAGCGCCTCCTATTACCTGAAGAAAAGCAAAGGTTCGTTCGGCCGCAGCAGCGCCACTCAGAAGGAGAGCTACCACAGCACCAATGTGGCCTCGGTAATCGAAGCGGGCGGCGATCTGACGGTCAATGTCAGCAAGACCGAGAACGGTGGCCTCGCCCTGGATGGCGGACGCGATGTGAGCGTCATAGGTAGTCAGCTCAAGGCTGGCGGCGACCTGATGGTGGGAGCTACGGGCGATGTGGCGGTGCTCTCTGGGGTCGAAGAGCACGGCGAATACAGCAAGAAAACCAAGTCCGGATTCCTTGGGCTGTCGAAGAGCGGCAAGAGCCAGCTCAAGACCAGCGCGAGTCAGGTCGCCAGCGAACTGGACGCGGGCAACGACATCGTCCTAGCTGCTGGGAACGACCTGCGTCTGCGCGCCAGCGAGGCCAATGCGGGTAACGATGTAGAGTTGCGCGCAGGGTTGCTAGACAGCAAGGGCGACATCAACCTGGTTGCGGCCAACGACACAACCTACAGCCGCTCCGAGGAATACAAGAAGAAGGTCGGCCTGTCGGTGTCCTCGGATCTGGTGATCCGATCAGTCTCGGTGGCCTCGGCCAAGGCCGCAGGGCAAGAGGCCCGGAGCAGCACTAGTGTCGCAAGTCAGGTGGTGGCCGAGCGTGACGCGACGCTCCAGGCAGAGCGCGACATCAATCTGCTAGGCAGTGGTGTGAATGCCGGACGCAACGTCACCCTCAATGCCGGGCGCGACGTCAACGTGGCTGCAGCCGAGAATCACCGTGACGACCAGCAGTGGTCCAAGACCACCCAGGTGGGCTTGAGCTTTGACAGCGACGATAACGGCGTCAGTTTCTTTGCCGGTAGTGAGATGGAAAAGGCCAAAGCCCGCCTGCGTCAACAGCTGGCCGCCGCCAGTCAGCTCAAGGCAGGGCAAGATCTGGATGTAACCGCAGGGCGTGATTTCAACCAGACCGGCTCCGACCTGATCGCTGGGCATGACATCAAGCTTGGGGCTGGCCGCGATATCAACATCGATGCTGCCCGAGAAACTCAGGTCCGAGAGCAGGAGCATGAGTACGTCAGTCACGGCGCGGGTGGCTCGATCAATCATAACTTTGGCAATACCAAGGATGCGGTAAGTAGCGCAGGCAAGGGCGAGAACGCCGTCAGCAAGGGATCAAGCACCTTGCAGGCGATCGATTCGGTCAATCAGTTCCTGGCTGGCCCGACCGCTGATGGCAAATTTGGTCGCAGCGCCCAGAGCAGTCAGCAGACCAGCATCGACCAAGGCAATCGCACATCGACACTGGACGCCGGCAACGACATCACTCTCGACGCCGGCAACGACGTGACGATCAAGGGCGGTCAGTTGCAAGCCGGGCGCGATATTGCCATCAAGGGTCGAGACATCGACATTGACGTTGCCCAGGGTAGCGTTAGCCAGGAAAGCCAACAGTCGCAGAGTTGGGGGGGCGTGCACGGCGGTACCAGTGGCGGCTTCAAGTTGGGTATTGGCGCTAGCCATGGCACCGCCAGCGCCGATAGCGCACAAGGCACCTCGACGCCGAGCCAGCTCAACGCCGGACGCGATGTCAAGCTCGATGCCAGCAACGACTTGAACATCATTGGCAGTGGGGTTCAGGCCGGGCGGGGTATCGATCTGGCTGCGGGCAATGACTTGAACATCCGCGCTGCGCAAAACGACAGCAGCCAGGAAGACAACCGCCGCAGTGGCGGCGGTGAAGTGGGAATTACCGTTGGATCGGAAGGCCTGGGTATCTATGCCAGCGTCAACCTGGGCAAGGGCAATTTGGAGCGCGAAGCGCAGCGCCACCAAGAGGCCTACATCTATGCCAGCGACCAGCTGAAATTTACCAGCGGCAAGGACACCTCCATCGCCGGCGCGCAGTTGCGCGGTGACCAAGTGATCGGCCAGGTGGGCGGAGATCTGAGCGTGGCCTCGGCCGTCGATACCGGCAAGGTCAAAGGCAAGGAGTTCGACCTCAGCGCGACCGTTACCGTGGGGCCGGGTGCTGGCGCCAGTGGCTCGGTGGGGTACGGCCAAACCTCAGGCAAGACCGAATGGGTCGAGAACCAGACCCGCATCACCGGTGCCAGCAAGGTCGACATCCGAACCCAAGACCATACTCAGCTAGATGGCGCGTTGATCGCCGCTGACAACGGCAACCTCAAGCTCGACACCGGCAGCCTGGGCTACAGCGATATAGCCGGCAAAGACAAGGAACACGGTTACTACCTCAACGTCGGCGGCACTTTCAGCAACGATTCAGGCAGCGCCCAACAGGACAGTAGCCAGGTTGGCAAAGGAGAGAAGGGCCAGAACGGCTGGAGCGTAAGCGGTTGGGAGTATGAGAAGGATCGCGAGCAGATCGTTCGTGCCACGGTCGGCGCAGGTGATATCACGGTGCGTCAGGATGCCGAGACAGGCCAGGCCTCGACTACCGGTTTGAACCGGGATCTGGACAAGGCCTACGCGATCACTCGGGACAAAGAGTCGCGCACCGACCTCTACGTGACCGGTAGCTCCTTGGACGATGCACTGAATCCGCAGGAGACACTGCAGCAGTGGAGCGCTGGACTGCTGGATTACAACAAGACCGCGCAGAAGAACTTCGAGCAGGCCAGTACCGGACTCAACGCTACGCTCAATCGTCTTGAGCGGGTGATGGGCCGGCAGATCCCGGCCGGGGTGGGCGCTGTCACCAGCCGTGAGTTTGCCGAGCAGACCCTGGAGCAGTTGATCCTCAGCGGCAAGAGTCGCAGCCAAGCCATGGCGATGATGGCAGATGGTGACTTCCAGAATCGCGTCTTGGAGCAGTTGAGCCAGTTCTGGAACATCAGCCCGGAACACGCTGAACAGGTAAAAGGCGTCGTTGCCCAAGCGCTTGAGCCGATAAACGCACCCACGCTCGTAAATCTTCCTCCCTCAGAGGTCGCCGCCGCGAGACTGACCCTGCTGCAGGAAAACTTGCGCGCACTGTCTGACATCAACGAGTTCATTGAGCAGAATCCGGACAAAGCCCAGGCCGTCGCCGTCGTGCTGGCCTTGACCCAGGGGCCGAAGGGCGTGATTCAGGCTGTGGCCATGAGCGCCGCCGAGCAAACCCCGCTTGGGCAAGAGCTGATGGCCCGCTTGCAGGGCATGCAGGAGTATGTGGGGCAGAAGATTGCCGAGCATATGGAAGGCCAGGGGCTGAAGAAGGATGATAGTTTTGACCAGTACCTGATGGGCGGTGGTAGTCTGGTTGCGAGCATCATCGGGACTGGTATCTCAGCCGTTAAAGGCGGCAAGGCTGGTGCTGATGGCCCGTCGCGTGAAGTCAAGACGGGGGCTGAGAGGGGTAATGGAGGTGCAAAAGGTAGTGCGTTCGCTGGGAAAAACATTGATGATTTGTCGAATGCAGGAAAACTACTTGATCCGGCCGATAAATCAGGACAACTTTCATTAGCTGGTTGAGCACTCCAAAAACACGGTAGTCGTGAAGGTAGTGCGTTACCTAGCGTTAAAGGAAGCCCTTCTGAAATCAACGCCCAAGGTCAAAAAATAGCTGACGAGATCTTGAGCAATCCGGCGACCACCGTAACCTATAAAGACACCGGTAGATTTGGGAAGGTCATGGATGTGATTGCCCCCGATGGCCGCGGGCTTCGCTACGATTCGAATGGGAAATGTATTGGTTTATTGGAGCCGCCGAAGCCATGAATATTTTATCTACTGTGATAACAAGCCCCCCAGATCGGGAGAATTGTGTATTCGAGATTTGGGCGGGGGCGAGTCAGTTGGCTGAGGTATCACATGAGCCAGGAAGACCAATTGAAATAGAAATTTATCCCCCTGTTGAGGGAGGTAAATGGAATTTCAAACTTGAGGACCTTGTGGTGGCTTTGCATCAGGCGACTAAGACTTTAGCTTCTCACGAATAAGTTGGTGCAAAAGGAATAGGCGAGGTTTCAGGAACCGCAAAAGACTCATGTCTGCATCCCGCCGGCTGAGTGCTTCTTTTGTATGGTCCCTGACTGCCGCCTCAGACCCCGCTTGTGCGGGAACTGACAGGATTGCCGCTTAGCAACATGCTGATGCACGATACAACCTGATCTCGTGCCGCGATCATTCACTCTGAATGATCGCGCAAGAACACCAAATGATCCGTCTTCGACTGCTCGGCACTGTAGTAGTACCCCTGCACATCGAACTGCTTGAGCTGCTCAGGATCGTTGATCTGCTCCTGGATCACGAACCGGCTCATCATCCCCCGGGCCTTCTTGGCATAGAAGCTGATGATCTTGTACTGGCCGTTTTTCCAGTCCTTGAAGTCGACGTTGATGACCCGCGCATTCAAGGCGTTGCGCTTGACCGCGCTGAAGTACTCGTTGCTGGCCAGGTTGAGCAGCACGTCATCGCCTTGCTCGGCCAGGGCCTGGTTCAGCCATTCGCTGATCCGCGTGCCCCAGAATGCATAGAGGTCTTTGCCACGGGCGTTGGCCAGCTTGGTGCCCATCTCCAGGCGGTAGGGTTGCATCAAGTCGAGCGGGCGCAGCAGGCCATACAGGCCGGAGAGCATGCGCAGGTGCTGCTGGGCATAGCTGAAGTCGTCTTCGCTGAGGCTTTCGGCGTCAAGCCCGGTGTACACGTCACCCTTGAACGCCAGCAGCGCCTGCTTGGCGTTGGCTGGGGTGAAGTCTGGGGTCCAGCTGCCGAAGCGTGCGGCGTTGAGGCCGGAGAGTTTGTCCGACAGGTGCATCAACTCGCTGATTTGCGCAGGGCTCAGCTCACGCAGTTGGGTGATCAGCTCCTGCGAGTCGTCCAGGTACTGCGGCAGGGTGAAGCGCTGGGTCACCGCAGGGGTGTCGTAATCGAGGGTCTTGGCGGGGGAAATCACCGTCAGCATCAGGTCGGCTCCTTGAATCGTAGAGGCGGATTCTACGGGCTGGCCGGGGTAAGTCCAAACTATGCCGACGATAGTCACAGAACATCGGCGAGCCTCGCGTTATAGTGCGGCTCATGATTGAACGGGATTTGCGGAGAGTCCGACCGTGCGCATTGCCTTAGCCTTGCTGGCAGGCTGGTTCAGCCTGGCCGTGCAGGCCGCCCCACCGATTCAAGCCAGCCTGGACCGCAGCCTGTGGCCAGAGCAACTGGACAGCCCGGCGCTGTTCGATGTCGCTTCGCGTGCCGAGATCCTGTCATTTGCCCAAGTGCTGCAAGAAAGTGAAATGCTCGATGAGCCGGCGCTGGCTGCGCGGCTCAAGCTCAGGCAGGTCAATTTGACGGTGATTCGTGCGGTGCGGGCGCGGATGTGGCAGCGGCTGTGGCAGAACTATCAGCAGGCCCAGCGCAGTTGCGTGCAGGATGCCTCGTTCTGCTACCCGGTCGAGTCGATGGCCGAACTTCGCACGCAAGCCGCCACGTTCAACGCTGATGTCGGCGAGTTCTATACCGGTTGGATCGAGCCGAGCCGGCAGTTCCATGTACGCTATCTGGATGAGCAGTTGCGCAAGGCAGCGTTGTTCCCGCAGACCAGCAGCGAGATCGAGCGCCTCTCCAGCCGCGAGCGCAATGGCGATGAGCTCAATGACCGGATGTTCTTGCTGACCTTCGTTGGTGGCCCCGGCGCCGAAGGCAGCAGCACCGACAGCCTGACCGACTATTTGCGCCGGCAGAAGCTGGGCGGCACCTTCTTTGTCTTGGGTAATCGCCTGCAACAACGTCGCGACGCCGCCGCCAGTTCGCTCGGCGAGCTATATGCCGGGCAATGCGTAGGCATTCAGGGGTGGGAGTACCGCTCGCATGCGCAGTGGCAGGACTGGCAAGACTCGCTGCGCCGCAGTCAGGCGCGGGTCCAGGCGGATTTGCCCGAGCAGTACGTGCCGTTGTTCCGTCCGCCCTATGGCCAGCGCCGCGCCGATGGCGAGGCGTTCATGGCCAGCCAGGGGCTGCAGGTGTCGCTGTGGGATATCGATGCATTGGATGACACGGCCTTGACTGCCGAGCAATCCGCCCAGCGCGTGGTAACCCTGATGCTGTTGTGGCGCAAGGGGGTGATTCAATTGCACGACAATCAGCCCAAAGCCCAGCAGGCGGTGCAGTGGCTGTTGCACAACACCGGACAAAGTGGCATCGGCTGGGAAGATTGCCAGGCGTACGCGCACCAGGATGGCCCACCTGCATCACACTAGGCGGCAACCTACCCCGCGAAAAGCATAGGGCTTGATCTTTGACTTTAGTCCCCCGATGGCAGCCAGCCAAGGCGCGTTAGCCATTCGGAAAAATAAACTTCATCGGGACGTAAAAAAGCTTTTTTTGTTCATGGTTTTTGCGGTATGAAAGAACCAGACAGCCGATTCCTGCAGCACAGGTGGCGTCATCCAGACCCTCCTTTGCCAGGTGCGCTTCCCGCCCGTAACGACGCGGATACGGGGAGAACGGCGTCACTCTGCGGCGCAGCGGTTACGCGCCGCGTGGTTCTGACACAAGGTGCCCGAGTATGGATGACCATGGACGCAACCCTTCCTCCACCCAGCCGATCCTCTATGTGCTCGATACCAACGTCCTGATTCACGATCCCAACGCATTACTCAACTTCGAGGAGCACCACGTCGCCATTCCGATGACGGTGCTGGAGGAACTCGACAAGCTCAAGACCGGTAAACACACCATCGCCGCCGAATGCCGCCAGGCGATCCGGCTGATCGATCAAACCCTCGGTGACGCCTCGCCCAGTGATGTCGAACAGGGTGTGCCGATCCAGCGTGGCAAGAGCGGACCGAAAGGTTTTTTGTCCATCCTGATGAGCCCGCGTAGCGAGCCCAACCGTCTGCTGCCAGAGAACCTGGCCGACAACATCATCATCAACCAGCTTCTGGAACTGCGCGCTAAACGCTCCGACCTGGACGTGGTGCTGGTGACCAAGGACATCAACATGCGCCTGAAGGCGCGCGCTTGCGGGATTGCCGCCGAGGACTACAGCACCGACCAGTTGGTCGACGACGTGTCATTGCTGTCCAAGGGCTATCACTCGGTCAGCGGATCGTTCTGGGACCGGGTCAGCAAGGTCGAGACCCGTCAGGAGCGCGGCCGCACCTGGCATCGGGTGCAGCTGACCGACAACCTGCCGGCGGTGCACGTCAACGAGTTCATCATCGATGAGCAGGGCTTCGTGGGTTGGATCAAGGGCATCCGTAACGATGAGCTGCTATTGCTCGACCTGCACCAGGAGCCGCTGCTGCACCAGGAGGCCTGGGGGCTGAAACCGCGTGACATCCATCAGAGCCTGGCGCTGTTCGCCTTGCTCGATCCGGATATTCACCTGGTCAACCTGACTGGCGCTGCCGGTTCCGGCAAGACCATCCTGGCGTTGGCTGCGGCTATCGAACAGACCATGGTCAGCAAGCGCTACCGGCGCATCATCGCCACCCGCAGCGTGCAGGGGCTGGACCAGGAGATTGGCTTCCTGCCAGGCACCGAGGCGGAGAAGATGGAGCCTTGGCTGGGGGCGATCACCGACAACCTTGAAGCCTTGCACATGGACGATGAGAGCACCCATGGCAGCGTCGAGTACATCCTTGAGCGGGTACCGCTGCAGTTCAAGTCGCTGAACTACATTCGCGGTCGTAGCTTCCAGCAGAGCCTGATCCTGATCGATGAATGCCAGAACCTTACCCCGCACCAGATGAAGACCATCATCACCCGCGCGGGGGCAGGGTCCAAGGTGGTGTGCCTGGGCAACCTGGCGCAGATCGATACGCCTTACCTGTCGGCGACCAGTTCTGGGTTGACCTACTTGACCGAGCGCTTCAAGGACTTCCCGCATGGCGTGCACATCACCCTGCAGGGTGTGCCTCGTTCGGTACTGGCTGAGTACGCTGAGTCGCACCTGTAGATAGGTGGCTGTAGGGGCTTCATCGCGGGGCAAGCTCACTCCAACAGGGCTGCACCGCTCTTGTGGGAGCGGGCTTGCCCCTCGATGAAGTCGCTACAACGCCAGCCGGTTGCCCGCTGCATAACCCCATCACCATCCGCCCGGCTTTTTTCGCTGCGTAAACCTGACCGGCAGGTTTACACTGATCGCTCCCTTCCCAGGAGCAGAGCAGTGCTGACTCATCTCGATTCCCAGGGGCGCGCCAACATGGTCGACGTCACTGAAAAAGCCGTGACAGAACGCGAAGCGGTGGCCGAAGCGCGCGTGCGCATGTTGCCGCAGACCCTGCAAATGATCGTCGACGGCGAGCACCCCAAAGGCGATGTGTTCGCCGTGGCGCGGATTGCCGGTATCCAGGCGGCGAAAAAGACCAGCGAGCTGATCCCGCTTTGCCATCCCCTGATGCTCACCAGCGTCAAGGTCGAGCTCAGCGCCGAAGGTACCGATGCAGTGCGTATCGTCGCCCGCTGCAAGCTGGCCGGGCAGACCGGAGTGGAGATGGAAGCACTGACTGCCGCCAGCGTTGCGGCGCTGACTATCTATGACATGTGCAAGGCAGTGGATAAGGGCATGGTCATCGAGCAGGTGCGCCTCTTGGAAAAAATCGGCGGCAAGAGCGGCCACTATCAGGTGCAGGCGTGATGAAAGTCCAAGTGGTGTATTTCGCTCGCTATCGTGAGCAACTGGGGCGTGATGGCGAGCCGCTGGAAGGCGATTTCGCGACGATTGCCGATGTGCGCGACGCCTTGCTGGCGAAGGGCGATGATTACCAGGTGCTGGCCGAGCAGAACCTGATGTGCGCGCGTAACCAGGATCTGTGCCGGCTTGACGAGCCGCTGGCGGAGGGCGACGAAGTGGCGTTCTTCCCACCGGTGACCGGAGGCTGAGCATGACGGTTCGAGTGCAGGAGCAGGCGTTCGATCCGGGCGCCGAGGTCAACGCCATGCATGCCGCCAATGTCGGGGTCGGGGCGGTGGTCGGCTTTGTCGGTTATGTGCGCGATTTCAACGATGGCCGGGATGTGGCCGGGATGTTCCTGGAGCATTATCCGGGCATGACCGAGAAGGCTTTGGCCAAGATCGTCGTCGAGGCCGAGCAGCGTTGGCCGTTATTGAAGGTCGAGGTGCTGCATCGTATTGGCGGGCTGGAGCCGGGCGAGCCGATCGTGTTCGTCGGTGTGGCCAGTGCGCATCGGCAGGCAGCATTCGATGCCTGCAACTTCATCATGGATTACCTGAAGACCCGGGCGCCGTTCTGGAAGAAGGAAAACACCCAGGACGGGCCGCGCTGGGTCGAGGGCAGGCAGTCGGATCAGGATGCTGCCGAGCGCTGGCAATAACCCATCGATAATGGGTCTGCGTGGGAGTCCTAGCGTGGGAGCGGGCTTGCCCCGCGATCGCTTCAGGCCAGGCAACGAAGCTGCCTGGGCCTACGCTATCGCGGGGCAAGCCCGCTCCCACGCGATGACTCTTACGCTATGCCTTCCACACTACGACTGTCAGTGATGCTTGCGCGGTACTGCCTGCAGCAACTCGTCAGGTGGCATCTCGCACTTGATCTTGCGCCCCAGCAGCTCTTCGATCGCTGGCAACTGATACGAATCATCTTCACCGGCAAAGCTGATCGACACACCCGCAGCCCCGGCGCGGCCGGTACGGCCAATGCGGTGCACGTAGTCATCCGGATCTTCCGGCAGGGTGAAGTTGATCACGTGGCTGATGCCATCGATGTGAATCCCGCGCCCGGCCACGTCGGTGGCGACCAGCACGGTGATGCGCCCCTCTCGGAAGTTTTCCAGGGTACGAATGCGCTTGTGCTGCGGCACGTCACCGGACAACTGGGCGGCGTTGATGCCGTCGCGCACCAGGCGCTCTTCGATGCGCCGCACTTCATCCTTGCGGTTGGCAAAGACCATCACCCGTTCCCACTTCTGCTGGGTCACCAGGTTGTACAGCAGCTTGTACTTGTCGCTGCCGGCCACGGCATAGACGTGCTGCTCGACGGTCTCGCTGGCGACGTTCTCCGGTTCGATCTCGACGATCGCAGGGTTGGTCGTCCATTGCTTGGCCAGGTTCATCACATCGTCGGTGAAGGTCGCCGAGAACAGCAGGGTCTGGCGTTCGCTCTTGGGTGGGGTCTGGCGGATGATCTGCCGCACCTGGGGGATGAAGCCCATGTCGAGCATGCGGTCGGCTTCGTCGAGCACCATCACCTCGACCATGTCCAGATGCACTTCGCCGCGCTGGTGGAAGTCCAGCAGGCGCCCTGGCGTGGCTACCAGGATGTCGCAGTGACGCGCTTCGAGGGCCTTGAGCTGCTTGTCGAAGTCCATGCCGCCGACGAACGTCATCACGTTCAGGCCGCTGTACTTGGTCAGCGCCGCGGCGTCCTTGGCGATCTGTACCACCAGCTCACGGGTTGGGGCGATGATCAGCGCGCGCGGCTCGCCCATGTAGCGCTCTTTCGGCGCCGGGGTCTGCTGCAGCTGGGAAATGATCGAGATCAGGAACGCGGCAGTCTTGCCGGTGCCGGTCTGCGCCCGACCAATGGCGTCCTGGCCGCGCAGGGTGTAACCCAGCACTTGGGCCTGGATGGGGGTGCAGTAGGGGAAGCCCAGGTCCTGGATGGCATGCATCAGCTCGTTGGAGAGCTTGAAGTCATGGAAGCGGGTCTTGCCTTCTTGTGGCTCGACGACGAAGTCTTCTGGTTTCCACAGGCTGGCTTGTGGCTTGGGTTTGCGCTCGCGGCGCGGCTTGTCCTGTACGGGCTTGTCGACGCGAGGGCTGGCAGGCGCTGGAGCTGGCGCTTTGGCGCTGGGCTGGGCCTGGGGTGCCGGCGGTTGGACCGCAGGCGCGGGCGTAATCACGCGGGCATCGGGTTCGACGGCCTGAGGCGCGGCGTCTCCCTTGCCGAATATTTTTTTAAGTGCCTTGAGCACGGTCGTCTCATCAATTGGTTAAGGAATGTACGCCCGGCAGTGTAATGCAAGAACCGGGCGCGGCGTAGCGCAATGCACAGCCAACTACATACGGCCTGACTCAGCGCAGGCGTTCACTCAGCCAATCGTGGATGTCGGACAGCTCTGCCACGGCCACCTCGTGCTCCATCGGGTATTCATGCCAGCGCGCGGCGACGCCCCAGCTGTTGAGGTATTCGAAGGCCGTGCGGCCCATGGACGGGATCACCACCGGGTCATGCACGCCATGCAGGCACAGGGCCGGCGTGCGCTGCTGGCAGGCGCTGAGCTGATGGCCTTCGCTGAAGGTCGGGGCATAGGTGGACAGGGCAATCACGCCGCCCAGTGCTTCTTGCCACTTTATATAGGCAGTGTGCAGTACCACCGCGCCACCCTGGGAGAAACCGGCGAGGATGATCCGCGCCAGGTTGATGCCCTTGGCTTGCTCGGCCTTGATCAGTTCGATCACCTGCTCGGCCGATTCATCCAGTTGCGCCTCGTCAATGGCGCGGGCTGGGGTCATGGCCTTGATGTCGTACCAGCTGGGCATCTGATAGCCGCCGTTGATGGTCACCGGGCGGGTCGGGGCCTGGGGCATGACGAAGCGGGTACTGAGCAGGCGCTCCTGAAGAAATTCGGCCACCGGTAGGAAGTCGTAACGGTCGGCCCCCAGTCCGTGCAACCAGATCACACAGGCGTCGGCGGTATTTTGCGGTTCGAGAATCAGCGGTTGGGTCATGACTGCTCCGAAAGTGTGCGCGCTGGCTTAAGTGGTGCGTAAAAAGAAGGCATCTGTAGTGAATGCCAGAAATAGATGTCGCAACTCTACAACTTTTCCTACTTGACTACCGCTTAAACGCTTAAGCCTTCGACTGTGGTACGCGCTTTGCTATGAATCGAGTGATGCGAAGGGATGGCCCCATGCCGGTAACACCCCTCGTACGGATACAAAGGCTGTCATAGAACAGCTCATTGCGCCAATTGACCCAAAAACAAGCCAACAAGGGTCGGATGCGCCTCATAAGGGTGCGGTGCAATTCCGGCTCGATACAACAAGAGCGATTTGGAGGTTGTGAATGAAGATGTTGAAAACCACCCTGGCAGTCCTGACCGCTGCCGCCGCGCTGGGCGCCACCAGTTTCGCCCAAGCCGGCGCTACCCTCGATGCGGTAAAGAAGAAGGGCTTCGTCCAGTGTGGCGTGAGCGATGGCCTTCCGGGTTTCTCGGTACCTGATGCCAAAGGCAACATCGTCGGTATCGACGCCGATGTCTGCCGCGCCGTGGCCGCCGCCGTGTTCGGCGACGCCACCAAGGTCAAGTTCAGCCAGCTCAACGCCAAGGAGCGCTTCACCGCGCTGCAGTCCGGCGAAGTCGACGTACTCTCGCGCAACACCACCTGGACCAGCTCGCGCGATGCCGGCATGGGCCTGGTATTTGCCGGTGTTACCTACTACGACGGCATCGGCTTCCTGGTCAACAAGAAGCTCGGCGTCTCCAGTGCCAAGGAGCTCGACGGCGCTACCGTGTGCATCCAGGCCGGTACCACCACCGAGCTGAACGTCTCCGACTACTTCCGTGCCAATGGCCTGAAGTACACCCCGATCACCTTCGACACCTCCGACGAGAGCGCCAAGTCGCTCGAATCTGGCCGTTGCGACGTGCTTACTTCGGACAAGTCGCAGCTCTACGCACAGCGCTCCAAGCTGGCTGCACCGACCGAGTACGTGGTACTGCCGGAAACCATCTCCAAGGAGCCTCTGGGCCCCGTGGTACGCAAAGGCGATGAAGAGTGGTTCAGCATCGTCAAGTGGACCTTGTTCGCCATGCTCAACGCGGAAGAGGCGGGCATCACCTCGAAGAACGTCGAGGAGCAAGCCAAGTCGGGCAAGAACCCGGACAACGCCCGTCTGCTCGGCACTGACGGCGAATACGGCAAGGACCTCAAGCTGCCCAAGGACTGGGTCGTACAGATCGTCAAGCAAGTGGGTAACTACGGCGAAGTGTTCGAGAAGAACCTGGGCAAAAGCACCCCCCTGCAAATCGATCGTGGCTTGAACGCCCTGTGGAACAACGGCGGCATCCAGTACGCGCCACCTGTGCGCTGATGGCTGCACCCTGCGGCGGCATTCCGCCGCCGCAGGCTGTTCTGATCCCTTTTTTCCGGGGCACTTCATGCAAAATCAAATCGGCGCACAAAAGGGGTTTTCCCTGAGCGATCCACGTGTGCGTGCGTGGCTGTTCCAGATCGTCACGGTGGCATTCGTGGTCGGTCTGGGTTGGTACCTGTACCACAATACCCAGACCAACCTGCAGCACCGTGGCATCACCTCGGGCTTTGACTTCCTCGAACGCAGTGCCGGCTTCGGCATCGCCCAGCACCTGATTCCCTACGTGGAGTCGGACAGCTATGCGCGGGTGTTCGTCATTGGCCTGCTCAACACCCTGCTGGTGACCTTCATCGGCATCATCCTGGCGACTTTGCTGGGCTTTATCGTCGGCGTGGCGCGGTTATCGCCGAACTGGATGATCAACAAGCTGGCGACCGTGTATGTGGAGACCTTCCGCAACATTCCGCCGCTGTTGCAGATCCTGTTCTGGTACTTCGCGGTGTTTCTGACCCTGCCCGGACCCCGTGGCAGCATCAACATCGACGACATGTTCTTTATCAGCAACCGCGGCCTGAACATGCCCGGCGCGTCCATGGCGGACGGGTTCTGGCCGTTCGTTGCCGCGGTGCTGCTGGCCATCGTCGCGGTGGTGCTGATGGTGCGACATGCCAACAAACGGTTCGATGAGACTGGCGAGCCGTTTCACAAGTTCTGGGTGGGTTTACTGCTGTTGCTGGGCATTCCTGGCGTGTGCGCGCTGCTGTTCGGTAGCCCGGTGCACTGGGAAGTGCCGCAGCTCAAGGGTTTCAACTTCGTCGGCGGCTGGGTGCTGATCCCGGAGTTGCTGGCATTGACCCTGGCGCTGACCATCTATACCGCAGCCTTCATTGCCGAGATCGTGCGCTCAGGGATCCGTTCGGTCAGCCATGGCCAGACCGAAGCTGCGCGTTCGCTTGGCCTGCGCGAGGGCCCGACCCTGCGCAAGGTGATCATACCCCAGGCCCTGCGGGTGATCATTCCGCCACTGACCAGCCAGTACCTGAACCTGGCGAAGAACTCGTCCCTGGCCGCCGGTATCGGCTATCCGGAGATGGTCTCGCTGTTCGCCGGTACCGTGCTCAACCAGACCGGCCAGGCCATCGAGGTGATTGCCATCACCATGAGTGTCTATCTCGCCATCAGCATCAGCATTTCGCTGCTGATGAACTGGTACAACAAGCGCATAGCGCTGATCGAGCGGTGAGGATACGCCCGTGAATGCCCATGTTTTCAAACCCGATATGCCGCCACCGGTGAAAACCGTCGGCGTGCTCGCATGGATGCGTGCCAATCTGTTCTCCAGCTGGCTTAACACCCTGCTGACCCTGTTCGCCCTTTACCTGGTGTGGTTGATCGTGCCGCCGCTGTTGCAGTGGTCGCTGATCGATGCCAACTGGGTCGGTACCACCCGTGCCGACTGCACCAAGGAAGGCGCTTGCTGGGTGTTCATCCAGCAGCGCTTCGGCCAGTTCATGTATGGCTACTACCCCAGCGAACTGCGCTGGCGCGTCGACCTGACGGTGTGGCTGGCGGTGATCGGTGCGGCGCCACTGTTCATCAGTCGCTTCCCGCGCAAGGCGATCTACGGCCTGGGCTTCCTGGTCCTGTACCCCATCGTCGCCTACGTGCTGCTGCATGGCGGCAGCTTGGGCCTGGTCACGGTGCCGACCAGCCAATGGGGTGGCTTGATGCTGACCCTGGTGATCGCCACTGTCGGTATTGTCGGCGCGTTGCCGTTGGGCATCTTGCTGGCATTGGGTCGACGCTCGCACATGCCGGCGGTGAAGGTGGTCTGTGTGACCTTCATCGAGTTCTGGCGCGGCGTGCCGCTGATTACCGTGCTGTTCATGTCGTCGGTGATGCTGCCGCTGTTCCTGCCCGAGGGCATGAGCTTCGACAAGCTGCTGCGGGCGATGATCGGGGTGATCCTGTTCCAGTCGGCGTACATCGCCGAGGTGGTGCGCGGTGGCTTGCAGGCGATTCCCAAGGGCCAGTACGAGGCCGCTGCGGCGATGGGCCTGGGTTACTGGCGGGCGATGGGCCTGGTGATCCTGCCGCAGGCGCTCAAGCTGGTCATCCCCGGCATCGTCAACACCTTCATTGCCCTGTTCAAGGACACAAGCCTTGTGATCATCATCGGCCTGTTCGACCTGCTCAACAGCGTCAAGCAGGCGGCGGCCGACCCGGCCTGGTTGGGTATGGCGACCGAGGGCTACGTGTTCGCGGCCCTGGTGTTCTGGATTTTCTGTTTCGGTATGTCCCGCTACTCCATGCATCTGGAGCACAAGCTGGACACTGGCCACAAGCGTTAGGAGTTTGCATATGAGTGAAGCGATCAAGCAGCCTGCTGGCCCCGAAGGCATCATCCAGATGCAGGGCGTGAACAAATGGTACGGCCAGTTCCATGTACTCAAGGACATCAACCTGAATGTGCGCCAAGGCGAGCGTATCGTCCTGTGCGGCCCGTCTGGCTCGGGCAAGTCGACCACCATCCGCTGCCTCAACCGCCTGGAAGAGCATCAGCAGGGGCGTATCGTCGTCGATGGCGTCGAGCTGACCAACGACCTCAAGCAGATCGAAGCGATCCGCCGCGAGGTGGGCATGGTATTTCAGCACTTCAACCTGTTCCCGCACCTGACCATCCTGCAGAACTGCACCCTGGCACCGATGTGGGTGCGCAAGATGCCCAAGCGCAAGGCCGAGGAAATCGCCATGCACTACCTTGAGCGGGTGCGTATTCCCGAGCAGGCGCACAAGTTTCCGGGGCAGTTGTCTGGTGGCCAGCAGCAGCGGGTGGCGATTGCCCGGGCGCTGTGCATGAAGCCGAAGATCATGCTGTTCGATGAGCCGACGTCGGCGCTCGATCCGGAGATGGTCAAGGAAGTGCTCGATACCATGGTCGGCTTGGCCGAGGACGGCATGACCATGCTCTGCGTGACCCACGAGATGGGCTTTGCCCGGACCGTGGCGAACCGGGTGATCTTCATGGACAAGGGTGAGATCGTCGAACAGGCGGCGCCGGATGATTTCTTCGACCGGCCGCGCAGTGATCGGACCAAGCTGTTCTTGAGCCAGATCCTGCACTGATAAAACGCACTCGTGGGAGCGGGCTTGACCCGCGATAGCGTCCGATCAAACTAACGCTATCGCGGGGCAAGCCCGCTCCCACAAGGTTCGCTGGCTAGGCTGAAACTCTACCTAGACTGAACCTCACTTCTCCTCGGTTTTGGCCACCGGCGCCGGTGGCGGCCGCAGCCCCACCTCGGCAATCAGCTTGAGCTGCTGCCCATTGCGAATCACCTCGATGGCCACCTTGTCGGTCGGCTTGATCCGCGCCACCTGGTTCATCGACTTGCGGCCATCGCCGGCCGGTTCGCCATTGATGCTCAGAATCACGTCACCCAGCTGCAAGCCTGCGCGCTGCGCCGGGCCATCGCGGAAAATCCCCGCCACGACGATCCCTGGCCGCCCCTCAAGGCCAAACGACTCGGCCAGCTCCTGGCTCAGCGGTTGTACTTCGATACCCAGCCAGCCACGGATCACCTGCCCGTGCTCGATGATCGACTTCATCACCTCCAGCGCCAGCTTGACCGGAATGGCGAAACCAATGCCCTGCGAGCCGCCGGATTTGGAGAAGATCGCCGTGTTGATACCGACCAGGTTGCCGTTGGCATCGACCAGCGCACCACCGGAGTTGCCCGGGTTGATGGCGGCGTCGGTCTGGATGAAGTCTTCGTAGTTGTTCAGCCCCAGCTGGTTACGGCCGGTGGCGCTGATGATGCCCATGGTCACGGTCTGGCCGACGCCGAACGGGTTACCGATGGCCAGCGAGACGTCGCCGATGTGAATGTTGTCGGAGCGGCCAATGGTAATCGCCGGCAGGCTCTTGAGGTCGATCTTCAGCACCGCGAGGTCGGTTTCCGGGTCGCTGCCGATCACCCGCGCCAGGGTTTCGCGGCCGTCCTTGAGGGCCACGACGATCTGGTCGGCGCCGCTGGTGACGTGGTTGTTGGTCAGCAGGTAGCCCTCGGGGCTCATGATTACCGCCGAACCCAGGCTCGACTCCCAGCGGCGCTGCTTGGGCAGGTTGTCGCCGAAGAAACGGCGGAACTGCGGGTCTTCGAACAGCGGGTGGGCGCTCTTGTTCACAACCTTTGTGGTGTACAGGTTGACCACCGCCGGGGCGGCCAGCGTCACCGCGTCGGCATACGACACTGGGCCCTGCATGATCCGCGTGGTTTGCGGTGCTTGTTGCAGGTTGACGTCCTGGCTGGGCAGGCCGACCCATTCGGGGAAGCGCTGGATCACCAGCAGGGCAATCAATATGCCGGTAAGCAGTGGCCAGCCAAAGTAACGCAGAACCTTGAGCATCGAATGAATCCTGGGAGTGGGGCAGGGGCCGTTGCAGAGCGGGCCGGGATGCAAGCGCGCGCGATCATACACGTCAAAAGTATGCTCGGCGACGGCTACGATCGCGGGGCAAGCCCGCTCCTACGCAGGCCGCGCTGATCCGTGGGGGCGGGCTTGCCCCGCGATTGCCATATGCCCCAGGCGACTATCGCCGGTTTCCCCGAGTCCGGCGACGGCCCATAATGGCGGCCATTATACGGGCGTTGCGCCCGCCGAATGTGCAGATTTCGAGGAGATTTTCCATGGCCGTCGCCCTCAGCACCCTGGTCGAGGAAGCCGAGCGCTACCTGTCCAGCGCCAAGATCCAGGATTACTGCCCCAATGGCCTGCAGGTCGAGGGGCGGCCGCAGGTCAGCCGGATCGTCACGGGCGTCACTGCCAGCCAGGCGTTGCTCGATGCTGCTGTCGAGGCGCAAGCGGATCTGGTCCTGGTCCACCACGGTTATTTCTGGAAAGGCGAGAACCCGTGCATCACCGGCATCAAGCAGCGCCGGTTGAAGACCTTGCTCAAGCATGACATCAGCCTGCTGGCGTTCCACCTGCCGCTGGATGTGCATCCGGAGGTGGGCAACAACGTGCAGTTGGCGCACCAGTTGGGGATTACCGTCGAAGGGCCGCTGGATCCGAACAACCCGAAAGTGGTCGGCATGGTCGGCTCGCTGAGTGAGGCGATGTCGACGCGCGACTTTGCCCGGCGTGTGCAGGAAGCGCTGGGCCGTGAGCCGCTGTTGATCGAGGGTGATCAACTGGTGCGGCGCATTGGTTGGTGCACAGGCGGCGGCCAGGGCTACATCGACACGGCGATTGCCGAGGGTGTCGATCTGTTTCTGAGCGGCGAAGCTTCCGAGCAGACCTTCCACAGCGCTCGCGAGAATGGCATCAGCTTCATCGCTGCCGGGCACCATGCTACCGAGCGGTATGGCGTGCAGGCACTGGGCGATTACCTGGCGCGGCGGTTTGCTGTGGAGCACCTGTTCATCGATTGCCCTAATCCGATCTGATCGAGCGTTGGGCCGCTTTGCGGCTCATCGATCCTGTAGGAGCCGGCCTGCCTGCGATGGCCTGCACAGCAGGCCCCATGCGCCCCAAACCCCCAGTCATATGGTTAGATTGTTTCGATCTAGCCAGCCTCCTAAATAGAATCAGGTGCTGTGATAAAGTGGCTCGCTCGAACACGGCCCGCTTGGCCGTCCATAAGATCGTATCGTTTTACGTGAGTAGCCATGGTCGACAAACTGACGCACTTGAAACAGCTGGAGGCGGAAAGCATCCACATCATCCGCGAGGTGGCCGCCGAGTTCGACAACCCGGTGATGCTGTACTCGATCGGCAAAGACTCCGCCGTGATGCTGCACCTGGCGCGCAAGGCCTTCTTCCCGGGCAAGCTGCCGTTTCCGGTGATGCACGTCGACACCCAGTGGAAATTCCAGGAGATGTACAGCTTCCGCGACAAGATGGTCGAGGAAATGGGCCTGGAGCTGATCACCCACGTCAACCCTGAGGGTGTGGCGCAGGGCATCAACCCGTTCACCCATGGCAGCTCCAAGCACACCGACATCATGAAAACCCAGGGCCTCAAGCAGGCGCTGGACAAGTACGGCTTCGACGCCGCCTTCGGTGGTGCGCGCCGTGACGAAGAGAAGTCGCGGGCCAAGGAGCGGGTTTATTCGTTCCGTGACAGCAAGCACCGCTGGGATCCGAAAAACCAGCGTCCGGAGCTGTGGAACGTCTACAACGGCAAGGTCAACAAGGGCGAGTCGATCCGCGTCTTCCCCCTGTCGAACTGGACCGAACTGGACATCTGGCAGTACATCTACCTCGAAGGCATCCCAATCGTGCCGCTGTACTTCGCCGCCGAGCGTGACGTCATCGAGAAGAACGGCACCCTGATCATGATCGACGACGAGCGCATCCTTGAGCACCTCTCCGAGGAAGAGAAAGCGCGCATCGTCAAGAAGAAGGTGCGTTTCCGTACCCTCGGCTGCTACCCGTTGACGGGTGCTGTCGAGTCGGAAGCCGAGAGCCTGACCGACATCATTCAGGAAATGCTCCTGACGCGCACTTCCGAGCGCCAGGGCCGGGTCATCGACCACGATGGCGCAGGCTCCATGGAAGACAAAAAACGTCAGGGCTACTTCTAATTTTCAGGGTTACTCCATGTCGCACCAATCCGATTTGATCAGCGAAGACATCGTCGCTTATCTGGCTCAGCACGAGCGTAAAGAACTGCTGCGTTTCCTCACCTGCGGCAACGTCGATGATGGCAAGAGCACCCTGATCGGGCGCCTGCTGCACGACTCCAAGATGATCTACGAGGACCACCTCGAGGCCATCACCCGTGACTCGAAGAAGTCCGGCACCACTGGCGAAGAAGTCGACCTGGCGCTGCTGGTCGATGGCCTGCAGGCCGAGCGTGAGCAGGGCATCACCATCGATGTCGCCTACCGCTATTTCTCCACCGCCAAACGCAAGTTCATCATCGCCGACACCCCGGGCCACGAGCAGTACACCCGTAACATGGCCACTGGTGCCTCGACTTGCGATCTGGCGATCATCCTGGTCGACGCCCGTTACGGCGTGCAGACCCAGACCCGCCGACACAGCTACATTGCCTCGTTGCTGGGCATCAAGCACATCGTCGTTGCGGTCAACAAGATGGACCTCAAGGGCTTCGATGAAGGCGTGTTCGAGTCGATCAAGGCCGACTACCTGAAGTTTGCCGAGGCCATCAACCTGACGCCGAGCAGCCTGCACTTCGTGCCGATGTCGGCGCTCAAGGGCGACAACGTGGTCAACCGCAGCGAGCGTTCGCCGTGGTACACGGGCCCTGCGTTGATGGAAATCCTCGAGACCGTTGAAGTTGCCGCCGACCGCAACTTCACCGACCTGCGCTTCCCGGTGCAGTACGTCAACCGGCCGAACCTGAACTTCCGCGGCTTTGCCGGCACCCTGGCCAGCGGTGTGGTGCACAAGGGCGATGAAATCGTCGTGCTGCCGTCGGGCAAGAGCAGCCGGGTCAAGTCAATCGTCACCTACGAAGGTGAGTTGGAAAACGCAGGTCCAGGCCAGGCCGTGACCCTGACCATGGAAGACGAGATCGACATCTCCCGTGGCGACCTGCTGGTGCATGCCGACAACGTCCCACCGGTGACCGATCAGTTCGACGCCATGTTGGTGTGGATGGCTGAAGAGCCGATGCTCCCAGGCAAGAAATACGACATCAAGCGCGCCACCAGCTACGTGCCCGGCTCGATTGCCAGCATCAGCCACAAGGTCGATGTGAACACCCTTGAGAAGGGCGCCGCTAGCGCGCTGCAGCTCAACGAGATCGGCCAGGTCAAGGTCAGCCTCGACGCCGCTATCGCGCTGGACGGTTACGACAGCAACCGCACCACCGGTGCATTCATCGTCATCGACCGCCTGACCAACGGCACCGTTGGCGCCGGCATGATCATCGCCCCGCCAGTGCTGCCGCATGGCAGCACCGGCCAGCATGGCAAGTTGGCCCACGTTGCCACCGAAGAGCGCGCCCTGCGCTTCGGCCAGCAGCCGGCTACCGTGCTGTTCAGCGGCCTCTCTGGCGCTGGCAAGAGCACCCTGGCCTATGCCGTTGAGCGCAAGCTGTTCGACATGGGCCGTGCGGTGTACGTGCTCGATGGCCAGAACCTGCGTCACGACCTGAATAAAGGCCTGCCACAGGACCGCGCCGGTCGCACCGAGAACTGGCGCCGTGCTGCCCACGTCGCGCGCCAGTTCAACGAAGCCGGCCTGCTGACCCTGGCCGCCTTCGTCGCCCCGGATGCCGAAGGCCGCGAACAGGCCAAGGCACTGATCGGCAAAGAACGCCTGGTGACCGTGTACGTACAGGCATCGCCGATTGCCTGCCGCGAGCGCGACCCGCAAGGCCTGTACGCTGCCGGTGGCGACAACATCCCGGGTGAAAGCTTCCCGTTCGATGTACCGCTGGATGCCGACCTGGTGATCGATACCCAGAACAGCAGTGTTGAAGAAGGCGTCAAGCAGGTGCTGGACGTGTTGCGCCAGCGCGGCGCGATCTGATCGCTAGCGCTGCATGAAAAAACCCGCCTCGGCGGGTTTTTTTGCGCTGTCATGGCGACTCGCGCAAACAGGCCAGCCCCTCTGCCGTCCGCCAGGCAATTACACGCTGGACAATCTGCTCAGCGCTTTCATCCTTCCCCGAGGCCGGGTTGTAGATCAGGTCGGAGCCGGATGGGTGTCCCACCAGCTCAATGAAATGCTCAAGCAAACGGTCCTGCCAGGCGCGCGTCCCGGCGGCCTGGATCAACTCCTCGACCAGCGCCTTGAACTCGCCATAGCTGTAATCAGCGAGGCTGGTTCTATCAAGGATCACCACGGAAACTCCGACGAAAGCGCAAATTGCAGGGCGCTCATGACCCTCAGGTTGTATGCGTCATCCGGCGAGCCACCAAACTCGGGTGAGTCGAGGTGGCGGATCTCATAGGAGCGCAGCCCCTTTGCGGTGTCCTTGAACGGCGCACGGGGTGGTCAGCCTTGTTTGATTCGATGCAGCTGAGCACTGATGAACTGCTGGGAGTAGACCGGGTCTTCGGCAATCGCCATCCAGAAGGCCATGGAATATTGCTCGAAACTTTCGAATGTGTGCCCTGCCAGTTTGCTGGTGATGTGCCGGGGTAGGTAGGCGGCCATGAGTATTTACCTGCGTAAGTGACGACAAGCGATGAGCAGGGAGAGTCAGCCCGCTGCTAGTGCAATTGCAGGTGTTGATGTTTGCTTGAAACGCGCAGAGGGAACAGCTTCCGAGTGCTGAGTCGGCTGTAGGTGGTTTTTGACGTTTGCGTAGGTTGATTCAAAAACGGTCTAGATGTGCTTTTCCGACACGGGGATCACACGTCTTTCCTTGACCGCTTTATAAGAAAAACTCGAGTAAATCTCCTTCACCCCCGGCAACCGCTGCAGCACTTCCCGGGTGAACTCGCCAAACGACTCCAAGTCCCGCGCCAGGATCTCCAGCAAAAAATCATAGCGCCCGGAAATGTTGTGGCAGGCGACGATTTCGGGAATTTCCAGCAGCCGCTTTTCAAACGCCAGGGCGATTTCCTTGGTGTGCGAATCCATCATGATGCTGACGAAGGCGGTCACGCCAAAACCCAGTGACTTGGGCGAGAGAATGGCCTGATAGCCGGTGATATAACCGTTGTCTTCGAGCAGTTTGACCCGCCGCCAGCACGGCGAAGTGGTCAGCGCGACCTGGTCGGCGAGCTCGGAAACGGTGAGGCGGGCGTTGTCTTGCAGGGCCGCGAGCAGGGCGCGGTCTGTGCGGTCGAGAGTCGAAGGCATGGTTTGCCCTCCAGGGTGGCTAATTGTTGTTTTTGTTCCAAGAAGCACCCGCTTGCGTGGGCAACTTTGGAAAAATCCCGGCAGCTCGTTGGCATAAGCTTATAACAAACCACACGAGGCTGTTGCCATGCGCGACTCCAACAATAATTCAGGGTTTTCCACGCGAGCGATCCACCACGGTTACGACCCGCTTTCCCACGGTGGCGCGCTGGTACCGCCGGTGTATCAAACCGCGACCTATGCCTTCCCCACTGTTGAATACGGCGCTGCCTGCTTTGCCGGCGAAGAGCCGGGGCACTTCTACAGCCGCATTTCCAACCCGACCCTGGCCCTGCTGGAGCAGCGCATGGCTTCGCTGGAGGGCGGCGAGGCGGGGCTGGCGTTGGCTTCGGGGATGGGCGCGATCACCTCGACGTTGTGGACCTTGCTGCGCCCTGGCGATGAGCTGATCGTCGGGCGCACGCTGTATGGCTGTACCTTTGCCTATCTGCATCACGGTATCGGCGAATTTGGGGTCAAGGTGCAGCATGTGGATCTCAACGATCTACAGGCGCTCAAGGCCGCGATCACGCCGAAGACGCGAATGATCTACTTCGAGTCGCCGGCCAACCCCAACATGCAGTTGGTCGATATCGCGGCTGTGGTGGCGGCCGCTGCTGGCCATGACATTCGGGTGGTGGTCGACAATACTTACTGCACGCCTTATCTACAGCGCCCGCTGGAACTGGGCGCGGACCTGGTGGTGCACTCGGCCACCAAGTACCTCAGCGGCCATGGCGATATCACGGCCGGGCTAGTGGTCGGGCGCAAGGCGCTGGTCGATCGTATTCGCCTGGAAGGGCTCAAGGACATGACCGGCGCGGTACTGTCGCCGCACGATGCTTCGCTGCTGATGCGCGGTCTCAAGACGCTGGCCCTGCGCATGGATCGGCATTGCGCCAATGCTCGCCAGGTGGCGGAGTATCTGCAAGAGCAGCCCCAGGTGGAGCTGCTGCATTACCCAGGGCTGCCGAGCTTCCCGCAGTACGCGCTGGCGCAGCGGCAAATGCGCCAGCCGGGCGGGATGATCGCCTTTGAGCTCAAGGGTGGCATCGAGGCTGGCAGGCGTTTCATGAATGCCCTGCAACTGTTCAGCCGGGCCGTGAGCCTGGGCGATGCCGAGTCGCTGGCCCAGCATCCGGCCAGCATGACCCACTCCAGCTACACCCCAGAGGAGCGTGCGCATCACGGGATTTCCGAAGGGTTGGTGCGGTTGTCGGTGGGGTTGGAAGATGTCGATGATCTGCTTGCTGACATTGAGCAGGCACTTCGGCTGTGTGCCTGAGCAGTGGGTGATGGCTTCTTTGCGGGCAAGCCCGCTCCCGCAGGGCCTGCGCGGCTCTACAAAACCTTCAGGGATGAGGCGATGCCATGGTAGCGATGATGAATCCCAATGAGCCGCTGAGCGCCGAAGATGCCGATCTGGATAGCGACCCCGGCGAGACCGCTGAATGGTGTGAAGCGCTGGAGTCGACCTTGGCCCACTGCGGCCCGGCGCGGGCGCGCTACTTGTTGCAGCGGTTACAGGCCCATGCCCTGGAGCTGGGCCTGGAGCGCGATACCCAGGCTTTTTCCGCCTATCGCAACACCTTGCCGGTGGAGCAGCAGGGCGTTTATCCCGGTGACCTTGAGCTGGACGAGCGCATCACCAGTATCCTGCGCTGGAACGCCCTGGCGATGGTGGTCCGGGCCAACCATGCCTATGGCGATCTGGGCGGTCATATCGCCAGCTACGCCTCGGCGGCGGAGATTTTCGAAGTGGGTTTTCAGCACTTCTTCCGGGGCGAGGGCGGCGGTGAGCAGCGCAGTGCGGACCTGGTGTTCTTCCAGCCGCATTCGGCACCAGGCATCTATGCCCGCGCCTTTCTCGAAGGGCGCTTGAGCGAGGCGCAGTTGGCCAACTACCGCCAGGAAGTCGCAGGCAATGGCTTGTGCTCTTATCCACACCCTTGGCTGATGCCCGAGTTCTGGCAGTTCCCGACCGGCTCCATGGGCCTTGGCCCGATCAATGCTGTGTACCAGGCGCGCTTCATGCGTTATTTGCAGCACCGCGGCCTGCTGGATACTTCACAGCGACACGTCTGGGGTGTGTTCGGCGATGGCGAGATGGACGAGCCGGAATCGATTGCCGGACTCACCCTGGCGGCGCGCGAAGGCCTTGATAACCTGACTTTCATCATCAATTGCAACTTGCAGCGCCTGGATGGCCCGGTGCGTGGCAACGGGCAGATCATCCAGGAGTTGGAGGCGCTGTTCAGCGGTGCCGGCTGGAATGTGATCAAGGTGCTGTGGGGTTCGGAATGGGATGCGTTGTTCGCCCGTGACCATGAGCATGCGCTGCTGCGCCAATTGGCAGCGACCCCGGATGGCCAGTTCCAGACCCTGGGCGCCAACGATGGTAGCTACAACCTCGAGCATTTCTTCAAGCAAAGCCCGGCGTTGCAGCGGCTGGTCGAGCACATGAGCTCAGAGCAGATCAATGCGCTCAGACGCGGTGGCCACGACATGCGCAAGCTGCATGCCGCCTACGCCGCAGCCAAGGCCTGCAAGGGCCGGCCGACGGTGATCCTGGCCAAGACCAAGAAGGGCTATGGTATGAGCAGCGCCGGTGAGTCGCGGATGACCGCGCATCAGGCCAAGAAGCTCGATGTGCAGGCACTGCTGGCGTTTCGCGATCGCTTCCATTTGCCATTGTCGGACCAGGCGGTGGAGCAGCTGCAGTTCTATCGCCCCGCCGAGGACAGCGCCGAGATGCTCTACCTGCGCCAGCGCAGGGCCGCCTTGGGCGGACTTTTGCCGCAGCGGCGCAGCGACTGCCGCAGGCTGCCAGTGCCGGATCTGCAAGCGTTCGGCAGTTTCGCCCTGCACGCCGATGGCAAGCCGATGTCCACCACCATGGCCGCCGTGCGCTTGCTTGGCAGCTGGCTGAAGACGCCGGAGCTGGGCCCGCGGGTAGTGCCGATCGTGGCTGACGAGGCGCGCACCTTTGGCATGGCCAGCCTGTTTCGCCAGATCGGCATCTACTCGTCTTGTGGCCAGCGCTACGAGCCTGAGGACGCCGGTTCGCTGCTGACCTACAAGGAAGCGCGCGACGGCCAGTTACTTGAGGAAGGCATCACCGAGGCAGGGGCGATTTCGTCCTGGGTGGCGGCGGCAACCTCCTACGCGGTGCACGGCGAGCCGATGTTGCCGGTGTACATCTATTACTCGATGTTCGGCTTCCAGCGCGTCGGTGACTTGCTTTGGGCTGCCGCCGACCAGCGTGCCCGGGGCTTACTGCTCGGGGCAACTGCCGGGCGCACCACACTGGGCGGTGAGGGGTTACAGCATCAGGATGGTTCGAGCCTGGTGATGGCCGCGTTGGTGCCTAACTGCCGGGCCTGGGATCCGTGCTTTGCTGGCGAGCTGGCAGTCATCCTCGATTACGCCGCGCGGCGCATGTTGGTCGAGCAATGCGACGAATTCCACTATGTGGCGGTGATGAATGAAAACTATCCACAACCCACACTGGCTGCCCAGGCCTATGAGGATGTGCTGCGTGGGATGTACCGCTTTAGCCAACAGCAGGCGCTGAATCCGCGTGGCAAGGTGCGGTTGTTGGGCTCAGGGGCGATCTTGCGGGAGGTGATCGCCGCCAGCGAGCTGTTGGCCACCGAATGGCAGGTCGACAGTGACGTGTTCAGCGTGACCAGCTTCAGTGAACTGGCGCGTGAAGCGCGGCAAGAGCGCCGGTCTGCGGCGATGGGGCAGGGCGGCGAAGAAGAGAGTCATGTACGCCGCTGCCTGGCAGGGGATGCGCCGGTGATAGCCGCCAGTGATTATGCGCGGGCCTGGCCGCAGCTGATTGCCGAATACATCGAGGCGCCCTATATGACCTTGGGCACCGATGGCTTTGGGCGCAGTGATACGCGCCAGGCGTTGCGCCAGTTCTTCGAGGTGGATCGGCATAGCGTGGTGATGGCGGCGTTGTATAGCCTTGTCAAGCAGGGGCAGTTGGCAGAGCAGGTGCTGGGGCAGGCGAGGGCGCGTTATCAGCTGAGTGATTCACAAGCGCCCTGGTGCCGCTGATCCTGGAGGTGACGCCAAGTGTCAATGTGTCTCAAATAAACAAGGCCTCTTGCGAGGCCTTGTTCGTTACATCCTGATCAACGCTTGAGCCCGTAGCTCTCGTCGAGCATGCCCGGCGAGTTAGGTGCCTTGGGCGCGTAGTCACGCGGTACTTCAGCCGTGTCCTTCGGCGGGGTCAGGCGGTCACGTGGACCTTGCGCCGCTTCCGAGTGCAGGGCGGCCAGCAGGCGCTGACGGGTCAGTTCGTCGAGGGCCAGGCGGTTGGCGCCATCGGCCAGGTGATCCTGCACATCCTGGTAGCTCTGGGTCAGGCGTTGGACCAGGGCAGCAGTGCTGTTGAAGTGCGTCACCACTTCGTTCTGATAGCTGTCAAAACGCTGCTGGATGTCATCCAGCTGGCGTTGCGTGCTGCTGGGTGCAGCGTTGGGCAGCAGGCGGGCCACGACGAAGCCGACGACTACGCCGACGACCAGGGCCAGGGTCGGCAACAACCAAACAAGGAGCGAGAGTTCCACGAGTCCTTCCTCTATAAACGGCTTTGCTTTACGTTAACGGCTCAGACCTGCGCTGTATACCGCGAGCGATCGCAAATATTTCAGAACAGAATTCATCAGCTAGACGAGTCGACCCCTCCTGAGGTCACGGAGTAGTGATTTGCTTATCCGCGAAACCCCTTTGTTCATCGATGGCCCCTGCGGCCAACTTGAAGCCTTGCACCTGGAAGTCGCCGAGCCGCGCGGGGTGGTATTGATCTGCCATCCCAACCCGGTCCAGGGCGGCACCATGCTCAACAAGGTGGTCTCGACCCTGCAACGCACTGCCCGTGATGCTGGATACACCACGTTACGCTTCAACTATCGTGGGGTCGGGCAAAGCGCGGGCAGCCACGACATGGGCGCAGGCGAAGTAGACGATGCCGAGGCGGTCGCCGCCTGGGTGCGTGCTACCCATCCGCACCTGCCGCTGGTGTTGATGGGCTTCTCCTTCGGCGGCTTCGTTGCCGCCAGCCTGGCCGGGCGCCTGGAGGCCACTGGTGTAACCTTGCAGCACCTGTTCATGGTCGCGCCAGCGGTGATGCGTTTGAACGCCGACTTCCCATTGCCGCAGCGCTGCCCGTTGAGCGTGATCCAGCCAGACACCGACGAGGTGGTCGATCCGCAGCTGGTTTACGATTGGTCCGACGCCCTGTCGCGCCCCCATGAGCTGCTGAAAGTGGCAGAATGCGGACACTTCTTCCATGGCAAGCTGACCGATCTGAAGGATCTGGTGCTGCCGCGTCTTTCGAACTGAGCCAAGCCTGATCAAGCGATTACCCATGACTACGCGCATTCTTACCGGTATCACCACCACCGGCACCCCGCACCTGGGCAACTACGCCGGGGCCATCCGCCCGGCGATTCTCGCCAGCCAACAGCCCGGTGCCGACTCGTTCTACTTCCTGGCCGACTACCACGCGCTGATCAAGTGCGATGACCCGCTGCGCATCCAGCGCTCGCGCCTGGAGATCGCCGCTACCTGGCTGGCCGGCGGCCTGGATCCGGACAAGGTGACCTTCTACCGCCAGTCCGACATCCCTGAGATCCCCGAGCTGACCTGGCTGCTGACCTGCGTCGCCGGTAAAGGTCTGCTCAACCGCGCCCATGCCTACAAGGCCTCGGTGGACAAGAACCTGGAAAACGGCGAAGACCCGGACGCCGGCGTGACCATGGGCCTGTTCAGCTACCCGGTGCTGATGGCCGCCGACATCCTGATGTTCAACGCCCACAAGGTGCCAGTGGGCCGTGACCAGATCCAGCACGTGGAAATGGCCCGCGATATCGGCCAGCGCTTCAACCACCTGTTCGGCCAGGGCAAGGAGTTCTTCGCCCTGCCGGAAGCGGTGATCGAAGAAAGCGTGGCTACCTTGCCAGGCCTGGACGGTCGCAAGATGTCCAAGAGCTACGACAACACCATTCCGTTGTTCAGCAGCGCCAAGGACATGAAGGACGCCATCTCGCGGATCGTCACCGACTCGCGCGCGCCGGGCGAGGCCAAGGATCCGGACAACTCGCACTTGTTCACTCTATTCCAGGCCTTCTCGACCCAGGCGCAGTCGGCCGAATTCCGTGAAGAACTGCTGCAGGGCTTGGGCTGGGGTGAGGCCAAGCAGCGCCTGTTCCAATTGCTCGATGGCCAACTGGCCGCGCCGCGTGAGCACTACCACCAGTTGATCGCGCGCCCTGCAGACCTTGAGGACATTCTCTTGGCCGGCGCCACCAAGGCGCGCAAGATCGCCACGCCATTCCTTGAGCAACTGCGTGAAGCGGTCGGCCTGCGTTCGTTCCGCACCAGCGTGCAAAGCACCGGCGAAGTGAAGAAGAAGGCTGCCAAGAGCGCCCGCTTCGTCAGCTTCCGCGATGACGACGGCAGCTTCCGCTTCCGCCTGCTGGCTGCTGACGGTGAGCAACTGCTGCTGTCGCGCAGCTTTGCCGACGGCAAGACCGCGGGCGCTGTCAGCAAGCAACTGCAGCAGGGTGGTGATGCCGATGTTCGGGTCGATGGCCTGAGCTTCTCGCTGTGGCTTGAAGGCGAGCAAGTCGCCGACGGCCCGCAGTTCGCCGACGCCACCGGCCGCGACGCAGCGCTGGTCAGCTTGCGTGCAGCACTGCAACCACAGGCAGACTGAGGCATTTCGCCGCAACTCTGATTGCCATTATGCGGGCCCGTCGCTACAGTGACGGCCCGCTTTTGTTACCTCGCTAACGAATTATGACGCCCTTAGAACGATATCAAGCAGATCTGAAACGTCCCGATTTCTTCCATGACGCGGCGCAGGAAACAGCGGTGCGTCATTTGCAGCGTCTGTACGACGATCTGGTCGCGGCGCAGAACAACAAGCCGGGCGTGTTCGGCAAGCTGTTCGGCAAGAAAGACCAGACGCCGGTCAAGGGCCTGTACTTCTGGGGCGGGGTAGGCCGGGGCAAGACTTACCTGGTGGACACCTTCTTCGAGGCCCTGCCGTTCAAAGAGAAGATGCGTACCCACTTCCACCGCTTCATGAAGCGCGTGCACGAAGAGATGCGCACGCTCAAGGGCGAGAAGAACCCGCTGACGGTGATCGCCAAGCGTTTCTCCCAGGAAGCCAAGGTCATTTGCTTCGACGAATTCTTCGTTTCCGACATCACCGATGCCATGATCCTCGGCACCTTGATGGAAGAGCTGTTCAAGAATGGCGTCTCCTTGGTGGCAACCTCCAACATCGTCCCTGACGGTCTGTACAAGGATGGTCTGCAGCGTGCGCGCTTCCTGCCGGCGATTGCCATGATCAAGCAGTACACCGACGTAGTGAACGTCGACAGCGGGGTCGACTATCGCCTGCGTCACCTGGAGCAGGCCGAACTGTTCCACTACCCACTCGACGCGGCGGCTCACGAGAGCCTGCGCCAGAGCTTTAAGGCGCTGACGCCGGAGTGCACCCAGGCCGTCGAGAACGACGTACTGATGATCGAGAATCGCGAGATCCACGCCCTGCGTACATGCGATGACGTTGCCTGGTTCGACTTCCGCGCGCTGTGCGACGGGCCGCGCAGCCAGAACGACTACATCGAGCTGGGGAAGATCTTCCACGCCGTGTTGTTGAGCAATGTCGAGCAGATGGGCGTGACCACCGATGACATCGCCCGGCGCTTCATCAACATGGTCGATGAATTCTATGACCGCAACGTCAAGCTGATCATCTCGGCCGAGGTCGAGCTCAAGGACCTGTACACCGGAGGCCGCTTGAGCTTCGAGTTCCAGCGTACCCTGAGCCGCTTGCTGGAGATGCAGTCACACGAATTCCTGTCGCGCGCACACAAGCCCTGAGTGTGCCACTGCCCCTGTAGGAGCGGGGCAAGCTCGCTCCTACAGCGGCCTCGCTGGTTTCACGCTTCCTGCATGAACTGCTGCCGGTACTGGTTCGGCGACAATTCGGTGTGCTGGCGGAACAGCCGGGCAAAGAAGCTGGCATCGTCGTAACCCACCTCATAGCTGATGGTCTTGATGCTCTTGCGGGTGCTCGACAGCAGGCCTTTAGCCGTCTCGATGCGCAGCCGCTGCAAGTAGTGCAACGGCTTGTCGCCAGTCGCCGTCTGGAAGCGGCGCATGAAGTTGCGAATGCTCATGCCGTGGTTGCGGGCCACGTCCTCGAAGCGGAACTTGTCGGCGAAGTGCTCTTCGAGCCAGTGCTGAATCTGCAGGATGATCAGGTCCTGATGCAGCTTTTGTCCGCCAAACCCCATTCGCCCTGGGGTATAGCTGCGCTGCACTTCATACAGAATGTCACGGGCCACGGCGCGGGCGACGTTGGCCCCGCAGAAACGCTCGATCAGATAGATGTACAGATCGCAGGCCGAGGTGGTGCCGCCGGCGCAATAGAGGTTGTCAGCGTCGGTCAGGTGCTTGTCCTGATTGAGCTTCACCTTGGGGAAGCGTTCGGCGAAGCTGGCGAAGAAGCGCCAGTAGGTGGTTGCCTCCTTGCCATCGAGCAGGCCGGCCTCGGCCAGCCAGAACACGCCGCTGGCCTCGCCGCACAGTACCGCGCCACGCGCATGCTGCTCGCGTAGCCAGGGCAGGACGTGTGGGTAGCGTTGCTGGAGATTGTCGAAGTCGTCCCAGAACGCCGGGAGGATGATCACATCGGCATCGCCCAGACCGCCATCGACCGGCACCTGCACGTTGCTGAAACTGTCCACCGGCTGGCCGTCGGGGCTTACCAGGCAGATCTCGAACATCGGTTGCAGGCCCAGGCCCAGCTGTTTGCTGTAGCGCAGGCTGGCCAGGTGGAAGAAATCCTTGGCCTGCATCAGCGTCGATGCGAACACTTTGTCGACAGCCAGAATGCTGACGCGCCGCAGTGAAGCGGAGGGTTGGGTAAACATCATTGTCATTGTTCTTATAGGGTAGAGTGGTCAATCACCGGCTGGATCGTCTTATTTTTTGGCGATTGTGTCTACCCCGGGAATCGAAGGCGATTCGGTTGGTAGGGGGAGGAGCGGGCATGCCCTGCGATGTTGGATGGATAACCGACGTCATCGCGGGGCAAGCCCGCTCCCACGCATGGAAGAAGGCAATCAGGGCGCCGGGTTAGGCTGCTCCTGATGAATCGCCTCGATCGCCGCCAGCAACTCATCACCGAGCACCAGGTCGGCGCTCGCCAGGTTGCTGTCCAACTGCTCCAGGCTGGTCGCGCCAATGATGTTGCTGGTCACGAACGGCTGACGCGTGACGAACGCCAGGGCCATCTGTGCCGGATCCAGGCCATGCTCGCGGGCCACCTGCACATACCGGCTGCAGGCTGCGACCGTCTGCGGATTGGAGTAGCGGGAAAAGCGGCTGAACAAGGTCAGGCGGCCTTGCGCCGGCCGCGCGCCATTTTCGTATTTACCCGAGAGCATGCCGAACGCCAGTGGCGAGTAAGCCAGCAGGCCGCATTGTTCGCGAATCGCCACCTCGGCCAGGCCCACCTCGAAACTGCGGTTGAGCAGGTTGTAGGGGTTCTGGATCGACACCGCCCGTGGCCAGCCGCGGCTCTCGGCCAGGTGCAGGAACTTCATCGTGCCCCACGGCGTTTCGTTGGACAGGCCAATGTGGCGGATCTTGCCGGCGCGCACCTGCTCATCGAGCACCTCGAGGGTTTCTTCCAGCGGCGTGAAGTGATCTTGAGGCAGGTGCTGGTAGCCCAGCTTGCCGAAGAAGTTGGTGCTGCGCTCTGGCCAGTGCAGTTGATACAGGTCGATGCGGTCGGTCTGCAGACGTTTGAGGCTCTCATCCAGGGCGGCGACGATGTGCTGGCGGTTGTGCTTGAGCTGGCCATCACGGATATGGCTGATGCCGTTGCCGGGGCCGGCGACCTTGCTGGCGAGGATCCACTGGTCGCGATCGCGGTTGGCTGCGAACCAATTGCCGATGATTCGCTCGGTGGCGGCGTAGGTCTCCGGGCGCGGCGGCACCGGATACATTTCGGCGGTGTCGATGAAGTTGATCCCGCCGCTCTTGGCCCGGGCGATCTGCTCGAAGGCCTGCGCCTGATCGTTCTGCTCACCCCAGGTCATGGTGCCCAGGCACAGGGCGCTGACGTTGAGGTCGGTACGGCCGAGCTTGCGATGTTCCATGCGGGTGCGTCTCCTCGGGAAATAAGCCATCAAATCAGGTTGAATTTTTTTGCGCAATCTGGATAATTCTGCACCTCTGCGTTCTGCGGAAGTGATGCACCGCCTTACGAGAGTAACCCCGCCGAATATTGGACGTGCCCGACCCGAGCCCCCAATAGCGTCCGTATCCGGCTGCGCGCTTGCTTGTCAAGCTGTGCACTATCCAGTAAGATTCGCCGTCTATTTTTCGCTGGGCGGCCTCTGAGGCTTTAGAGATAATGAAAACTTTTACTGCTAAACCAGAAACAGTAAAGCGCGACTGGTTCGTCGTCGACGCCGCTGGTCAGACCCTGGGTCGTCTGGCTACCGAAATCGCTCGTCGTCTGCGTGGCAAGCACAAAGCTGAATACACCCCTCACGTTGACACCGGCGACTACATCGTCGTTATCAACGCCGAGCAGGTACGTGTCACTGGTGCCAAAACTACTGACAAGATGTACTACTCCCACTCCGGCTTCCCAGGTGGCATCAAGGAAATCAGCTTCGACAAGCTGATCGCCAAAGCCCCTGAGCGTGTCATCGAGACCGCGGTCAAAGGCATGCTGCCTAAGAACCCGCTGGGTCGCGACATGTACCGCAAGCTGAAAGTGTACGCGGGTGCTGCTCACCCACACACTGCTCAGCAGCCTCAAGAACTGAAGATCTAACGGGATAGTTCATTATGTCGGCGACTCAAAATTACGGCACTGGCCGTCGCAAGACCGCAACCGCTCGCGTTTTCCTGCGTCCAGGTACCGGTAACATCTCCATCAACAACCGTTCTCTGGACGTGTTCTTCGGTCGTGAAACCGCGCGCATGGTAGTACGCCAGCCGCTGGAACTGACCGAGACCACCGAGAAGTTCGACATCTACGTCACCGTTATCGGTGGTGGTGTCAGCGGCCAGGCCGGTGCAATCCGTCACGGTATCACCCGTGCACTGATGGACTACGACGAAACCCTGCGTAGCGCTCTGCGCAAAGCTGGCTTCGTTACCCGCGACGCTCGTGAAGTTGAGCGTAAGAAAGTGGGTCTGCGTAAAGCACGTAAGCGTCCTCAGTACTCCAAGCGTTAATTTCGCTTCGGCGTTCAAAAAAAAGCCCGGTTCCTGGTGGAACCGGGCTTTTTTTATGTCTTGAATAACTATGCTGTTCTTTACTGTGACAACTTGCCGCATAGACGCAGGTCAAGAGCTACAAGGGATTGCGCCTTGGCTGCGGGCTAATCACCTTGTCAGAGAAGGGTCTTTTCATTACCATGCGGCAAATTTTTAGCAGTTCAGCAAATGTTTTTAGCAGGTCAGAAATTACTTAGTAGATGCCTGTTGTAACAGGCCATAAAGCTGATGGGAGAGGACTGAATGAGCAATGACGGCGTCAATGCAGGCCGGCGTCGCTTCCTCGTAGCAGCCACATCTGTTGTGGGTGCTGCAGGAGCGGTGGGGGCTGCGGTCCCGTTTGTGGGGTCATGGTTCCCCAGTGCCAAGGCGAAAGCCGCAGGTGCACCGGTGAAGGTCAATATCGCCAAGGTAGAGCCAGGTCAGCAGATGATTGCTGAATGGCGTGGCCAGCCGGTCTTCATCGTCCGCCGCACCGAAGAGATCCTTGGCAACCTCAAGAAGATCGCCGGTGACCTCTCCGACCCTGAATCCAAGGCATCGGTTCAACCGACCTACGTCAACCCGGAAAACCGTGCGATCAAGCCGGAGATCCTGGTGCTGGTCGGTCTGTGCACCCACCTGGGCTGCTCGCCGACCTTCCGCCCTGAAGTCGCCCCGGTCGACCTGGGGCCCAAGTGGGTCGGCGGTTATTTCTGCCCGTGCCACGGTTCCCACTACGACCTGGCTGGCCGCGTCTACAAGTCCCAGCCGGCGCCGCTCAATCTGCCAGTGCCGCCGCACTCTTATGAGTCGGACGACATCATTGTCGTCGGCGTCGATCAGGAGAACGCGTGATGAGTAAGTTCATGGATTGGGTTGACGCCCGCTTCCCCGCGACCAAGATGTGGGAAGACCATCTCAGCAAGTATTACGCACCGAAGAACTTCAACTTCTTCTACTTTTTCGGCTCCCTGGCACTGCTGGTGCTGGTCAACCAGATCGTCACCGGCGTCTGGCTGACCATGAGCTTCACGCCGTCGGCCGAAGAGGCATTCGCCTCGGTCGAGTACATCATGCGTGACGTCGAGTACGGCTGGATCCTGCGCTATCTGCACTCCACCGGCGCTTCGGCGTTCTTCATTGTCGTCTACCTGCACATGTTCCGCGGTCTGCTCTACGGCTCGTACCAGAAGCCGCGTGAACTGGTCTGGGTGTTCGGCATGCTGATCTACCTGGCGCTGATGGCCGAAGCCTTCATGGGCTACCTGCTGCCATGGGGCCAGATGTCGTACTGGGGTGCCCAGGTGATCATCTCGCTGTTCGGTGCGATTCCGGTGATCGGCGATGACCTGACCCAGTGGATCCGTGGTGACTACCTGATCTCCGGCATCACCCTGAACCGCTTCTTCGCCCTGCACGTTGTGGCCCTGCCGATCGTGATTCTCGGCCTGGTGGTGCTGCACATCCTGGCGCTGCACGAAGTGGGTTCGAACAACCCGGATGGCGTTGATATCAAGAAGCACAAGGACGAGAACGGTGTGCCGCTCGATGGCATCGCCTTCCACCCGTACTACACCGTCAAGGATATCGTCGGCGTCGTCGTGTTCCTCTTCGTGTTCTGTGCAGTGGTGTTCTTCTTCCCGGAAATGGGCGGTTACTTCCTGGAAAAACCGAACTTCGAGCAGGCTAACGCCTTTAAGACCCCTGAGCACATTGCCCCGGTCTGGTACTTCACTCCGTTCTACGCGATCCTGCGGGCGGTTCCGGACAAGCTCCTCGGCGTTATCGCCATGGGCGCCGCGATTGCCGTGCTGTTCGTCCTGCCATGGCTCGACCGCAGTCCGGTCAAGTCCATGCGCTACAAAGGCTGGATGAGCAAAGCGTGGCTGGTGGTGTTCTGCATCTCGTTCGTGATCCTCGGCGTGCTTGGCGTACTGGCACCAACCCCGGGCCGCACGCTGCTGTCGCAGGTATGCACCTTCCTGTATTTCGCCTACTTCCTTCTGATGCCGTTCTACACCCGGCTCGAGAAGACCAAACCGGTTCCGGAAAGGGTGACTGGCTGATGAAAAAGCTATTTGCAGTATTGATTCTGGCAGTGATGCCCTCGTTGACCTTCGCGGCCGAGCACGGTCTGGAGCTGGACAAGGTTGATATCGATCTGACCGACAAGGCCGCCATGCAGGACGGCGCGCGCACCTTTGCCAACTATTGCATGGGTTGCCACAGCGCCAAGTTCCAGCGCTATGAGCGGGTGGCTGACGACCTGGGTATCCCTCACGAGCTGATGCTCGAGAAGCTGGTGTTCACTGGTGCCAAGATTGGCGACCACATGAAGATCGGCATGAAGCCTGAAGACGCCAAGACCTGGTTTGGCGCCGCGCCGCCTGACCTGACCCTGGTTGCCCGGGTGCGTGGCACCGACTGGCTGTACAGCTACCTGCGCAGCTTCTACGAAGACAAGTCGCGTCCGTACGGGGTGAACAACAAGGTTTTCCCGAACGTCGGCATGCCTAACGTGCTGGTCGGCCTGCAGGGCAACCAGGTCATTGGCTGCAAGCAGGTGCAGACTGTCGTCGACGGCAAGAAGCAATTCGACCCGCTGACAGGGTCGCCATTGACCCATGAAGCATGTGACCAGCTGACCGTGGAGCCGAAATCCGGTACCCTGACCGCAGAGCAGTTCGACGAGAAGGTCAAGAACCTGGTGACCTTCCTGGCCTATTCGGCCAACCCGGTCAAACTGGAAAGTCAGCGCATCGGTACTTACGTGCTGCTGTACCTGGCCTTCTTCTTCATATTCGCTTATCTGCTCAAGCGCGAATACTGGAAGGACGTGCACTGATCACGCAGTAGTTTCTGGTAGTTGAACGCGCCCTGGGGGGCCTCTGGATAACGGAGGTTCCCGCAGGGCGCGTTTGCATTTGCAGCTTCTATAATTTCATCTGCGAGGAGGACCACTATGGGCGTGACCAACCGGTTAGCCTGCTACTCCGACCCCGCTGACCATTATTCTCATCGGGTGCGCATCGTTCTCGCCGAGAAGGGTGTCAGCGTCGAGATCATCAATGTCGATCCCGGACGCTTGCCGCCCAAGCTGGTCGAAGTGAACCCCTATGGCGGCGTGCCGACCCTGGTCGATCGTGACCTGGCGCTGTACGAGTCGACGGTGGTGATGGAATACCTCGACGAACGTTACCCGCACCCGCCGTTGTTGCCGGTTTACCCGGTGGCCCGGGCCAACAGCCGGCTGTTGATTCATCGTATCCAGCGCGACTGGTGTGCGCTGGTTGACCTGATTCTCGATCCGCGCAGCAAGGAAGTCGCTCGCGTCCAGGCCCGTAAAGAATTGCGTGAAAGCCTGACCGGTGTGTCGCCATTGTTTGCCGACAAGCCGTGTTTCCTCAGTGAGGAGCAAAGTCTGGTTGATTGTTGTCTACTGCCCATACTCTGGCGCTTGCCAGTGTTGGGTATTGAACTGCCGCGGCCGGCCAAGCCGTTGCTCGATTACATGGAGCGACAGTTTGCCCGCGAAGCTTTCCAGGCAAGCCTGTCCGCTGCTGAACGTGAAATGCGCTAGGTTTTAAGGAGCTGTCGATGAACTCCAGTCGCCCCTATTTGGTACGTGCACTCTATGAGTGGATCGTGGATAACGACTGCACCCCGCACATGCTGGTAAACGCCGAGTACCCGAAGGTGCAGGTGCCCCAGGGCTTCGCCAGTGATGGTCAGATCGTCCTGAATATCTCACCCAATGCCGTACGTCACCTGCACATGGATAACGACGCTGTGAGCTTCGAGGGGCGCTTTGGTGGCGTTGCTCATACCCTGTTCGTGCCTGCGGGTGCGATTCTCGGTATTTATGCCCGGGAAAATGGTCAGGGCATGGTCTTCGAACTCGAGCCGCCGGTGCTTGAGGATGATGAATATGAAGAGGACGAAGGTGTCGAGCCGGACGACGACGGCCCGCCTGCTGGTGGGCAGCCGCCACGGCCAAGTGGGCGTCCGAGTCTGAAGGTGGTGAAGTAACAAAAAAGGCGATCCTGGTGGATCGCCTTTTTTGTATGCGTGATTCGCGTTACAGCTCGGTGATGGTGCGAATCTGGTCCTTGTTGACGCGGGTCACTTTGCCATCCAGCTGTTCGAACTCGTAGAAGCCGGAGCTGCGCTCAAAGCGAGGGGCATCGACTGCCTGGAACTCGCGGCCGTCGTTGAGGGTGATCAGGCTAGGGCTGGAGCAGCCGGCCAGGGTGGCGAAGGCGCCAATCAGCAGGGTAGGCAGCAGGCCGTTTTTCATGGGTACTTCCTTAAAAGGATAAAAAATCAGTCGATGTACTCGAACAACTTGACGATCTTCTGCACGCCCGACACGCCCTGCACCAGGTTGGTGGCGCGGGTGGCTTCCTGTTGGGTCAGCAGGCCGAGCATGTAAACAATGCCGTTCTCGGTGATCACCTTGATGCGCGAACCGGGAATGTTGCTGTCGGTGAGCATCTGCGCCTTGATCTTGGTGGTCAGCCAGGCGTCGTTGTTGCGCGCCAGGATCGAGGAGGGCGGCAGTACCTGCAGTTCGTTATGCACCTTTTTCACCCGCTGGACCTGGCCTGCGGCCTGTTCGGCCATGCTCTTGAGGTCGGCGCGCGGGGTTTGCCCGGCGAGCAGGACGATGCCGTTGAAGCTGCTGACAACGATGTGCGAGTTCTTGTCCAGATCAGGGCTTGCCTTGGCAACGTTGACCGCTACCTTGGTCTCGATCAGCGAGTCATCGATCTTGCTGCCGAAGGTGCGGGTGCCGCGGTCATCTTCGATCGGCTTGTCGCGGGTGGCGGTGAGAACCGAGCTGCAGCCGCTAAGGCTCAGGCACAGGGTCAGGGCCATCAGGCCGATGCGTTTAGGGGTCATTCTTCACTCCCGAACAATTGGCTGTCGATCAGATCGCAGAGGCAGTGGATCGCCAGCAGGTGGACTTCCTGGATACGTGCGGTGACGTTGGCCGGCACGCGAATCTCGACGTCTTCAGGCAGCAACAGCGAGGCCATGCCGCCGCCGTCGCGTCCGGTCAGAGCTACGACAATCATTTCGCGATCATGTGCGGCCTGGATCGCCTGAATTATGTTTGCCGAGTTACCGCTGGTCGAAATTGCCAGTAGAACGTCACCGGGTTGACCCAGGGCGCGAATCTGCTTGGAGAAAATTTCGTTGTAGCTGTAGTCGTTGGCGATCGAGGTGATGGTCGAGCTGTCAGTGGTCAGGGCGATGGCTGGCAGGCTCGGGCGCTCGCGTTCGAAGCGGTTGAGCAGTTCGGAGGAGAAGTGCTGGGCATCGCCGGCCGAGCCGCCGTTGCCGCAGGCGAGCATCTTGCCCTCGTTGAGCAGCGCGTTGACCATGACCTGACTGGCTTGCTCGATGTGTGGTGCAAGGACTTCCATCGCCTGTTGCTTGGTGTTGATGCTGGCCTGGAAAAGCTGGCGAATTCGGGATTGCATGTCCATCAGTGAGACCTTAAGTAGGGCGGCTGGCCGGGCGTGTCGGGAGTGTACAGAAAAGGTCCCGGCACATGACTGTGCAGCCCGCGAAGCAAAGAGCAAAAAAGTTGTAAGGGTAAACGTGCAGGGTCAGGGCGGGCTCAGCATCCAAAGGCGTTTTTCAGCCATTGCAGCGCTTGCCCCGAGTGGCCTCTGCCTTGCACGGCGATCACATCGAAACGGCAGGGATGGTTGGCCCAGCGTGTTTCCTTGTGCAGAAAAGACTCGGCGGCGAGCACCAGTTTGTCCTGCTTGCGCCCGTCGATACTGCCGAGCGCGCCGCCAAAGTCCGCATGCAACCGATAGCGAACTTCGACGAATACTACTGTATCGCTGTCGAGCATGACCAGATCAAGCTCGCCACGTTTGCATCGCCAGTTCTGCGCCAACAGGCGCAGGCCTTGCCCTTGAAGGTACTCAAGGGCGTGCCGCTCGGCGGCCTGGCCTGCGTGTTGGCGTGAACTGTCGGGCATCAGCGCGGGGTGTCAGGCAGGCGTACGATCTGTCCGCCAGAGAACTCGGCCCACGGCAGCTGACGCTCGATGCGCTGCTTCGGGTTCATGCTCAGGCTGCCGGAGAAGCCTTCGATACGGTTGTCCGGCAGAGCCTTGAGCTGGCCCAGGCGTGGCGCCAGGCTGTAGGCGTCGATACCCATGGCGTACAGGCGGCCGAGGCTGCCGTTGGCTTGCGGCCACTGGCTGACGACCTGCTGGCGCAGGGCGTTGTTGGTGTCGAGCAGCCACGGGGTTTCACAGAAGCGGATGCCGTTCATGTCGTTGTACTGGTTGACGTCACCGCTGGCGCTGTACAAGTGTGAAGTGGCATACACCGGAACGTCACCCGCGTACTGGAAGTTCAGGGTCGGCTTGATCTGCTGGCCTTGCTGCGGAGTGGCGGCGAGGAAGATGAAGTCGATGTCCTGGCGACGCGACGGCTGTGCCGAGACGTTGCCGCCGACGGTGTTCTGCAGGCTCTTGGCGCGGCCTTCGCTCTGGCGCAGCTGGAACAGATCGGCGATCTGCTGGGCCAGCGCTACGGGTTGGTCAACGTGCTCGGCGGCAAGCAGGGTGCCGCCCTTGGCTTCCCAGTCCTGGCGGAATGCCTTGAGGACGCGATCGCCCCATTCGCCGCGAGGGACCAGGGCCACGGCGCGAACCATGCCATCGGCGTGGGCGCGGCGCGAGACTTCGCGGGCTTCGTCTTCGGCAGCCAGGCCGAACTGGAACAGTTGCGCCGGGCCGCTCTGGCCGGCATCGCTGTAGTTCAGGGCCAGAGTGGTGATTGGCAGTTGCGGGCGTGCGGCCAGTTGCTTGACCAGTGGTTTTTCCAGCGGGCCAACAACCAGTTGCACGCCGGCGGCCTGAGCCTGGCGGTAGAAGTCATCCAGTGAGGTAATGCGCGAGCTGTCGAATACTTCGACCGCTGGTGGCTTCTGTCCGGCTTGCTGAGCCTGGAAGTGCGCAGCCATGAAGCCGTCGCGCAGGGCGCGGGCAACACCCGCCAGCTGGCCTTCTTGTGGCAGCAGCAGGGCAATCTTGGTCAGCGGCTGGCTGGCCATTTCCTTGAGCTTGACCAGCGCCAGTGGCAATTGCAGGGCAGCCGGGTGCTCCGGGTGCTGGCCGCGCCAGGTCTCGATGGCGGCCTGTTGTTGTTCCAGGGTGCCAGCATTTTTTACTGCCAGGGCCAGGCTGGCCCAGCCGGCGAGGGTGCTATCGCCGGTGCTGGCGCTTTGCAGTTGATCGCTGGGCAGGGCTGCAACCAGGTTCCAGATGGCATTCTGGTTGTCGCTGGCGGCGTTGCCGCTGAGCAGCGGCGCCAGGTCGACACGGGCTTGCGCGGCGGCCAGGCTCTGGCCATTGGCTTCCAGCACCTTGGCCTGAACGCTGCGAGTGCGGCGCTGCTGTTCGTCCGGTAGTTCACCCAGGCGTGCCAGACTTGGATGGCTCAGGGCGGTCAGCGCGGCTTTGGGCTGGTTGCGGCTCATGGCCAGTTCCGCGCTCAGGGTGCTGGCGAAGATCTGTTGGGCCGGTTTGAGTTGCTCGACCGGTACCTGCTCGAGAATGTGCGCGGCGCGCACGTTGTCTTTTTGCTGGTAAGCCAGGTCGGCCGCGCTCAGGCGCAGCAGGGCGGCCTCTTCTGGTGTCTTGCTGGTGGTGGCCTGTTCAAGCAGTTGCTCGATGCTGGCGTCCGGGGTGCGCGGCAGTTCGCCGAGGCTCGACGAAGGCGAGCTGGCGCAGGCTGCCAGCAGGGCGGCGAGGCAAAGGGCTGTGAACAGCCGCAGGCAAGCGATCATGTAAGGGTCCTGTTACTCGATCAAATTAACTGGCAATTGTACCCAAGCACTGGCCGGGGCGCGATGTTGCTGGCGTTAATCCTTCAATATAGGTGCTGGAACGTGCCTTGCAGGCTGTGCAGGTTACGCATTGTTGCCGTCAGTCGGGCTACAATGGCGCTTTGTTCAACACGACAGGTGTGTGCTGTGACTGATGTTCCAGGGGCTTCCCATTCCACTGCTGGCACGCTTTATGTGGTGGCTACGCCCATCGGCAACCTGGATGATATGAGTGCGCGGGCGCTGAAAGTACTCAGCGATGTGGCCCTGATCGCTGCGGAAGACACGCGTCATTCCATTCGTTTGTTGCAGCATTTCGGGATCAATACCCCCTTGGCGGCCTGTCACGAGCACAACGAGCGGGAAGAGGGCAGTCGCTTTCTCACGCGCCTGCTGGCTGGCGATAACGTCGCGCTGATCTCCGATGCCGGTACGCCGTTGATCTCGGACCCCGGCTACCACCTGGTGCGTCAGGCGCGTGCCGCCGGGGTCGCAGTAGTACCGGTGCCCGGTGCCTGTGCCTTGATTGCAGCGCTTTCGGCTGCGGGTCTGCCGTCTGACCGCTTCATCTTTGAAGGCTTTCTGCCGGCCAAGGCGGTCGGACGCAAGGCGCGCTTGAGTCAGGTCAAGGAAGAGCCGCGTACCCTGATCTTCTACGAGGCGCCGCACCGAATCCTTGAATGCCTGCAGGATATGGAGGAAGTGTTCGGTGCCGAGCGTCCTGCATTGCTGGCGCGCGAACTGACCAAGACCTTTGAAACCCTCAAGGGTTTGCCGCTGGGTGAGCTGCGTGCGTTCGTCGAAGCTGACAGTAATCAGCAGCGCGGTGAGTGTGTGGTGCTGGTAGCCGGCTGGACTGCGCCGGAGGATGAGCAGGCGGTGAGCAGCGAGGCCATGCGCGTGCTCGACCTGTTGCTGGCAGAGATGCCGCTCAAGCGGGCCGCGGCGCTGGCGGCGGAAATTACCGGCGTGCGCAAGAATGTGTTGTATCAGGCGGCTCTGGAAAAACAGAAAGACAAATAGTGGCTTGGTGCTACGATTTGTTTTATCGCTTGTTCTTGAGCGTCTCTGCCGTTAACCTTTGCGGCGGAGAGTCGATCGGACAGTCGCTGCCTTCTTTTGTTCCGCAAAAGAGGGGGGAGGAAAGTCCGGGCTCCATAGGGCAGAGTGCCAGGTAACGCCTGGGAGGCGCGAGCCTACGGAAAGTGCCACAGAAAACAACCGCCTAAGCACTTCGGTGCCGGTAAGGGTGAAAAGGTGCGGTAAGAGCGCACCGCACGACTGGCAACAGTTCGTGGCTAGGTAAACCCCACTCGGAGCAAGACCAAATAGGGTTCCATATGGCGCGGCCCGCGTTGGAACCGGGTAGGTTGCTAGAGGCGTCCAGTGATGGCCGTCGTAGAGGAATGACTGTCCTCGACAAAACCCGGCTTACAGATCGACTCTCCACCTCTTCCCCCTCCTGCTTGAATCGATAGCAGATGTGTCTTGGTAATACCAAAAAAATCTTACTCTTAATAAATCACTTTAACTTTGGGCTCTATTTGCCTGAATGAGTTTGATTTTTTCTGTCAAAAACCTCTCCGATTTGTCCTTTCATCTTCCTTCCATGCGCTAAATCTCCGATCTGTAAGGGATTTCCTTATAAGCGTGCCTTGACGGTGTGGTAGGCGGATTCCTATAGTGTGCGCAAGTGGCAGAAAGTGGCATGAAGTGGGTTTTCTGATCACAAAAAAGCTAACAAGTGGGGAATCGCAGCCGTGTTCCGCGGAGCCAACGCTATCAACCTCGACGCAAAGGGCCGTCTCGCAATGCCGAGCCGGTACCGTGACGAGCTCGATTCGCGTAGTTCCGGGCAGTTGATCGTGACTATCGATGCAGTAGATCCCTGCTTGTGTGTATACCCGCTCGATGAGTGGGAACTGATTGAAGCCAAGTTACGCGCCTTGCCGTCATTGCGTGAAGAGAACCGTCGCCTGCAGCGTTTGCTGATCGGCAATGCGGTGGATCTGGAGCTTGATGGCAGTGGTCGTTTCCTGGTGCCTCCGCGTTTGCGCGAATACGCCAAGCTCGACAAGAAGGCGATGCTGGTGGGGCAACTGAACAAATTTCAGCTGTGGGACGAGGACGCCTGGAACGCAGTTTCGGCAGCCGACCTTGCAGCTATCCAACAACCGGGCGCCATGCCTGATGAACTGCGTGATTTGATCCTGTGACTATAGATAGCGGCTTTAACCACATCACCGTACTGCTTGACGAAGCCGTCGAGGCTCTCGCCGTACGCGCCGATGGCTGCTATCTGGATGGCACTTTCGGGCGCGGCGGGCACAGCCGCTTGATACTCAGCAAGCTCGGGCCGCAAGGACGGTTGCTGGGTTTTGACAAAGATCCTCAAGCGATTGCCACCGGGCAAGCGCTGGCGGCCGAAGACGGCCGCTTTGTCATTGTGCAGCGTAGTTTTGCCGAGCTGGGCGATGAAGTCGCGCAACGCGGCCTGGCCGGTAAAGTCAGCGGTATTTTGATGGACCTGGGCGTTTCTTCGCCACAGCTCGATGACCCGGAGCGCGGTTTCAGCTTTCTCAACGACGGCCCGCTGGATATGCGCATGGACCCGTCGCGCGGGATCAGCGCTGCCGAGTTTATCGCCACCGCCCCGGCCGAAGAGATCGCCCGGGTGTTCAAGGAATATGGCGAAGAGCGTTTTGCCAAGCGCATGGCCAATGCTGTTGTGGCGCGCCGCGAAATTCAGCCTTTTGAGCGCACTGCCGACCTGGCTGAAGTGCTCAAGGTTGCCAACCCTGCCTGGGAAAAGGGCAAGAACCCGGCAACCCGTGCCTTCCAGGGGCTGCGCATTCACGTCAATAACGAACTGGGTGACCTGGAGGCCGGTCTGGAAGCCGCGCTCGAGGCCCTGGAAGTCGGCGGTCGTCTGGTGGTGATCAGCTTCCATTCCCTGGAAGACCGCATCGTCAAACTGTTCATGCGCAAGCTGGTCAAGGGCGAAGCCGACAACCTGCCACGCAACCTGCCTGTGCAGCACAAGCATTTCGAGCCGAAGATCAAGCTGATCGGCAAGGCGCAATTCGCCTCCGAAGCCGAGCTCAAGGCCAACCCACGTTCGCGCAGTGCCGTTATGCGCGTTGCCGAGAAACTGCGGTGAGCCGCTTGTTCGCCAAGCCTTTGCCAGGCGGAAGCTTCCTGATGCTTCTGCTGTTCATTGCCGTGCTCGTTTCTTCGGTGGCGGTGTCGTACAGCGCGCACTGGAACCGTCAGTTGCTCAACACCCTTTACGGCGAACTCAGCGAGCGCGACAAGGCCCAGGCCGAGTGGGGCCGGTTGATCCTTGAGCAAAGCACCTGGACCGCGCACAGCCGTATCGAGAACCTGGCCAGCGAACAACTGAAAATGCGCATTCCGGCCGCCGACGAAGTACGGATGGTGGCGCCATGATGAAACTCGAAGGCGCACTCTACCCGTGGCGGTTTCGCGTGGTCATCGCCTTGCTGGCCATCATGGTCGGTGCGATTGCCTGGCGCATCATCGACCTGCAGGTCGTTGACCGTGACTTCCTTAAAGGTCAGGGCGATGCCCGCAGCTTGCGCCATATCCCGATTCCTGCACACCGCGGGCTCATCACCGACCGCAACGGTGAACCGCTGGCAGTCAGTACTCCGGTCACCACCCTGTGGGCCAATCCCAAGGAAATGCAGGCTTACAAGGAGCGCTGGCCGGCACTGGCCGCTGCGCTCAAGCAGAATCCGCAGCAACTGACCCAGCGCCTGGAACAACAGGCCAACAAAGAATTCATTTATCTGGTCCGCGGCCTGACCCCGGAGCAGGGGCAGGTGGTACTTGATCTGAAGGTTCCTGGTGTCTACGGCATCGAGGAATTTCGTCGTTTCTACCCGGCCGGCGATGTCGCCGCGCACATGGTCGGCTTTACCGACCTCGATGACCACGGTCGAGAAGGGGTGGAGCTGGCCTACGATGAGTGGCTGGCCGGCGTGCCCGGCAAGCGCCAGGTCATCAAGGACCGGCGTGGCCGGCTGATCAAAGACATCCAGGTAACCAAAAACGCCAAGGCCGGAAAGACCTTGGCGTTGTCCATCGACTTGCGCCTGCAATATCTGGCGACCCGTGAGCTGCGCAACGCGATTGCCGAGCAGGAAGCCAAGGCCGGCAGCCTGGTGATTCTCGATGTGAAAACTGGTGAAGTGCTGGCCATGGTCAACCAGCCCACCTACAACCCCAACAACCGCCGCAGCATGTTCCCGGCCGCCATGCGCAACCGCGCGATCATCGACGTGTTTGAGCCCGGTTCCACGGTCAAGCCGCTGTCGATGAGTGCTGCGCTGCAGAGCGGGCGCTGGAAGCCGACCGACAAGGTCGAGGTTTATCCGGGCACCTTGCAACTGGGGCGTTACACCATTCGTGACGTGTCCAAGAGCGAAGGCCCGATCCTCGACCTGACCGGCATTCTGATCAACTCCAGTAACGTCGGCATGAGCAAGATCGCCTTCGATATCGGCGGTGAATCCATTTACCGGGTGATGTCCCAGCTCGGTCTGGGCCAGTACACCGGCCTGGGCTTCCCGGGTGAGCGGGTCGGTAACCTGCCGAACCACCGTGAGTGGCGCAAGGCAGAAACTGCGACCCTGTCCTACGGCTACGGCCTGTCGGTGACCGCGCTGCAGTTGGTACATGCCTATGCTGCGCTGGCCAACGACGGCAAGATGGTGCCGTTGAGCATTCTTAAAGTCGATAAAACGCCAGAGTCCACCCAGGTGGTGCCGGTAGAAGTCGCCAAGACCATTCAGGGCATGGTCCAGCAGGTTATCGAAGCGCCGCGCGGCGTGTTCCGTGCCCAGGTACCGTTCTATCACGTCGGTGGCAAGAGTGGTACGGCGCGTAAAGCCACGATCGGCTCCAAGGGTTACACCGAAAATTCCTACCGCTCACTGTTTGCCGGATTCGGCCCGATGAGCGACCCGCGTTATGCCGTGGTGGTGGTCATCGACGAGCCGAGCAAAGGCGGCTACTTCGGTGGTCTGGTCTCGGCGCCGGTGTTCAGCAAGGTCATGTCCGGCACGTTGCGCCTGATGAACATTCCGCCGGATAACCTTCCGCCGCCGGTTCCACAGCAGCAGGTTGATGCTGCGACCGCCAAAGGAGGGCGCGGTTGATGACAATGCCATTGAGTAAGCTTTTCGCCCAGGCCAGCCGCGATCCGTTGATCCGCGAGCTGACTCTGGACAGCCGTAACATCCGTCCGGGTGACCTGTTCCTGGCGGTGCCTGGTGCGTTGGTCGATGGTCGCGATCACATTGCCGATGCACTCAAGCGCGGCGCGGCTGCGGTTGCCTATGAAGCACAAGGCGCCACGGTGCTACCGATCACCGAAGTACCGCTTATTCCGGTCAAGGGCCTGATTGCTCAGTTGTCGGATATTGCCGGGCGCTTTTATGGCGAGCCGAGCCGTCAGCTGAATCTGGTTGGTGTCACTGGCACCAACGGCAAGACCAGCGTCACTCAGTTAGTGGCCCAGGCTTTGGACAAGCTAGGCCAGCGCTGCGGCCTGATTGGCACCCTGGGCACTGGCTTCTATGGCGAGTTGCAAAGCGGTCGTCTGACCACGCCGGATCCGATAGCCGTGCAAGCGACCCTAAACGACCTGAAGAAGGGTGGGGCCAAGGCCGTGGCCATGGAGGTTTCTTCCCATGCTCTGGATCAGGGCCGGGTTGCGGCGCTGGCGTTCGACATCGCGGTAATGACCAACCTGTCGCGCGATCACCTGGACTACCACGGCAGCATGCAGGCCTACGAAGACGCCAAGGCGCGTCTGTTCGCCTGGCCGAACCTGCGTTGCCGGGTGGTCAACCTCGATGATGACTTTGGTCGCCGCCTGGCGGCCGAGAAGGGCGAGTCGCGCCTGATCAGCTACAGCCTCAAGGATCCTGCCGCTTCGTTGTACTGCCGCGAAGCGCATTTTGACGACGACGGCGTGCGCGCGGTGATCGTCACGGCCCAGGGAGAGCATTCCCTGCGCAGCCGCCTGCTTGGCCGCTTCAACCTGAGCAACATGCTGGCGGCGGTCGGTACCCTGATGGCGCTGGACTATGCGCTGGATGAAATTCTCGCCGTGACCCCGGCGCTGGAAGGCCCGATCGGCCGCATGCAGCGCCTGGGTGGCGGCAGTAAGCCGCTGGTGGTGGTCGATTACGCCCACACCCCCGATGCGCTGGAGCAGGTGCTCCAGGCCTTGCGTCCGCACGCCAAAGGCCAGTTGTTGTGCCTGTTCGGCTGCGGTGGCGATCGTGATCGCGGCAAGCGTCCGTTGATGGCCGAAGTGGCCGAGCGTCTTGCCGACCGCGTGCTGGTCACCGACGACAACCCACGTAGCGAAGACCCGCAGCAGATCTTTGCTGATATCCGTCCAGGTTTCGTCAAGGTTGATGCGGTCGAGTTCGTCGCCGGGCGTGGTACTGCCATTGCCCAGTTGATTGCCAGCGCCGGTGTTGATGATGTCATCGTCCTTGCTGGCAAAGGCCACGAGGACTATCAGGAAATCAACGGTCAGCGTCACGACTTTTCCGACCTGGTTGAAGCCGAGAAAGCGCTTGCAGTCTGGGAGGCCCCTCATGCTTAAACCATTGACCCTCAGCCAGTTGACCGCGCCGCTGCAAGGCCGCCTGCTGGGTGCTGATGCCAGCTTCAGTGGCGTCAGCATCGACAGTCGCGCAATCGTTGCCGGGCAACTGTTTGTCGCCTTGGCCGGGCCGCGTTTTGACGGTCACGATTACCTCAATGAAGTACAGGCCAAGGGCGCTGTTGCTGCCCTGGTCGAACGAGAAGTGCCAGGCACCAGCCTCCCGCAGTTGCTGGTTGCCGATTGCCGCCAGGCTTTGGGTCAGTTGGGTGCGCTGAACCGTGCTGCGTTCGACAAGCCTGTCGCTGCCATCACCGGTTCCAGCGGCAAGACCACGGTCAAGGAAATGCTCGCCAGCATCCTGCGCACCCGCGGTCCGGTCCTGGCCACGCGTGGCAACCTGAACAACGACCTCGGCGCCCCGCTGACGCTGCTCGAAATTGCCCCGGAACACACCGCGGCAGTCATCGAGCTGGGTGCCTCGCGCATTGGCGAGATTGCCTACACCGTTGCTCTGACCAAGCCACAAGTGGCGTTGATCAACAATGCCGGCACTGCGCATGTCGGCGAGTTCGGCGGCCCGGAGAAGATTGTCGAAGCCAAGGGCGAGATCCTCGAAGGTTTGGGTCAGGATGGCGTGGCAGTATTGAACCTTGATGACAAGGCCTTCGGCATCTGGAAACAGCGCGCCGGTAATCGCCAGGTGCTGACCTTCGCGTTGAACAACGCTGGCGCAGATTTCCATGCCGCTGATCTCGCCCAGGATGAGCGTGGTTGCCCGTCTTTCGACCTGCACAGTCCATTGGGTGTGGCGCGGGTCCAGCTCAATCTGCTCGGTACCCATAACGTCAGCAACGCGCTGGCCGCCGCTGCCGCCGCACATGCCTTTGGTCTGACGCTGGACGGAATCGTCCAGGGCTTGAATACCGTGCAACCGGTCAAGGGCCGCACTGTCGTACAGATGGCGCCGAACGGTGTGCGGGTGATTGACGACACTTACAATGCAAACCCCACCTCCATGTGCGCTGCCGTTGATATACTCGCCGGCTTTTCCGGACGCACCGTCCTGGTGCTCGGGGATATCGGCGAATTGGGCCAGTGGGCTGAGGAAGGGCATCGGCAGGTAGGCGACTACGCCAAAGATAAAGTATCGGCGCTGTATGCGGTGGGGTCGAACATGGCTCACGCAGTGGCAGCGTTTGGCGCCAATGCCCGACATTTCGCTAATCAAGCTGACCTGATCGACGCCGTTCGCGGCGAGCAGGCCACCAACACCACTATTTTGATCAAGGGTTCGCGCAGCGCTGCGATGGAAAACGTCGTGGCGGCTTTGTGCGGTTCCAGCGGGGAGAAACATTAATGCTGCTGCTGCTGGCTGAGTATCTGCAACAGTTCTACAAAGGCTTCGCGGTCTTTCAGTACCTGTCCCTGCGCGGGATTCTGGGTGTACTGACCGCGTTGTCGCTGGCCCTGTGGTTGGGCCCCTGGATGATTCGTACCCTGCAGATTCGCCAGATCGGTCAAGCGGTTCGTAACGACGGCCCGCAATCGCACCTGTCCAAATCCGGCACCCCGACCATGGGCGGCGCCCTGATTCTTTCGGCTATCGGCATCAGCACCTTGCTGTGGGCCGACCTGAGCAACCGTTATGTCTGGGTAGTGTTGATCGTTACCTTGCTGTTCGGCGCCATCGGCTGGGTCGATGACTACCGCAAGGTGATCGAGAAGAACTCGCGTGGCCTGCCAAGCCGCTGGAAGTATTTCTGGCAGTCGGTGTTCGGCCTGGGCGCGGCGATCTTCCTGTATATGACTGCTCCGAGCAGCGTCGAGACCACGCTGATCGTGCCGATGCTCAAGGATGTCACCATCCCGCTGGGTATCGGTTTCGTGGTGCTGACCTACTTCGTCATCGTCGGTTCGAGCAACGCGGTGAACCTGACCGACGGCCTCGATGGCCTGGCAATCATGCCAACGGTCATGGTCGGCGGCGCCCTGGGTATCTTCTGCTACCTGTCGGGCAACGTGAAATTCGCCGAATACCTGCTGATTCCTTACGTGCCGGGCGCCGGTGAGCTGATCGTATTCTGCGGCGCACTGATCGGTGCCGGTCTGGGCTTCCTCTGGTTCAACACCTATCCGGCCCAGGTGTTCATGGGCGACGTCGGTGCCCTGGCACTGGGTGCGGCGCTGGGCACCATCGCGGTCATCGTTCGTCAGGAAATCGTCCTGTTCATCATGGGCGGCGTGTTCGTCATGGAGACCCTGTCGGTGGTGATTCAGGTGGCTTCGTTCAAGCTGACCGGCAAGCGTGTGTTCCGCATGGCCCCGATCCACCACCACTTTGAACTCAAGGGTTGGCCCGAGCCGCGGGTGATCGTCCGTTTCTGGATTATCACCGTGATTCTGGTGCTGATCGGCCTTGCCACCCTGAAACTGAGGTAGAAACGCGTGTCACTGATCGCTTCTGACCACTTCCGCATCGTTGTCGGCCTCGGCAAGAGCGGCATGTCCCTGGTTCGCTTCCTGGCGAACCGGGGCGTTGCCTTTGCGGTCGCCGACACCCGTGAACAACCACCGGAACTGGAAACCCTGCGCCGCGATTACCCGCAGGTGGAAGTGCGCTGTGGCGAACTGGACGTAGAGTTTCTCTGTCGCGCAGATGAGCTGTATGTCAGCCCTGGCCTGGCCCTGGCCACGCCTGCGCTGCAACAAGCCGCAGCCCGTGGCGTGAAGCTGTCCGGTGATATCGAGCTGTTTGCCCGTAACGCCAAGGCGCCGATCATCGCCATCAGTGGTTCCAACGCGAAAAGCACGGTGACCACGCTGGTCGGCGAAATGGCGGCAGCGGCCGGTAAGCGCGTGGCTGTCGGCGGCAACCTCGGTACCCCGGCGCTGGACCTGCTCAGTGATGACGTTGAGCTGTATGTGATGGAGCTGTCGAGTTTCCAGCTGGAAACCACCGACCAGCTCAACGCTGAAGTCGCCACCGTGCTCAACGTCAGCGAAGACCATATGGACCGCTACAGCGGCCTGCCGGCCTATCACCTGGCCAAGCACCGGATCTTCCGTGGCGCGCGGCAAGTGGTGGTCAATCGTCAGGACGCCCTGAGTCGCCCGTTGCTGGCCGAGAACCAGCCAGTGTGGACCTTCGGCCTGAACACGCCTGACTTCAAGGCCTTTGGCTTGCGCGAAGAGAATGGCGAAAAGTACCTGGCGTTCGAGTTCCACAACCTGATGCCGGTGCGCGAGCTGAAAATCCGTGGTTCGCACAACCAGTCCAACGCCCTGGCGGCATTGGCCCTGGGGCATGCGGGCGGCTTGCCGATGGACGCCATGCTGTCCAGCCTGCGCACCTTCGCCGGTCTGGCGCACCGTTGCCAGTGGCTTCGTGAACGCGACGGCGTGAACTGGTACGACGACTCCAAGGCCACCAACGTCGGTGCCGCTCTGGCCGCCATCGAAGGCCTGGGCGCCGATATCGACGGCAAGCTGGTACTGGTTGCTGGCGGCGATGGCAAAGGTGCGGATTTCAGCGCTCTGCGTGCTCCGGTAGCGGCGCACTGCCGCGCTGTCGTGCTGCTGGGACGCGATGCCGAACGCCTGGCCGAAGCGCTGGGTGACAGCGTACCGCTGGTCCGGGTGAAAACCCTCGAAGAAGCTGTGCAGCAATGTGCCGAGCTGGCCCAGCCTGGCGATGCCGTGCTGCTGTCGCCGGCCTGCGCCAGCCTCGACATGTTCAAGAATTTTGAAGAGCGTGGGCGCCTGTTCGCCCAGGCCGTAGGAGGGCTGGCATGATCTTCGGCATCATCAAGCCCTATCCGTCGCCGCTGATCAGCGGTCGCGGTATCGACCTCGATTTCGCCATGCTCGCCGGTTGCCTGGCGTTGCTCGGTCTCGGCCTGGTGATGATCACCTCGGCGTCCTCGGAAGTGGCTGCGGCGCAGTCGGGCAATCCGCTGTACCACATGTTCCGTCACCTGGTGTACGTGGCCATTGGTGTGTTCGCCTGCATCGTCACCATGATGGTGCCGATCGCTACCTGGCAGAAAATGGGCTTCACCATGCTGGTCGGCGCCTTTGGCTTGCTGGTACTGGTACTGGTGCCAGGCATCGGCCGCGAAGTGAACGGTTCGATGCGCTGGATCGGTTTTAGCTTCTTCAACGTCCAGCCTTCGGAAATCGCCAAGGTCTTCGTGGTCATTTACTTGGCCGGCTACCTGGTGCGTCGCCAGAAGGAAGTACGCGAAAGCTGGATGGGTTTCTTCAAGCCGTTCATCGTGCTGTTGCCTATGGCCGGCCTATTGCTGATGGAGCCTGACTTCGGTGCCACCGTGGTCATGATGGGCGCGGCGGCGGCGATGCTTTTCCTCGGTGGGGTGGGGTTGTTTCGTTTCAGCCTGATGGTGCTGCTGGCGGTGGGCGCGGTGTTCGTCCTGGTCCAGGCCCAGCCCTACCGGATGGCGCGGCTTGTTACCTTTACCGACCCCTGGTCCGACCAGTTCGGCTCCGGCTACCAGCTGACCCAGGCACTGATCGCCTTCGGGCGCGGCGAGTGGCTGGGTGTCGGCCTTGGCAACAGCGTGCAAAAGCAGTTTTACCTGCCCGAGGCGCACACCGACTTCGTGTTTTCGGTACTGGCCGAAGAGTTGGGTGTAGTCGGTTCGCTGCTTACCGTGGCGCTGTTCGTATTTGTCACCGTACGCGCCTTGTACATCGGTTTGTGGGCCGAGAAAGCCAAGCAGTTCTTTGCCGCCTATGTGGCCTTTGGCCTGGCGTTCCTGTGGATTGGTCAGTTCCTGATCAACATCGGCGTGAACGTCGGTCTGCTGCCAACCAAGGGTCTGACCTTGCCGTTCCTCAGCTATGGCGGTAGCTCGCTGGTGATCTGCTGCGCCTGTGTCGGGCTGTTGCTGCGGATCGAGTGGGAGAGTCGCACCCATCTGGGTAGCGAAGAACACGAATTCAATGAAAGCGATTTTGCCGAGGAGCCGAATCATGGCCGCTGACGGCAAGAATGTACTGATCATGGCAGGCGGTACCGGGGGTCACGTGTTCCCGGCGCTGGCCTGTGCCCATGAGTTCCAGGCGCGTGGTTACACCGTGCACTGGCTGGGCACTCCGCGTGGCATCGAGAACGAACTGGTGCCTCAGGCGGGTTTGCAGTTGCACCTGATTCAAGTCACCGGCCTGCGCGGCAAGGGCAAGCTGTCGCTGCTCAAGGCGCCATTTACCCTGGTCAAGGCGGTACTGCAGGCGCGGCGCATCATTCGCCAGCTCAAGCCAGTCTGCGTGATCGGTTTCGGTGGTTACGTGACCGGCCCGGGCGGCGTTGCCGCGCGGCTTTGTGGTGTACCTGTAGTGGTCCACGAGCAGAATGCCCGCGCCGGTACCGCCAATCGGCTGCTGGTGCCGTTGGCCGGCCGAGTCTGCGAAGCTTTCCCCGGGACCTTCACGGCTTCCGACAAGTTGCGCACCACCGGCAATCCGGTGCGCAGTGAGCTGTTCCTGGACACCCCGCGCGAGCCCCTGGGCGCGCGTCGGCCACGCTTGCTGGTGCTGGGCGGAAGCCTGGGCGCCGAACCGTTGAACAAATTGCTGCCCCAAGCCCTGGCCCAGGTGCCCGCGGACATTCGTCCCGAGGTGTTCCACCAGGCGGGTAAACAGCACGACCAGATTACCGCCGAGCGCTATCGCGAGGCTGGAGTCGAGGCTCAGGTAGAGCCCTTTATCAAGGACATGGCCAAGGCATACGCCTGGGCCGATCTGGTGGTCTGCCGCGCAGGCGCGCTGACCGTCAGTGAGCTGGCTGCGGCCGGCTTGCCATCGATGCTGGTGCCGTTGCCCCATGCCATCGACGATCACCAGACTCACAACGCCCATTATCTGGCCCGTGAAGGCGCTGCCTTCCTGATGCCACAAGCGACAACTGGCGCAGCGCAACTCGCTGAACGCCTGAACGAGGTGCTGATGCAACCGGAAAAACTCTCCGCCATGGCCGCCACTGCCCGGCGCCTGGCTAAACCTGCGGCCACCCGCACCGTGGTCGATATCTGCCTGGAGGTGGCCCATGGTTGAAAGCAAGAAAGCCATGCCACAGCCAGAAATGCGCCGTATCCGCCGCATCCACTTCGTCGGTATCGGCGGCGTGGGCATGTGCGGAATCGCCGAAGTGCTGCTGAACCTGGGTTACCAGGTATCGGGCTCGGACCTCAAGACTTCGGCGGTTACTCAGCGCCTGGAATCCTTCGGGGCGCAAATCTTCATCGGTCACCGTGCCGAGAACGCCGCCAGCGCCGATGTGCTGGTGGTTTCCAGTGCCATCAACCCGGCCAACCCGGAAGTCGCCACCGCCCTTGAACGGCGTATTCCGGTAGTGCCGCGCGCCGAAATGCTCGCCGAGCTGATGCGCTACCGCCACGGCATCGCCGTCGCCGGTACCCATGGCAAGACCACCACCACCAGCCTGCTGGCTTCGGTGTTTGCCGCGGGTGGCCTGGATCCGACTTTTGTCATCGGTGGCCGTCTGAATGCAGCGGGTACCAATGCCCAGCTCGGCACCAGCCGCTACCTGATCGCCGAAGCCGACGAAAGCGACGCCAGCTTCCTGCACCTGCAGCCGCTGGTGGCCGTGGTCACCAACATCGACGCCGACCACATGGCGACCTACGAAGGCGACTTCAACAAGCTGAAGAAAACCTTCGTCGAGTTCCTGCACAACCTGCCGTTCTACGGCCTGGCCGTGATGTGCCTGGATGACCCGGTGGTGCGCGAGATCCTGCCACAGGTCAAGCGCCCGGCGGTCACCTACGGCTTCAGCGAAGAAGCCGACGTGCGCGCGATCAATGTTCGCCAGTCGGGCATGCAGACCCACTTCACCGTGCTGCGCCGCGACCGCGAGCCGCTGGACGTGTCGGTCAACATGCCGGGCAACCACAATGTGCTCAACGCCCTGGCAACCATCGCCATCGCTACCGACGAAGGCATCAGCGATGAAGCCATCGTTCAGGGCCTGTCGGGGTTCCAGGGGGTAGGGCGACGCTTCCAGGTCTACGGCGAGCTGCCGGTAGACGGTGGCAGCGTCATGCTGGTCGACGACTACGGTCACCACCCGACCGAAGTGGCCGCGGTCATCAAAGCCGTGCGCGGTGGCTGGCCGGAGCGCCGTCTGGTGATGGTCTACCAGCCGCACCGTTACAGCCGCACCCGTGACCTGTACGACGATTTCGTCCAGGTCCTGGCTGATGCCAACGTGCTGCTGCTGATGGAGGTCTACCCGGCCGGCGAAGAGCCGATTCCTGGTGCCGACAGCCGTCAGCTGTGCCACAGCATCCGTCAGCGCGGCCAGCTTGATCCGATCTACATCGAGCGCGGCATCGAACTGGCGCCGCTGGTCAAGCCGTTGCTGCGCGCCGGCGACATCCTGCTGTGCCAGGGTGCCGGTGATATCGGTGGCCTGGCCCCGCAATTACTCAAGAGTCCGTTGTTCGCTGGTGCTGTTGCCAGTCAGGGGAAGTCGAAATGACTGATAACGCATACGCCACATTGCACTCGACCATTGCTGCGAAAGACTTCGGCCGCGTTGCCGTGCTTTACGGCGGCAAGAGTGCCGAACGCGAAGTTTCGCTGAAGTCCGGGGCCGCAGTCATCGAAGCGCTGACCAGCGCCGGTGTCGACGTGGTCGCCATTGATGTGGGCGATGACCTGCTCGATCGCCTGCAAAGCGAGAAGATCGACCGCGCCTTCATCATTCTCCACGGCCGTGGCGGTGAAGACGGCAGCATGCAGGGCCTGCTGGAGTGTCTGGGCATCCCTTACACCGGCAGTGGCATCCTCGCTTCGGCGCTGGCCATGGACAAGCTGCGGACCAAACAGGTCTGGCACAGCCTGGGTATTCCAACCCCGCGTCATGCCGTGCTGACCAGCGAAGCCGACTGTATTTCTGCAGGTGCGGAACTGGGCTTCCCTTTGATCGTCAAACCGGCCCATGAAGGTTCCAGTATCGGTATGGCGAAAGTGAACGGTGTCGACGAATTGATCGCCGCCTGGAAAGACGCCGCTACCTACGATTCGCAAGTGTTGGTCGAACAATGGATTCACGGTCCGGAGTTCACCGTCGCGACCCTGCGTGGGCAGGTATTGCCACCGATCGCGCTGGGCACGCCGCACACTTTCTACGACTACGACGCCAAGTACCTGGCTTCCGATACCCAGTACCGGATCCCCTGTGGCTTGAGTGCGGAGAAGGAACAGGAACTGATCGACCTGACCGCCCGTGCCTGCGACGCCATCGGCATCGCTGGCTGGGGACGGCTGGACGTCATGCAGGACGAGCAGGGGCGTTTCTGGCTGCTCGAAGTCAACACCGCACCAGGCATGACGGATCACAGCCTGGTCCCTATGGCGGCACGCGCGGCCGGTCTGGACTTCCAGCAATTGGTGCTGGCAATCCTGGCGGCCAGCGTCGAGGCGCGAGGTTAAGCCCATGCAAGGCGCGATGTTACGTCATCAGCAACCCGCCACCGGCCGCAACAAGCCGGTGCCGCGTGGTGCCAGCCGGATGGTGGCCAAGGAGCCACTGTCGGCGCGCCTGCCCAAGGCCAATTTCAGCGTCTTCAAGCGCCTGCTCTGGCCGGTGCTGCTGGTCGCTGCAGGTTTCGGCGCCTATGAAGGTGCACAACGGCTGATGCCGTACGCCGACCGGCCGATCACCAAGATCGCCGTGCAGGGTGACCTCAGCTACATCAGCCAACAAGCGGTGCAGCAGCGGATCGCCCCTTACGTGGCGGCCAGCTTCTTCACCGTTGACCTGGCGAGCATGCGCGCCGAGCTTGAGCAGATGCCCTGGATCGCCCATGCCGAAGTGCGCCGGGTGTGGCCGGATGAAGTGGTGATCCGCCTGGAAGAACAGTTGCCGGTGGCGCGTTGGGGCGAGGAGGCCTTGCTCAATAACCAGGGCCAGGCCTTCACCCCGCGCGAACTGGCCAACTACGAGCACCTGCCGCAGCTGTTCGGGCCGCAGCGGGCGCAGCAACAAGTGATGCAGCAATATCAGGTACTGAGCCAGATGTTGCGGCCAATGGGCTTTTCGATTGCCCGGCTGGAAGTGCGCGAGCGCGGCAGCTGGTTCCTGACCACTGGCGCCGGCAGCGCCGGTCCGGGTGTTGAACTGCTGCTGGGGCGCGACCATCTGGTGGAAAAAATGCGCCGTTTCATTGCCATTTACGACAAGACACTCAAAGAACAGATCACGAACATCGCCCGCATCGATCTGCGTTATGCCAATGGCCTGGCCGTTGGCTGGCGGGAACCGATTGCACCGACGACGGCCCAACCCGCCGTTGCGAAGAATTAGAGAGAGGCAGGACCATGGCAAATGCGCATAGCGGCAAAATGATCGTCGGGCTCGATATCGGCACCTCCAAGGTAGTGGCGCTGGTAGGCGAAGTCGCGGCCGACGGTACCCTGGAAATCGTCGGTATCGGCACCCATCCTTCGCGCGGGCTGAAGAAGGGCGTGGTGGTCAATATCGAATCGACCGTGCAGTCGATCCAGCGTGCAGTGGAAGAAGCCCAGCTGATGGCCGGCTGCCGGATCCACTCGGCGTTCGTTGGCGTCGCCGGCAATCACATCCGCAGCCTGAACTCCCACGGCATCGTCGCGATCCGCGACCGTGAAGTCAGTGCGGCTGACCTCGAGCGCGTCCTCGACGCCGCTCAGGCAGTTGCCATTCCGGCCGACCAGCGGGTCCTGCACACCCTGCCGCAGGACTACGTGATCGACAACCAGGAAGGCGTGCGCGAGCCGCTGGGCATGTCCGGCGTGCGTCTGGAAGCCAAGGTCCACGTGGTCACCTGCGCCGTCAATGCCGCACAGAACATCGAGAAGTGCGTGCGCCGCTGTGGCCTGGAAATCGACGACATCATCCTCGAGCAACTGGCCTCGGCTTACTCGGTGCTGACCGATGACGAGAAAGAGCTGGGCGTGTGCCTGGTGGACATCGGTGGCGGTACCACTGACATCGCCATCTTCACCGAAGGCGCGATTCGTCACACCGCGGTGATCCCGATTGCCGGCGATCAGGTGACCAACGACATCGCCATGGCCCTGCGCACCCCGACCCAGTACGCCGAAGAGATCAAGATCCGTTACGCCTGCGCCCTGGCCAAGCTGGCCGGTGCCGGTGAAACCATCAAGGTGCCGAGCGTCGGTGACCGTCCGCCGCGCGAGCTGTCGCGCCAGGCCCTGGCCGAAGTGGTCGAGCCGCGTTACGACGAGCTGTTCACCCTGATCCAGGCCGAGCTGCGCCGCAGCGGCTACGAGGACCTGGTGCCAGCAGGCATCGTCCTGACCGGTGGTACCGCGAAGATGGAAGGTGCGGTAGAGCTGGCCGAAGAGATTTTCCACATGCCGGTACGCCTGGGCGTACCGCATAGCGTTCGGGGCCTGAGCGACGTGGTGCGCAACCCGATTTATTCCACTGGTGTGGGCTTGCTGACCTACGGTCTGCAAAAACAGTCCGACGGCGTCAGCCTCACCGGTACCAGCAGCAACAACTATGGCGATGAACCCAAAGCACCGGCGTTCGAGCGTTTCACACGCTGGGTCAAAGGCAACTTTTAAAAGTTTCAAAGCAGTAGTAGTAGGCGCAAAAACTAGAGAACTGTAAGGAGAGGGAAAATGTTCGAGCTCGTAGACAACGTCCCGCAAAGCCCGGTCATCAAAGTGATCGGCGTCGGTGGCGGCGGTGGCAACGCCGTCAATCACATGGTCAAGAGCAACATCGAGGGCGTTGAGTTCATCTGCGCCAACACCGATGCTCAAGCGCTGAAAAACATCGGCGCGCGGACCATTCTGCAACTGGGTACTGGTGTCACCAAGGGACTGGGTGCCGGTGCCAATCCGGAAGTCGGCCGTCAGGCCGCGCTGGAAGACCGTGAGCGCATCGCCGAAGTACTGCAGGGCACCAACATGGTGTTCATCACCACCGGCATGGGCGGCGGTACCGGTACCGGTGCTGCGCCGATCATCGCCGAAGTGGCCAAGGAACTGGGTATCCTCACCGTTGCGGTGGTGACCCGTCCGTTCCCGTTCGAAGGCCGCAAGCGCATGCAGATCGCCGATGAAGGCATCCGTGCACTGGCAGACAGCGTCGACTCGCTGATTACCATCCCGAACGAAAAACTGCTGACCATCCTCGGTAAAGACGCCAGCCTGCTGTCCGCCTTCGCCAAGGCTGACGACGTTCTGGCCGGTGCCGTTCGCGGTATCTCCGACATCATCAAGCGTCCGGGCATGATCAACGTCGACTTTGCCGACGTACGGACGGTGATGAGCGAAATGGGCATGGCGATGATGGGCACTGGCTGCGCCAGCGGTCCGAACCGTGCACGTGAAGCGACTGAAGCAGCAATCCGCAACCCGCTGCTCGAAGACGTCAACCTGCAGGGCGCTCGCGGCATCCTGGTCAACATCACCGCAGGTCCTGACCTGTCGCTGGGTGAGTACTCGGACGTTGGTAGCATCATCGAAGCCTTCGCTTCCGATCACGCCATGGTCAAGGTCGGTACCGTTATCGATCCGGACATGCGTGACGAGCTGCACGTGACCGTGGTTGCCACGGGCCTGGGTGCGAAGATCGAGAAGCCGGTCAAGGTCATCGACAACACCCTGCAGAGCGCTTCGATGCAGCAGCAGACGCCGGCTCCGGCCCCTGTGCGCAACGAACAGTCGTCGGTGAACTACCGTGATCTGGAGCGTCCGACCGTAATGCGCAATCAGGCGCATGCCGGTGCAGCCGCTGCTGCCAAGCTCAATCCGCAAGACGATCTGGACTATCTGGACATCCCAGCTTTCCTGCGTCGTCAGGCCGATTGATGAAATTTATCAGGGGTATAAGGGTGATTGGTGTTCAGCAAAGGCCGGGTCTGGTATTATCCTCAGCCTTTGTTGATACCAGTTCGCAATTTGCGCTGAAGCGGCCAATGCCATGATTAAACAACGCACCCTGAAGAATATTATCCGTGCCACAGGTGTCGGCCTGCACTCCGGGGAAAAGGTTTACCTGACCCTCAAACCTGCACCTGTGGATACCGGCATCGTATTTCGCCGTGCCGACCTCGACCCCGTGGTGGAAATTCCCGCCCGCGCGGCAAATGTCGGCGAGACCACCATGTCGACGACACTGGTCAATGGCGATACCAAGGTAGACACGGTTGAGCACTTGCTCTCGGCCATGGCTGGCCTGGGCATCGATAACGCCTACGTCGAGCTCTCCGCGTCCGAAGTGCCGATCATGGACGGTAGCGCAGGACCCTTCGTATTCCTGATTCAATCTGCCGGCCTGGAAGAACAGGACGCAGCCAAGAAATTCATCCGCATCCTGCGCGAAGTGACAGTGGAAGACGGCGACAAGCGCGCCACTTTCCTGCCGTTCGACGGATTCAAGGTGAGTTTCGAGATCGATTTCGATCACCCGGTGTTCCGTAACCGGACCCAAAGTGCCAGCGTGGACTTTTCCAGCACCTCGTTCGTGAAGGAAGTCAGCCGCGCCCGGACCTTCGGGTTCATGAGCGATATCGAGTACCTGCGCAAGCACAACCTCGCGCTCGGCGGCAGCGTGGAAAACGCCATCGTGGTCGACAAGGACGGCGTGCTCAATGAAGACGGCCTTCGTTACGAAGACGAATTCGTCAAGCACAAGATTCTCGACGCCATCGGCGACCTCTACCTGCTGGGCAACAGCCTGATCGGCGAGTTCAAGGGCTACAAGTCCGGACACGCGCTGAACAACCAGCTGCTGCGCAAGCTGATCGAGGAAACAGATGCCTGGGAAGTGGTGACTTTCGAAGATGCCAGTACGGCACCGATCTCTTACATGCGTCCGGTTGCGGCAGTGTAAGTTCGAACACTCTCTCTAGTGATTAAGGCCACCTTCGGGTGGCCTTTTTTATGCGTGGTTGTGGGAGCGGGCTTGCCCCGCGATAGCAATCGGTCAGTCACATCGCATCGCGGGGCAAGCCCGCTCCTACCCAGGTTGCTCATCCTTGTCCCGCGCATGGCTGGCCAGGCGTTCCAGCGCCGCGCGCAGTTTCGGATCGCTGATACCGTCGGCGGTCGCCTGAATGCTCTCGGCGGCACGCGTGGACAGATCGGCGGTATGCGGGGCGGCCCGGCTCTGGGTGGTGGGTGGCTGCACCTTGAAGAGGATCCGGGTCAGGCTGGCGAAGGCTTCCAGGGTCTGCAACTGGCGCTGCAGGCGCTTTTGCTGGTAGCGCAGGCGGGTCGCCCAGTGGCCGTCGGTGACGATCAGCAGCAGGGTACCTTCGCGCCAGGAGGCGATATGGCAATGTTCACGCGCAGCAGGCTGCAGCTGGCTGTCGAGCAGTTTTTGCAGTTGTGCCAGGCGCTGGGCCTGGCTGAACAGGGCTTTGAGCGGCCGGGCTTCGCGCAACAGTACAGCGGGCGCGCGGGCTGGCAAGGGGCGAAAAGCCATGAAAGGACACCTGAAGTTACAGTAGCGGCATCTTAGCAGATCCCCCGACGCACGCCTTATCCGGGTGTCTGTGGCAAAACTTCATGTAGCCAATGGGTTGAAGTTGTGAAAAAAGCCCTTATTGTAAAAAAGCCCCGTCAAAGCGCTGTGCCAGCATCGTGGAAATCCGCCACTTTCCTCACCGTCGTTTCCGGGTAGAATGCTCGTTCGCATGCGGCCATAAGGGCTGCACGGGCGACTCACGGGGCCGCCCTCCATCCCTATGTGTGGAAGATCCTGTCGATATGTTTGCGCCTTTGTTAAAAAAACTTTTTGGAAGCAAGAACGAGCGCGAGGTCAAACGCCTGCTCAAGGCGGTGCAGTCCGTCAATGCCTTCGAAGAGAAGATGGTGGCCCTCTCGGACGAGCAGCTGCGTGCCAAGACCGCAGAGTTCAAAGAGCGCCTGGCCAAAGGCGAGACCCTCGACCAGCTGCTGCCGGAGGCCTTCGCCGTCGCGCGTGAGGCCGGCAAGCGGGTCATGGGCATGCGCCACTTCGATGTCCAGCTGATCGGCGGCATGGCCTTGCACGAAGGCACTATCGCAGAAATGCGCACCGGTGAAGGCAAGACCTTGGTCGCAACCCTGGGCGTGTACCTCAATGCACTGTCCGGCAAGGGCGTGCACGTGGTCACGGTCAACGACTACCTGGCCCGCCGTGACGCCAACTGGATGCGTCCGCTGTACGAATTCCTCGGTCTGAGCGTCGGCGTCGTCACGCCGTTCCAGCCGCCGGAAGAAAAGCGCGCTGCCTATGCTGCCGACATCACCTACGGCACCAACAACGAATTCGGTTTCGACTACCTGCGCGACAACATGGCGTTTAGCCTGGACGAGAAATTCCAGCGCGAGCTGAATTTCGCCGTGATCGACGAAGTCGACTCCATCCTCATCGACGAAGCGCGGACCCCGCTGATCATCTCCGGCCAGGCCGAAGACAGCTCCAAGCTGTACATCGAAATCAACAAGCTGATCCCGCGCCTCAAGCAGCACATCGAGGAAGTCGAAGGCGAAGTCACCCAGGAAGGTCACTTCAAGATCGACGAGAAGAGCCGCCAGGTCGAGCTCAACGAAGCCGGTCACCAGTTCATCGAAGAGATGCTTGCCCAGGTCGGCCTGCTGGCCGAAGGCGAGAGCCTCTATTCGGCGCATAACCTGGGCCTGCTGACCCACGTCTATGCTGGCCTGCGCGCGCACAAGCTGTTCCATCGCAACGTCGAGTACATCGTCCAGGACGGTCAGATTCTGCTGATCGACGAGCACACCGGCCGTACCATGCCGGGCCGCCGTCTGTCCGAAGGCCTGCACCAGGCCATCGAAGCGAAGGAAAACCTGAATATCCAGGCCGAAAGCCAGACCCTGGCGTCGACCACCTTCCAGAACTACTTCCGTCTGTACAACAAGCTGTCCGGCATGACCGGTACCGCTGACACCGAAGCCTTCGAGTTCGCCCAGATCTATAACCTCAACGTTATGGTCATTCCGCCGAACAAGCCGCTGGCCCGGAAAGATTTCAACGATCTGGTCTACCTGACTGCGGAAGAGAAGTACGCCGCAATCATTGCCGACATCAAGGAAAGCATGGCCCAGGGCCGTCCGGTGCTGGTCGGTACGGCCACCATCGAGACCTCCGAGCACATGTCCAACCTGCTCAAGCAGGAAGGCATCGATCACAAGGTACTGAACGCCAAGTACCACGAAAAAGAAGCCGAGATCATCGCTCAGGCCGGTCGCCCGGGTGCGTTGACCATCGCTACCAACATGGCCGGTCGTGGTACCGACATCCTCCTGGGCGGTAACTGGGAAGTGGAAGTCGCGGCCATGGAGAACCCGACGCCTGAGCAGATCGCACAGATCAAGGCCGACTGGCAGAAGCGTCACCAGCAGGTGATCGAATCCGGTGGCCTGCATGTGATCGCCTCCGAGCGCCATGAATCGCGCCGTATCGACAACCAGCTGCGTGGTCGTGCCGGCCGTCAGGGTGACCCGGGTTCCAGCCGTTTCTACCTGTCGCTGGAAGACAGCCTGATGCGCATCTTCGCCTCCGATCGGGTGAAGAACTTCATGAAGGCGCTGGGCATGCAGTCCGGCGAGGCCATCGAGCACCGCATGGTCACCAACGCCATCGAGAAAGCTCAACGCAAGGTCGAAGGTCGCAACTTCGACATTCGTAAGCAATTGCTCGAATTCGACGACGTAGCCAACGAGCAACGTAAAGTCATCTACCACATGCGTAACAGCCTGCTGGCAGCCGACAACATTGGTGACACCATCGCCGACTTCCGTCAGGAAGTGCTCGATGCCACCGTCGCTCAGCACATTCCACCGCAATCGCTGCCTGAGCAGTGGGACGTGGCTGGTCTGGAAGCGGCGCTGGCCAGTGACTTCGGCGTGAAACTGCCGATTCAGCAGTGGCTCGACGAAGACGATCACCTGTACGAAGAAACCCTGCGCGAGAAGCTCATGACCGAGCTGCTGGCGGCCTACAACGAGAAGGAAGAGCAGGCCAGCGCCGAAGCCCTGCGCACCTTCGAGAAGCAGATTCTGCTGCGCGTACTGGACGACCTGTGGAAAGACCACCTGTCGACCATGGACCACCTGCGTCACGGTATCCACCTGCGTGGCTATGCCCAGAAGAACCCGAAGCAGGAGTACAAGCGCGAGTCGTTCAACCTGTTCCAGGAACTGCTCGATTCGATCAAGCGCGATACCATCCGCGTGCTCTCGCACGTTCAGGTGCGTCGCGAAGATCCTGCCGAAGAAGAAGCCCGTCTGCGCCGCGAGGCCGAGGAGCTGGCTGCACGCATGCAGTTCCAGCACGCTGCAGCCCCGGGCCTGGAGCATACCGAGGAGCAGGAGGAGGGCGCTGATGTCGCCGTCGCCGCTGCCCCGGTGCGCAACGAGCAGAAGCTGGGCCGCAACGAGCTGTGCTGGTGTGGTTCGGGCAAGAAGTTCAAGCACTGCCACGGTCAGATCAACTAACCTCATCTGCCCGGCAGTCCGCTGATTCACGAACACCACGCCGCGACCGGTCCCGTACCGTCGCGGCGTTGTTCCATCTCAAGTACCGGTCTATTCGACCCGGTGTATTTTTTCTAGGAGCGCTTACATGGCTGTTGGTCTTGGTCCTTTGCCAACGTTGCACCCGGTTCCAGGTTTTGAACTCGGCATCGCCTCTGCGGGTATCAAGCGCCCGGGGCGCAAGGACGTGGTCGTCATGCGCTGTGCCGAAGGCTCCAGCGTCGCCGGTGTGTTCACCCTCAATGCCTTTTGCGCAGCACCGGTGATCCTTGCCAAACAGCGCGTACAGGGCACCGTGCGCTACCTGCTGACCAACACTGGCAATGCCAACGCCGGTACCGGCGCACCGGGCCTGGCTGCCGCTGAGCGCACCTGCGCCAGGCTGGCCGAGCTGACCGGCGTCGATGCCAGTGCCGTACTGCCATTCTCCACCGGTGTCATTGGCGAGCCGCTGCCCGTCGAGAAGATCGAAGGTGCGCTGCAGGCCGCGCTGGACGATCTGTCGGAAAACAACTGGGCTGCCGCCGCTACCGGCATCATGACCACCGACACCCTGCCAAAGGGCGCCAGCCGTCAGTTCCAGCATGACGGCGTGACCATCACCGTCACCGGTATCAGCAAGGGCGCCGGGATGATCCGGCCGAACATGGCGACCATGCTCGGTTACATCGCCACCGACGCCAAGGTTGCACCCGCAATCCTCAAGGACCTGATGCTCGATGGCGCCAACAAGTCGTTCAACCGCATCACCATCGATGGCGATACCTCGACCAACGATTGCTGCATGCTGATCGCCACCGGTAAAGCGGATGTCGCGGAAGTTACCGAGGCCAGCGGTCCACTGTTCGAAGCACTGAAAAAAGCGGTGTTCGAGGTGTGCATGGAAGTGGCCCAGGCCATCGTTCGTGACGGTGAAGGCGCGACCAAATTCGTTACCGTTGAAGTCAATGGCGGCGGCAACCACCAGGAATGCCTGGACGTCGGTTACGCCGTGGCTCACTCGCCATTGATCAAGACCGCGCTGTTCGCTTCCGACCCGAACTGGGGCCGCATCCTGGCTGCTGTCGGCCGTGCCGGTGTGCCTGAGCTGGACGTCAGCCTGATCGACGTTTACCTGGGTGATGTCTGCATCGCCAGTAAAGGCGGCCGCAGTGCCACCTACACTGAGGCGCAAGGCGCGGCGGTGATGGCCGAAGAGGAAATCACCATCCGTATCGAGCTGGGCCGAGGTCAGTGCAGCGAAACCATCTGGACTACCGACCTGTCCCACGAGTACGTGAAGATCAACGCCGAATACCGTACCTGATGACTTTGCAGCCGCTGTGCGGCTGATCGCCGGCAAGGCCGGCTCCCACAAGGGGCATGTACAACCCTGTGGGAGCTGGCCTTGCCAGCGATAAGGTCCGAAGGACCTTTCTCTCCACACCTTCTGGAGCCGAACCATGAGTTACCACCTGATCATCGGCGACAAGCTGTACTCCTCCTGGTCGCTGCGCGCCGCCCTGGCCCTTGAGCTGGCCGGCGCTACCTATGAAGAAACCCTGATCAAGCTCAACCAGCCCGACACCCGTGCGCGGCTGCTGGAGCACTCCCCGACGGCCAAAGTGCCATTGCTCAAGTGCGAGCACGGCATCATCGCCGACTCCCTGGCCATCGCCGAATACCTGGCCGAGCGTCATCCGCAAGCCAACCTGTGGCCGACCGACGTTGCCGCCCGTGCCCAGGCACGCTCTGCCTGCGCGCAGATGCACAGCGGTTTCTTCGCCTTGCGCGGCAATATGCCGTTCGACCTGTCTCGTGATGAAGCGCTGGAGAACATGCCGCTGGACGTGCAGGTCGATATCGACCGCATCGTCGCGCTATGGTCCGAATGCCGTCTGGCCGCCAAAGAAACCGGTCCGTTCCTGTTCGGCACGGCGAGCCTGGCGGATGCTTTCTTCGCCCCTGTCGCGGTACGCCTGCGTACCTACCGGGTGGAAGTGCCTGCCGAAGCGGCAGCCTACATCGAGACCATCTACCAGTGGCCGGCCTTCCAGGCCTGGCAGAAGGCTGGCCTGGCGGAGCGTGAAGGGTGAAACGCATACATGTAGCCGCAGCGGTCATTCGCGGTGCGGATGGCCGAATCCTGATTGCCCGTCGCGCTGATACCCAGCATCAAGGTGGTCTGTGGGAGTTTCCGGGCGGCAAGGTCGAGGATGGTGAGGCGGTTGATATCGCCCTGGCCCGCGAGTTGAACGAAGAGCTGGGCATTGTCGTCACTGCCGCGCGGCCGTTGATCAAGATCCACCACGACTACCCGGACAAGCAGGTGTTGCTGGATGTCTGGGAAGTCAGCGGTTTTACCGGTGAGCCCCATGGCGCCGAAGGCCAGCCGCTGGCCTGGGTGACGGCGCGTGAACTGCCGCAGTATGACTTCCCCGAGGCCAATCGGCCGATCGTCGCCGCGGCACGCTTGCCGGGTGAATACCTGATTACCCCGGAAGGCCTGGAAGTCCCGCAGATGTTGCGCGGAATCCAGAAGGCCATTGCCGGCGGGATCAAGCTGGTGCAACTGCGTGCCCCGAACATGTACGACCCCAAGTACCGCGACGTGGCGGTGGACGCTGTAGGCCTGTGCGCCGGCAAGGCGCAGCTGATGCTCAAGGGACCGCTGGAGTGGCTGGGTGATTTCCCCTCTGCGGGCTGGCACCTGACCTCGGAACAATTGCGCAAGTACGCCAGCAAAGGCCGGCCGTTTCCGACGGAGCGCTGGTTGGCGGCGTCGTGTCATAACGCTGAAGAGCTGGCACTGGCCGAACAGATGGGGGTGGATTTCGTCACCTTGTCGCCGGTGCAGGCGACCCAGACTCATCCTCAGGCGCAGCCGCTTGGCTGGGAGCAGGCACAGCAGTTGATCGAAGGCTTCAGCAAGCCAGTGTATCTGCTCGGTGGTGTCGGTGCTGCCGAGCGCGAGAAGGCCTGGCTGCATGGCGCTCAGGGAGTGGCGGGGATTCGCGCGTTTTGGCCTGAGGTCTGAATCAAGGGCTGCATTGCGGCCATCGCCGGCAAGGCCGGCTCCCACACAGGGTTGCAGTGCATGCAGATCTACTGTGGGAGCCGGCCTTGCCGGCGATGAGGCCCTCAGGGTTTAGCCGCAGCCTGCCATAGCACCTCGGCAACCCCTTGCCGCCGGCCAATCAAGCGCGCCGCCACAAACAGCAAGTCCGACAACCGGTTGATATACGCCAACCCAACCCCAGCCAACGGCTCGACACTGTTCAGTTGCTGGCAGCGCCGCTCGGCACTACGTGCCAGGCTGCGGCACACATGGGCTTGAGCAATCAGCGCCGAGCCACTGGGCAGGATGAAATTCTCAAGCGGCCCCAGCTCCTCGTTCCAGCGGTCAATAGCCGCTTCCAGGCGTTCCACTTCTGCCGCGCTCAGCGCCTGATAACTGGGCATGGCCAGCTCACCACCGAGATCGAACAAGCGGTGTTGGCAAGGCGCCAGAACCTCGATCACTTCTTCCAGCTTGTGCTCGGCCAACCCGGCCAGCAGCAGCCCCAACTGGCTGTTAAGGCTGTCGACCTCACCAATGGCCTCGATCCGCGGATGATCCTTGGGCACCCGACGGCCGTCACCCAGGCCGGTTTCGCCTTTGTCGCCGGTACGGGTGTAGATCTTCGACAAGCGAAAGCCCATGTTCATGACTCCATTTTGTGGGGCTCGACCGCGGTCGGCGAGCTGTTGGCCAGTGGCAGGCGCAAGGTAAAGCAGGTGCCTTGCCCCGGTGCCGATTGCACCTCCATCTGGCCCTTGTGGTTGTTGGTGATGATGAAATACGACACCGACAGGCCCAGGCCCGTGCCCTGGCCGATTTCCTTGGTGGTGAAAAACGGTTCGAAAGTGCGTTTGCGCACTGCTTCCGGCATGCCGACACCGTTGTCTTCCACCTGGATCTCCGCCCAGGGCGGATTGAGCCGGGTGCGCAGGATAATGCGCCCTGGCTCGCTGTCGTCTTCACGCAGGTGGATGGCCTGGGCGGCGTTCTTCAGCAGGTTGAGCAGCACTTGTTCGAGTTCGTTCGCGGTGCATGGCACCGGTCCCAGGTTGGGATCGAACTGGCGGATGATTGCCTGACCCTTGAAGTCGAAGCCGATGGTCAGGTCGAAATCGTTGCCGGCAATCTCCACCGCCTGGTCGATCAGTGCCGGCAAGTCGCAGGGAGCCAGCTGGCGGTTGCTGCGTCGGCTGAAACTGAGCATATGGGTGACGATCTTGGCGGCGCGGGCCCCGGCCTGCTGGATGCCGTCCAGCAGCTGCGGCACTTCGCGGCTTTCCAGGTAGCGGTTGACGATGGGCAGGTCGATGCCAAGTTCGCTGGCCTGCTCCTGGTTCTTCGCCAGGTCCGGTGACAGGCGTCGGCGAATGTTCTGCACGTTGTGCAGGATCGCTCCCAGCGGATTGTTGATTTCATGGGCCATGCCAGCGGCCAGGCCGCCGACCGAGAGCATCTTCTCCGACTGCACCATCATTTCTTCCAGGGACAGGCGCTGGGTGATGTCGTCGATACGGATAACCACGCCACGTCCGCCGCCGCCCATCAGTGGATAGAAGGTCAGGGCGTAATGCCGGGCATCGTCGTCTTTGGTCCAGGTCACCCGTTCGATTTTCGCCACCCGGTGTTTCTCGACACTTTCCTTGAGTTGCGGCAGGAACGGTTTGAGCGGCTCGAAGGCGAGGAAGATCGGCTGGTTCAGTGCTTCGTCGAGCGGCGTGCCGGACAGGGCGCTGGCTTCCTGATTCCACTGGGTCACGTAGAGTTGCTCGTCGAGAGCGATCAATGCCGAGGGCATGGAGTCGATGATGCTGTTGAGGTAGTTCTGAAAGCCGGTGAGTTTTTTCTCGATCTTGCTGCGTACCTGGACTTCCAGCTCGAGCTTGCGGTTGGTATGGCGGGTTTCCTCGGCCAGGCCCTGAGCCTGGTCATAGGCATCCTGAAACTCGTCACGGGCGCGTTTGAGCTGCTGTTCACGCGCTTCGATGCGCGTGAGCATAGTATTGAAGGCTTCGGCCAGGCTGCCGATTTCATCGTCGTTGCCGCGTTGGGCGCGCAGGGAGTAGTTTTCCTCGCGGGTAACCTGGCGTGACAGTTGTTCGAGCTGGTTGATCGGCTGGGTAATCAGGCGCTTGATCTGCCGGGCGATGATCATCCACAACAGGATACTGAACACCAGAATGCCCAGACTGGCGGTGAGAATACCGGTGTAGAAGGCCATCGGCAGTTCACTGCTGGCCACCATCAACAGGTAGCCAGGCGGGCTGCCTGGGCGGGGCAGTTTGGTCAACTGGGTACTGCGAAACTCGGTCAGGCGCCAGTTCTCGATATGGCGATAGCGGGTAGGCAATGGCAGTTGCTCACCATGCTGCAACTGCGCGAGCAGTTTGCCATCGCTGCCGTACACTGCGGCCGCCCGCAACGGGGTATAGCTGTCGAGCTCTTTGAGCAGGGCCTTGGCGGATTCGGGTGAGTCGGCTGCCTGTGAGGCAAGCTGTGGATTGGCCACCAGTCGACCGATGGTCTGTAGCGCCTGCGGCGCCATGCTCTCCTGGGAGATCCAGTAAGCGGCGCTGATGAAAGTCAGGTTGGCCACCAGCAAAATGGTGATCAACAGCACCAGCAGGGCGGCCAGCAGTTTCTGGCCGACCGGCAGGTTTTCCAGGCGTTCGCGCAGCGTCATGTGATAGCGGGGTCCCGGTCTGTGGGTGAAAGGGCAGGGTAACGCTGCGGTCAGTCGCAGGGCAATCCGCGTGCACTCAGGTGTTCGAGCAGGCGCCGGTAGAGTCGTTCCAGGTGCGGCAGCTCAAGGCTGTGGCGGCTGGCGACGCGGCAGGCGTGGCCAAGCAGGTAGTGGATTTCGGTGCGTCGGCCCTGGCGAACATCCTGGTACATGGAAGAGTAGTTGGCGGCGGTGGCCTTGATCACCCGTTCCACTTCCTCGCTCAAGCCGTCGGCGGCTTCGGGCTGGCCGCAGCATTGCAGCAGCTCGCTGAGTTCGGCGCAGAGCGTGGCCACTTCACAGTGGTGCGCTTCGAGGCCGCCATTGCGGCAGTCGTGCAACACGGTCAGCGGGTTGATTGCGCAGTTGAGCGCCAGCTTGCGCCACAGCCGGGTGAGGATGTCAGGCGTCCACTCATGGGGGATACCGGCATCGCTCAGGTCATCGAGCCACTCCGGGGCCAGCGGGTTGGCCTGGTCACCCAGCCAGTTGAAGCCGTGTCCGGCGAAATTGACCTGCCAATCGGCCTGGCGAAACGCGCCTTCGGTGCTGGAGGCGAAGATGCAGCGGGCGTGAGGGACCTGATTGGCGACCGCGTCCTGGCTACCCAGGCCGTTCTGCAGCAGGATCAGTTCGGCGCCGTGGACCAGGCGTGGCGCCAGTTGCGCCACGGCGTGCTCGGCATCATAGGCCTTGCAGGCGACCAGCAGGCGATGAATGGGCGTGGTGTCGTGTGCGGTTTGCGCCGGTATCGCATGCAGTTGGGCCTGGTCCTTTTCGATCAGGGTCAGGCCGCCCGCCGCTTCATAGGCCTTGAGGCGCTCTGCATCGCGCAGGATCAGCCGGACCGCTTTGCCCGCACGGGCCAGACGGCAAGCCCAGAGGCTGCCCAGACTGCCGGCGCCGAGAATATGCCAGGTGCTGCTCATCAGCGTTTCGCAACCGTTATAATGAGCCGGTATTTTAACCGTCAAACCCTGCGCGCTCCATCGCGCTCTTTCAGCAGAGCCGCGAGCGTGCGTTTATTTTATGGAGAGAAGGTATGCCGTCGTTCGACGTGGTATCGGAACTGGACAAGCACGAAGTCACCAACGCCGTGGAAAACGCGGTCAAGGATCTGGACCGTCGCTATGACCTCAAGGGCAAGGGCAGCTTCGAGTTCAAGGAAAAGGACCTGACCGTCACCCTGACTGCCGAAGCCGAATTCCAGCTCGAAGCGATGATCGAGATCCTCAAGCTGGCTCTGGTCAAGCGCAAGATCGACGTGCAGTGCCTGGAAGTGAAGGACGCCTACGCTTCGGGCAAAGTGATGAAGCAGGACGCCACCCTCAAGGAAGGCATCGACAAGGAGCTGGCGAAGAAGATCGTCGCTCACATCAAAGATGCCAAGCTCAAGGTCCAGGCCGCCATCCAGGGCGAGCAGGTACGCGTCACCGGCAAGAAGCGTGACGATCTGCAGGAAGCCATTGCCGCACTGCGTGGCAAAGAGTTCGGCATGCCGCTGCAGTTCAACAACTTCCGCGACTGATCGAAGCATTTCGGGAACCTTGGCGCCGTTTTGGCGTCCGAGGTTTCTATGGCCGCTGAAACGATTGCGGCGTGATCTTTACAGTTTTTGCTTCGGCATCAGGAGAACATTATGGATTTGAGTGCTGAAGTCGATCAGCTGGTTAAAACGTCGCAAAGCTGGATTCCCTTGATCATGGAGTACGGCAGCCGCCTGTTGCTGGCGCTGCTGACCCTGGCCATTGGCTGGTGGGTGATCAACAAGGTGACCTACCGTCTGGGCAAATTGCTTGCCTTGCGTAATGCCGACCTGGCGCTGCAAGGCTTTATCAGCAGCCTGGCGAACATCATTCTGAAGATTCTGCTGGTGGTCAGTGTTGCCTCGATGATCGGCATCGAGACCACCTCGTTTGTCGCCGCTATCGGTGCTGCCGGCCTGGCCATCGGTCTGGCCCTGCAAGGCAGCCTGGCGAACTTCGCCGGTGGTGTGCTGATCCTGCTGTTCCGTCCGTTCCGCCTGGGTGACTGGATCGAAGCCCAGGGTGTGGCCGGTACTGTGGACAGCATCCAGATCTTCCACACTGTGCTGCGTACCGGTGACAACAAGACAGTGATCCTGCCCAACGGCAGCCTGTCCAACGGCATCATTACCAACACCAACCGTCAGCCGACCCGCAAGGTGGTGTTCGATGTCGGGGTCAATTACGAGGCCGATCTGCAGAAGGCCCGTCAGGTGTTGCTGGAGCTGGCCAAAGATCCACGCGTTCACCAGGACCCGGCGCCACAGGCCGTGGTCTCGCTGCTGGGTGACAGCTCGATCACGCTGTCCTTGCGGATCTGGGTGAACACTGCTGACTACTGGGATGTGCTGTTCATGCTCAACGAGCATGCGCGTGATCGTCTGAAGGAAGAGGGTATCGACATTCCCTTCCCGCAGCGGGTGATCCGCGTAGTGCAGGAAGCGGCGGTGCAGTAAGTACCTTTGCCAATCGCGGGGCAAGCCCGCTCCCACAGAATGCCGGTGGGAGCGGGCTTGCCCCGCGATGCTTTCCCCCTCATTACACTTGTTCACGTCTTCGCGCTACCTGCGCCCCAGGCTTTCTGGCATACAGGCTGGCTTACTTCTGTTTGCCCGGTCTTATCATGCTTACCCCCCTGATCAACATCACGCCATTGCGAGCCTTCTGCTTCGCCATGACCCTGGCGCTTTTCGAGCTGCTGACCTACCTCGCCAGCGATGTGGTGATGCCTGCCATGCCCGTGGTGGTCGCCGATCTCGATGCCAGCCCTGCGTACATTCCCCACGCCCTCAACCTGTACCTGCTTGGCGGTGTGCTGCTGCAATGGCTGATCGGTCCGCTGGCTGATCGCTATGGCCGCAGGCCGCTGTTGCTGGTGGGCTGTGCGATTTTCTGTGTGACCTGCCTGGCGGCCTTCTGGGTTCAGGGCATCGAACTGTTCAACCTGCTGCGGCTGTTGCAGGGCATCGGCCTGGGCTTTGTGGTGACGGTCAGTTACCCGGCCTTGAACGAGGCCTTCAGCGAAGCCGACGCGGTGCGGATGATGGCGCTACTGGCCAATATCGCACTGCTTTCGCCACTGCTCGGGCCGCTGGTTGGCACTTTGTTGCTGGAGTGGGTGTCGTGGCGTTGGCTGTTCGTGATCTTCGGCGCTTGCGCAGTGCTGTCGTGGCTGGCGCTGTACCGCTTCATGCCGGAGACGCTGGGCGTCGAGCGCCGCGATGGTTCGCGCCTGGCGTTCCAGCCGATCCACCTCAAATCATTGTTGGCCGGCTATGTGCAATTGCTCGGCAACCGCCAGTTTGTGGCGGGAAGCGCGGCCCTCGGCCTGGTCGGCCTGCCATTGATCGGCTGGATCGGGCTGTCGCCGGTGCTGCTTATTCACGATGAAGGCTTGAGTACCCTGGACTATGCCCTGTGGCAGTTGCCGGTGTTTGGTGGCCTGATCCTGGGCAACCTGATCATCAACCGCATTGCTGATCGTTACCCGCTCAAGAGCCTGGTGCGGCGAGCGCTCTGGCCGTTCCTGGCGGGGCTGCTGGGCATGATGCTGGCCACCTGGCTGGTGCCCGGCGTACCCAGCCTGGTGGCGGGGCTGTCGGTCTACGCCCTGGGCCTGGGCATTGCCAACGCCGTGCTGTACCGCATGACGCTGTTCTCCAGCGAGCAGAGTAAGGGCCTGGTTTCGGCCATGCTGGGGATGATTACCATTGCCCTGCTGGGGCTGGGCGGCGCTTTGCTGGCGATGCTCGGTGCCGGTGCCAGCCTGTTGAGTTTCGCCCTGGCGGCGGGGCTGGCGGGTATTCTGGCGCTATGGCCGTTGAGGATCGTTCTGGGGGCTTGCGTCGAGCAAGCCGAGGCGATGCCGGAATAGCGCCGGCAACCGCCTCAGAAAGGCTCAGGGGCGCTGCTGCTCGGCGATCGGGTTGTCGTCCGGTATCTGTTTGCCCTTGCCCGTTTCCTGATGCCAGTGCAGGGCAATCAGGATCAGGGTCGGCACGCCGAGCAGGGCAGTGATCAGGAAGAAGTCGTGATAGCCGAACTTCTCCACCATGACCCCGGAGTAGCCGCCGATCAGGCGCGGCAGGAGCAGCATGATCGAGCTCAGCAGCGCGTATTGAGTGGCGGAGAACTTCAGGTTGGTCAGGCTCGACAGGTAGGCGACGAATGCCGAGGTGGCCAGGCCCGAACTGAAGTTGTCGAGGGAGATGGTCACCACCAGCATCTGCAGGTTCGGGCCCATGTCCGCCAGCATCAGGAACAGGATATTGGTGGCCGCCGAGGCCGCGCCGCCGATGAACAGGATCGGCAAAATGCCGAAGCGTACGATCAGCAAGCCGCCCATGCCGGCACCGACCAGGGTCATGATCAGGCCAAAGATCTTGCTGACACTGGCGATCTGATCCTTGGTGAATCCCTGGTCGATATAGAACACGTTGGCCATCACGCCCATGACCGTATCGGACATCCGGTAGGTGGCGATCAGTCCGAGCAGCAACAGGGCCTGCCAGCGGTAGCGCAGGATGAAGTCGTTGACCGGCGTCAGCACCGGCGCCAGGCCGCGGCGGCCCATGGACGACAGGCACAGAGCGGTCAGGGTGATGTAGAGGATCGCGCGCAGGAAGGCGCGGTCTTCGAGCAGCAGGTCGAGCAGGCTGGTGCCGTCGAACAGCACGCTGGCGAAATCGGTGTTGTACAGCTGGGTGAAGGTCGCCGGTACCGACACCAGTAGAACGATCAGCACGAACACCGAGACCAGCTGATGCACCAGGCCATAACGGGCAGCCGACAACTGCGTGCGCAGCGGGACCGGCGGCTCACGCATCATCAGGGTGGTAATCACCGCAGGCAGCATCAGCACGCCGAACAGCACGTAGGTGCCGGTCCAGGCGCTATGCAGATAACTGAAGCCGGTAGAACCGAAACCCTCGGCAAAGAACAGCGCGCCAGCGGTGGCCAGCAGCGCGGCGACCCGATAACCGGCCATGTAGCTGGCAGCGAGGGCGGCCTGGCGCTGATCGTCGGCGATTTCCAGGCGGTAGGCGTCGACGGCGATATCCTGGGTGGCCGAGGCAAAGGCGACCAGCACAGCCAGGGCAATCAACCAGGACAGGTGTTTTTGCGGATCACAAAAGCCCATGCCGACGAGTCCCACTACCACCAGAACCTGCGACAGCACCAACCATGAGCGGCGTCGACCAAGCTTGCCGAGCAACGGCAGGCGCCATTGGTCGAGCAGTGGCGACCAGACCCATTTAAAGGCATAGGCCAGGCCGATCAGGCTGGCATAACCGATGGTCTCGCGGGCCACCCCGGCCTCACGCAACCACACCGACAGGGTCGAAAACACCAGCATGTAGGGCAAGCCGGTGGCAAAGCCAAGCAGCAACAGCACCAAGGTAGACGGGCTGGCATAGGCAGCGAGCGCAGCGCGCCAGGTTTTACGGGGCATGGGCCAACATCTGCCTCAAGTTTACGAAAACAAAGCGCGCACTCTAACCGCTGTGCTCCATCGGGCGCCAGCCATGGCGCAACATATCCACACGATTATTGTGCAGAGTGACACCTTCTGCGCGCAGGCGTGCACGCTGCTCGTCGCCTGAGGGTGTGCCCAGTGCCAGACTCAATCGTCCACCTGCGCCCAGGACCCGGTGCCAGGGCAATTGGGTGTCGGCCGGCAACTGACTGAGGGTACGCCCGACCCAGCGCGCTGCGCGTCCCAGCCCGGCCAGTTCGGCAAGCTGGCCGTAGCTGACGACCTTGCCCGCTGGCACTTGGCCAAGCACCAGATAGAGTGCCATTCGTCGGGCTTGCGCGTTTTCTGTCGGATCGCCAGGCGTCGGCTTCATTGCAGCCTCGCAGGCGTTAGCGCCGAAACGGGTGTGTTTACCGGGTAAGCAGCAATTGAACTCATTGGCATGGGGTGGGTCAGTCCTTGCTCTACGGGCGGGTATCTGGATAATGCCCGACTTTTTTGCAAACCAGAGTCCGTCCTTGCTTATGTTTTCTAGAGTCTTGTTGAGCCTTGTCGCCGTTTTCGCCTGTTCCACGGCTGTAGCTGATACGGTGTGGATGAAAAATGGTGACCGGCTCAGCGGCAAGATCACCGTGTTTGATGGTGGCAAGTTGTTGCTCAAGACTGAGTACGCAGGCTCGGTCGCGCTGGACTGGAAGCAGGTCAAGACGCTGGAAAGCGACCAGGAATTGCTGGTCAAACAGGACGCCTACACCGGCGAGAAAGCCAAATCGCTGAGTGCCGCCGAAGATGGCAAGGTCACCCTGGCCAATGGCGAGGCGCCCAAGACCGTCGAGCTGGCCAGCATCCAGCAGATCATGAAGCCCAAGCCTGTGATCGAAGACCTGTCGTGGAAGGGCAATGTCGACCTGGCCATGGACTACAAGCGCGCCGAGTCCGACAGCGATGACTATGACATCGACTTCAAGACCACCGCCCGCCATGGCCGCTGGCGCCACCAGGCCGAAGGCGAATACAACCGCGAGAGCAAGGACGACGTCACCACCACCAACAACTGGAGCGCCGAATACGCGCTGGACCGCTTCCTCACCGAAAAGTGGTTCTGGCAAGGGCGTCTCGAGTACAAGCGCGATCACATCGAAGACCTGGCCCGCCAGCGCACCGTGGGTACCGGCCCCGGTTACCAGTTCTGGGATGATGAGCTGGGTGCCTTCTCCCTGGGCTCCCTGGTCAACCGTACCGACTATGAATATGCCGATGGTGGCAAAGACAACTTCTACTCCCTGGCCATGAAGTGGGACTACAACCGTTACCTGATCGGCAAGCGGGTCGAATTCTTCACCAACGGTGAAGTCGGCAAACCGCTGGACGGCGTGGCCAACTATGCCCTGGATGCCGAGGTCGGCCTGCGCTACAAGGTCACCGAATGGGCTTCGCTCAACCTCAAGGCCGAGAAGGATGTCATCAGTGGCACCCACGACAGCGACCTGGACAAGACCCGTTACACCGCAGGCTTTGGCGTGACCTGGTAAGTCTGCTGGCAACCACCGGCGATAATGATTATTTTGACGGTTACCTTCATGGCCGCGCTTCACCTGCGGCCAGCCTTCAAAACGATCTCGCGTCGGGAGTCACACAGTGAGCGCTAAAGTCGCACAACAGGCCCGGGAGCTGCTGCTCAAGGAATACCGTGGAGTCCTGTCGACCCATTCCAAGTCGATGCCGGGCTTTCCCTTCGGTTCGGTGGTGCCGTACTGCCTGGATGCCGACGGCAACCCGCTGATCCTGATCAGCCGCATCGCCCAGCACACCCACAACCTGCAGAAAGATCCCAAGTGCTCGCTGCTGGTCGGTGAGCGTGACGCGGAAGATGTGCAGGCCGTGGGTCGCCTGACCGTACTGGCCCACGCCCACAAGCTTGAGGAACCGGCGCAGATCGAAGCCGCCGCCGAGCGCTACTACCGCTATTTCCCCGAATCGAGCAATTATCACAAGGCGCATGATTTCGACTTCTGGGTGCTCAAGCCGGTACGCCACCGCTATATTGGCGGCTTTGGCGCGATCCATTGGGTCGACCACCTGAGCCTGGCCAATCCGTTTGCCGGCAAGGCCGAGCTGAGCATGATCGAGCACATGAACAGCGACCATGCCAATGCCATCGCGCATTACGTCCAGCTCAGCGGCCTGCCGCAGGGGACCGCGGCGCAGATGGTCGGCATCGACAGCGAGGGCATGCACCTGCGCATCGGCCAGGGAGTGTACTGGCTGCCCTTCGCAGTGCCTTGCAATACGCCGATACAAGTGCGCGAAGCCCTGGTTTTTCTGGCTCGCGCCGATCAATGGCCGGCGCGTGAAAGCGTTCAGGGTTGAAATAGCGATTGAGCGCATCCATTAAAGGTGTACTGCAAGGACATCTTGCGCAGAGGAACCATTGATGCGTGCTTTTCTATTGCTGTTTCTGATTTTTCCGGTGCTGGAGCTGTATGTGTTCTTCAAGGTCAGCACCGCGATCGGCTTCTTCCCGGCGCTGCTGCTGATCATTGCCGGCTCCGCCCTGGGTGTGCTGGTGGTGCGGGTGGCCGGTCTGGCCACCGCCCTGCGTGCCCGCGAGAGCCTGCAGCGTGGCGAACTGCCCGCGGAGGACATGTTCCAGGGCCTGATGCTGGCCCTCGGTGGCGGCCTGCTGCTGTTGCCAGGCTTTATCAGTGACGTGATCGGCCTGATCTGCCTGCTGCCGTTCACCCGCCGCCTGCTCGGGCGCAAGATGCGTGAGCGTGCCGAAGCCCAGGCCATGCGCCAGCGGGCGTTTGGCGATGACCCGTTCATGACCCGCCCGGGCAGCCCTGGCGGCCAGCCTCGGCAGCCGAACGTGATCGAGGGCGAGTACGAGCATCACGATCCCCGTGAACCACGCGACCCCCGCAATCTGTAACCCTGCAAGCGCTAGACTGAACGGTCCCTGATGGGGCCGTTCTGCTTTGCGCGGGCGGATTGCTAAAAATTTTCATCAGCAAGCCTTGTAATTGATCTTGGCGACCTCATGTAGGGGTTACCGCAAGGTTTCCGGGGAAATGCCCCGGACATTACATGCGTGGTTCGCACCGCGAGCTACGAGCGGCTACGCCGCAAGCATCAACCCGCCGGTGTCGATACCGGCCGATGAAAACCACAATTAGGAGAGATCGACAATGAAGCTTCGTCCTCTGCATGACCGCGTCGTTATCCGTCGCAGCGAAGAAGAATCGAAAACCGCTGGCGGTATCGTTCTGCCAGGTTCGGCCGCTGAAAAACCTAACCGTGGCGAAGTCGTCGCTGTAGGTACCGGTCGCATCCTGGACAACGGTGAAGTGCGTGCGCTGGCCGTGAAAGTGGGTGACAAGGTGGTTTTCGGCCCTTACTCGGGCAGCAACACTGTGAAAGTTGACGGCGAAGACCTGCTGGTAATGGCTGAGAACGAGATTCTCGCTGTTATCGAAGGCTGATTCCGCTGGTTTCCCGTTACTCCAAAGTATTCAAGGATTAAACGATCATGGCTGCTAAAGACGTAAAATTCGGCGACTCCGCCCGCAAGAAAATGCTCGTTGGTGTCAACGTTCTGGCTGACGCTGTAAAAGCCACCTTGGGCCCGAAAGGCCGTAACGTTGTTCTGGCCAAGAGCTTCGGCGCTCCGACCATCACCAAAGACGGTGTGTCGGTTGCCAAAGAAATCGAACTCAAAGACGCCTTCGAAAACATGGGCGCCCAGCTGCTCAAAGACGTTGCCTCCAAGGCCAACGACGAAGCTGGCGACGGCACCACCACCGCCACCGTTCTGGCTCAGGCCATCGTCAGCGAAGGCCTGAAAGCCGTTGCTGCCGGCATGAACCCGATGGACCTCAAGCGTGGTATCGACAAAGCCACCATCGCCATCGTCAAAGAGCTGAAGTCCCTGTCCAAGCCATGCGCCGATTCCAAGGCCATCGCTCAGGTAGGCACCATCTCCGCCAACTCCGACAACTCCATCGGTGAAATCATCGCCGAAGCCATGGAAAAAGTCGGTAAAGAAGGCGTGATCACCGTTGAAGAAGGCTCGGGCCTGGAAAACGAACTGTCGGTCGTAGAAGGCATGCAGTTCGACCGTGGCTACCTGTCCCCTTACTTCGTCAACAAGCCAGATACCATGGTTGCCGAGCTGGATGGCCCACTGCTGCTGCTGGTTGACAAGAAGATCTCCAACATCCGCGAACTGCTGCCAGTTCTGGAAGCCGTTGCCAAGGCCGGTCGTCCGCTGCTGATCGTCGCTGAAGACGTTGAAGGCGAAGCGCTGGCTACCCTGGTGGTCAACAACATGCGCGGCATCGTCAAGGTTGCTGCGGTCAAGGCACCTGGCTTCGGCGACCGCCGCAAGGCCATGCTGCAGGACATCGCTGTCCTGACCGGCGGTACCGTGATCTCCGAAGAAATCGGCCTGAGCCTGGAGTCCGCTACCCTGGAGCACCTGGGTAACGCCAAGCGCGTGACCCTGTCCAAGGAAAACACCATCATCGTCGACGGCGCTGGTGTACAAGGCGACATCGAAGCGCGTATCGCCCAGATCCGCACTCAGGTTGCCGAGACTTCCTCGGACTACGACCGTGAAAAACTGCAAGAGCGTCTGGCCAAACTGGCTGGCGGTGTTGCCGTGATCAAGGTCGGTGCTGGCACCGAAGTCGAAATGAAAGAGAAGAAAGCCCGCGTTGAAGACGCCCTGCACGCTACCCGTGCAGCCGTTGAAGAAGGCGTGGTGCCTGGCGGTGGTGTTGCGCTGGTTCGCTCGCTGCAGGCCATCTCCGAGCTCAAAGGCGACAACGAAGACCAGAACGTCGGTATCCAGCTGCTGCGTCGCGCTGTTGAAGCGCCGCTGCGCCAGATCGTTGCCAACGCCGGCGACGAGCCAAGCGTAGTGGTCGACAAGGTCAAGCAAGGTTCGGGCAACTTCGGTTACAACGCTGCTACCGGTGAGTACGGCGACATGATCGAAATGGGTATCCTGGACCCAGCCAAAGTAACCCGTTCGGCACTGCAAGCTGCCGCTTCGATCGGTGGTCTGATGATCACTACCGAAGCCATGGTTGCTGATGCACCTGTTGAAGCTTCTGCTGGCGGCGGTATGCCAGACATGGGCGGCATGGGTGGTATGGGCGGCATGGGCGGCATGATGTAAGCCAGCCTTACCCGCTTGAGAAAAAGCCCCGCTCTATGCGGGGCTTTTTTGTGCCTGCCTTTTCGGAGCATCCCCGGTGGTGCGACGATTCGACTTGCCCCGCGATTACCGGCTTTCAGTCACTAGCGCATCGCGGGGCAAGCCCGCTCCCACCGTCACAGGTTTGCGATACAGCACCCAGTAATAGCAGCCTAAACTGATCAGCCAGCAGAACACCGCGGTCCACACGTTGTGCGAGAAAAAGTGCGCGCCTTGCAGCATGCGTCCTATCGAAAACACAGTGCCCAGAGCAAACGCGAACAGCAGGGTGGCACGGGCCAGGCGTGGGCGGCGGTCACGCAGGGCGAAGAACAACGCAAACAGGGTGAAACCGGTGGCTGCATGGCCGCCCGGCCAGCAACGACCTGGTTTATCGGTGGCCGGGCGAGGGCTGAGCAGTTCGCTGTAGGTTTCCTTGCCACCGAACTCCTTCAGGCTCCAGGGGCACTGCACGGCGGTAACCGCTTTGACCGGGGTGACGAAACTGGTCGACAAGCCCATGGCCAGGACCAGATAGCCCAGCTCCCGACGCCAGCCTTTGAGGCGCTGCCAGAAGAAACTGCCGATGAAGGCCACAATGGCTCCTACGCTGAGGGCGATCACCACTTGTTTGGCGCGGTCATGCAGGATGTCTTCGAGGAAGTAGCTATGCCGACCGATGAACTGACCGGCAACCGGGTCGAACGCCAGCTTGGCCAGGTCCATGTCCAGTGAGGTCAGCTCCAGCAGGATGAGTGTCAGTGCGGCGGCTGCGGGGATGCCGAGGGCAATCCACAGGTTGAGCGGGCGGGAAGGGGCAGTTAGCGGCATGGCAGGTCCAGGCAGGTCGAAGGGACAGTCCCAACCGGCAATTCTCGGGTAGCGGCTATAACCTGTCCGTGAAGACTGAGTGAAAAAAACGTTAGCCTGCAATAAAGTCGCGCCGACCTAGCCGTGCGTGACCGATGGCCGTAAGCTGCGCCTGCCAAGCAGGCAAATGCCCCGGACGGGAGAACCCCTCATGCGAATTCTACTGGTTGAAGACAACCGCGATATCCTCGCCAATCTGGCCGACTACCTGGGCCTCAAAGGCTATACGGTCGATTGCGCCCAGGATGGACTGTCGGGATTGCACCTGGCCGCCACAGAACACTATGACCTGATCGTGCTCGACATCATGCTGCCGGGGATCGATGGCTACACCCTGTGCAAGCGTCTGCGCGAAGACGCCCGGCGAGACACCCCGGTGATCATGCTCACTGCCCGCGATCAGCTCGATGACCGCCTGCAAGGCTTTCGTTCGGGCGCCGATGACTACCTGCTCAAGCCTTTTGCCCTGTCGGAGCTGGCTGCGCGTATCGAAGCGGTACTGCGTCGGGCCCAGGGCGGTGGCCGGCGGACCTTGCAGGTCAGCGATCTGGTGTATGACCTCGATACCCTGGAAGTCACCCGCGACGGCAAACTGCTCAAGCTCAACCCTGTGGGTTTGAAACTGCTGGCGGTGCTGATGCAGAAGAGCCCCCATGTACTGCGCCGTGAAGTGCTGGAAGAGGCGCTCTGGGGGGATGACTGCCCGGACAGCGACAGTCTGCGCAGCCACGTTCATCAACTGCGTCAGGTGATCGACAAGCCGTTCGAAAAGGCCCTGCTACATACCGTCCACGGCGTCGGCTACCGCCTTGCCGAGGGCCGTGATGGAGTTTAAGCAAAGCCTTGCCCAGCGGATCATCATCGCCTTTGCCTTGATGAGTGCGCTGGTGGCTGGCGCCTTCGCCTTCGGCATTGTGGCCACCGTGCATCTGGTTGAAGAGCGCTTGATCTCGGCTGTGCTGGGAGGAGACCTGCAGCGCCTGCTGCGCATGGACAGCGTCAATGACTGGAGCCACCGTCCGCGACCGGACCAGCTGTTCTACTACAGCGGCGGCCGTGACGACTTTGAACTGCCCAAGGACTTGCGTCACCTTAACCCGGGTTTTCACGAAGTATTCCGCGAACAATTGTCCTATCACGCCATGGTCGAAGTGGTGGACGGTCGGCGTTATGTCCTGCTGCAAGACCAGAGTGATTTCGAAGAGCGTGAGCGGGTGCTGTTTGCCGTGGTCGTGGTGGGCTTTGTGCTCAGCCTGGCCCTGGCCGTGTTCCTCGGCTGGGTCCTGGCGCGTCGGGTAATGGCACCGGTGATCCGCTTGGCGCAACAGGTGCGTCATCGCGACCAGTTGCTCGGCCTGGCGCCGCCACTGGCACCGGATTACGCCGCCGACGAAGTGGGTCAGCTGGCCATGGCCTTTGACGATACCCTGGGACGTTTGCGCGATGCCTTGACGCGTGAGCGCCTGTTCACCAGCGATGTCAGCCACGAATTGCGGACGCCCTTGATGGTACTGGCCAGCTCCTGCGAGCTGTTGCTGGTCAACCCGAACATAGACCCGCGCGCGCGCTCGCAGGTCGAGCGGATCGCCAGGGCGACGGAAGAGATGCAGGAACTGGTGAAAACCTTCCTGATGCTGGCCAGGGCCCAGCGCGATGAAGGCGCGGTGGCTTCGCAGGCGAGCCTCAAGGAGGTGGCGGATGATCTGGTCGGTGTCTGGCGCGACACCATCGAGCAGAAAGGTCTGACGCTGCTTTATGACGCCAAGGGGGGATTACCGACGTTGTACAACGCCACCTTCCTGCAGGCGGTAATGGGTAATCTGCTGCGCAATGCCGCGCATTACACGGACTATGGCTTTATCCGCCTGACCCTCGAGCCTGGGGGTTTTACGGTCGAGGACAGTGGCGTGGGTATTCCCGAGGAGCAGCGTGAAGCGATGTTCCGGCCGTTTGTTCGCGGCGATGAGCGGCGCGGGGAGGGACTTGGCCTGGGCCTGTCGCTGGTGCAACGGATTTGCGATGACCAGAACTGGGCCGTTAGCCTGACTGCGATGGTGCCCCATGGCTGCCGCTTTCGTGTGGACCTGAACGGTGCTCTGGAACATCCGGTCGAACAGCAGTGAAATATTTTGTAACTTTTATCGGGGCGGCTAACGAATTTTTCACATGCGCATGACCTGACACCAACGCTTGCCTGCTTATGGTGGGCAAATTGGAGTCAGGAGATGCACCATGCGTAGCCCCATCAAACTCGAATTTTCCGAAAAGTACGACCAGCAACATGCCCAGGAGTACTTCCTCAAGCATCAAGACGGCCTGGCTCGACGCTTGTCTCATCAACGTGATGAACAACTGGCCCGCCGTGCCCTGGCGTTGGCCGGCGAGCCTGGTCTGGTGCTCGACTTGCCGTGTGGTGCCGGACGCTTCTGGCCGATGCTGGCGGAAAAGCCCAATCGAGTGATCATCGGGGCGGACAACTCCGAGGCCATGCTGGAAACTGCCACCAAGTCTCAACCTGCGCATATCGTCGAGCGGGTACGGACCTTGCAGACATCAGCCTTTGCAATCGACCTTCCGGACAACTCGGTCGACAGCATTTTCTGTATGCGACTGATGCACCATATTGGTGAAGCCGCCCATCGAAAAACAATTCTCTCGGAATTTCAACGCGTTACCCGCGACAGTGTGATTTTGTCGTTGTGGGTCGACGGCAACTTCAAAGCCTGGCGCCGGAAAAAGCTGGAACAGCGTCGTTACGCTGAGACCGGAAAGGGCAGTTATCAGAACCGTTTTGTGTTACCGGTTGCTACGGTCGAAGAAGAATTTCAGGCTGCCGGTTTCCGCATTCAGGAACGATTGGACTTTTTACCGTTCTATGCCATGTGGCGAGTATACGTATTGCGTAAGGGGTAGCAGGGCATGGCGGTAGAGCGCTCAGGAACAATGACGGGGAACAACCGGTTCGACCACTTCTGGCAACAGCAGGGTGAGTGGGTCGAAGCTCCCAACCAGCGCCGGGGTGGGGAAAGCGGGGTACAGCGGCTGAGCGGTGAAAATGGTCAGGTGCTGTATTCCAAACGTCAGATTGGCCATATCTACCGCAGTTTGATGCACCCGTTCGGCCGCCCGACCGTGTTGCGTGAATATGATGCGCTCAACAGCTTCGAGCAATTGGGTGTGCGGGTGCCGCATATCGTTTATTGCGGGGTCGAGCGTGATGCCGAGCATCAGTGGCGCGCCCTGCTGGTCAGCGAGGCCCTGGACGGCTTCGAGGATTGCGACAACTGGTACGCCAACGGTGCGCGCGAGCGTTACAGCCCGGCCCTGCATGAGCGCATGCTGCAGGACCTGGCCGAGAACCTGGCGCGTATGCACCGTGGCCATTGGCAGCATGGCTGCCTGTACGGCAAGCATGTGTTCATCAAGGTGATCGGTGAAGGCGACGAAGCGCGAGCCGAAGTAGCGCTGCTGGACCTGGAAAAGTGCCGCCGCCGCATCAGCTGTCAGCGCGCTGCAGCCAATGACCTGAAGCAATTGCGCCGCCACTCGTCATTCAACGACGCAGAGTGGCAAAAGCTGCTGTATTTTTACCAGATGGCGTTTGGCAGCGCTGTCAAAGGTTTAGAGCAATGAAACTAGAAATCGCTCGAGGTTTGTTTCTGGTGGCTGCCCTGGCGGCGGCCACTGCTGCTGTGGCGGCTTGGGAAGAGCCCGGGCCAGAGGTGTTGAGCCATGCCGCCAACGCTGCACAGTGCCCGCTGCCACGGCTGATCAAACCGCAGGTGGAGGCCAAGCCGGACCATGACCTGCTGTTGCTGCTGTTCGGTCTCAGTCAGGGTGGGCGTGCGCCGGGTTGATGCATCAACGGTATGAACGGAAAGGCCTCGTCAGTGACGAGGCCTTTTTGTTTATCCGCGATCAGATCGTTTGTGTTTGCACCTGAGGCACATCAGCCCGCGCCAGCAGGGTATAGACACACGGCAGAACGAACAGGGTGAACAGGGTGCCCACCGACATGCCGGTGGCAATCACCGTACCGATGTCAAAGCGACTCACCGCCCCGGCGCCGCTGGCCAGAATCAGCGGTACCATGCCGAACACCATCGCCGCCGTGGTCATCAACACCGGGCGCAGGCGGATCGCAGCGGCTTCTTCCACCGCCTCGCGGGCGCTCAAGCCCTTTTGCAGGCGCAACTGATTGGCGAATTCGACAACAAGAATGCCGTGCTTGCTGATCAGGCCAATCAGCGTCACCAGGCCGACCTGGGTGTAGATGTTCATGCTCGAAATACCGAGGAACAGCGGAATCAGCGCTCCACAGATCGACAGCGGCACGGTCACCAGGATCACCAGTGGGTCGCGAAAACTCTCGAACTGCGCTGCCAGCACCAGGAAGATGATCGCCAGGGCCAGGCCGAAGGTCACCCATAGCGCACTGCCCTCCTGGACGAACTGCCGCGCGACACCGGCATAGTCGAAGGCGTAGCCTTGTGGCGCTTCCTCGCGGGCGATGTTGCGCACGGTCTCCAGCGCCTCGCCCATGCTGACCATTGGCACACCCTGGATCATGGCGGCGTTCAGTTGCTGGAACTGGTTGAGCTGACGCGGCCTGGCGCGGTCGCTGATGGTGATCAGGGTCGCCAGCGGCAGCATCTGCCCTTGCTGGTTTTTCACGTAGTAATTGCTGAGCCAATCGGGGTTGTCGCGATAGGGGCGTTCGACCTGAGCGATAACTTTGTAACTGCGGCCTTCGATGGTGAAGCGGTTGATTTCCGCTTCGCCGAGCAGGGTCGCCAGGGTGCCACCGAGGGCATCCATGGACACCCCCATCTGCGCAGCCTTGGCCCGATCGATGTCGACCACCACCTCGGGTTTGTCAAAGGCCAGGTCAATGTCGAGGAAGGCAAACTTGCCTGAGGCCTGGGCGCGTTCCTTGACCCGTTCGGCCACTTCCAGCAGGGACGCGTAGTCGTTGGCGGTGTTGATCACGAACTGGAACGGCAGGCCCTCACCGGTGCCCGGCAATGAGGGCAGGTTGAAGCCGAAGATCTGCAGGCCGGCGATGCCTTCGAGTTTGCTTTGCACCAGCGGCAGCAGTTCCATCTGGGTGCGCTCACGCTCGCTCCAAGGCTTGAGCAGGAAGCCGCCGATACCCGACTGCACGCCGTTGAAACCGTTGATCTGGAACGAGGAGTAGTACTCGGGAAACGCCTTGAAGATGTCGACGAACTCGTCGGTGTAGGCGCTCAGGTAGTCGAGGTTGGTCGGCTGTGGCGCCGTGGCCATCATGAAAATCACGCCCTGGTCTTCATCCGGGGCCAGTTCGCTCTTGGTGAACATCAGGAATACCGGAATCAGGCACAGCACGATCACCGCGAACACCAGCACCACCGGCCGGGTGTTGAGGGTGCCGTGCAAGAGTTTCTGGTAGCGCACCTTGAGGCCTTCGAACAGCATGTCGAGGCGATGGGCCAGGCCGCTGGGGTTAGCGTCATGGCGCAAAAGCAGGGCGCACATCATCGGTGACAGGGTCAGGGCGACGATGCCGGAAATGATTACCGCGCCGGCCAGGGTCAGGGCGAACTCCTTGAACAGCGCGCCGGTCAGGCCCTCGAGAAAGCCGATGGGGGCATACACCGCGGCCAGGGTGATGGTCATCGACACCACCGGCATGGCGATCTCCCTGGCGCCTTCCAGCGCCGCGTCGAACGGCGTCTTGCCTTCTTCGATATGGCGGTGGATGTTTTCCACCACGACGATGGCATCGTCCACCACCAGGCCGATGGCCAGGACCATCGCCAGCAAGGTCAACAGATTGAGCGAGTAGCCCATCAGTTGCATGAAAAACAGTACGCCGATCATCGACAGCGGAATGGTGATCACCGGGATCAGTACCGAACGCAAGGCGCCGAGGAACAGGAAGACCACGACGATGACGATCAACACCGCTTCGACCAGGGTCTTCACCACCTCATCGATCGACGCCTGGATAAACAAGGTGGCGTCGTAGGCGATCGAGGCCTTGAGGTTGGGCGGCAGCTGGCTTCGCAGGTCGGGCAGCAGCTTGCGCACCTCCTTGATCACATCCAGCGGGTTGGCGCCGGGCGTGGCCTTGATACCGATGTAGACCGAAGGGGTGCCATCGAAGGAACTGACGGTGTCGTAGTTTTCCGCGCCCATCTCGACCCGTGCCACGTCGCCGAGCAGCACCCGGCTGTCGCCGCTGGTCTTGAGCGGGATGTTGGCGAAGGCCTCGGCGGATTTCAGTTCGGTGGTGGCGTTGATGCTGGTGACGATGTACTCGCCCTTGACCTCGCCGGCGGCCGAAAGGAAGTTGTAGCGGCGTACCGCGTCGGTCACCTCATTGGCGCTCAGGCCGTAGCCGGCGAGTTTCACCGGGTCGATCCACAGGCGCATGGCAAACAGCTGGTTGCCGAGGATCTCCGCTTCGGCCATGCCGGGCAGGGTGGCCAGTTTGGGCTGGATCACCCGCGACAGGTAGTCAGTGATCTGCGGATTGCTCAATTCACTGCTGTAGAAGCTGATGTACATCAGCGCCGAAGCGTCGGCGGCTTCTTTGCTCAGCACCGGGTCTTCGGCATCTTGCGGCAGCTTGTTCTTGACCTCGTTGGCCTTGGCCAGCAGTTCGGTGAACAGCCGGTCGCTGTCGGCACCGATCCGCGCATAGATCGAGATCACGGAAAAATTCTGCCGGCTCACCGAGGTCATGTAGTCGATGCCTTCGGCACTCGCCAGGCTCTGCTGCATGGGTTGGGTGATGTAGCCCTGGATGGTTTCGGCGTTGGCCCCGGGGTAGGCGGTGGTTACCGTGATCAGGGCGTTTTCCATCTGCGGATACTGACGGATCGGCAGTTTGCTCCAGGCCTGGAAGCCCAGCAGCACGATCAACAGGCTGACCACGCTGGCCAGCACCGGGCGGCGGATGAACGGATCGGTAAAGGCCATGACGCATCCTCGATCAGTTGGCGCGCGACTGGTGGTTGTTCTCTGGGGCTTGCAGGGTCTTGTCCGGGCTGATGCTGATTGACGCACCCTGGGTCAGTTTCAGCTGCCCTGCGGTCACCACCTGCTCACCGGCCTTGAGTCCCTTGCTGATCACCACCAGGCCATCGCGGCGCTCGCCGGTGTCGACAAAACGGCGTTCGGCGATCAGCTCCGGCTGACCCTCGGCGTTTTTCATTACCTGGCCGTCTTCGGTCTTTTTCGGCACGGCGACGTACACCGAGTTGCCGTAAAGGGTGTAGGTCACCGCACTTTCCGGCACCACCACCTGGGGTTGCGGGCTTGGCAGCAGGATCTGCAAGCTGCTGAACATCCCCGGCAACAGCTTGCCATCAGGATTGGCCAGGGTGGCGCGTACCTGTACGTTGCGGGTGCTGTCTTCGACTTTGGGGTTGATGGCGCTGATGGTGCCGGGGAAGGTCTGTTGCGGATAGGCGGCGACACTGACCAGCACCTGCTGGCCGATGCTCAGCTTGGGCACTGCCTGTTCGGCGACAAAGAAGTCGACATACAGGCTGCTCAGGTCCTGCAGGGTAGCGATCACCGTGCCGCTGGCCAGGTAGTCGCCGACGTCCACCTGACGGATGCCGATGGTGCCACTGAAGGGTGCGCTGATGCTCTTCTTGGCCAGGGCGGCCTTGAGCTGATCGACCACCGCCTTGTTACGCTTGTATTGCGCGTTCAGACGGTCGAACTCGCCACGCGAAATCGCCTGGCTGCCGACCAGCTGGCTGCCGCGATTGAAGTCCACCTGGGCAAGGCCGAGGTCGGCCAGGGCGGTACCGAGCAAGGCGGTCTCGACATCGCTGTCCAGTTGCAGCAGCGGTTGGCCCTTGCTGACCTTCTGCCCGGACTCGAACTGCAGGGTTTTCACCGTACCGTCGGTTTCCAGCCGCAGGTCGACGCCCTGCAAGGCCGTGAGACTGCCGACTGCAGGCAGGCGATTTTGCCAGGCGCGCTCGCTGGACTCGGCTGCGGCCACGGCAATCGGTGGCTTGGGGGCCGAGAACATCTGGACCTGCTGATAGATGGAGAACGCCTTGTAGCCCCCCAGAATCAGCACGAGCAGCAAAACAACACCTAACATGATGAGCATGCGGCGGCGCAGCATAGTCCAGTTCCTTGGATACGATTTATTGTTCGTTTGGCACGACTGCGGGCGATCCTGCCCACGTGCGCTGTAGCCGAATATTACTCGTTTGACCGGGCCAGGGAACCCTGTGTTCCCGGCTATTTATCAGGTGAGGCCGTCAGGCCAGGTGCAGGTGGTTGTCCCACAGACCGGAGGGCAGTTGTAGCGGTTGGCCGATCAATTCGCTGTTGCGGCAATCATAGAGACGGCAACGACCCTGGCCGGAGGTGACGACAAAACCATCGGCCACCGCACCGACGCCGGCGCAGTCAGGCATCGGTGCATCCAGGCGCACTTGCGCGCTATCCAGATCCCAGATGAACAGACGATTGGCCCGTGGCGCGGTCAGGGCGACCAGGCGCAATTCGCTATGAATGGCCACGCTGGCGGTGTAGTTGGCCATCGACTGCAATTGCTGTTCGGGCACCGGGAAGGCCTGGAAAGCCTGGCCGGGCCGCTTGATCGCCAACAGTTCGGCGGTTTCATCACCGCTGCCCATGAACTGTTGCCCGGCGACGATGGTGCCATCGCTGGCAATCGCCAGGTGGCGCACGCTGTTCATCTGCTGCGGCAACACCTCTTTGCTCAGCAGCGTACCGTCGCGCTGCATCAGCACCAGGCTTGGCTGCATGGCATCGAGGTTCATCTCGACGCGACTCTCGGCCTCGGTGCGAATGCCGCCATTGGCGACCACCAGGGTTTCGCCATCCGGCATCCACGACACCTGATGCGGACCGATGCCGTGGGTGGAAATCTCGCCGCTATGAACCAGGCGCTCGCCATCGAAGCGGTACACACCGAGTACGCCACGGCCGGGATCGGTGGTGTCGTTCTCGGTGGCGTACAGCCATTCGCCGCTCTTGTGGATCACCGCGTGACCATAGAAGTGCCGGTTCGGCTGCGAGGCGATGGTCTGCAGCAAACGACCATCGCGCAGGTCGATCAGGTAACTCTCGGTACCGGGACGCCGGGCAACGAACAGGGCAAGCGGCTGCTCGGGGTGGTTGATGATGTCGTGGCAACGCTGGGCCACTTCGGTGGCGAACACCTGGGTGCCGTCCAGGCGATAGCCGACGGCGTAGTGTTTGCCATTGCCGTCGTCGCGCGCCGAAAGCAGCAGGGGGCCGCTGTCTTTGCCGCGGAACAGGGTCCAGCCGCCCAGGGTCAGGGCGCTGAGCAGGACGCTACCGAATTTGAGAGCCTGGCGTCGCAACATGATCAGTCACCGTCGTTGGCATTGAAGCCCAGCTGAATGCCCAGCGCCTTGGCCAGCTCGCCTTCGTGCAGGCGGTGGACGACGTTGAGGCTGTCGTAGATGTCGTTGAGCTGCTGGCGTCCGGCTTCGTCATCGAGCAGTTCGCCCAGCGGCTTCTGATTGGCGCTCAGCAGCTTGAGGGCATTGGCGTAGGCGGCATCGACCTTGTCGGCCAGGGCTTTCTGGTCTTTGCCCAGCAGGCCGCGCAGGCCCTGGTTGTCGACACCGACCCAGACGGTTTGCGCTGCGGTCAGGCTGGCTTCCAGGCTTTTCAGCGAGGAATGGCTACGCCAGGCTTCGGCCTGCAGCGGCTGCGGGATACCTTTGCTCAGGCGGCCCATGGGGGCGCCAAGTTTTTTCTTCAGGGTATCGAGGGCAGTGACCTGGGCCCGCAGCAAATCGGCGATCGCCTCGTGGGAGTCGGCGTAGCGCTGGTTGGGGAACTTGGTCATCTGCGCAAGCATGCCGTCGGTGTTGTTCCAGCCTTTGAGGATGTCTTCGGCCAGGGCTTTCTGGTGCTCGCCGATGGCCACCAGCAGTGGGCAGTAACGGGCTTTCTGTTCAGCGCTGGCGACGTCTGGCTTGCTGTCGAAGAGGATGTACTCGTAGGCGGACAGACCGCGCACTACCACGCTGGACTTGGCCAGGCTCGCGGCATCGATCGGCTTGTCGGCGCTGACCAGTTGCTCGACCTGACGGCCGACCAGGTTCTTCTTGTCTGGCCAGAACTGTACCTGCCAGGCGCGGTTGCCTTCAGCCAGCGGGCCGATCAGCAGCGGTTGCAGTTCGGCCCAGGCTTTTTGTGCATGCAGGAAATCGGCGCGGGCGGTTGCCAGATCGGCCTTGCCTTCGCAGTAGGCCAGGGCGCTGACGGCCAGTTGGCGGTCGGCTTCGACCCAGCGGCTGTAGGTCGGCAGGATCACCTGCTTGGCAATGGCGGCGGAGGTCACTGCCTGCGGGTCCTGCGGCGAGCAGGCGCCGAGGGCGAGGGCGGCAAGGCTGGTGAACAACAGTTTAGGACGGAACATGCCCGGCTCCTCTCTCTTAAAGTGAATTCAGGAACGCCAGCAACGCGGTGCGTTGCTCGGCATTGAAGGTCAAGACGTGCTGCCTGGCCGCTTCGGCTTCGCCACCGTGCCAGAGCACGGCTTCAAGCAGGTTGCGGGCGCGGCCATCGTGAAGAAATCCGGCTTGGGCGCTGACGGTCTGGGCCAGGCCGATGCCCCACAGCGGTGGAGTGCGCCAGTCCTGGCCGCTGGCGGCGAACTCGCTGCGGTTGTCGGCAAGGCCCGGGCCCATGTCGTGCAACAGCAAGTCGCTGTACGGGCGGATCAGCTGGTTGGCCAGCTCCGGCTCGGCAGCCTCGGCGGCCGTGGTGAAGCTTGGCGTATGGCAGCTCTGGCAGCCGGCCTGGTGGAACAGGTTCTTGCCGGCCAGCACCTGGGGCGAGTCGACGTCCTGGCGGATCGGTACCGCCAGGTTGCGGGCGTAGAACAGCACCAGGCGGGCAATGTTGTCGCTGACTTCTTGCTCGCCATTGGCACCGTTGCCATTGGGGGCTTTCAGACAGTCAACCTGTGCCGGGGTGCAGTCGTCCAGCGGCCGCAGGCTGCTGGTCAGGCCCATATCGCCGGAAAACGCATGCACGTTCTGCTGGTTGATGTTCGGTTGCCCGGCCTTCCAGCCGAAACGGCCAAGGACGGTCTTGCCCAGGGCATCGTCCCAGACCTGGTTGGGCCGGCCACGGATGCCGTCGCCGTTGCGGTCGTCGGGATCGGCATTGGCCAGAATCGCCGCTTCGGGGATGGCTTCAAGCAGGCCCAGGCCGATCATCGGCGGGGCAACACGGGCGGAGAAACGTGTATCGGGGTGCATCGGACCGTAACCGAGCTGGCTGATCTGCAGCGTTGGCTGGCGCAGCTCGACCTGGGTGCCGTCCTTGAAGGTCACCGGCACCGGCGTGTACTCGACACGGACTTTGCCTTCGGGGGTGACGCCGGGTACGGCCATGTCCTGGAACTGACCGCCATAGACCGGCTCGGGCACGATGCCCAGTTGCTCGATGACTTTGGCGTAGTGCGGTTGGTCAGGAATCGACAGGCGCACGATCATCGACACGGCATGTTTGGCGCTGGGGCCGGGCGGATGGCCACGGCCATCCTTGATATGACAGTTCTGGCAGGCGTTGGCGTTGAACAGCGGCCCCAGGCCATCGCGGGCTGTGGTGGTCGCCGGGGCGATCACCCAAGGATTGCGAAAGAAACTGTTGCCGACACTGAAGTCCAGGCGGCGGCTCGGCGCGAGGTTGGCCGAGGGCATGGAATAGGCGTTCTGGTCGCGCTTGTTGACCGTCGTCTTGCCACCGGCGAAGGCTTCGCCAGGTTCGGCCTGGGTGAAACGCGGGGCGTCGTCACAGGCGACCAGGGTCATGGCCAGAAGCAAGGGGCTGAGACGGAGCAGCAACGAAGACATCAAGAATCCTGAGCTTGAGCAAAAAACCGGCGTGCAAGCTTAGCAGGCTCAGGATCATGGAATAAGAGGGATTTGCGTTTGCTAGATGAAATCTGTTTGCGGCTGCTGGCCCCGCGATAAATTGACGCATAAAAAAAGGCGACCCGCAGGTCGCCTTTTTTGGCCCAGCCGCTGAATCAGAATTCGTGATCAGCAGTATCCGGGTTGAGGTTGGCAATACCCAGCTTGCCGGCAGCCTGTTCGATTGCGCCGGTCTGCTTGACCAGCGAAGCGATGGCGTCGCGGACGATCTGGTTGCCGGCGGTGTTGTCGGCAGCGATCAGCTGGTCGTAGTGCTCGCCCTTGAGCGCGTGGTCGACAATGACCTGGATCTTCGCTTCAGTGGCTTCAAGGTCGGCCTTGAGGGTTGCGTCGGTGGCCGGATCGATCTTGGCCACCAGCGACGACAGGCTCGGGCCGGTCAGCTTGGTACCGTCAGGACGGGTGTACTCGCCGAGGTAGACGTTGCGGATGCCCTTGGCGTCGTAGAAGTGCGAGTAGTGGGTGTTGTCGCTGAAGCAGTCGTGCTCGTCTTCAGGCGAGTTGGCTTCCAGGGAAACCTTCATGCGCTCACCCGCCAGTTCACCCAGCGACAGGCTGCCCATGCCGAACAGCATTTTGCGCAGGCCATCGGTCACAGGCTCGGCTTCAAGTGTGGCGCGATAGTTGGTGGCGACGTTTGGTGCCCAGTTGCCGACCATGTCTTCGAGGTCTTTGACCAGCAACTGGGTCACAGCCTTGAGGTAGGCGCGGCGACGTTCGTTGTGACCGCCAGTGGCGCCTTTGCCTTCCAGGTAGTCGGAGGCCGGACGGGCGCCAGCGCCTGGGCCGGTGCCGTTGAGGTCCTGGCCCCAGAGCAGGAATTCGATGGCGTGGTAGCCGGTGGCGACGTTGGCTTCGGAACCGCCCAGCTCATTCAGGCTGGCGAGTTTTTCCGGGGTGATTTCCTTGACGTCGATCTTGTCTTCGCCGACCTGGATCTCGGTGTTGGCGATGATGTTGGCCGAAGCACCCGGGTTGCCCAGGGCGTGCTCGTAGCTGGCGTCGACGTAGTCGATCAGGCCTTCGTCCAGCGGCCAGGCGTTCACCTGACCTTCCCAGTCGTCGACGATGGTATTGCCGAAACGGAACACTTCGCTCTGCAGGTAAGGTACGCGAGAGGCCACCCAGGCAGCCTTGGCGGCTTTCAGGGTTTCGTCGTTGGGTTTGGCGAGGAACGCGTCGATAGCGGTCTGCAGGGTCTTGGCGGTGCTCAGCGAGTCGCTGTAGACGGCGTGAACCATGTCGGCGTAATGCTTGACCACCGCCTTGGCGGCGGCCTCGTCGACGGCGCCCGCTGCGGCCGGTGCTGCTGCGCTGGTAGCCGGGGCCTGGGCTTGCGGTGCGGCGGCCTTGTCCTTGTCGTCGCCGCAACCGGCGAGAGAGATGGCAATGGCCAACAGACTGGCGGTGGCCAGAGGCATACGAATCATGGTGAATTCCTGCGTCGAGAGGTTGGACAGGCGTACCGGGGTACGCAAAGCTGCAACATAATGCGAAAGATTTGCATTTTGTGTAAAGAGGCAGTCACGTAAATATTCAAATGCGTGTTTTCGCCGCTTGGTTCAATGTCTTCAGGGGTTTAGAGAATCGAAACCTGATTGCGTTGCGCTTGCTTGAGGAACACCGTCAGCTCGCGCGCCGGTAGCGGTTTGCTGTAGTGGTAGCCCTGACCTTCATGACAGCCCTGGGCGATGATGTAGGCCTCCTGCTCTGCGGTTTCCACGCCTTCGGCGATAACCTGCATGCCCAGGCTCTTGCCCAGCTGGATGATGGCGCGAACGATGGTCGCATCGTCGTCGTCATCGAGCAGGTCCTGGACAAAGCTCTTGTCGATCTTGATCTTGTCCAGCGGCAGTGATTTCAGGTAACTGAGCGAGGAATAGCCGGTACCGAAGTCGTCAATGGCGATCAGCGCACCGGACCGACGCAGGCTCAGCAGGTGCTGGGCGGCGGTGCTGATGTCTTCCATCAGGCCGGTTTCGGTCACCTCCAGCTCCAGGCTGCGCGGCGGCAGACGATAGATTTGCAGCAGGTTGTTGACCACCCGCGGCAGTTCATTGTGGTGCAGTTGCACGGTCGACAGGTTGACCGCCATGCGCAATTCGCTGAAGCCCTGGTCGTGCCATTCGCGCAGTTGCCGGCAGGCCTGGTCGAGCACCCATTCGCCGATGGCAATGATGTTGCCGTTCTGCTCGGCGAGGGGGATGAACTGGTCCGGCGGGACCATGCCCAGTTCCGGATGCTGCCAGCGCAGCAACGCTTCGACACCGACCACACGGTGGTCGCGGTAGCTGATCTGTGGCTGGTAGACCAGGTACAGCTGATTGCGCGGCAGGGCTTCGCGCAGGTCTTTTTCCAGCTCGCGGCGGCGGCGCATTTCGCTGTCGACGCTGGCGATGTAGAACTGGTAGCGGTTGCGCGAGCGGGTCTTGGCCAGGGTCATGGTCTGCTCGGCTTTTTGCAGCAGCTTCTCGGTGCTGTCGCCGTCTTCCGGGAACAAGGTGATGCCGATGGTGGCGCGCAGGCGGATTTCCTGGTGGTCGAGGGCGAAGGGGGCTTCCAGGTCGTCGAGAATGCTCTGGGCCAGTTCCGCCGCTTCGTACGGTTGCTCGATATCGGCCTGGACCAGGGCGAACTGATCGCCGCCCAGGCGCGCCAGGGCGCCGAGCCGTCCACTGTGGGCGCGCAGACGATCGGCCAGGGCCAGCAGCAATTGATCGCCGGCCTGGTAACTGAATTGCTCGTTGATCCCCTTGAAGTCGTCAAGGCCGACGCACAGCACCGCGACCCGGCGCTGCAGGCGACCGGCATCGACCAGGATCTTGTCCAGTTGCTGTTGCAGTTGCTGGCGATTGGGCAGGCCGGTCAGGAAGTCGTACTGGGCCATGCGCTGCAGGCTGTTTTCGGCCTCGTGACGCAAGTGTGTGTTGCGCTCGATCGATGCCAGCAACTGGTTGGCGGTATTGACCCACACGCCCAGTTCGTTGCGCTCGTGGCCCTTGATCAACGGCAACTGGTGCTGGCTGGGGCGGTCGGGATTGATCTGGGTAAGGTGTTCAATGATCTTCGACAGCGGCTTGGTCAACATCCAGTGATAGACCAGGTACAGCACCAGGCCCATGGCCAGGGCGCGCAGAACCCCGGAAATAAAGATGATTACCGAATTGACCAGGAAACCTGCGCCGTAGGACGCCGTGTCGAGGGTGATGCTCAGGTCGCCGTAATATTCGCTGTAGGGACCACGGCCGACCAGTTGTGTGTTGAAGGTGCGCTCCTGGCCGAGGATCAGGTCGGTCAACCAGCGCGTGCTCGACTCCTGCAATGGCCGGGATTTCTCCGCGAGCATGGTTTCGTTGGGATGGCCGATGGAGGCCATGCGCACTGATTCGTCCTGGAACAACCCCTCCATGACCTGCATGCCCATTTCCTTGTCCAGGCTATAGACCGCCTGGGTGGACGGGTCGCGGAACATGTCGAGGATTCGCTGGGCGTCACTGGCCACTGCCTGACGGGTCTTGTAGGCATCAAAGACGATCTGCGCACAACTGAGAACGACACCAACCACCAGTGCCGAGAGCAGTACGACCCTGAGCAACTTGACCGATAAGCTGTTTTTGAGTTCCAGCTTCAATGGGGTTTCCTTAATCCATGCGCATGGCATCATTTTGCCATCATTCTTGGCAATCCACTATCGGCCGCTGACAGAACATACCCCACCCGCGAGGTGATGGTATTGCTGCTATCACTGTATCGGTTGCCCGGCCTTGCGACTTTAATCCTGGAAGCAAACTTCCCAAGGTTTGATGTTAGCGCGGTATCAGTTTCGGGCAAGAGCCGGACCGCGTGAGACAGGCGAAAAAAAACCCGGACAAGCCGGGTTTTTTTTGCCGCAGTTTGCTTAAGCGGTGAAGGTCTTGCCTTCGAACTGCTCGGCAACGAACTTCCAGTTGACCAGGTTCCAGAACGCCTCGACGTATTTTGGACGCAGGTTGCGGTAGTCGATGTAGTAGGCGTGTTCCCAGACGTCGCAGGTCAGCAGCGGGGTGTCGCCGCTGGTCAGCGGGCAGCCGGCGCCGATGGTGCTGGCCAGGGCCAGGGAACCGTCAGCCTTTTTCACCAGCCAGCCCCAGCCGGAACCGAAGGTGCCGACGGAAGTCTTGGTGAACTCTTCCTTGAACTTGTCGAAGGAGCCGAACGCAGCGTTGATGGCCTCAGCCAGGGCGCCGGTAGGCTGGCCACCGGCGTTTGGCGCCAGGCAGTTCCAGTAGAAGGTGTGGTTCCAGACCTGAGCGGCGTTGTTGAAGATACCGCCCGAAGAGGACTTGACGATCTCTTCCAGGGTTTTGCCTTCAAACTCGGTGCCTGGCACCAGGTTGTTCAGGTTCACGACATAGGTGTTGTGGTGCTTGTCGTGGTGGTACTCCAAGGTTTCCTTGGAAATGTGCGGCTGCAGGGCGTCGTGTGGGTAAGGCAGCGGCGGCAATTCAAAAGCCATGGTGATTCTCCTAATCAGGTCTGTTGCGGTGAGCGCAAGGCCGATCACGGGCGGCCGGTGTGCGTCGGGGAGTTTGTACTCTTTGCGACGCAAGGGCTGGATCATAGCACCCGGCCCTGTGCTTAACCACGCAACAAGTGTACGGGAAAGAGGTTCCAGAGCCTTTGCCAGCGCCAGACCAGCGGTGCTCAGGTGAAGATCAGCTGCGCCGCCACGGCGAACATCATTACCGCCACCATCAGGTCGAGCAGACGCCAGGTGCCGGGGCGTGCCAGCCAGGGCGCAAGCCAGGCGGCGCCGAGGGCGAGGGTGAAGAACCACAGCAGCGAGGCGCTGGCCGCACCGGCCACGTAGGCACCGGGCTCGGTCTGCTGGGCACCCAGCGAGCCGATCAGCAACACCGTGTCCAGATACACATGGGGGTTGAGCAGGGTCACCGCCAGGGCGCTGAGCAGCACCGCCCGGCGCGAACGCAGGCCCTGGCCTTCACCCTGTTGCAGGCTCTGTTGCGAACAGGCGCGCAGCAACGCCTTGCTGCCGTACCAGATCAGGAACACCGCGCCGCCCCAGCGCGCCACCGCCAGCAAGGTCGGGTTTTGCGCCAGCACCGAGGCCAGGCCGAATACCCCGGCCGCCACCAGAATGGCATCGCAGAACACACAAAGTGCGGCTACCGGCAAATGATGTTCACGGCGCAGGCTTTGCGCCAGGACGAATGCGTTCTGGGTGCCGATCGCCATGATCAGGCCGAAGGCGACCAGCAGGCCGTTCAGGTAGCTTTGCCACATAGGGGACACTCCACAGACACCAGCAGGGCGCTGGCGGATAAAACCAAAAAAGATGCTGGCGATTCTGGGGGGGGAATCTGTATAAGAAAAACAAATAAACCTGATCTGGCATTAGGAAAAATAATGTTCGACTACAAACTGCTTGCCGCCCTCGCCGCGGTCATCGAACAGGCCGGTTTCGAACGTGCGGCGCAGGTGCTGGGGTTGTCGCAATCGGCGATTTCGCAACGCATCAAGCTGCTCGAAGCACGGGTCGGGCAACCGGTACTGATACGCGCCAATCCGCCCAGCCCGACGGATGTCGGCCGGCGCCTGCTCAACCATGTACAGCAGGTGCGGCTGTTGGAGCGCGATCTGCAAAGCCAGGTGCCGGCGCTGGACGAGGAGGGCATGCCCGAACGTTTGCGCATCGCCCTCAACGCCGACAGCCTGGCCACCTGGTGGGCAGGGGCGGTCGGTAGGTTTTGCGCCGACCAACAGGTTTTGCTGGACCTGGTGGTCGAGGATCAGGAGGTCGGTCTCAAGCGTATGCGGGCGGGTGAGGTGGCGGCGTGCCTGTGTGGTAGCGAACGTCCGGTCGCCGGTGCGCGCAGCATACTTTTGGGGGCCATGCGTTACCGTGCCCTGGCCAGCCCGGCGTTCATGGCCCGTTACTTTGCCGAAGGCTTTGATGCCAGGCGTTTGCCGCGCACGCCGGCACTGGTGTTCGGCCCGGATGATTTTCTTCAGCATCGCTATCTGGCATCGCTGGGTATCGAAGACGGCTTCCTGCATCACCTGTGCCCTTCTTCCGAGGGCTTTTTGCGCATGACCGAGGCCGGTCTGGGCTGGGGACTGGTGCCGGAGTTGCAGGTGCGTGAGCAACTGGCCAGCGGACGTCTGGTAGAAATTTCAGCGGATAAACCCATCGACGTGCCTTTGTACTGGCATCATTGGCGTAATGGCGGACAACTGCTCGGGCAATTGACCGAACACCTGCATCAGACCGCCCGGCAGTGGCTAGTGCCGTTGTAAGGTCTGGCAGCGTCAGCAGCATCTGAAAATTGGTAAGGCGGAGTGGTACATGCGAATTCTGGTCACCGGCGCAAGCGGCTTCATTGGCGGGCGCTTTGCGCGCTTTGCCCTGGAGCAGGGCCTTGAGGTCCGGGTCAACGGCCGGCGCGCCGAAGGGGTCGAGCACCTGGTGCGGCGCGGGGCACAGTTCATCCCCGGCGACCTTGGCGACGCGGAACTGGCCAGACGCCTGTGTCAGGGCGTCGATGCCGTCGTGCACTGCGCCGGGGCCGTGGGTAACTGGGGGCGCTACCAGGACTTCTACCAGGGCAATGTGGTGGTCACTGAAAATGTGGTCGAAGCGTGCCTTAAAGAGCATGTACGGCGCCTGGTGCACCTGTCGTCACCGTCGATCTACTTCAACGGGCGTTCGCAGCAGAACATCCATGAAGAGCAGGTGCCGCGACGCTTTTATGATCACTACGGGGCCACCAAGTACCTGGCCGAACAGAAAGTCTTCGGCGCCCAGGAGTTCGGTCTCGAAGTCCTGGCTTTGCGCCCGCGCTTCGTCACCGGGGCCGGTGACGTCAGTATTTTTCCGCGTTTGTTGCAGATGCAGCGCAAGCGCCGCCTGGCCATTATCGGCAACGGCCTGAACAAGGTCGATTTCACCAGTGTGCAGAATCTCAACGAGGCGCTGCTGAGCGCGTTGTTCGCCGATGAACAGGCGCTGGGTCAGGCCTACAACATCAGTAACGGTCATCCACTGCCGTTGTGGGATGTGGTCAACTATGTGATGCGCCAGATGCAGTTACCGCAAGTCACCCGTTACCGCTCGTTTGGCCTGGCCTACAGCCTGGCGGCGCTCAACGAGGGAGCCTGTATGCTTTGGCCTGGGCGCCCACAGCCGACCTTGTCGCGCCTGGGTATGCAGGTGATGAGCAAGGATTTCACCCTGGACATCAATCGCGCCCGGCAGCTATTGGACTACCGGCCCACGGTCAGCCTGTGGACCGCGCTGGACGAGTTCTGTGGCTGGTGGAAGGCTCAAGACCTGCAACAGTGAACCGGCACGCGGGTTTGCGGTCGATCAGTGCGCGGTGTAAGCGGTTTATACTAGTGCCCATTTGCTATTACTGCGGTTGAAGGCTCTCATGCGTAACGATGCTCAAGACGATTTCGACAATGTCCCGACTCTGCGTGCCGGTACCCGGGATGACGATGACTTTGACCCCTTGCCGCCAGGCGCTGGCCTGATTGCCGGTGGTGCGCGCAAAGCCCCGCGGGCGGCCAGCACCGGGCCATTGTGGGCGCTGTTGGGGGCGTCCTTCATTGCCCTGGCCGGGCTTGGCTGGTGGAGCTTCCAGCAGGTGTCGTTGATGGAGCAGCAGCTGGTAGCGACCCAGGAGAGTTTTGCCCGGATCAGCGAAGAAGCCGCGGGACGCCTGCAGGCTATCAGTGGCAAGGTCGATGCCAGTGAGTCCAACGTCAACAGCGGCAGCGAAGCCTTGAAGCTGCAGATCAAGCAGCTGCAGGCCAACCTTGTCGAGCAGAGCAAGCAGCAACAGGGCGTTGCCGGGCAGGCGGGGGATCTGGGCAAGCGCCTTGAGCAAGTATTGGCGCAGGCCACCGAGCAGCAGGCAGCGACTGCCAGGCTGCAGGCTGAATTGCAGACCCAACTGAAAGCGGTGAATAGCGAACTGGCGGCCTTGAAGGCGGCTCAGGTGGACGGCGGCAAGCTCGACACCCAGATCAACAGCCTTGCTGGCGAGGTTGCCGCGTTGAAGAAACAGGGCAATCCGAGTGCGGCCATCGAGCGCCTGGAACAGGATCTGCTGGTGCTCAAGAGCGAGCAGGAGAATCGTCCGGCGACGCCGGCAGCCAGTGGTGCCTCGGTTGCCGAGTTCGATGCGTTTCGCCGGCAGATGACGCGCAGTCTCAATACCTTGCAAAGCCAGGTGCAGAACCTGCAACAGCAGATCAATGCGCAGCGTTGATTGAGTTTGAATAGGGCCGCTTTGCGCCCCATCGCCGGCAAGGCCGGCTCCCACAACACAATCTGTGGGAGCCGGCCTTGTCGGCGATGGGGTGCGTAGCAGCCCCAGGATTCCTACATCCGCGGATAGTCGATGTAACCGACCGGCCCTTTGCTATAGAAGGTCTCAGGATGCGCGGCGTTCAACGGTGCATCCGCTGCCAGGCGGGCCGGCAGGTCCGGGTTGGCGATGAACGGCACACCGAAGGCCACCGCATCCGCCCGGCCGCTGGCCAGCGAAGCATTGGCACTGGCCTTGGTGAAGCGTTCGTTGACGATGTAAGGGCCAGCGAAGGCTTCCTTGATCAACGGCCCGATGCTGTCGTCAGCTTCCTTCTCCCGCGAGCAGATAAAGGCAATTCCGCGCTTACCCAGTTCACGGGCTACATAAGTAAAGGTTTCGGCGCGATTGGCGTCACCCATGTCATGGGAATCGGCACGTGGCGCCAGATGCACGCCCACGCGTTGCGCACCCCACACGTCGATCACCGCATCGGTCACTTCCAGCAGCAGCCGTGCACGGTTTTCCAGCGAACCACCGTACTGGTCGCTGCGCTGGTTGGTGCTGCTCTGCAGGAACTGATCGAGCAGGTAGCCGTTCGCGGCATGCACTTCGACACCGTCAAAACCGGCAGCCTTGGCGTTCTCGGCACCGGTGCGGTAGGCCTCGACGATATCGGCGATTTCTTCCGTTTCCAGGGCCCGTGGCGTCGGGTAGTCGGCCAGTGGGCGGACCAGGCTGACGTGGCCTTTAGGCTGGATTGCGCTCGGAGCCACCGGGGTCTCACCGTTGAGGTAGAGCGGATGCGAGATGCGTCCGACATGCCACAGCTGCAGGAAGATCCGCCCGCCGGCGCCATGGATGGCCTTGGTGACGTTGGTCCAGCCGCGCACCTGGTCATCGGACCAGATACCCGGAGTGTCCGGATAACCGACGCCCATTGGCGTCACCGAAGTGGCTTCGCTGAGGATCAGGCCGGCGCTGGCACGTTGCACGTAGTACTCGGCCATCAACGCGTTGGGTACCCGGCCTTCATCGGCGCGGCAGCGGGTCAGCGGAGCCATGATGATGCGGTTCGGCAATTCGAGGTCGCCGAGGGTGATCGGATCGAAAATAGTCGTCATATAAACCTCAAGGCTGATCAGTGAGTGGCAGGTGCCAGTTCGGCGTTGTTGCCGCGCTGGCTGAAGGTAATCAGGGTGACGATCAGGGCCAGCACGGCCAGTGCGGCGGCGGCCAGCGGAACGCGGGTCAGGCCCAGTCCTTGCGCGATGACCGTGCCGCCGACCCAGGCGCCGAGGGCGTTACCCAGGTTGAAAGCGCCGATGTTCAGGGTCGACACCAGGTTCGGAGCGGCCTTGCCGAAGGTCACCACGTTGACTTGCAGGGCCGGTACCGCGGCGAAGGCGGCCGTGGCCCAGAGGAACAGGGTGATCTCGGCGGGGATCAGGGCAGCGCTGGTCCAGCTCAGTACGGTGGAGACCACCGCCATGCTGGCGAACACACCCACCAGGGTGGCGCCCAGGCGCTTGTCGGCCAGCTTGCCGCCAACGATGTTGCCCAGGGTCAGGCCGACGCCGATCAACAGCAGGGTCCAGGTCACGCCCCGCGGCGAAACACCGGTGACATCGCCGAGCAGCGGTGCGACGTAGGTGAACAGGGCAAACATCGAGGCCGAGAACAGCACGGTCATCGACAGCGACAGCCAGATTCCAGCGCCCTTGAGCGCCGCCAGTTCGGCGCGCATGTCGAGTTTTTCCTCGTCATGGCGAAACGGCAGGAAACGGATCAGGCCGATCAGGGCGATGACACCGATCACCGTCACTGCCCAGAAGGTCGAACGCCAGCCGTACTCCTGACCCAGCGCAGTGCCCAGCGGTACACCGAGCACGTTGGCCAGGGTCAGGCCGGTGAACATCAGGGCCACCGCCGAGGCACGGCGATTGGCCGGTACCAGGCTGGCGGCAACCACCGAGCCGATGCCGAAGAAGGCGCCGTGACAGAGGGCGGTGACCACCCGGGCGAACATCAGCAGGTTGTAGTCGCTGGCCACCGCACACAGCAGGTTGCCGACGATGAACACGCCCATCAGCGCGATCAGGGCGGCTTTGCGCGGCAGCTTTGAGGTGGCCAGGGCCATGAATGGCGCACCGATGGCCACGCCCAGGGCGTAACCGGTGACCAGCCAGCCGGCACCGGGAATCGACACCCCGAGGTCCGCCGCGACATCGGGCAGCAGGCCCATGATGACGAACTCGGTGGTGCCGATGGCGAAGGCGCTGAGCGCCAGGATGATTAGCGAAAGGGGCATTGCAAGGTCCTTGTCAGAGCTCTTGGCTCATCTGCTTGAGGAAGGCCTGGATGGTTTCCTCATTGCGTTTGAAAAAATGCCACTGTCCGATCTTCTGGCTGCTGATCAGCCCCGCGCGTTGCAAGGTGGCCAGGTGGGCCGAGACCGTGGACTGCGACAGGCCGCAGCGTTGGTCGATCTGCCCGGCGCAGACACCGTGCTCGGTGCTGTGGTGCTGGTCAGGGAATTGCACGTCCGGGTCTTTCAGCCAGTTGAGGATTTCTCGCCGTACTGGGTGGGCCAGGGCTTTTATTATTTCGTCGAGATCGAGAGGCATGGTTGGGCTCATGGTTGTGTAGCGGTATATCGCGATGGAGCGAAATATAAATCGGTATTTCGCGATATACAAATATGAAGATGTTCTTGGAACCGCGTAAATCGCTATATCGGGTTATAACGATATGGGCAGAGCCAGTGCTAGACTGCATGGATGAACTACCTCGCACACCTTCACCTGGGCGGCCAACAACCCGAGCAACTGCTCGGCAGCCTCTATGGGGATTTCGTCAAAGGGCCGTTGGCCGGGCGTTTTCCCTTGCCGCTGGAAGCGGCGATCCGCCTGCACCGGCAGATCGATGTATTCACCGACAGCCATCCGCTGGTGCTGCAGTCTCTCGGGCGCTTCCCCCGGGAGCGGCGGCGCTATGCCGGGATCATCCTCGATGTGTTCTTCGACCATTGCCTGGCGGCCCATTGGCAGGACTATGCCGAACAGCCCCTGGAGCAGTTCACCGGCCGGGTCTATCAGGTGCTGGCGGCGCAGGCGGACCTGCCTGGCCGGCTGGCGCAGATCGCGCCGTCTATGGCGGCAGATGACTGGCTGGGTTCGTACCGTGATTTTGCGGTGCTGGAGCAGGTGTTCCGCGGCATCGCCAGGCGCTTGTCACGCCCCGAAGGGATGGACGGCGCCCTCGAGCTGGTCGATGCGCTGTATGCGCCGTTGATGGATGACTTTCGCAGCTTTTATCCCGAGCTGCAGGCCTTCGCCGGCAAGGCCCTGGCTCGGGTTTAGGCGGCTTTGGCCCGGCGTTGTGGTTGAGCAAGCGGCTGCTCGGCGCCAAACAGCGCCACCTGAATGGCTTGCTGGGCCTTGAACGCCAGGGCAGCGCGTTCTTCGCCAGCACTTGGGATCGGCTGCAACAGCTTGATTTCCACTTCGCCACAGTCATTGGCAAACAGCCGCATCAAGTGCGAGAGCAGGTCGTCGTCACCGATGAACGGCGCGATTGCATCGGCCTGGCCATCGCGCAGGTAACGCACGGCCACCGGTTGCAGCGGCACCTGGGTATCGATGGCGCTGGCCAGCAGGCGGCCGTGGAAAGTGCGCAGGCTGCGGCCATCGGTGGTGGTACCTTCCGGAAAGATCAACAACGCGCCGGCCTGTTGCAGGTGCTGGCTGATCTGTTTGCGCAGTAACTGACTGTCGTTGCCGCCACGGCGGATGAACAGCGTGCCGGCCTTGAGCGCCAGCCAGCCGGCCACCGGCCAGCTGCGCACTTCGGCCTTGGACAGGAACGACAGCGGGGTGAGCATGCCCAGCAGCGGAATGTCGGTCCAGGACACATGGTTGCTGACCCACAGCATCGGCTGGTGCGGCACCTGGCCAAGCACCCGGACCTTGAAGGGCAGGGCGTTGCTCAACTGGCGCATGAACAGTTGCGACCAGCGCTGACGGCGTTCGGCCGAGGCTGGAATATGCAGGCGTTCATACAGGCTGAACAATGCCGCCATACCCAGGCCGAACAGCACCACCAGCACTACCCGCAGGACGCGTGCGAAGACGCGCAGGCCCCGCATCAGACCGCCGCCTTGAAGTGGCGGGCGTAGCGCGGGCAGAGTTCGTCGCGCTTGAGCAGGATGAATACGTCGGCGACCTGGAAGTCTTCATCCCAGCACGGCTCGCCGCAGATCTTCGCGCCCAGGCGCATGTAGGCCTTGAGCAGCGGCGGCATTTCGGCGATGACATTGCCGGGCAGGGCCAGGCTCGGCAGCGGCTTTTTCGGTTCGGCACGCAGGTGTTCGGTGCACAGGTAGCGTTCGCGCAGACGTTGCATGATCGCATGGGCCTGGACGCCGCCGTCCTGCATGGGAATGCTGGCGCAACCCATCAGGTAGCTGTAGCGCCCTTCATTGAGCACTTCGGCCAGTTCCGCCCAGAGCACGGCGATGGTGCCGCCATTGCGGTAGGCCGGGTCGACACAGGTGCGCCCCAGTTCGAGGATCGGCCCCTGCAGGTGGCCAAGGCCATGCAGGCTGAACTCTTCTTCACTGTAGAAACGCCCCAGGCTGCTGGCGGCCTGGTGGTCGAGCAGGCGAGTGGTGGCGACCAGGCGACCGCTATTGAGGTCGCGCACGCCGATGTGACGGCAGTGAATGTCGTAGTCATCCATGTCCAGGCCCAGCTCGGCACCCTTGAGCTTGGCCTTGAATTCACCGCTGAAGACGCTGAAACGAAGGGCCTGTGCTTCCTGCAGGGCGCTTGGCCCGACCAGGCGTTCGGCTTGCAGACGGCGTTCAGTGCTGTTGTCGCTAGAGCGAGCGATCCGAGTCATTACGAGTCTCCATAAGCCAGCCATGGGGTTGCGGCCGGTCGACTTTGTTGTGCAAGCTCAGCCTAGGTAGACGCGGTGTCACCCCCATGAATCTTTGGTGATGCTTGTATGACAGCCCTCAAGGAGCACGGCGATGGTCTGGCTGCAACGACTCAACGACCCACAGCGGCATCCCCTCTCAGATGATCTGGGCGAGACCTACAGCAGCCTGCTGGCGTGTCTGGGCCCGGTCAGCCCGTTCGAGCTGGCGGTACTCGGCGGGCGCGCCATGCCGACCCCGGGGTTGGCGTTTCTGCTTGGCTACCAGGCGGCCTTGCGCATGCTCTGGCCGAGTGCCCCGGCCAGTATTGGTGCCTTGTGCGCCAGTGAGCGGCGCAGCGTGCGCCCGGCCGACATGCAGGTGCGCCTGGATGACCTGCGCCTGACCGGCAGCAAGGATTTCGTCACCGCCGGGCTGGATGCCGACTGGCTGTTGGTGGCGGCGCGCAGCGAGCCTGCGGGTGAGGCGCCGCAAGTGAGTCTGGCGGTGGTCTATCCCGGTGAACCCGGCGTGCGCCTGGAGCCATTACCGGCCTTGCCGCTGATGCCGGAAGTCACTCATGCCCGCCTGCACCTGGACCAGGCACTGTGCGAGCGTTTGGCCGGCGATGGCTGGGATGCCTACGTCAAACCGTTCCGCACCCTTGAAGACCTTTATGTGCTCAGCGCCCTGTGTGCCTGGTTGTATGGCGTCGGCCAGGACAACGCCTGGCCGCAGGGCTTACAGTTGCGCCTGATCGGATTGCTCGGTGGCTGCGCCGAAGGCAGTCGGCAATGTGCCGACTCCACGGCGTGTCATTTGCTGCTCGGCGGCCTGTTTGCCCAGTTCAGCGCGCTCAAGGACGAAATCAACCAGGCTTTGAGCAACAGTTCCGGCGAGTGGGCGACGCTGTGGCAGCGTGACCAGGGACTGCTGGAGATCGCCAGCGCCGCCAGGGCCAAGCGCCTGGCCAAGGCCTGGGCCAGCGCCGGATTGTCATGAAATAGAGCTAGTCTGGGCAGACTTGGTCTTGTGAGACGGCGGATGAACAAAGTGCTGCTGGGGGTGTTGCTCAGCCTGGTTTTCACCAGTGTCCCGGCGCTTGGTCAGGAGACCTGGCCAGATCCAGACTGGCCGCGCGCAGCTGATACCAACAACCCGGCCTGGCGCCAGGTGCAGGCCTACGCCTTTGCTCCGCGTGACGACAGCAGCCGTGAAGGTGTGCGCACCGACGCTCTGGTGGTGATCAAGGCAGGGCATATTGTTTACGAGCACTACGCTGCTCCGACGACCGCACAGACGCCACACCTGGCCTGGTCCATCAGCAAGAGCGTGCTGGCTGCGCTTTTGGGGGTAGCTCATGGTGAGGCGCGCTTTGCCCTCAATGACCCGGTCGCGCGCTATTACCCGCCCATGCAGGCCCATCCCCAGGTTCGTCTGCAAGACCTGCTGCACTGGGCCAGCGGCCTGGACTGGCAGGAAGACTACGAATACGCGCCGCTGCATTCCTCGGTGGTGGCCATGCTCTACACCCGGGGCCGCGCCGATATGGCCGCATACACCGCTGCCCGGCCGGCAGCGGCTGAGCCGGGCCAGCGCTTTCTCTATTCCAGTGGCGACAGCAATGTCCTGGCGGCAGCCTTGCGAGCGATGGTCGGGCCTGAGCGGTACCGGCAGTATCCCTGGGATGCGCTGTTCACGCCGTTGGGCATCACCTCGGCGGTCTGGGAGCGGGATGCCAGCGGTACGCTGGTCGGCTCCTCCTATCTCTACATGAGCGCCCGCGACCTGGCGCGCATCGGCTTGCTGATGCTGCGCGACGGTCGCTGGCAGGCTCGGCAACTGCTGCCCAGGGACTGGGTGGCGTTCAACCGCAGCCTGTTTGCCAAGGCTGCCGCGCAACCTGGTGAGGCCAATCCCGGCGGGCATTGGTGGCTCAACCAGCCGTTGCCCGGCGCAGCGCGGCCCTGGCCTGATGCGCCGGCCGACACCTTTGCGGCCTTGGGGCATTGGGGCCAGGCCTTGTATGTGCTGCCTGATGAACAACTGGTAGTGGTGCGCTACGCCGATGATCGTGATGGCCGCTTCCAGCATAACGAACTGCTCAAGCGGGTACTGGCGGCGCAGGCCGGAGGGCGCCCATGAAGCGCTTGCTGCTGGGGCTGCTGTTGCTGGCGGGCGCCTGGAGCTGGTACGAGCGCCAGGCCCTGGCGGACTTTACCGGCATTCTCAGTGCTTATTCGGCCAAGGAGTATTGCTCCTGCCGTTTTGTCATGGGCTTCGACGCGCCTTACTGCCAGGCCTATGTACGCCAGTACCTGCCCCTGAGCCGGCTTGAGGAAAATGCCCAATCCCGCCAGGTCACCGCCGTGGGGCTGGGCGTTGAGCGTCGTGCGCGCTGGCAGGGTGCACGTGAGGGCTGCGGCTTGCTGCCGTGAAGGCAGCCGGGTAAGGTTGACGGCTTCTGTGTTACAGGATTTCTCATGTTCTCTCTGCCCCGTCTTCTCCTGGCCTTGCTCGTGCTGCTGAGCTTTTCCGCCCAGGCCAACTGGCACCTTGATGGCGAGTCGTCACGACTGTCGTTCATCTCCAGCAAAAATGGCGATACCGCCGAAGTCCATCGTTTCCTGGTGCTACACGGCAAGGTCGATCGCAAGGGCGCGGCCGAGCTGATGATCGAGATGGATTCGAACAACAGCAGCGTGCCGCTGCGCGATGAGCGCATGCGCAAGGAGCTGTTTGATTTTGCCGGCTATCCGGAGGCCAAGGTTCGTGCCCAGATCGATCTGCGGCCGATCAATGATCTGGCTAACGGTGCACAGGTCGAATTGCGCTTGCCCGTGACGGTTGAGCTGCGTGGCAAGGAACATAGCTACAGCGCCTTGCTGTTGGCCACGCGTCTGGACGAGCGACGCTTCCAGGTGGTGACCCTCGAGCCATTGATGTTGCGGGCCGAAGACTTTGATCTACTGCCGGGCCTGGAGACCTTGCGCAAGCTGGCCGGGCTCAAGTCCATCAGCCCGTCGGTGCCGGTGTCTGCGGTATTGATCTTCACGGCGCGTTGATATGGCCGGACCGGTCTTTCCCTGGCGAGATGGCAACCGGTTCGAGTTATTGATCGACGGCCCCGAATTTTTTCCGCGCATGCTCACCGCCATTGTGCGGGCCGAACAGCAGGTCGACCTGGAGCTGTACCTGGTGGAGGCCGGCGCCTGCGCCGAAGCCATGGTCCAGGCGCTGGTGCAGGCCGCCGGGCGCGGTGTGCAGGTGCGCTGCCTGTTCGATGACTACGGTTCGCTGGCGTTCACCCTGAATCTGCGCCAGCGCCTGATCGCCGCTGGCGTCGAACTGCGCTGGTACAACCGCCTGCGCTGGCGCCGGGGTTTTCGCAACCTGTACCGTGACCACCGCAAATTGCTGGTGGTCGACCAGCGCTGGGCGGTGGTCGGCGGTACCGGCGTTACCGACCAGTTCTGGGTGCCTGACGAGGCAATCAGCGAATGGCACGAGGTGATGGTGCAGATGCAGGGGCCGCTGGTGGCCGACTGGCAGATGCTTTTCGATCGTCAGTGGCGCGCCAACCTGCGGCGTACGGCCTGGCGGCCACCGACGCATTTTGGCCTGCCGCGCCTGCCTCATGTACCCGATAGCGGCGAGGGTATGGGCCGGGTGGCCTATGCCGATGCCCGCCAGCACCGGGATATCCTGCAATCGCTGGTGCGCGCGTTGAACAGCGGACAACGGCGGATCTGGCTGGCCACACCGTACTTTTTACCGACCTGGAAAGTCCGCCGCTCCCTGCGCCGGGCTGCTGCCAACGGTGTTGATGTGCGTCTGCTGCTGACCGGCCCGCGTACCGATCATCCTTCGGTGCGCTATGCCGGGCACCGTTATTACCCGAGGCTGATGCGTGCAGGAGTGAAAATTTTCGAGTATCAGCCGTGCTTTTTGCACCTGAAGATGGTGCTGGTCGACGACTGGGTGAGCATCGGTTCGTGCAATTTCGACCACTGGAACCTGCGCTTCAACCTTGAAGCCAACGTTGAGGCGCTCGATCCGCCGCTGACGGCGGCGGTGGCTGCGAGCTTCGAGCGCGATTTCGCCCAGAGCCTGTGCATCGACCTGGCCCATTGGCATGCACGGCCGTTGTGGAAGCGCCTGCAACAGCGTTTGTGGGGCTGGCTGGATCGGCTGGTGGTGAACATGCTGGATCGGCGTGACTGATCGCGAGGCCATAAAAAAAGCGGCAGGGGGATTGCTCCCCTGCCGCTTTCTGGTCAGCAAACCCTGAGGCTTACTTCACTTCCACCGCCAGACTTTCAGCGATCTTGCTCTGCCACAGTGCAGGACCGGTGATGTGCACCGACTCGCCATTACTGTCGACCGCAACGGTGACTGGCATGTCCTTGACTTCGAACTCGTAGATCGCTTCCATGCCCAGTTCGGCAAAGGCCAGGACCTTGGACTTCTTGATCGCCTGGGCCACCAGGTAGGCGGCACCGCCGACAGCCATCAGGTACACGGCCTTGTTGTCCTTGATCGCGTCGATCGCGGTCGGGCCGCGCTCGGACTTACCGATCATGCCCAGCAGACCGGTCTGCTCGAGGATCTGACGGGTGAACTTGTCCATCCGCGTTGCGGTGGTCGGGCCGGCAGGGCCAACCACTTCTTCGCGTACCGGATCAACCGGGCCGACGTAGTAGATGAAGCGGCCTTTCAGATCGACCGGCAGCTCTTCGCCACGGTTGAGCATTTCGACCATGCGCTTGTGCGCGGCGTCGCGGCCGGTGAGCATCTTGCCGTTGAGCAGGATGGTCTCACCCGGCTTCCAGCTCTGCACGTCTTCCGGGGTCAGGGTGTCGAGGTCGACACGGCGGGCCGATGGGCCGGCTTCCCAGACGATTTCCGGGTAGGCGTCGAGCGACGGCGCTTCGAGGTCGGCCGGGCCGGAACCGTCGAGCACGAAGTGCGCGTGACGGGTGGCGGCGCAGTTCGGGATCATGCACACCGGCAGGGACGCGGCATGGGTCGGGTAGTCCATGATCTTGACGTCGAGCACGGTGGTCAGACCGCCCAGACCCTGAGCACCGATGCCCAGCTGGTTGACCTTCTCGAACAGCTCCAGACGGATCTCTTCGATACGGTTCTGCGGGCCACGGGCCTTGAGTTCGTGAATGTCGATGGATTCCATCAACACTTCCTTGGCCATTACTGCGGCTTTTTCGGCAGTACCGCCGATGCCGATGCCGAGCATGCCAGGCGGGCACCAGCCAGCGCCCATGGTCGGCACGGTCTTCAACACCCAGTCAACGATCGAGTCGGACGGGTTGAGCATGGCCATCTTCGACTTGTTCTCGGAACCGCCGCCTTTGGCTGCCACGTCCACTTCCACGGTGTTACCCGGGACGATGGAGTAGTGGATGACCGCCGGGGTGTTGTCCTTGGTGTTTTTACGAGCGCCTGCCGGGTCGGCCAGGATCGAGGCACGCAGGACGTTTTCCGGCAGGTTGTAGGCGCGGCGCACGCCTTCGTTGATCATGTCGTCCAGGCTCATGGTCGCGCCATCCCAGCGCACATCCATACCGACGCGCACGAACACGGTAACGATACCGGTGTCCTGGCAGATCGGGCGGTGGCCAGTGGCGCACATGCGCGAGTTGATCAGGATCTGGGCGATGGAGTCGCGCGCGGCGGGCGACTCTTCACGCAGATAGGCCTCGTGCATGGCCTGGATGAAGTCAACGGGGTGGTAGTACGAAATGAACTGCAGGGCGTCGGCAACGCTCTGAATCAGGTCGTCTTGCTTGATCACGGTCATGCAGCGCGCTCCTCTTAAAGACGGGAACATTCAATAAGGTATTCCGACGCGGACAGGCCGAGGTGTCGAAACGACCTTTCACGGCGCGCCGACGGTCAGGCTGGCGGCGCAAAAAGGCGCGGCAGTATAGCGTGCATCGGCCTTGGGTACACGTATCAGTGGTCTGACGAAGGTCGGTAAGCGCCAGGCATTGTTTTTGCGTAGCGGTGGTTTGTGCAAAACTGACTGCCTGAAGGCCTGGGAGACCATTGATGCCTGAATTGCGGGTAGGTGAGCAGCAGTGGACGGTGGCGCCGGGCAGCAATTTGCTTGATGTGCTCAATGACGCGGGTTTTTCGGTGCCGTACAGCTGCCGCGCCGGCAGTTGTCATGCCTGTCTGGTGCGCTGTCTGCACGGGCAACCGCTGGATGCCCGACCAGACGCCCTGAGCGAGGAACAGCGCCAGTTGGGCTGGCGATTGTCCTGCCAGTGTCAGGTCGAAGAGAACTTGCAGGTTGCCCTGTTCGACCCGCAGCAGGACGGTATCGGGGCAACTGTGCTCGGGCTCGACTGGCTGAGCCCGACGGTGCTGCGCTTGCGCCTGCATGCCGAGCGCAGGCTGCGTTATCGGGCAGGCCAGCACCTGGTGTTGTGGAGCAACAGCGGTGTGGCACGCCCTTATTCGTTGGCCAGCTTGCCCGACGAGGAGCGGTTTCTCGAGTTTCACCTCGACTGTCGCCAGGCGGGCGCCTTCTGCGATGCGGCACGCCAGCTGCAATTGGGCGATGCCCTGCGTTTGGGCGAGTTGCGTGGCGGGGCGTTGCACTATGATGCCGACTGGCAGGAGCGCCCGTTGTGGTTGCTGGCGGCAGGCACGGGGCTGGCGCCCTTATGGGGCATTCTGCGTGAGGCCTTGCGTCAGGAGCACCAGGGTCCGATTCGTGTGCTGCACCTGGCCCATGACAGTCAGGAACACTATCTGGCCAGCGAACTGACCGCGCTTGCCGAGCGTCATCCGCACCTTCAGGTCGAGCTGCTGACCCCGCAGGCATTGCCCCAGGCACTGGCCGCGCTGCGTGTGCAATCACGCCAGACGATTGCCCTGGCCTGCGGCTCGCCGGCCAGCGTCGAGCAGTTTTCCCGACGGCTGTTTCTGGCCGGACTACCGCGCAATCAGCTGTTTGCCGATATCTTCACCGGGCACGCATAAAAAAACCGCAGCACAGGCTGCGGTTTTTTCATTGCAGGTCTGGATCAGACCTGCGAATCACCGACATGCAGGATCTTCATGCCGTTGGTGCCACCGATGGTGTGGTAGCTGTCGCCTTTGGTCAGGATTGCCCAGTCGCCTGGTTCGACCACTTCGCGTTTGAGCAGCTCGTCGACTGCCGCCTCGCTGACTTTTTCCGCCGGCAGGGCTGCCGGATCGAAAGCCACCGGGTACACGCCGCGGAACATCGCGGCGCGGGCCAGGGTGGCGCGGTGCGGCGAAAAGGCGTAGATCGGCACCGAAGAACGCAGGCGCGACATGATCAGCGGGGTGTAGCCACTCTCGGTGAGGGCGATGATCGCCTTGACGCCCGGGAAGTGGTTGGCGGTGTACATGGCCGCCAGGGCGATGCTTTCGTCGCAGCGCTCGAAGGTGGTGTGCAGACGGTGGCTGGACTTCTGGCTGGTCGGATGCTTTTCCGCACCCAGGCAGATGCGCGCCATGGCCTGGACCGCTTCGATCGGGTAGGCACCCGCGGCGCTCTCGGCCGAGAGCATGACCGCGTCGGTGTTGTCGAGCACGGCGTTGGCCACGTCGGACACTTCGGCACGGGTCGGCATCGGGTTCTGGATCATCGACTCCATCATCTGGGTAGCGACGATCACGGCCTTGTTGTTGCGACGGGCGTGCTGGATGATCTTTTTCTGGATCGCGATCAGCTCGGCATCGCCGATTTCCACACCCAGGTCACCACGGGCAACCATCACCGCGTCGGAAGCGGCGATCAGACCGTCGAGGGTCTCGTCGTCGGCCACGGCTTCGGCGCGTTCGATCTTGGCCACCAGCCAGGCGCTGCCGCCGGCTTCGTCACGCAGGCGACGGGCGTACTCCATGTCGCTGGCATCACGCGGGAACGACACGGCCAGGTAGTCCAGGTCCATCTCGGCAGCCAGCTTGATGTCAGCCTTGTCTTTTTCGGTCAAGGCCGGGGCGGTCAGGCCGCCGCCTTTGCGGTTGATGCCCTTGTGGTCGGACAGCGGGCCGCCGATCAGTACCGAGCAGTGCAGCGAATCGCTGGTGGCGGTTTCGACGCGCATTACCACGCGGCCGTCATCGAGCAGCAGTTCGTCACCGACGCCGCAATCCTTGACCAGGTCCGGGTAGTCGATACCGACGATGTCCTGGGTGCCTTCGGTCAGCGGGTGGGCGGTGGAGAAGGTGAAGCGGTCACCGACTTTCAGTTCGATGCGCTTGTTGGCGAATTTGGCGATACGAATCTTCGGACCTTGCAGGTCGCCGAGCAGCGCTACATGGCGACCCAGCTTTGCCGCGATCTCACGGATCAGGCGCGCGCGGGCTTTATGCTCATCGGGCGTGCCGTGGGAGAAGTTCAGGCGAGCGACATCCAGGCCGGCAAGAATCAGTTGTTCGATAACTTCCGGCGAGTTGCTGGCGGGGCCAAGGGTGGCGACGATTTTGGTACGGCGGATGGTCATGCACAGACTCCTATAGTGAAGCGCAGCGAAAGGCTACTCTGGAATTTCGCTGTAGTCATTGTTCCTTTGCACTACCTAGCCCGTTGGGCGGGTGGCGTTTGAACGGGGAGAGGCCCTGTCTACAGATTTCCCCGACAATGCCGATAAGCTGCGCAATACAGGAGATTCCCCATGCGAGCCTTGATCGTTCTAGCCCTGGCGACCAGTGTCGTCGGCTGCACCCGTTGGTCGATGGACCATCATCTGAACAATGCCTACCGCGCCTATGACCGCGGCGACTGCGAGAAGGTCATGCTCGAGCTGTCGCAGGTCGACCGGACCAGCCGCGCGCGGCCATTCATCCATCCTGAAGTATCGATGCTGCGCGGTCAGTGTCTGGAACGTCAAAAGCTCTACGTCGATGCCGCGCAGACCTATCAGTACCTGATTGAGCGCTACCCGCAGAACGAATACGCCTACCGCGCCCGCGCCCGCCTGCAGACCCTGGAGCAACTGGGTCACTACCGCAGCGGCGGGACGGCCATTGCCCGCCCGGCCACCACCACGCCTTGGCGTTAATACTAAAGTATTCGGGTCTGATTGTGACGCGAGGGTCAGGCTGCGCTAATCTTGTTGCTGAGACATACGTAATTCAGCAGCACTAGCGCGGCCCTGCTCAAGGGTCTCCGACAGCGATTGCGATCATGTTTGACGAGCGCCGCATCGAGCGTCATCAGCTCCCTTACTTCCTCAAAGTCTTCAACCGCCATACCGATCAGCCGATCGGCTACCTGGGTAATGTGTCCGAAGACGGCCTGATGCTGATCAGCCAGCTGCCGATGCTGGTCGGCCCGGATTTCGAGTTGCAATTGAAAATCGTCGGCCGCAGTGGCGGTATGCATCTGATCAACCTGACCGCCAGTTGCCTGTGGTGCCATGAAGATCAGACGCCGGGGCACTACGACTCCGGGTTCATGCTGTTGCAGGCACCACAGGAATACGCGCAACTGGTGCGCGCCCTGCGCAACTATTTCAGCTTTCATCCGCTGGAAGCCTCGGTCTGAGGCTGGTGGTAGTGGACGAGTAGCCCTAGACTCTGGTCGATCTTATGTTCAGGACGACCCCGTGAGCACCAGCATTTTCTGGCACGACTACGAAACCACCGGTATCAATCCACGCAATGACCGGCCCTTGCAGGTAGCGGGCGTGCGCACCGATCTCGAGCTCAACGAGATCGAGGAGCCGATCAATTTCTACTGCCAACCCAGTGATGACATCCTGCCGCACCCGGCGGCTTGCCTGGTCACCGGCATCACCCCGGCGCAGTTGGCCAGCAAGGGCCTGCTCGAAGCCGAATTCATGACCCGTGTACACGCCGAGCTGGCCCGTCCGGGCACCTGTGGTGCGGGCTATAACAGCCTGCGCTTTGACGATGAAGTCACCCGCTACAGCCTGTATCGCAATTTCTTCGATCCGTACGCCCGCGAGTGGCAAGGCGGCAACAGTCGCTGGGACCTGATCGATGTAGTGCGCGCCGCTTATGCGCTGCGCCCGGATGGCATTGTCTGGCCGCAGCAGGAGGGGCGTGTCAGCTTGCGCCTGGAACTGCTGACGGCGGCCAATGGTATCGACCACGGCCAGGCTCATGAGGCACTCAGTGATGTGCGGGCCACTATTGCGCTTGCACGATTGATTCGAGAGAAACAACCGAAGCTGTATGACTGGTTGTTTCAATTACGTAATAAACACAAAGTGCTGGATCAAATCCGTTTGCTGCAGCCCCTGGTACATATTTCCGGACGCTTCTCGGCGGCGCGCAACTATCTGGGTGTGGTCCTGCCACTTGCCTGGCACCCGCGTAATCGTAATGCCTTGATTGTCTGTGACTTGGGCATGGATCCCCAACCTTTGCTGCAAGAGGAGGGCGAGTCGTTACGCCAGCGTTTATACACACGGCGCGAAGACATGCCTGAAGGGCAATTACCGGTTCCCTTGAAGTTGCTGCATATCAATCGTTGCCCGGTGGTTGCTCCGCTCAATGTATTGCGTGTGCAGGATCAGCAACGCCTGGGGCTGGATATGTCCTTGTTGCAAGCGCGGGCATCAAGCCTGATAGCCGCTCAGGCGAGTTGGCAGGATAAGTTGCAAACCCTCTACAGCGAGGAAGAGTTTGCCCCTTGTGACGATCCGGAGCAGCAATTGTATGACGGCTTTATCGGTGATCGCGACCGGCGCCTGTGCGAGCAAGTACGCAGTGTCGAGCCCCGGCAATTGGGACAGGGACACTGGATGTTTGACGATGAACGTTTACCTGAATTGCTGTTTCGCTATCGCGCCCGTAACTTCATCGAAACCTTGAATGAGCAGGAGCTGCAGCGCTGGCAGCTGTTCTGTCAGCAGCGTCTTAGCGATCCACACATGGGCGCGCCGAATACCGTTGGTGATTTTGAGCAGGCGCTGCAGGACTGCTGGGCCAAGGCCGACGCCACCCAGCGGGAATTGCTCGGGCAGTGGCAAGCGCATGTCCAGGCCTTGAAGTTGCAGTTGGGATTATAAGCGGCGCTAAACCCGGGTCGAAAAAAAACGCCAGCAAGCTGGCGTTTTTTCATCAGTGCAAACGCGTTGCAGTGACTGGCAATTAACCCAGCAGGGTTGCCCAGCCTTCAACCACATCGCCACCCCACTTGGCTTTCCACTCTTTCAGGGTTTTGTGGTTGCCGCCTTTGGTTTCGATGACTTCACCGTTGTGCGGGTTCTTGTATTGCTTGACCTTGCGCGCGCGCTTGGTGCCGGTGGTTTTAACAGCACCACGTGGGGTTTTGCTCGATTTTGCTTCAGGGTCGAGCAGTGCAATGATATCGCGCAGCGACTTCTGATATTCGCCCATCAGGTTGCGCAGTTTGCCTTCGAACTCCAGCTCTTTCTTCAGCTTGTCGTCATTCGACAGGTTGGCCAGGCGAGCCTGCAGTTCTTTGATGGCTTCTTCGGTGGCGCGGTATTCGTTAATCAGGGACATTGGGTGATCCTTGGAAATGGGGGGAATCAGGTAGACAGTGGGGCAATAATAGTCAGAGCTTACTGCCAAGTAAACATTAAACTTGGCAATAAATGCGGGCGTGGTTAAATCGAATCGATAAATTTTATTAAAAATAATTTACAAACTAAGACTGGCAGAACACATTAATTCGGCGCCACGCCGTGTGTCGCGTGGCGTTGTCCTGTTCTCAGGTGCTGCGGGTCCAGGTGACAGGATGTGCGCATTGCCTACTGCAGTTTTTCCGGGCACTCGTTAGAATAAGCGCCTTTGCGAAGTATCTGGAGTCCCTTTCATGCGCACCTACCGGCTGGTGATTGCTTGCCCCGACCGCGTTGGCATCGTCGCCAAAGTCAGTAATTTCCTGGCGTCCCATAACGGCTGGATCAACGAAGCGAGCCATCATTCCGATGAGCAGAGCGGTTGGTTCTTCATGCGTCACGAAATCCGCGCAGAAACCTTGCCATTTGGCATTGAGGCTTTTCGCGAAGCGTTCGCACCGATTGCTGAAGAATTTTCCATGGTCTGGCGTATTACCGACACCGACCAGAAAAAACGCGTCGTGCTCATGGCCAGCCGTGAGTCCCACTGCCTGGCTGACCTGTTGCACCGCTGGCACGCCAAGGAACTCGACTGCGATATTCCTTGCGTGATTTCCAACCACAACGATCTGCGCAGCATGGTCGAGTGGCATGGCATTCCGTTCTTCCATGTACCGGTCGATCCGCAGGACAAGCAACCGGCGTTTGCCGAGGTTTCGCGCCTGGTCAAGGAACACGGTGCCGATGTCGTGGTGCTGGCGCGTTACATGCAGATCCTGCCACCGCAGCTGTGCCAGGAATATGCCCAGCAGGTGATCAACATTCACCACAGCTTCCTGCCTTCGTTCGTCGGTGCCAAGCCTTATCACCAGGCCTCGTTGCGCGGTGTGAAGCTGATCGGCGCGACGTGCCACTATGTAACCGAAGAGCTCGACGCCGGCCCGATCATCGAGCAGGACGTGGTGCGGGTCAGCCACAGTGACAGCATCGAAGACATGGTGCGATTCGGCCGTGACGTCGAGAAGATGGTGCTGGCGCGTGGCTTGCGCTATCACCTGGAAGACCGTGTGCTGGTGCACGGCAACAAGACCGTGGTGTTCAACTAACCACGCTCAAGGCAGGAGGTTGCAGCATGGCCGATCCCCTCGACAAGGCAACCTCCAAAGCCCCGCCAACCCTCGGTGAGGGGTGTTTGAGCCGTTACGATCCTGATGCACTGGACAGTGAGGATGGTACCGATTTCCCCGGTGCCGCCGAACTCTGGGAACAGTTGCAGCATTCTAGCGACGTGCCCGCGCCTGATTGAGGCGCTCCAGTAGCGGTCGTCCCAGCAAGCACAGGAACACCGGGCCACCGGCAATCAGGTAGAAGTAATAAGTCACCAGCCGCCAGATCAGAATGGCTGCGGCGGCCGTGGTGCTGCCCACCAGCGGCGTCAGCAGCGCGGCCGAAGTCAGTTCGGCGGCACCGGCGCCACCGGGTAGCAGGCTGAATTGCCCGGCGCTGAGCGAAAGCATCTGCACCAGAAAGCTGAGCATCCACTGCACATCCACGCCGAGTCCGCGCAGGGCCAGGTACAGCACGCTGTAGCGCAATCCCCAATGTACGCAGGTCAAGGCAAACACCAGGGCCAGCGTGCGCTTGGGCAGTTTCCAGGTCTCGCCCAGGGCGCGAAGAAAGTGCAGTGTCTTGTGTGTCCAGCGTCGTCGCCGCGAGGTGGAGATCCTGAGCCTGCGTAGCAGTCGACCACTGAGCCGGAGCAACAGGCGCCGATAAGCCAGCAGTGCGACAACCCCAGTGACTGCCCCGAACATTAGCGCGGCGCTGCTCAGCAGCATGCCTTCCAGGTTGCGATTGAGGCTGTGCAGCAGGGCGTAGCCAGCGATGCCGAGCATGGCACAGAGGAAAAACAGCAGGTCATTGAGCTGGTCGGCGGCGAACACCGCGCTACTGCGTGCCGGTCCGATGCGGTGGCGTGCCAGCAATGCCATCAACGCCAAGGGGCCGCCGCTGCCGCCGGGGGTGGTGCAGATGGCGAATTCGGTGGCGATGATCACGCCGAGGCTACGCATGCGCCCGAGGTGTTCGCCCTGACTGCCCAGCAGCAGACGCAGACGAAGGGCATTGATGATCCAGCACAGCAGGATCATCCCCAGCAGGCCCAGCATCAGGCCGGGAGCGAAGGCGCGCAGGCGCTCCAGCAGGTCGCTGCCACCTAGCAGGGCTGGCACCAGCAGCGCCATGACCAGGGCCAGGAGCAGCCAGAGCAGGCGATTCACCGCCGTTGCCTGTCGGTCAGCCAGGCGGATTTGGTCAGGGGTGTGCGGCCCTGGCGCAGCAGCTGTTGCAAGGTCTGCATCCAGTAGTTGCGAGAAAAATCATGGCGCATATCCACCGGGTGCAAGCCCAGGCGTATCACCGGCGCCCGTTGCAGGCGGGCAGCCTGCAGTTCGCAAACGATCTTCGACAGGCCCCGGCGCCAGGCACTGCGTGCGCTCCAGACCAGGCAGGGGGCGGCGACCGGGGTAAAGTCGGGCAGGCGATAGAAGTGCCGCGGATCGCTGGTGTACTGCAAGGACAGGGTGCTCAACGCCTGACGGGTGCCTTCGCTCATCAGCCAGGCCGGAGCGACGAAGCCCGCCAACGGCCAGTCGAAGCGCCGAAACAATGCCATACCCGCCTCCAGGCGCTCCAGCGCGCAGGCTCGGTCAAGGCTGCAGAACTCGCCTTCGAAGGTGTAGACGCGGCGGAGAAAGTAATCCCGCGCCGAGTGCGGCGGCGGGCTGTCATCGACATGGTAATAGCCGTGCAGGACCAACTCGTCGCCACGACGCAGGCGCTGGTCAAGCATGTGCCGAAAGCCCGTTGCCGACGCCAGCGGATGCTGCTTGTGGAAATCCGGTACCACCAGCCAGGTCATGGGGATCTCGCCCAGGGCATCGACTGCCTCGACGAATGGTTGGTAGTCCGGCCAGGTGTGCGGGGCTACGTCATGCAATACCAGCAGCAGGCTTTGCCCGCTGCATGGGGTGACGCCGGGCTCAGGCATGAGCCCGTACCGGCAGCTCATGGCCAAGCACTGCCCGGTAGTGGGCCAGCAGGCCATTGACCACGCTGTCCCAGGCGTAGCGCTGCTCGACATGCCGGCGCGCCTGCGAACCAAGCTGTGCTGCGCCTTCTTCGAACACTTCGCGCACCGCCCTGGCCATTGCCGCGCCGTCATTGGGCGGGCACAGGCGGCCAAAGCGCTGGTCGAGGATTTCCTCGAAAGCACCGGCGGCGACGGCTACGACCGGGATTGCACTGGCCATGGCTTCTAGGATGACCAGGCCAAAGGTCTCCTGATCACCCGCATGCACCAGGGCGTCGGCGCTGGCCAGCAGGCGGGCGACTTCGTGGGGCGGGCAGAAGTGATTAATCACCGTGACATTGGCCGGTACATTGCCGGGCATGTGCGAGCCCACCAGCAACAAGTGGTAGTGCCTGCCCAGGCGCTGCATGCAGTCGAGCAGCACCGGCAGGTTTTTCTCTCGCGAGCCACGGCCGGCAAACACCAGCAGGTGCGTGTTGTCGGCGATGTGCAATTGCCGGCGCAACGCCGGATCACGGTGTTGCGGATGAAAGGTGCTCAGATCGACGCCAAGACGCTGAACATGCACATTGCCGATACCCAGGCGGCGCAGTTTGTTGGCCATCACCAGGCTTGGCGCCAGGACCCGGTCGAAATTGCCGTACAACCTGCTGACGTAGGCCTCGACATTGGGGGTGAACCAGTTGCCCATGCGATTGCTGACCAGCAACGGCAGGTCGGAGTGGTAGAAACCGATGACCGGTACATCGAGCAAGCGGCGTGCCTCCAGGGCCGCCCAGGCGGTCAGGTAAGGGTCGCCGACCTCGATCAGGTCCGGTTGCAGGTCCTCCAGCACATTGCGCCAGGGGGCCAGGCGTAACGGAAAGCGATAGCCATTGCCGAACGGCAGGGCCGGTGCCGGCACCTGGTAGATGCCGTTGGCGTGTTGGCGGCTGGCGCCGGGGATCAACAGACTGTGACGGACGCCGGGGGTGTGGCCCAGGCGGCGGTGTTTGGCATCAAGATAGGTACGCACACCGCCACTGGCGGGGGCGTAGAACATGGTGATGTCGGCAATGTGCACGATCAGCATCCCTCCGAGATCGTCTTGCGAGTGTGTCATCCGGCTTTGGCTGGCAACGGATGACGCGCCCTAAGGTTGACCTCTATAAAGGATAGTTTGTTCGATCGCGTAACGAGGGGAGGGGCAGCGGCGTGCGCCGCTGCCCGCTGACAGTCAGATGCGGAAGCTGCCGACCAGCTGTTTCAGGCGGCTGGCCTGTTGTTCCAGGTCGGCGCAGGCGCGCAGGGTCGATTGCAGGTTTTCGACGCCTTCCTGGTTGAGCATGTTGATCTCGTTGATGTCCATGTTGATCGAGTCAACCACGGCAGTCTGCTCCTCGGTGGCGGTGGCCACCGACTGGTTCATGCCGTCGATCTCGCCGATGCGCAGGGTCACACTGCCCAGGCGCTCGCCGGCCTGGTTGGCGATCTCGACGCTGTCCTGGCTGTGGCGCTGGCTCTGGCCCATGGTGTCGACCGACTCGCGGGCGCCGACCTGCAGCTCCTCGATCATGTTCTGCACCTGCTGTGCCGACTCCTGGGTACGGTGCGCGAGGTTACGCACTTCATCGGCGACCACCGCGAAACCGCGCCCGGCCTCACCGGCGCGGGCGGCTTCGATCGCGGCGTTGAGCGCCAGCAGGTTGGTCTGCTGCGAGATGCTGGTGATCACTTCGAGGATCTGGCCGATGTTTACGGTCTTGCTGTTGAGCGTCTCGATGTGCGAGCTGGAGGTGCAGATCAGATCCGACAGACGGTTCATCGCGGCAATGCTGCGATCGACCACTTGCTGGCCTTCTTCGGCCAGGTGACGCGCCGAGCTTGCCTGTTGCGAAGCCTGGGCGGCGTTATGGGCGATCTCCTGGGCCGCGGCGCCGAGCTGGTTGATGGCAGCCGCGACGCTGTTGGTGCGGTTGGACTGTTCGTCGGAGTTGACCATCGACGAGTTGGACGCGCTCACCACCCGCAATGCCACTTCGTTGACCTGCTCGGTGGCCGACGACACCTCGCGGATCGAGGTATGAATACGTTCGACGAAACGGTTGAACGCGGTGCCGAGGATGCCGAATTCGTCCTGGCTGTGCAGGGTCAGACGCTTGGTCAGGTCACCTTCGCCTTCGGCGATGTCTTCCATGGCCCGGGTCATGGTGTGCAGCGGCTGCAGCAGAACGCGGATCAACAGGCCGAGCAGGGCGATGATGATGACCACGGCAACCAGGGTGGCGATCACTGCCGAGGTGCGGAACTTGCTGAGCATCGAGAAGGCTTTGTCCTTGTCGACGGACAGGCCGATGTACCAGTTGGCCGAAGGCAGGCCCTTGACCGGGGCGAAGGTCAGCAGGCGGGTCTGACCGTCGACCTGGACTTCACTCAGGTCTTTGCTCAGGCGCGGGGTATTTTGTGGGTACAGGTCCGACAGCGACTTCATCACCAGGTTTTTGTCCGGGTGCACCAGAATCTTGCCTTGGTCGTTGACCAGGAAGGCATAACCCATACCGCCGAAGTTCAGCGAGTTGATGATTTCCACCAGGCCATCCAGCGCCAGATCGCCGCCGACCACGCCAATATTGCGTGCGGCGGTGGCCACCACCGAAATCACCATTTTGCCGGTGCTGACGTCAATATAAGGTTCGGTCAGGATCGGACCGTTGGCGGCCATCCCGTCTTTGTACCAGGGCCGCACGCGTGGGTCATAACCGTCAGGCATCTTGGTTTGCGGGCGAATGGTGAAACCACCGTTGACGTCACCCAGGTAAATAGTCAGGAAACTTGAGACCAGGGCTTGTTGCCCGAGCAAGGTGCCGATGTTTTCAGCGGCGGGGAACGCGGCAATGTTCTGTGCGACGTTTTGCACCAACAAGATGCGTCCATCAAACAGGTTTTTAATATTGGTTGAGGTGGTATCGCCCATCTCGGCGAGATAACTTTCCAGATCCTCACGAATCGCATTGCGCTGCAGGAAATCGTTGTACAAAGTGAACAATGTGAAGGCGATCATGACGATCAGAGAAGCGGCCAGAAGGATCTTGTGGCTGAATCGGAGGCTTTTGTTCATAACGTGTCGGTCCGCTAAGGTTTTATTATCCGGGTCGTTCGCACAAAGAACAGTTTGAAAGCAGTGCAGGTCCCCTTTCCTTGTCGGGCTTTTCCTGTCTTTCTGGTGGTCTATCGCTCATGAGATATCGGCCGATTCGAGCCAAAGCTTAAACAGAGGGTGAAAAAACATGCCTGACTCTTCGCAGTTCATTCTCGGTGCCGATCCGGCCGGACAAGCGGTTGCCCAGGCCATGCGCCTGGCCAACCGCCACGGCCTGGTCGCCGGTGCTACCGGTACCGGCAAGACCGTAACCCTGCAGCACATGGCTGAGGCGTTCAGCGATGCCGGGGTGGCAGTATTCGCCGCCGACGTCAAAGGCGACCTGTGTGGCCTGGGCGCGGTGGGCAACCCTCAGGGCAAAGTCGCCGAACGCATCGCCGGGATGCCCTGGCTTGAACATCGGCCGCAGGCTTATCCGGTCAGTCTGTGGGATGTCCATGGACAATCCGGTCATCCATTGCGAACCACCCTCAGTGAAATGGGCCCGTTGTTGCTGGGCAACCTGCTGGAGCTGACCGACAGTCAGCAGGCCGCGTTGTACGCCGCGTTCAAGGTGGCCGATCGCGAAGGCCTGTTGCTGCTCGATATCAAAGACCTCAAGGCGCTGCTGGCGCACCTCAAAGACAACCCGCAATTGCTCGGTGAAGACAGTGCGCTGATGACCACCGGCTCCAGCCAGGCCCTGCTACGGCGCCTGGCCACCCTGGAACAGCAGGGTGCCGAGGCGTTGTTCGGCGAGCCGGCGTTGCAGCTGGAAGATCTGCTGCGTGCGGATGCCGATGGCCGCGGGCGAATCCATCTGCTGGATGCCAGCCGTCTGGTACACGAGGCGCCGAAGGTCTACGCGACCTTCCTGTTGTGGTTGCTGGCCGAGTTGTTCGAGCAGTTGCCCGAGCGCGGCGATGCCGACAAGCCCTTGCTGGCACTGTTCTTCGATGAAGCGCACCTGCTGTTCAACGGCACGCCGAAGGCATTGCAGGATCGCCTGGAGCAGGTTGTCCGGTTGATTCGCTCCAAGGGAGTCGGGGTGTATTTCGTCACCCAGTCGCCGGGCGACCTGCCGGATGATGTCCTGGCGCAACTGGGTTTGCGTATCCAGCACGGCCTGCGTGCCTTCACGGCCAAAGAGCAGAAGTCGTTGAAGGCAGTGGCCGATGGTTTCCGTCCCAACCCCGACATTGACACCCTGAGCGTACTGACCGAGCTTGGCATCGGTGAGGCGTTGGTCGGTACCCTGCAGGACAAGGGTACGCCGGGCATGGTCCAGCGGGTGCTGATCGCTCCGCCGCAGTCACGCATCGGGCCGTTGAGCGACGCTGAGCGCGCCGCCCTGATTGCCGCCTCACCGTTGGCCGGGCGCTACGACAAACCGGTGGATCGCGAGTCGGCCTATGAGATGCTTAACGCCCGAAAAGGCGGAGTAGCGCAGCCCGAACAGGCGCCGGCAGCTGCCGAGCCAAGCTTTGCTGACCAGGCTGGGGAATTCCTCCAGAGCGCTGCCGGGCAGGCGATCAAGTCGGCGGTGCGTCAGGCGGCCAACCAGTTCGGACGGCAGTTGGTGCGTGGCTTGATGGGCTCGTTGCTCGGCGGTAGCAAGCGCCGGTAACTGGAAGGTCAGGGATACTTTAGTTCCCAGTGTCCCTGTGGGAGCCGGCCTTGCCGGCGATGAGGTCGCTGCAGTTGCGCGGCGCCTGCATCGCTGACAAGGCCAGCTCCCACAGTTAACCAGGTGACAGACAGTTGCTCCCACAACAGCTACAAAAAAAGGCGCCCGAAGGCGCCTTTTTCAATGCAGCATGGTTCAACCGATGAACCTGGTCGCCAGCCAGAACAAACCGGCCGACAGGCCCACAGTTGCCGGCAGGGTCAGGACCCAGGCCAGCAGGATGGTCTTGACGGTGCCGCCTTGCAGGCCGCTCTTGTTCGCGACCATGGTACCGGCCACACCCGAGGACAGTACGTGGGTGGTCGATACCGGCAGGCTGAAGATGTTGGCCATGCCGATGGCGCAGGCTGCGGTGATCTGCGCCGACATGCCCTGGGCATAAGTCATGCCCTGCTTGCCGATTTTCTCACCGATGGTCAGGACCACACGCTTCCAGCCGACCATGGTACCCAGGCCCAATGCCAGGGCAACCGCGAGGATCACCCAGAACGGTGCGTACTCGGTGGTGGCGGTCAGGTCTTTGCGCAGTTTGTCCAGGTCAGCCTTCTCGCGAGGCTGCAGGCCTGGGAGCTTGCCGACTTTCTTCGCAGTGTCGTCCAGGCAGAGCAGGTAACGACGTACTTCAACGCGTTTCTCTGGCGTCAGCGAGCGGTACTCGGTTACGCCCTTGAGCGAGTCGAGCAGGGCATTGATGGTCGGCTCGGTCTGCTGCGGGTTGCAGCTGAACTGTTCCGGCAGGTCGCCATTTTTGGCTTTGCCCAGGGCCAGGAACTCGCCCAGGGTAGCCTGGTTACGCTGGTAGAACTGGCTCAGGTGCAGGGTGGCGTCGCGGGTCCGCTCGATCTGGTAGGTGGTGCTGTTCAGGTCGAGTACGAACTGTGCCGGGACGATACCGATCAACACCAGCATGATCAGGCCGATGCCTTTCTGGCCATCGTTGGAGCCGTGCACGAAGCTCACGCCCATGGCCGACATCACCAGTACCAGGCGGTTCCAGAAAGGCGGGTGCTTCTTGTCGTCGAGCTTGCGGCGCTGTTCCGGCGTCTTGTGCATCTTCGACAGCGGGCGCCACCATTTAAGGCCCAGCAGCACCAGTGCCGCGACGGCAAAGCCAGCCATCGGCGAGAGCACCAGGGACATGCCGATGTCGATTGCCTTCTGCCAGTTGACCCCTTCACCCAACGGGATGTCGCTGATCAGGGCGTTGGCCAGGCCAACCCCGAGGATCGAACCGATCAGGGTGTGGGAGCTGGACGCCGGAATGCCGAAGTACCAGGTGCCCAGGTTCCAGGCAATGGCGGCGGCGAGCAAGGAGAAAACCATGGCCAATCCATGACCGGTGTTCACATTGATCAGCATCTCCACCGGCAACAGGTGAACGATGGCATAAGCCACGCCGACACCGCCGAGCAGCACGCCAAGGAAGTTGAACACCCCGGAGAAGAACACCGCCAGGTGCGGGGGCATGGCTTTGGTATAAATGACTGTAGCAACCGCGTTAGCGGTGTCATGAAAGCCATTGATGAACTCGAAGGCGAGTACGAAGGTCAAAGCGAGCAACAGGCTCACCAGTACCCAGGCATCAAGTCCGCTGAATAAATCGATCATGAAGGTTTTCTGACCCGGTCATAAGGGGGCGCGATTATGCCAGAAATCCCTGTTAATCGATGCACCTGCCGCTGACCGGTTCTGGCCGAGGAGGTGCTTTCCCGGGGTGGCATGTGTCGGGAATGATTAAACAAATGTCGGCTAAAATCGGTAAAAATCGAGAAAATATAAGGGTTTACGACAACCATCAGCTCACATTAAAAATTCAAACGTTTGTATGAAATTTGTGAGAAACCGTTACGACATGCGTGAGGAGCTGTAACGATCAGCCACCCGGACTTTTCTTAAGTACCGGTCATCCGACCGCCACAAGCTGGCGTCATGCTCGTAGCCTAGGGCTCGTCGCTCTTGAGTTCTTTCTCGATCTTTTGCAGTTCCTGGGCAAATGCCTGATCAAGAATGCTTGCCCGTTTGCGCCAGGGCTTGCGCTCCGGGTCGGGCTGGGCGGCGTAGGTGGTGACTTCCCCGCCGTAAACTTCCTTGTAACGTTGTTCCTGACGCTCAAGTTCCGCGCGCAGTTCGTCTTTCGTCACAGTGCTACCTGTTGGTTTGAATAAACTCTGGCGTTAACGCGTGGGGTTGCGCATTCGCGCAACGTGCACGTGGCTACGCTGCCAGAGCATGATTACTGTCGCAGCAACAGTAAATTCTGATTAGACAAGTCGATACGAACAACAGGGTGTTCAATCTTGTGCCACTTGCTTCAGGCTCGTTCCCTGCGACTTCTGGCGCGTGCGGATTGGATCCGGCAAAAGCCTGCTGGGTCGCGGCAACGGAACTTGATTATAGCAAGCAAGTTTCATCAGCGTACCACTCTGTTGTTTCTCTAATGACAACAAAGATGGGCTTTTGTTACCGGTTTGTTAAGTTCGCCTGGCGTTTCGCTTAAGCGCCTGCTTGAGACGCAAAGTTCTTCAGCAAAATGGGTAACTGAAGTTGATCAGGCAAGGAGGGAGAAAAAACGGCCTCGCTTCGTGGGCAAGGCCGTGCCTGGGACTTCTACGGTGGGTACCTGACCAGTCTCTCCAAGAAGCCACATGGTGGCGGTAGAAAGGTATAAGCAATTGAGGGTAGCGGTCAATTGCGATTATCGGTCGTTGGTTCGATAATCGCCCCAGTGACTGTGTTGTCGAGGTGAGCCATGACAGAAGAAACAACGCCCAAAGGGCCCGGATTGAACGATCAGGTGCGCAGTTCGTTTGCGTCGCTGGCACCGCCCATCGTCGCGTCACCGGCCAGGCGTATCCAGGCCTTCACCGGTGATCCTGACTTCATGACCTCGCTGGCCCGCGGCCTGGCGGTGGTCCAGGCGTTTCAGGAACGCAAGCGCCACCTGACCATCGCGCAGATCAGCCACCGCACGGAAATTCCTCGGGCTGCGGTGCGCCGTTGCCTGCATACCCTGATCAAGCTGGGTTACGCCACCACCGACGGGCGGACCTATTCGCTGCTGCCCAAGGTGCTGACGCTGGGTCACGCCTACCTGTCATCCACGCCATTGGCAGTGTCGGCCCAGCCCTACCTGGACCGTATGAGTGATCAGTTGCACGAGGCCTGCAACATGGCCACTCTGGAAGGCGATGACATCCTTTATATAGCCCGCTCGGCCACGGTGCAGCGCCTGATCTCGGTGGACCTTTCGGTAGGTGGCCGGTTGCCGGCCTATTGCACTTCCATGGGGCGGATCCTTCTGGCGGCGCTGGACGACGCGACCCTGCATGAATACCTGGAGCATGCCGACCTGCAGGCCAAGACCAGTCGCACCATTCACGACCCGGTGGCGTTGCTCGAATGCCTGCAACAGGTCCGCCAGCAGGGCTGGTGCGTGGTCGATCAGGAGCTGGAGCAGGGCCTGCGTTCGATTGCCGTGCCGGTCTACGATGCCTCCGGCCAGGTGCTGGCAGCACTGAACGTCAGTACCCATGCCGGCCGGGTCAGCCGTACCGAGCTTGAGCAGCGCTTCTTGCCGATCATGCTGGCGGCCAGCCGCGACCTCAGTGCCCAGCTGTTTGTCTGAGCCTGCACGTTCCTGTTCGATAAACGCACAGTGTTGTGTTTATCGAATTGCGCAGTTTTCGACCTGTTATTAATGTCCTTCGCACCGATCGATCTGCCTGGATCGATTGTGTTGCTCACGCGCGCCCCGCACATAAGCGCGCTCCAACTGGATAAAAATAATGAACAGTCCGCAAGCTGCTGTCGGGAACTGCCTTGATGTGCAGTCCTTTATCAATTCGCAACCGCTGTCGCGCTATCAATGGCGCGTAGTGATCCTGTGTTTCCTGATAGTCTTTCTTGATGGCCTGGATACCGCTGCCATGGGCTTTATCGCCCCGGCGCTGTCCCAGGACTGGGGGATCGACCGCGCCAGCCTCGGCCCGGTGATGAGCGCGGCGCTGATCGGTATGGTCTTCGGCGCCCTGGGCTCGGGACCCTTGGCCGACCGTTTCGGGCGCAAGGTGGTGCTGGTGGGGGCGGTGCTGGTGTTTGGCGCCTTCAGCCTGGCCTCGGCCTACAGCAGCAACGTCGATCAGTTGCTGGTGCTGCGCTTTCTGACCGGCTTGGGCCTTGGTGCCGGTATGCCCAATGCCACCACACTGCTCTCCGAGTACACCCCGGAGCGCCTCAAGTCGTTGCTGGTCACTAGCATGTTCTGTGGCTTCAACCTGGGTATGGCCGGTGGTGGTTTCATTTCCGCCAAGCTGATCCCGGCGTTCGGCTGGCACAGCCTGCTGTTGATCGGTGGCGTGTTGCCGCTGGTACTGGCCGTGGTGCTGCTGCTGTGGTTGCCGGAGTCGGCGCGTTTTCTGGTGGTGCGCAATCGCGGCACAGACAAAGTGCGCCAGGCCCTGGCGCCGATTGATCCTGCCATTGTCGGCCAGGCCTCGAGTTTCAGCGTGCCGGAGCAAAAAACGGTGAAGGCACGCAATGTCTTTGCGGTGATCTTTTCCGGTACCTACAGCGTCGGCACCTTGTTGCTGTGGCTGACCTATTTCATGGGTCTGGTGATTGTCTACCTACTGACCAGCTGGCTGCCGACGCTGATGCGTGACAGTGGCGCGAGCATGGAACAGGCCGCCTTTATTGGTGCCTTGTTCCAGTTTGGCGGGGTACTCAGCGCCGTGGCGGTGGGCTGGGCCATGGACCGCTACAACCCGCACAAGGTAATCGGCACTTTCTATCTGTTGGCCGGGGTGTTTGCCTACGCGGTGGGTCAGAGCCTGGGCAACATCACCGTGCTGGCGACTCTGGTACTGATTGCCGGTATGTGCGTCAACGGTGCGCAGTCGGCCATGCCTTCTCTGGCGGCGCGTTTCTATCCGACTCAGGGCCGTGCCACGGGCGTGTCGTGGATGCTCGGTATTGGCCGCTTCGGCGCCATTCTCGGTGCCTGGATGGGCGCAACCCTGTTGGGCCTGGGCTGGAACTTCGAGCAGGTGCTGACGGCGCTGGTGATCCCGGCCGGGCTGGCTACGGTGGCGGTGGTGATCAAAGGTATGGTCAGTCACGCAGACGCGACCTGAGTCGTAGGCCTGAGGAAAACTCCTTGTGGGAGCCGGCCTTGCCGGCGATGGGATCAGCGGGTTACCTGTGACTGCGCGGTGTCTGTATCGCTGGCAAGGCCAGCTCCCACAAGGATCGAGCTAACCTTGCTTAGCAAGACAACAATTTGTTCGATAATCGAACAGATAGTCGATTATCGGATTGTACCGCCCTCAGCCCCGCCTTAATCTGAAGTCCTACCGGCGCCACCCAAGGCGCCATGCAACCGACCTCGACTCAGCATATCCAGGAGTCTGCAATGGCTGAAATCCTCTCGCTCCACGATGCCGTGAAGCAGTTCGTCCACGACGGTGACAGCGTCGCCCTCGAAGGCTTCACGCACTTGATTCCGACTGCCGCCGGGCATGAAATCATTCGTCAGGGCAAGAAAGAGCTGACCCTGGTACGTATGACTCCTGACCTGATCTACGATCAGCTGATCGGTGCCGGTTGCGCCCGCAAACTGATTTTCTCCTGGGGCGGTAACCCCGGTGTAGGCTCGCTGCACCGCCTGCGTGATGCCGTGGAAAAACAATGGCCGCAGGCCATGGAAATCGAAGAACACAGCCACGCCGACCTTGCCAACGCCTATGTTGCCGGCGCCTCGGGCCTGCCTTTTGCGGTGCTGCGCGCTTACGCCGGTTCCGACCTGCCCAAGGTCAACCCGCTGATCAAGAGCGTCACTTGCCCGTTCACCGGTGAAGTACTCGCCGCCGTGCCTTCGGTACGCCCGGATGTCACCGTGATTCACGCACAGAAGGCTGACCGCAAGGGCAACGTGCTGCTCTGGGGCATTCTCGGTGTGCAGAAAGAAGCGGCCCTGGCGGCCAAGCGCTGCATCGTCACCGTCGAAGAAATCGTCGACGACCTCAATGCCCCGATGAACGCCTGCGTGCTGCCTACCTGGGCACTGTCGGCGGTGTGCTTGGTGCCGGGCGGCGCGCATCCGTCCTACGCCCATGGCTACTACGAGCGTGACAACCGTTTCTACCAGGCCTGGGACCCGATTGCCCGCAATCGCGAAGCCTTTACTGCCTGGATCGACGAATACATTCGCGGCACCGCCGACTTCAATGAATTCAAGGCAAAACTGGCCAGCGCTTCGGAGGCTGCACAATGAGCTACTCCACCAATGAAATGATGACCGTCGCCGCAGCCCGTCGTCTGCGCAACGGTGCAGTGTGCTTCGTCGGCATCGGCCTGCCTTCCAAGGCCGCCAACCTGGCGCGCCTGACGTCCTCGCCCGACGTGGTGCTGATCTACGAATCCGGCCCGATCGGTGCCAAGCCGAGCGTGCTGCCGCTGTCGATCGGTGACGGTGAGCTGGCGGAAACCGCCGACACCGTGGTGCCGACCGGCGAGATTTTCCGCTACTGGCTGCAAGGCGGGCGTATCGACGTCGGCTTCCTCGGCGCCGCCCAGGTCGACCGTTTCGGCAACATCAACACCACCGTGGTCGGTGACTACCACAACCCGAAAGTACGCCTGCCCGGTGCCGGTGGCGCGCCGGAGATTGCCGGTTCCGCCAAGCAGGTGCTGATCATCCTCAAGCAGTCGAACCGCGCTTTCGTCGACAAACTCGACTTCATCACCTCGGTCGGCCACGGCGAGGGCGGTGATTCGCGCAAACGTCTGGGCCTGCCAGGCGAAGGGCCGGTGGGGATCATCACCGACCTGTGCATCATGGAGCCGGAAGCTGGCACTCACGAGTTTGTCGTGACCTCGATCCATCCGGGCGTGACCCGCGAGCAGATCATTGCCGCGACGGGCTGGGCGATTCGCTTTGCCGACAGCGTGCAGACCACCGCCGAGCCAAGCGAAGTCGAACTCAGCGCCCTGCGTGACCTGGAAGCGCGCACCGCCGCCGCCCACGGCCAAGCGCCAGGAGAAGCCTGATGCGTGACGTATTTATCTGCGATGCCATTCGTACCCCCATCGGCCGCTTCGGCGGCGCCCTGGCCGGTGTGCGCGCCGATGACCTGGCCGCGGTACCGATCAAGGCGCTGATCGAGCGCAACCCGCAGGTGCAATGGGATCTGCTGGACGAGGTGTTCCTCGGCTGCGCCAACCAGGCCGGCGAAGACAACCGCAACGTCGCGCGCATGGCGCTGCTGTTGGCAGGCCTGCCGGACAGCGTGCCGGGTGTGACCTTGAACCGCCTCTGCGCCTCGGGCATGGACGCTGTCGGCACCGCCTTTCGCGCCATCGCCAGCGGCGAGATGGAGCTGGCGATTGCCGGCGGCGTCGAGTCGATGTCGCGTGCGCCGTTCGTCATGGGCAAGGCCGACAACGCCTATTCGCGCAACATGAAACTGGAAGACACCACCATCGGCTGGCGCTTCATCAACCCGTTGATGAAAGCCCAGTACGGCGTCGATGCCATGCCGCAGACTGCCGACAACGTCGCCGACGATTACCAGGTCTCGCGTGCCGATCAGGACGCTTTTGCCCTGCGTAGCCAGCAACGTACCGCAGCCGCCCAGGCCGCAGGTTTCTTCGCTGAAGAGATCGTGCCGGTGCGCATCGCCCACAAAAAAGGCGAAACCGTTGTCGAGCACGACGAGCATCCACGCGCCGATACCACCCTGGAAGCCCTGACCCGCCTGAAGCCGGTCAATGGCCCGGACAAGACCGTCACCGCAGGCAATGCCTCGGGGGTCAACGACGGTGCCGCGGCATTGATCCTGGCCTCGGCTGAAGCAGTGAAAAAACACGGCCTGACCCCACGTGCCCGGGTCCTCGGCATGGCCAGCGCCGGTGTTGCGCCGCGGGTCATGGGCATCGGTCCGGTACCGGCGGTACGCAAGCTGACCGAGCGCCTCGGTGTGGCGGTGAGTGATTTCGATGTCATCGAGCTCAACGAAGCCTTCGCCAGCCAGGGCCTGGCGGTGCTGCGCGAGCTGGGCCTGGCCGACGACGCGCCGCAGGTCAACCCCAATGGTGGCGCCATCGCGCTGGGCCATCCGCTGGGCATGAGCGGTGCGCGGCTGATCCTCACCGCCTTGCATCAGCTGGAGAAATCCGGCGGTCGCAAGGGCCTGGCGACCATGTGCGTCGGGGTAGGGCAGGGCCTGGCGCTGGCCATCGAGCGGGTGTAAGCCAATACCCCCGGACACGCGGCTCCCACGCAGGGTTGCGGGGCCGGGGGGATTGTTTGTGGAACGAGAGTGTTACTGATTGTGTCTAGACTCCAGTAACCCTCCTAGAGTGAATTGCCATGACAACTGCCTATTACACTGGTGAGGAGCGCAGCAAGCGTATCTTCGCCATCGTCGGTGCCTCCTCGGGCAACCTGGTGGAATGGTTCGACTTCTATGTCTATGCCTTCTGCGCCATTTACTTTGCCCCGGCGTTTTTCCCTTCTGACGATCCGACGGTGCAGTTGCTCAATACCGCCGGGGTGTTTGCCGCTGGTTTTCTGATGCGGCCGATTGGGGGTTGGCTGTTTGGCCGGGTTGCCGATCGGCATGGCCGCAAGAATTCGATGATGATCTCGGTGCTGATGATGTGTGCCGGCTCCCTGGTCATCGCCTGTCTGCCGACCTACGCCTCGATCGGTGCCTGGGCGCCGGCGCTGCTGTTGCTGGCGCGGCTGTTCCAGGGCCTGTCGGTGGGCGGCGAATACGGCACCACTGCGACCTACATGAGCGAGGTCGCCTTGCGCGGTCAGCGCGGTTTCTTTGCCTCGTTCCAGTACGTGACGCTGATTGGCGGGCAACTGCTGGCGGTACTGGTAGTGGTGATTCTTCAGCAACTGCTCAGCGAAGATGAACTGCGCGCCTGGGGCTGGCGGATTCCGTTCGTGGTGGGTGCGGTTGCGGCGGTGATTTCGCTGTTCCTGCGCCGCTCGCTGGAAGAGACCAGCAGCGCCGAAACCCGTAACGACAAAGAGGCCGGCAGTGTCGCCGGGCTGTTCCGCCACCACACCGCAGCCTTCATCACCGTGCTGGGTTACACCGCGGGTGGCTCGCTGATTTTCTACACCTTCACCACCTACATGCAGAAGTACCTGGTGAACACCGCTGGCATGAGTGCCAAGACCGCCAGCTTCATCATGACCGGCGCGCTGTTTCTGTACATGTGCATGCAGCCGTTCTTCGGCATGCTTTCCGACCGTATCGGCCGGCGTAATTCGATGCTGCTGTTCGGCGCCTTGGGCACCGTGTTCACCGTGCCGATCCTGATGGCGCTGAAAACCGTCACCAGCCCGTTCCTGGCTTTCGTGCTGATCACCCTGGCGCTGTGTATCGTCAGTTTCTATACCTCGATCAGTGGCCTGGTCAAAGCCGAGATGTTCCCGCCGCAGGTGCGTGCCCTGGGTGTGGGGCTGGCGTATGCGGTGGCCAACGCGATGTTTGGCGGTTCGGCCGAATATGTGGCCCTGGGGTTGAAGTCGATGGGCATGGAGAACACCTTTTACTGGTACGTTACCGCCATGATGGCGATCGCCTTCCTGTTCAGCCTGCGCTTGCCAAAACAGGCGGCGTACCTGCACCACGATCATTGACCTGTTGAAGGACTTGGAAATGAACCCGCGACCGGGCAATCAGCTGTTCGATGCCTACTTCACTGCACCCGCCATGCGCGAGGTATTTTCCGACCGTGGCCGGGTGCAGGGCATGCTTGATTTCGAAGCGGCCCTGGCGCGCGCCGAAGCGGCCGTGGGGGTGATTCCGCAGGTGGCGGTGGCGCCTATCGTCGCCGCCTGTCAGGCCGAGCGTTACGATTTTGCCGCGCTGGCCGAAGCCATCGGCATTGCTGGCAATTCGGCGATTCCACTGGTCAAGGCGCTGGGCAAGGTGATCGCCAGTGGCGTGCCGGAAGCCGAGCGTTATGTGCATTTGGGCGCCACCAGCCAGGATGCGATGGACACCGGCCTGGTCCTGCAATTGCGTGCAGCCCTGAGCCTGATCGAGAGCGACCTGCAACGGCTGGCCGACTCACTGGCGCGTCAGGCCGAGGCGCATGCCGATACGCCGTTGGCCGGGCGCACCTGGCTGCAGCATGCAACGCCGGTCACTCTGGGCATGAAGATCGCCGGTTGGCTGGGTGCTTTGACCCGCCACCGTCAGCGCCTGCAGGAACTCAAACCACGCTTGCTCACCCTGCAGTTCGGCGGTGCCTCGGGGACCCTGGCGGCGCTCGGTGAGCAGGCCCTGCCGGTAGCCGAAGCCCTGGCGGTGCAGCTCGACCTGCAACTGCCGGAGCAACCCTGGCACACCCAGCGCGACCGCCTGGTGGAGTTCGCCTCGGTGCTCGCTCTGGTCGCTGGCAGCCTGGGCAAGATGGGGCGTGATATCAGCCTGTTGATGCAGACCGAAGCAGCGGAAGTATTCGAACCCGCAGCGCCGGGCAAAGGTGGTTCATCGACGATGCCGCACAAACGCAACCCGGTCGGCGCTGCGGTGCTGATCGGGGCGGCGACGCGGGTACCGGGGCTGCTGTCGACCCTGTTTGCCGCCATGCCGCAGGAGCATGAACGTAGCCTGGGGCTGTGGCACGCCGAGTGGGAGACCCTGCCGGAAATCTGCTGCCTGGTTTCCGGTGCGTTGCGCCAGGCGCAGATCATCGCCGACGGCCTGCAGGTCGATGCCGCGCGTATGCGCGATAACCTCGACCTGACCCAGGGCCTGGTGCTGGCCGAAGCGGTCAGTATCGTCCTGGCCCAGCGCCTGGGTCGCGACACCGCGCATCATTTGCTGGAAACCTGCTGCAAGCGTGCAGTAGCCGAACAACGCCATCTGCGCGCCGTGCTCGGCGACGATCCGCAGGTGAGCGGCGAACTCTCGGCAGACGAACTCGATCGCCTGCTTGATCCGGCCCATTACCTCGGTCAGGCCCGTGTCTGGGTCGAGCGGGCGCTGGCCGAACATCACCGTTTCAATGCCTGAAGGAGGCTGCAGTGGCACAGGTACAACTCGCCGATGGCGCACTCAATTATCAACTCGACGGCCCTGAAGGCGCGCCGGTGTTGGTGCTGTCCAACTCCCTGGGCACTGACCTGCACATGTGGGACACCCAGGTGCCGGCCTTCGCTGCGCACTTTCGCGTGCTGCGCTACGACACCCGTGGCCATGGCGCTTCACTGGTAACCGAGGGGCCTTACAGCATCGAGCAGCTGGGCCAGGACGTGCTGGCGTTGCTCGATGCCCTGAAGATCGAGCGTGCGCACTTCTGTGGCCTGTCCATGGGCGGCCTGATCGGTCAGTGGCTGGGGATCAATGCAGGTGAACGCTTGAACCGCCTGATCGTCTGCAACACCGCCGCCAAGATCGGCTCGCCGGACACCTGGAACCCGCGCATCGAAATGGTCTTGCGCGATGGCAAAGCCGCGATGGTCGGCCTGCGCGATGCGTCGATCGAGCGCTGGTTCACTCCGGGCTATTCCTCGACCAACCCCGGCCAGGCCAAGCGCATCACCGACATGCTCGCCAGCACTTCACCGCAAGGCTATGCGGCCAACTGTGGGGCGGTACGCGATGCCGACTTCCGTGATCAACTGGGTGAGATCAAGGCGCCGTTGCTGGTCATCTCCGGCAGTCACGACGCGGTGACGCCGCCTGCGGGCGGGCTGTTCATCCAGGAAAACGTGGCGGGCGCCGAATACGCCGAGTTCCATGCCGCGCACCTGTCCAACGTCGAAGTCGGCGAGCCGTTCAGCCGCCGGGTGATCGACTTTCTGCTGGCCCGCTGAGGAGCGATTCGTGGACGAAAAACAACGTTACGAAGAAGGCATGAAGGTTCGTCGCGCAGTGCTCGGCGATGCCCACGTCGACCGCAGCCTGAACAACCTGACGGCGTTCAACAGCGAGTTCCAGGAAATGATCACCCGCCATGCCTGGGGTGATATCTGGACGCGTCCGGGTCTGCCACGGCATACCCGCAGCCTGATCACCATCGCCATGCTGATCGGCATGAACCGCAATGAAGAGCTGAAGTTGCACCTGCGCGCGGCCGCCAGCAATGGCGTGACCCGTGAGGAGATCAAGGAAGTGCTGATGCAGAGCGCGATCTACTGCGGCATTCCGGCAGCCAATGCGACCTTCCACCTGGCCGAGTCGGTGTGGGATGAGTTGGGGGTTGAGTCCAGAGGCTGACCTTCGGGCCCCATCGCCGGCAAGGCCGGCTCCCACATGGACTGCATATACCGAGCCCTGTGGGAGCCGGCCTTGCCGGCGATAAGGCCGCTGCGCTTTCGGATCAGACCGCCGCTTTCTTCTGCCGAATCGCCACTGGTCCGGCATTACGCTCGATGGCCTGCTTCAACTCCGGCCGCATGCCCAGCAGAAACCCCAGTTCCGCCACCACGAACAACGGCCCGATGATCAACCCGCTCAGATCATCGACAAAGGCCGGCTTGCGCCCTTCATAGTGGTGCCCGACAAACTGGATCACCCAGCCGACCACGAACAGCCCCAGCCCCGCACTCAACCACACCAGCGTGCTTTGCACGGCCAGCACCTGGCCGGCCCACAGACACAGGCCGAGCAACAGGGCCATGATCAAGCCAAACTGCTGGTCCAGGCGCAGGTAGAACCACCCCGTCGCCAGCGCCACCAACAAGGCCGGCGACAGCCACACCCCGGCCAGCTCCAGCCCCGGACGTGACAACAACACCGTCACCGCAACCACGATCATCGGGATACCGACGAAGTGCGTGGCGATATTGCGCGGGTCACGGTGGTAGGCCGCATATTGACTGAGGTGTTCGACGAGGTTTTTCATTATTGTTCCTCCTGAAGGGTGACGTGAGCTTGCCCTGCAGACATTCCGGCTGTCTGTCGGCTAGCCGACAGAGTTGACCTTCGAGGCGTTATGACCAGCGATCCCGCCTGGCGCCAGACCCTGCTCCAGGGCCACTGGTTCAAGCATCTGCCCCTGTCCCTTCAGGATAGCCTGCCGGGCCTGGCACGCCTTCGTGAGCTGGCGCCGGGGCAGTACCTGTTCCAGCGCGGCGATGCGCCCTGCGGTTTGTACGCGGTGCTGTCGGGCAGCATGCGCGTCGGGGCGGTCAGCAGCGAAGGCAAGGAGGCGTTGCTGACGCTGGTCGAAGCGCCGCACTGGTTCGGTGAAATCAGCCTGTTCGACGGCCAGCCGCGCACCCATGATGCCCAGGCTGAAGGGGCGGTGCGCCTGTTGTGGATACCGCAGGCTGCGCTGCTGTCATTGCTGGCGCAGCAACCCGAATATTGGCGCGACTTCGCCTTGCTGATGAGCCAGAAACTGCGCTGGGTATTCGTCGCCCTGGAGCAGCAGAGCCTGCTGGCCGCCGCGCCGCGGGTTGCTCACCGGCTGCTGCAGATCGCCGCCGGTTACGGCGAGATGGACGGCACCCGGCGTGTGTTGCAACTGTCTCAGGAGCAACTGGCACTGATGCTGTCGCTGTCGCGCCAGACCACCAACCAGATCCTCAAGTCGCTGCAACAGGAAGGCGCGCTACGCCTGGGCTATGGCGAGATCGAGATTCTCGACCTCGCCCGTCTGCAAGCCCTGGCTAGTCCGGCTGGAACGGCGACTCGCTGAGGATTACCCCGGTTTCCTCGACATACTTCTGCCATTCGCCCAGCAGTGCCTGAAGTCTGGCCGGTTGCGTCTGGGCCAGGTCATCGATTTCGCCCGGATCGCTGGCCAGGTCATACAGTTGCCAGGTCGCCGGGCCCACCGGTCCAGGAATGTACACGGCCTTCCACTGCCCCTGGCGAATCGCCCGGCGGCCGAACAGTTCCCAACCGGTGACGGTGTTGTCGTCATGCACCTGTTCGGTTTCGCCGGACAGGTAACCCAGCCATGACTTGCCGCGCAGGGCGGCGACATCGCGTCCACGCCAGCGCGTGCCGGGATGGCGGACCCCGGCGAGGTCGAGCAGGGTCGGGGTGATGTCCATCACCGTGCTGAACTGGTGGCTGATCTGCCCCTGACGGGCCAGGGCCGGGTAGTGCACCAGCGCCGGCACGCGAATGCCGCCTTCGCTGGTAAAGGCTTTGTACAGCCGCGATGGCGCAGTGGCGGCCTGCGCCCACTGTGGGCCATACCAGACGTAGGAGTTGGCCCGGCCAATGTTTTCCAGGCTGTTGTCGTAATGCTGGTCGAGGTAGCTGGCCAGGTGCGGGCCGAACTTGGGGAAGGCTTCGAGCAGTGCCCCTTCGGCACCGTTGTCGGACATGAACAGCACCAGGGTGTTGTCCAGCTGGCCCTGGTTGCGCAGGTAGTCGAGGACCCGGCCGATGTTCCAGTCCATGCGCTCGACCATCGCCGCGTAAACCTCCATCGACCGCGCCGACCGCTGACGCTGCTCATCGCTGAGGCTGTCCCAGTGATTGTCCACCGGGTGAGCACGCGTCTCGGCTTTGATCAGGCCAAGCTGGCGCAATTTTTCCAGACGCTCCTGGCGCAGCACTTCAGGCCCGGCGTCGTAGCGGCCCTTGTAGCGTGCGACCACTTCGGCCGGTGCCTGCAGCGGCCAGTGTGGTGCGGAGAAGGGCAGGTAGGCGAAGAACGGCCGGCTCTGGTCACGTTCCTTGAGGTATTGCAGCAGTTTGTCGCCGAAGGCGTCGGAGGAGTAAAAGCCCTCAGGCAATTGCTCGACGAAGGTCTGGTCTTCGATGTACAGCGCCGGGGTCGACTTGAGCAGGCGCGGGGTCTGCTCGTCATAGGTCGGCTCGAAACCGTAGTGGTTGGCCGCGCCGGGCAGCAGGGCGAAGGAGCGTTCGAAGCCACGGGCGTGGGGCGCCAGTTCGGCCTTCAGGCCCAGGTGCCACTTGCCGCTCATCAGTGTCTGGTAGCCGGCGTCGCGCAGCAGTTCCGGCAGCGCCACCACCCGGTCGTTGAGATAACCCTCGTAGCCGGGTTTGCCGATCAGCTCCGGAGTCAGCGCTTCGGCCATGGTGCCGATGCCGGCGATGTGGTGGTCGGTGCCGGTCAGCAGCATCGAGCGGGTTGGCGAGCAGGTCGGCGCGGTGTGAAAGTCGGTCAGGCGCAGGCCGGCAGTGGCCAGGGCATCCAGGTTCGGCGTGGCGATTTCGCCACCGAAGGCACCGAGGTCGGAGAATCCCAGGTCATCGGCAACGATGACCAGAAAGTTGGGGCGTTGGCTCATGGTCGGTTCTCAATAGGCAAGGTAGGACAGGGGCAGGTTGTGGATCTGTGCCGGCGCGGCCGGCAGGTAGCGGTCGTCGGCGGTCAGTTCGTGCAGCAGCGCTTCGCGCAGACGGTGGAAGTCGTAGCTGGAGCGCTGGCGCGGATGCGCCAGGTCGATACGGTTGATGCGCTTGATACGTCCCGGCCGTGGCTCCAGAACCACCACACGGTCAGCCAGGAACAGTGCTTCCTCGACATCGTGGGTCACCAGCAGCGTGGTGATCCGCGCGCGTTCGCGGATCGCTAGCAGTTCTTCCTGCATCTGCTGGCGGGTCAGCGCATCGAGGGCACCGAAGGGTTCGTCGAGCAGCAGAATCCGCGGGCTGGCCACCAGGCCGCGGGCAATCGCCACGCGCTGGGCCATGCCGCCGGAGAGCTGGTGCGGGTAGGCCTGGCTGAAGTCCTGCAGGCCGACCAGGGCGATGTACTCGGCAATCCGCTGCTCGCGTTCGCTGTCAGTCAAGGTGCTGTTGACCAGGCCCAGGGCGATGTTTTCGTGCACGCTCAGCCAGGGGAACAGGCGGTGTTCCTGGAACACGATGCCGCGCTCGCTACCGATGCCGGTGAGCGGCTGGCCGTCGATCAGGATCTGGCCCTGGTAATCGTTATCGAGGCCGATCAGCAGGCGCAGCAGGGTGGATTTGCCACAGCCACTGGCGCCGACAATGGCCACGAACTCGCCATCGGCGATTTGCAGGTTGAAGTCGCGGATGGCTTCCAGCTCACCACCGGCCACCGCGAAGTGCTTGCCGACCTGATTGAAACTGACCAACGGATGGGCAATGGCGTTCATGCTCGTCTCCAGCGCGTGGCGCGCGATTCGATGTGTTGTCCGAGGGCGCCCAACAGCGCGCCGGTGAGGCCGACCAGGAGCATCCCGGCCATGATCAGGTCCATGCGCAGCAGTTGCTGGGCGCCGATCATCAGGCTGCCGATACCGCCGCCGGAGGGCATGAAGTACTCGGCGCCGATGGTGCCCAGCCAGGCGTAGATCAAGCCCACGCGCAGACCGGCGAAGATGCCGGGGGCCGCGCCGGGCAACACCAGGCGCAACAGGCGCTGACGCAGGTTCAGGTGCAGCACCCGCGCGGCTTCCTCCAGCTGTGGTGAGCGGTTGGCGACGCTGCGCTGGGTGGCGATGAACAGCGGAAAGAACGCTGCCAGGCCGACAAACACCCATTTGGCCAGCTCACCGAGGCCGAACCAGGCCGTGAGCAATGGCACCCAGGCGAAAATGGCGATCTGCCGCAGACCGGCCAGGCTCGGCCCAAGCAGGCGTTCGGCAGGTCGGGACAACCCCAGCCACAACCCCAGCGCAAAGCCCAGGCCACCACCCAGCAGCAAACCCGCCAGGGCGCGACCGACACTGACCGCCAGGGCTGCCGTCAGCGAACCGTCGAGCACGCCGTTCCAGGCGGTGTTCAGCACCTGGACGGGCGCCACGAGGATGTTGTTATCGACCCACTGCAACTGATTTGCCAGCTGCCAGACCAGCAGCAACGCCAGCGGCAACAGCAAGGCCTGCAGGCGTTCGCGGCCATGCAGATGCTGCACCCGCAGTTCAGCGCCGGGCGGATGCGGCCAGTGCACCAGCCGGCGATCCAGCCAGCCGAGGCCACGGTCCATGGCAAAACCGAGCAGGCCGATTACAGCGATGCAGACGAAGACGATGTCGAGCATGAACAACTGCCGGGCCCAGACCATCAGGTAGCCGATACCCTCACTGGAGGCGAGCAGCTCGACCGCCAGCAAGGATGACCAGCCGGTGGCCAGGGCCAGGCGCACGCCGGCGAGAAAGGCCGGCAGTGCTGCGGGCAGGATCAGCCGGGTGATCAGCAAGCGGCGCGGCAGCTTGAGCACGGCGGCTGCTTCGCGTAGGCGCGGCTGTGCGTCACGCACGCCGACCAGGGTGTGCAGGGTCACCGGCACGATGATCGCCTTGACCAGCACCACCAGCTTGAGCAGCTCGCCAATGCCGAATAGCACCATGAACAACGGCACCCAGGCCAGCGTGGGGATTTGCGCCAGGGCGTTGAAGGTGGGCAGCACCAGGCGTTCGGCGCGACGGCTGCAACCCAGCCAGGCACCGAGCAGGGCACCGCTGCTGACCCCCACTGACAAACCGATCAGCAAGCGTTGCAGACTGATTGCCAGATGCGACCACAACTCACCGTGGGCCAGCTCCTGCGCGCTCTGCCAGACCAGGCTGGGTGCTGGCAGTATCTGTTCGCTCATCCACTGGTTGTGGCTGGCCAGCCACCACAGCAGGGCCAGGGCCAGTGGCAGGTACCAGGCCTGGAGGCGTGCCTGCAACGGTGTGCCGGCTGTGTGCAGGCGTCTTGCAGGTGCGGCCAGGGGCAGGCTGGGGAGTGATGCTTGGGCCATGGCGGACCTCCGTGGATTGGCTATTTCTATATTCCATTCGGGTATATTTTTTTAAAAATAAATTCGAATAGGTGATAAGAGACAGCATTTAAAGCAGGCCCTTAGCGCCGTATCCAATGCATTCGAGGCATATTTTCCTTGTGCCTGATGCATAGCCCGTCGCAACCCCCATGGCTGCCTGTTTATGTGTTTAGGTTATTAAAATGTAATTTATTAGTATTTATTTGTTGATCTACGATCTGGTTAGCGTGGCCGCATCACTACAAGGAGTCGCGTGCCATGAACCTGTCGATCAACCGTGTTTTCAGTCTGTTTGCCGCTCCCGCCCTGGCCGCTGTGGTCGGCTGGTTACCGCCGCTGGCCCAGGCCGCTGCGGTCCGCGAGATTCGCATTGCGGTCCCCGATCTGAGCGCTGGCACCCAGCACTCCGGAGGCGGGGTGACGGATGTGCTGCGCAATCAGCAATTGCTGGAAAAAGCCTTCGCCGCCGACGGCATCACGATCCAGTGGAATTACTTCAAAGGGGCGGGGCCGGTGATCAACGAAGCCTTTGCCAACGGCCAGGTCGACTTCGCCTATCTGGGCGATCTGGCGGCCATCATCGGCAAGGCCAATGGCGTCGACACACGCCTGCTGGCCGCTACCGGACGCGGCATCAAGCATTACCTGGGCGTGGCGCCGGGCAGTGGCATCAAGACCTTGCAGGACCTGAAGGGCAAGCGTGTGGCGATCTTTCGCGGCACCGCCAGCCAGTTATCGTTTGATGCCGCACTCGCCAGCCAGGGCCTGAGCGAGAAGGACTTCAAGGTCATCAACCTCGATTTCAATGCCGCGGTCGCCGCCTTGGCCGCCCGGCAGATTGACGCCACCTGGGGCCTGTCGGGCTTGACCGCGCTGCAGGAGCGCGGCCTTGCCGAGCTGCCGTTGAACACCAAAGACCTGGGAGGCGCCGGCAGTATCCAGGCCGTGCTGGTGGGCTCCGGGGCCTTTGTCGATGCCCACCCCGAACTGGTCCAGCGCCTGCTGGAAGCCCAGCAGCAAGCGGTGCAATGGCTCAGTGACGAGAGCAACAAGCAGGCTTACATCCAGCTGGTTTCAGGACTGGCCAGCTACCCGCCGGTGATCCTTGAGCGGGACCTGCAGGACGAAGTCCTCGGCCAGACCTTCCGTTCCAGCCTCGACCAGCCGTTCCTCGACCAGTTGCAGGCCTCGGTCGACCTGGCCGCCGAACAGCGGCTGATCCGCAAACCGTTCAAGGTCAGCCAGTGGCTGGCGCCCCAGGCTACCCGGCCAGCACCTGCAGCGCTGGCTGCTGATCGAGGCTGATCAGGGTATCGATCATCGCCCGCGCCGCAGGCGACAGGCGATAACCGCTGCGGCTGACAATGCCGCAGCGGGCATTGAGGCTGTCGAGATTGGCCGGCAGGTTGCGCCAGTGCAGGCGCACCAGTCGGCCCTGCTGGATATCGTTGGCAAAGGCTTCTTCGGTACCGATACCGATGGCATCGCTGCCCTGTACCAGGCTGACCAGGGTCGGCAAGTGTTCGGTGAGCAGCTGCGGGGTGAAATCGGTCTTGCCGCTGAGGTTGGCCAGCAACTTGCGCACCCCCGGCGGAATCAGTGTGGTGGCCAGCGGATAGTCGAACATGTCGTTGGTCGACAGGCTGTCCTTGGCCAGCAATGGATGCCCGGGACGGCAGAAGAACAGGCCGCGGCGCGGACTCAAAGGCAGCGTCTGATAGTTCGGATCCGCCTCGAACTGGCGGATATCGGCGATGAAAAACTCGATCTCCTCGCGGTTCAGTGCGCGGCTGAGTTTCTCCCAGTTATCCACCTCAAGACGGGTGTGCACTTTCGGGTGGGCCTGAAGAAATCGCGCCAGTGCCCGCGGCACCAATTGCACAGCCGCTGCCGGCCCGCAGCCGAAGTGCAGCTCGCCAGCATCGAGCTTGGTCATCTGCAGCACTTCGCAACTCAACTGTGCCGCGCCCTGGACCAGACGCAAGGCGTGCTGCAGCACCACCTGGCCTTCTGGCGTCGGGCGCAGGTCCTTGTTGCCACGGTCCACCAGAACACAACCGAACTCCTGTTCCAGGCCCTGGATACTGCGGCTGAAGGCCGGCTGGGTGATGCCCATGGCGTCCGCGGCGCGAACAAAACTGCGGTGTTCAGTGAGGGCGATGAAGTAACGCAGTTGGCGAAGATCCATATGCTTTCCCGGCATTCCAAAAATACGGCGAAGGTATTTGCCGTCACGAAGGCTCAGGTTTTAAATGCAAGCTCTTATTCCGTCAATGAAGCATTTGAATATCTGTTAGAGCTTATTTGCATATAGATAGCGCAAGTGATTCATCGGCATTTTTCCTAGAGCAGCCAGATGAGGGTCATACCATGAGCAATGCCGCACACGCCGTAGCGCCCGTCAGCCACGTGCTGGACATCCACCCGGTGGCCGGACGCATCGGTGCCGAGATTCGCGGGGTGCAACTGAGCGCCGACCTTGAGCCCGCCGTGATCGAGGCCATCCAGGCCGCCCTGGTGGAGCACAAGGTGATCTTTTTCCGCGCTCAGCATCACCTTGACGATCAAGGCCAGGAAGCCTTCGCGCACCTGCTGGGTGAACCGATTGCCCACCCCACGGTGCCAGTGCGTGAGGGCACGCGCTTCCTGCTGGAGCTGGACGGCGAGCGCCGGGCCAACTCCTGGCACACCGATGTGACCTTCGTCGATGCCTACCCCAAGGCCTCGATCCTGCGCTCGGTGGTCGCTCCGGCGTCGGGTGGCGACACGGTCTGGGCCAACACCGCAACCGCCTACCAGGACCTCTCGGCCGAACTGCAGGCCCTGGCTGACCAGCTCTGGGCGGTGCACAGCAACGAGTACGACTATGCGGCGGCCAAGCCGAATGTCACGGCCGAGCAGCAGGAAAACTACCGCCGCATCTTCACCTCGACGGTGTACGAAACCGAGCATCCGCTGGTGCGTGTGCACCCGGTCAGCGGTGAGAAGACCTTGCTCCTCGGCCACTTCGTCAAACGCTTGAAGGGCTATTCGCTGTTTGATTCCACGCACCTGTTCAACTTGCTGCAGAGCCACGTCACGCGCCTGGAAAACACCGTGCGCTGGCGCTGGCAGGCGGGTGATGTGGCGATCTGGGATAACCGTGCGACCCAGCATTATGCGGTGGACGACTACGGCACCCAGGAGCGCGTGGTGCGTCGGGTGACCTTGCAAGGGGATGTGCCGGTTGGTGTTAGCGGGCAGCGCAGCCGGACCGTTCGCGGGGTGTGAAGCTGATCGCGGGGCAAGTCGGCCTGCCCCGCGATCATTCAGAGAATACTGATCGGGTAGCTGATGATCAGACGGTTCTCGTCAAAGGCATTGGTGCTGTAGTCGCGACGCATGGTCGAGTTGCGCCATTTGAACGACAGGTTCTTCAGGCTGCCCGACTGGATCACATAGGCCAGTTCCGATTCCCGGGCCCACTCCTTGCCGTCGTTGACGGTTGCGGTGTGTACGTTGTCACCGCTGATGTAGCGGTTCATCAAGGTCAGGCCAGGGATGCCGACACCGGCAAAGTTGAAGTCGTGACGCAGCTGCCAGGAGCGCTCTTTGGCGTTGTCGAAGCTGGAGTTGTAGCTGTCGTTGGCCAGGGTGCCGCCGCTGGTGCCGTTGACCCGCATCCAGCCATCGTCGCCGCTGACTTTCTGCAAGCCGACATAGAACGTGCTGCTGCCGTACCGGGCCGAGAGCAGGGCCGAGGCGGTGCGGTTGTCCAGCTCGCCGGCCCGCTCAGCGCCGTCTTCCTTGCCGATGAAATAACCAAGGTTGGCGCCCAGGGTCCAGTCGCCCAGAGGCTGACTGTGGACCAGGTTGATGTACTGCTGGTTGTAGATGTCCTTGAGTTCGGCATTCCACAGGCCGATCAGGGTGCGCTTGTCGTTGAAGCTGTATTCGCCCCCGGCAAAGTTGAAACGGTCGGAAGTGAAGGCCGCTTTGCCGTTCATCGACATGTCGTCCATGCTCGCATCGTTGCGCGGGCTGTTGGCGCGGAACTGGCCGCCATACAGGGTCAGACCGGCGATTTCCTGTGAGGTGATCTGCCCGCCGCGGAAGGTCTGCGGCAGCGAGCGGCCATCGTCCGAACGCAGGATCGGCAATACCGGCATCCATTCGCCGACTTTCAGTTCGGTGTTCGACACCTTGGCCTTGAGCGCCACGCCCAGGCGGCCAAAGTCGTCGGCCGGGCGTCCATCGTCATGCACCGGCAACAGGTGCGTACCGGTCGTGCCCTTGCCGCCATCGAGCTTGACCGAATACAGGCCGAGCACATCGACACCGAAGCCGACGATGCCTTGAGTGAACCCGGAGCGGGCGTCGAGGATGAAACTCTGGGTCCATTCCTCAGCCTTGCCTTGCGGGTTGGCCGGGTCGACGAAGTTGCGGTTGATGTAGAAGTTGCGCAGGTTGAGGTTGACCTTGGCATCTTCGGCAAAGCCGCTTTCGACCGCCAGGGCCGGGAGTGCGCAAGTCATGGCCAGCAGGCCGGGTAGCAGGTGTCGTGCGGGTGCGGGTGTGCTCATGAGATGTGTCTCTTGTTTTTATTCAAGCCGAAGCCATCCGCTGCGAGGTTTTTGAGTCGCAGGCCGGGCAACAGTCTTTGGGGTGTGCTTTGGAAAAGCTGCGATGGGATGGTGCGGCGGCGGGAGGGGGTGAATCAATTCGTTACAGGCGGTATTGGGCGGTAATCGAACGTTAACTGATTGGTTAAATAATTATCGCGGGGCAAGCCCGCTCCCACAGTGAGAGGTGATTTTCGGTGGGAGCGGGCTTGCCCCGCGATAAGGACCGGCACAAAAAAGCCCACCGCAAGGGTGGGCTCCTGAAGCACAAACCAGACTCAGCCTTTCGACGACTCGGCCGCCGCCTGCTGCTGCGCCTGACCGGTCTGCTCGTACCAGCCGCCACCGAGGGCCTTGTACAGGTTGACCTCGCTGACCAGCTGCGACAGGCGGTCAGTGATCAACGACTGCTGGCTGTTGAACAACTGACGCTGGGCGTCGAGGAAGGTCAGGTTGCTGTCGACACCGATACGGTAGCGACGCTCGGCCAGACGGTAGTAGTCCTGGTTGGCAGAAACCAGATCACGCTGGGCTTGCAACTGCTCGTTGAAGGTCTTGCGCGCGGCGAGGCCATCGGAGACTTCCTGGAAGGCGGTCTGGATGGTTTTCTCGTACTTGGCGACGTTGATGTCCTTCTGGATCTTCGAGTAGTCGAGGCTGGCACGCAGGGCGCCGGCGTTGAAGATCGGCAGGTTGATCTGTGGCTGGAACAACCAGGTGCCAGAACCGCCCTTGAACAGTCCACCCATGTCCGGGCTGATAGTACCGGCGTTGGCGGTCAGGCTGATGCTCGGGAAGAACGCTGCCCGGGCGGCGCCGATGTTGGCGTTGGCGGCCTTGAGCAGGTGTTCGGCTTCCTGGATATCCGGACGCCGGTGCAGCACGTCGGACGGCAGGCCCGCAGGTACTTCGGCCAGCAAGTCGCTGTCGAGGTCCTTGGCCGCTGGCAGGTTGTCCGGCACACCGGTGCCGAGCAGTACCGCCAGGCTGTTCTGGTCCTGGGCAACCAGGCGCTGGTACTGGGCCAGCTTGACCCGGGCGCCTTCTACCGAGGTCCGTGCCTGGCTCAGGTCCAGGGCCGAAGCCACACCCACTTCGTTGCTGCGCAAGGTCAACGCGTAGCTTTGCTCGTAGGTCTTGAGGGTGTCTTCGGTCAGCTTGAGCAGGTCCTGGTCGGCCTGCCAGGTGAAGTAGGCGTTGGCCACACTCGCCACCAGGGCGATCTGGGTCGAGCGCCGGGCTTCTTCGCTGGACAGGTAGATTTCCAGTTGTTGCTCGGTGAGGCTGCGCACGCGACCGAACAGGTCGAGTTCATAGGCGCTCACCCCGAGGGTTGCCGAGTACTGGCTGGTGATCTCGGCATCGCCGGTCTGCGACAGGTTACCTGGCAGCCGTTGGCGGCTGCCATTGCCATTGGCGCTGACCGCCGGGAACAGATCGGCCCGCTGGATGCGGTACTGCGCCCGGTAGGCATCGATGTTCAAGGCCGCGACCTTGAGGTCGCGGTTGTTGACCAGCGCGGTCTGGATCAGTTGCTGCAGCGCCGGGTCCTGGAAGAACTGACGCCAGCCTTGTTCGGCGGCGGCCACATTCGCCGACTCGGTCGGCGAATAGGCAGGGCCTTGCGGCCACTGCGCGGCCACCGGTGCGTCCGGGGTCTGGTAGTCAGGGATCAGCGAGCAGCCGCCAAGAATGAAAGCGGTGACCGCCAGGGACAACAGGGACTTACTCATTGCCCGCCCTCATAGCGTGGGGTTTCAGGGGTGGCGTCTTTTTCTTCAGTCTTCTTGCTACTGAACAGCGACGACACGCTAACGAAGAACAGCGGTACCCAGAAGATCGCCAGCACGGTGGCCGTCAACATCCCGCCGATTACCCCGGTACCGATGGCGTGCTGGCTGCCCGAGCCTGCACCGGTGGAGATAGCCAACGGTACCACGCCGAGAATGAACGCCAGCGAGGTCATGATGATTGGCCGCAGACGCATGCGGCAAGCCTCGATGGAGGCATCGATCAGGCTGCGGCCCTGCTCGTGCAGTTCCTTGGCGAATTCGACGATCAGGATCGCGTTCTTCGCCGCCAGGCCAATGGTGGTCAACAGGCCCACCTGGAAGTACACGTCGTTGGACAGGCCGCGCAGGCTGGTGGCCAGCAGCGCACCGATGATCCCCAACGGCACCACGAGCATGACCGCGATCGGGATCGACCAGCTTTCATACAGGGCCGCCAGACACAGGAACACCATCAGCAGCGACAGGGCGTACAGCGCAGGCGCCTGGGAGCCCGACAGGCGCTCCTCGTACGACAGGCCGGTCCAGGAGTAGCCGATACCTTTAGGCAACTGTGCGGCGATGCGCTCGACTTCGAGCATGGCTTCACCGGTACTGTAGCCAGGGGCTGGCGCACCGAGAATTTCCATCGCTTCGACGCCGTTGTAACGCGCCAGCTTCGGTGCACCGTAGATCCACTCACCGGTGGCGAAGGAGGAGAACGGCACCATCTCGCCCACGGCGTTGCGTACGTACCACTTCTGCAGGTCTTCCGGGCTCATGCGCGAAGCGGATTCACCCTGGATATACACCTTCTTGACTCGACCGCGGTCGATGAAGTCGTTGACGTAGCTGGCACCCAGGGCAATCGACAGAGTGTTGTTGATGTCGGCGATGGTTACGCCCAAGGCACTGGCGCGCTCGTCGTCGACGGTCAGCTGGTACTGCGGTTCATCGTTCAGACCGTTCGGACGCACAGCCGAGAGGATCTTGCTCTGCGCGGCCATACCGAGGAACTGGTTACGTGCTTCCATCAGCTTCTCGTGACCGACACCGGCACGGTCTTGCAGGAACACGTCGAAACCGGTGGCGTTACCCAGTTCCAGTACCGCAGGCGGGGCAAAGGCGAACACCATCGCGTCACGGAAGGTGAAGAAGTGCTGCTGGGCGCGAGCCGCCAGGTTGAACACGTTGTTCTCGGCGGAACGTTCTTCCCATGGCTTGAGCATGATGAAGGCCATACCCGAGCTCTGGCCGCGACCGGCGAAGTTGAAGCCGTTGACGGTGAACACCGAGGCAACGGTATCGGCTTCCTTGTCCAGCAGGTAGCTGCGCATATCGTCGATCACCACCTGGGTCCGTTCGGCACTGGAGCCGGCCGGGGTCTGCACCTGGGCGAAGAGTACGCCCTGGTCTTCCTCGGGGAGGAAGGCGGTGGGGATGCGCATGAACAGCCAGATCATGCCGACCATGATCAGCAGGTAGGCCAGCAGGTACGGCGCCTTGTTGCGCAGGATGTTGCCCACGCCACGCTCGTAGCTCTGCACGCTGCGGTCGAAGTTGCGGTTGAACCAGCCGAAGAAGCCGCGCTTGGCAACGTGATGTTCACCCTTGGCGACCGGCTTGAGCATGGTCGCGCACAGCGCCGGGGTGAAAATCAGGGCAACCAGTACCGACAGCGCCATGGCCGAAACGATGGTGATCGAGAACTGCTTGTAGATCACCCCGGTGGAGCCACCGAAGAACGCCATTGGCAGCAGTACCGCCGAGAGCACCATGGCGATACCGACCAGCGCGCCCTGGATCTGGCCCATGGACTTCTTGGTGGCTTCCTTGGGTGACAGGCCCTCTTCGGACATCACCCGCTCGACGTTTTCCACCACAACGATGGCATCGTCCACCAATAGACCGATGGCCAGCACCATACCGAACATGGTCAGGGTGTTGATGCTGAAGCCCGCTGCGGCGAGGATGCCGAAGGTGCCGAGCAATACCACCGGAACAGTCATGGTGGTGATGATGGTGGCGCGGAAGTTCTGCAGGAACAGGTACATCACCAGGAACACCAGCACGATCGCTTCGATCAGGGTGTGGATTACCCCGCTGATCGATTCGGTCACTACTGGCGTGGTGTCATACGGGAATACCGCCTTCATGCCTTCCGGGAAGAATGGCTCAAGCTCGGCGATGGTCTTGCGCAGCGCCTTGGCGGTATCCAGGGCGTTGGCCCCGGTCGCCAGTTTGACCGCCAGACCGGAAGCCGGTTTGCCGTTGAACTGGGCGCTGACGGCATAGTTCTCGCCGCCAAGGCCGACGGTGGCAACATCGCTCAGACGGACTTGCGAGCCGTCACGGTTGACCTTGAGCAGGATCTTCTCGAATTGCTCGGCGGTCTGCAGACGGGTCTTGCCGATGATCGTGGCATTGAGCTGGGTGCCGGGCAGGGCCGGCAGGCCGCCGAGCTGACCGGAGGAAACCTGGACGTTCTGCGCCGCGACGGCGGTGCGCACATCGACCGGGGTCAACTGGTACTTGTTCAGCTTGGCCGGGTCGAGCCAGATACGCATCGCATACTGGGCACCGAACACCTGGAAGTCACCGACACCGGCGGTCCGCGAGATCGGGTCCTGCATGTTGGAGACGATGTAGTTGGCCAAGTCATCCTTGGACATGCTGCCATCTTCCGATACCAGGCCGATCACCAGCAGGAAGTTCTTCACTGCCTTGGTCACACGGATACCCTGTTGCTGCACTTCTTGCGGCAGCAGCGGGGTGGCCAGGTTGAGCTTGTTCTGCACCTGGACCTGGGCGGTGTCGGAGTTGGTCCCCTGCTCGAAGGTCGCGGTGATGGTCATGGTGCCGTCGGAGTTACTTTCCGACGAGACATAACGCAGGTTGTCGATACCGTTGAGCTGTTGCTCGATAACCTGGACCACGGTGTCCTGCACGGTTTGCGCCGAGGCGCCCGGGTAGGTCACAGAGATCGCAACGGCCGGTGGCGCGATGCTCGGGTACTGGTTGATCGGCAATTTGAGGATCGACAAAGCGCCGACCAACATGATCACCAAGGCGATCACCCAGGCAAAGATCGGGCGATCGATAAAGAATCTCGACATGGTTTACTCCCCTTTGGCCCCTGCAGTCGTTGCATTGGCCTGGGTTGGCTGAGCAGGCTTGACGTTGGTGGCTTCGCTGACCTTGACCTCGATGCCCGGCTGGACGAACTGCAGGCCCTCGGTGATCACGCGGTCGCCGGCGTTCAGGCCTTCTTCGATCAGCCATTCACTACCGACGGTACGGCTGGCCTTGAGCTGGCGCAGTTCGACCTTGTTGTCCTTGTTGACCACCAGTGCCGTTGGCTGGCCTTTGAGGTCGCGGGTAACCCCTTGCTGTGGCGCGAGGATCGCCTGGGCGTTGACCCCGGCTTTCAGGCGCGCATGCACGAACATGCCCGGCAGCAGGTTGTGGTCAGGGTTCGGGAATACCGCGCGCAGGGTCACGGAGCCGGTGGTCGGGTCAACCGAGACTTCGGAGAACTCCAGACGACCTTCCTGGCGATAGGTGCTGCCGTCTTCCAGGGTCAGGGTGACCTTGGCGGCATTGTCGCCGACCTTCTGCAGCTGGCCGCTTTCCAGCTCGCGGCGCAGCTTGAGCAGCTCGGCCGAAGACTGGGTGACGTCGACGTAGATCGGGTCGAGCTGCTGGATCACCGCCATGGCGTCGGCCTGGCCATTGTTGACCAGCGCGCCTTCGGTGACCGAAGAACGACCGATACGGCCGCTCAGCGGGGCCAGGACCTTGGTGTAACGCAGGTCGATCTGGGCGCTGCGCAGTGCAGCTTCAGCCTGCAAACGTTTGGCTTGCGCGTCGTCGTATTCCTGGCGGCTGACCGCTTGCTCGGCGACCAGCTGCTTGTAGCGCTCGGACAGCGAACGGGTCGACTGCAGGTTGGCCTGGGCGCTGGCCAGGGTCGCTTCGTACACCGAAGGATCGATCTGGTACAGCTGCTGACCTTCCTTGACCTCGGTGCCTTCTTTGAACAGGCGCTTGAGAATGATGCCATTGACCTGTGGGCGGACCTCGGCGATGCGGTAGGCGGTGGTACGCCCCGGCAGGTCGGAGGTCAGGGTATAGGCCTGGGTTTGCAGGGTAACGACGCCGACCTGAGGAGCATGCGCAACAGGCGCAGCCTCTTCCTTTTTACAGCCGCTGAGCAGTGTTGCCAGGGCGACGGCGGATACCAGAGCGGTAACAGCTGGCTTGAATTGCATGAAGATCCTCGGGTCGCAAGAGCTGAAGACGCTCAAGAATAAATGGAAAGGGTGCGAATAGAAAAAATGTTGTCGAGTGGATAAATAGCTTGCTAAGGAATATACTTACATTCATGGTTGTTTGTAAATAGTTTGCAGACGAAGCCCCAGGCCGCCGCAAGCCTTGAATTTAAACATCCGGTAACAGCCTGTCAGAGGTTGATCCGGCCCAGCCCCCAGGTGCCTGAACGTGCACCCGGGTTTTGATGAGGTCGTACTGCCATGGTCCGTCGAACCAAAGAAGAAGCCCAGGAAACCCGCGCACAGATTCTCGAAGCTGCGGAAAAGGCCTTCTACAAGCGCGGGGTTGCGCGTACCACCCTGGCGGATATCGCCAAGCTGGCGGGGGTTACCCGCGGCGCCATCTATTGGCACTTCAACGACAAGGCCGAGCTGGTCGAGGCCATGCTGGAAAGCTTGCACGAGCCGCTGGATGCCCTGGCCCGGGCCAGTGAAAGCGAAGATGAGCTTGATCCGCTCGGCTGCATGCGCAAGCTGCTGGTCCAGTTGATGCACCAGATGGTGCTTGACCCGAAAACCCGGCGAATCAACGAAATTCTGCATCACAAGTGTGAATTCACCGATGACATGTGCGAGATCCGCCAACAGCGGCAAACCTCGACGTTTGAGTGTCATGCCCATATCGCGCTGTCGCTGGGCAATGCAGTCAGGCGCGGGCAACTGCCCGCCGATGTAGATCCCGAGCGTGCGGCGCTGGCGATCTATGCCTATATAGACGGCCTGATCCGTCGCTGGCTGCTACTACCGGAGAGCTTCGATCTGTTGGCTGAAGCCGAACTGTGGATCGATACCGGGCTGGATATGCTGCGCTTGAGCCCAGCCTTGCGCAAATGAGACTTTGTGAAGGTTTGTGATGAATTGTTTCCGCAACCTTCGTAAACATCCTACATACGGCCGCGCAGTTGCCTATCCGGTAAGGCCAGCGCGGCTGTCAGTCCGAACAGCGACACCATAGCACTGCCAAGCAACAGATGGCGGAAGGTCCTCAGTAATTCGGCCTGCACCTGCACACTCGGCTCCCCGGCCTGAAGGCTGCCCAGCAAGGCATCGCCCGCTAGACGCAGACCGCCATCCTGCAACATCGCCAGCAATAGCGCCGACATGCAGGCGACGCCCATGGCGCCGCCGAGCGAGCGGAACAGGTTGCTGGTGCTGGTGGCCACGCCGATATCGCGCGGCTCCACCGCACTCTGACTGGCGACCAGCGAAGTGGGAAACTGCAGGCCCGAGGCAATCCCGGTCAACACCATGAACAGGCCACTGAGCCAGACTGACTGCGGCGCGGTGAAGGCCATGCCGACGATGGCAAACGGCATCAGCAGCGCACCGCCGAGGATCTGCGGTTTGTAGCGGCCGGTGAAACTGGTCAGGCGGCCACCGCAGTAGGCACCGATCGGCAGGCCGATGGCCAGCGGCAGCAAGTGCAGGGCGGCGCTGTCAGCACCTGCGCCGGTAATGCTCTGGTAGCGCAGCGGCATCAGCATGGTCAGGGAAATGGCCTGGAAGCTGGTAAAGAACAGGGTGCACCAGCACAGCGTGGCGACTCGATTGCTGAACAGCTTGAGGGGCAGCAATGGCTCCGCCACACGGCGTTCATGGACAACGAAAACCAGCAACCCAGCCAGCGCGCAGAGCAGCAGGGCAGCAACCTCGGAAGCGTACCAGGCGTGGCCCTGGCCGATCAGGGTGATGCCCAGCAACAGGCTGCTCAGACCGAAAATCAACAGCGCGGCGCCAATATAGTCGACCTGGGCCTGACGTTGCGGCACCACCAGGGTTCGCAGGGCGCACCGGGTCACCCACCAGGCGGTCAGCCCCAGCGGCAGGTTCAGCCAGAACACCCAGCGCCACGACAGGTATTCGGTGAGGTAGCCGCCGAGCACCGGGCCGATCACGCTGGCCAGGGCGTACATGCTGCTGAAGTAGCCTTGATAGCGCCCACGTTCGCGTGGCGGGACGAAGTCACCGATGATCGCCTGGCTGACCGACACCATGCCGCCCGCGCCGATGCCCTGCAGCACCCGGGCCAGGACCAGTTGTTCCATGTTCTGTGCCAGGGCGCAGAAAAGCGAGGCCAGGGTGAACAGCGCGGTGCCGGTGAGGATCATCCGGCGCCTGCCGTACAGGTCGCCCAGTTTGCCGTAGATCGGCACGGCCACGGTCATTGCCACCATGTAGCCGGAGATCACCCAGGCCAGCAGGCCAACATCATTGAACTGGGCGGAAATCGCCGGCATCGACACGGCGACGATGGTCTGGTCCAGAGCACCGAGGAAGATCGCCAGCATCAGCGCCATCAGTACGCTGCGCAGGACCGGTTGCGGAGTGTTGAGTTGGGTCACGGGCCAGCTCGAAGGGCAGGGTTATTTCGCAGGCATGTGCTGCGAAAACAGGTGCTGGCCAGTGTACTCGATAGCTTGCTAAGCGTCTGCTCCAATCCGCGCGCCAGCGGGATTGGCTGCCTGGCTGAAGTTTATTTAAGGGCGTTCAGGGTGGCGGTGTGCGGGACGCAATGGGCCAGGCTGCAACTGGCGGCCGAATACGGTTGATTGCGGATCTGTTCGACCCGGTAGGCGGCTGCGGCATAAAGCCCGACGACAGCGGCGATGGCACAGACAACGGCGCATTTTCTGGATTTGAGGCCCATGCTGCTCACCTCTTTCTAGCTGCACACAAGTGCTATTTAAAGCATAGGCCAGCTCTGCCCGGGTTGCCCGCGCTAGCGCAGGTCGCGGTCCCATTCCGGCTCGGCAGTAAAGCGTTCGGTGAGGAAGTCGAGCATGCTGCGCAAGGTCGCCGGCATGTGCTTGCGCGAGGTATAGACAGCATTGAGGTCGAGTTCGCGAGGTTTGGCCTGCGGTAACAGGCGCAGCAGCTCGCCGCTGTGCAGCGCAGGGGCCGCCTGGTAGGTCGGCAGCATGGCGATGCCGGCACCGGCCAGCGCTGCACGTTGCAGGGTCATCGCCTCATTGGCGCTGATATTGCCCTGCACCGGCACCGAAACGCTTTCGCCCTCGACCTCGAAGTGCCAGAGGCTGCGGCCGAAATAGGAGTGGGTCAGGCAGTTGTGCCGCGCCAGGTCCTGGACCTGCAACGGCGTCGGGTGTTCGCGCAGGTAAGCGGGGGAGGCGCAGATCACCGAGCGGCACACGGTCAGGCGGCGGGCGATGAGGTTGGGGTCCAGATCGTTGCTGGTGCGGATGGCCAGGTCGATGCGTTCATCCACCAGGTTGACGGTGCGATCGAGCATCTGCAGATCGATCTTCACCCCCGGATAGCGTTTGACGTAGTCGGCCATGGCATCCATCAGCTGGGCCTGGCCGAACGAGGTGCTGACGCTGATCCGCAGCTCGCCCCGTGGCGCCTCGTCCGGTGCACTGACGGCCGCCTGAATGTCACCGGCGAGCTCCAGCATCTGTCGACAGCGCGGCAGGGTTTCCTGGCCGGCGGCGGTCAGGCTCAGACGCCGCGTGGTGCGCTGCATCAAGCGCGCACCCACCCAGTCTTCCAGCTCAGCCAGATAGCGGGACACCACCGGGCGCGAGAGGTCCAGGTGATCGGCGGCGGCCGACTGGCTGCCCAGGTCGACCACACTGACGAAGACCCGCATTGCTGTCAGACGATCCATGATTTGCCCGCTTTCAGAAACAAACTATGTTCAAGCATCGCATTTTTTGCATTGGTTCGTGCAACTAAGCTGTTGCTCATTGCCACCCTCACAGGAATTGCCTTGATGCGTCGTTCTTTCTCCTTGCGCGGTTTGTTGCTGGCCGTTGCCACTCTCGGTGTCCTGGCCCAGGCGCAGGCCGCCGAGCAGCCGTTGCAGCTGGATGTCTACAACCCGGGTACCGAAGCCCTGTTTCCGGTCAGTTCGGTGATTGTCAGCGGCAAGCACGACGCCATTCTGGTCGATGCCCAGTTCGGCAAAGCCCAGGCCGAGCAGGTGCTGGCGAAACTGCGTGCCAGCGGTAAGCAGCTGACCACCATCTATATCAGTCATGGTGACCCGGATTACTACTTTGGCCTGCAGACCCTGACCGACGCCTATCCACAGGCCAAGGTGCTCGCTTCCGCGGCGACGGTCGCTCATATCAAGCAGACCATGGACGCCAAGCTGGCGTACTGGGGGCCGCAGATGGGCACCGACAAGCCGGGCAAACTGGTGGTCCCGCAGGTGCTCGCAGGCAATCAGCTGACCCTCGAAGGCCAGCGCCTGGAAGTCCTTGGTCTTGATGGCCCGCAGGCGGATCGCAGTTTTGTCTGGATTCCCTCGATCAAGGCGGTGGTCGGCGGTGTGGTGGTCGCGGACAACCTGCATGTGTGGATGGCCGACACCCAGACGGCGCAATCACACAAGGACTGGCTTACCACCCTCAAGCGTATCGAACTGCTCAAGCCGCAGGTCGTGGTGCCGGGTCATTACCTGGGCCAGCCCGGCGAGTCGCTGGCAGCGGTGCGCTTTACTGCCGACTACATCCGCGCTTTCGATGAGGAAACCGCCAAGGCTGGTAATGCCGCCGAATTGATCGCGGCGATGAAAAAGCGCTACCCGGACCTGGGCGAAGAGAGCTCGCTGGAGCTCAGTGCCAAGGTCGCCAAGGGCGAGATGAAGTGGTAAGTGACATTCAATCCTGACTGGAGGTTTTTCATGAGCAAGATCGCAATCATCGGGGCAACCGGGCGTGCCGGCAGCCAGTTGCTGGAAGAAGCGCTGCGTCGTGGCCACAGCGTTACCGCTATCGCCCGCAACCCGGCCAAGCTGCAGGGGCGCGAAGGCGTGACCAGCGTGGCACTGGATGTCAGTGATGCTGCAGCCCTGGAGCATGCGCTGAAGGGGCATGACGTGGTGCTCAGCGCGGCGCATTTTTCCAGCATCAAACCGCAGGCCATCATCGAGCCGGTGAAGAAAGCCGGGGTCAAGCGTCTGCTGGTGGTGGGCGGGGCGGGTAGCCTGCTGCTGCCGTCGGGGCACAAGGTGATCGACAGTCCGGACTTTCCCGAAGCGTACAAGGCCGAAGCCACTGCTGGCGGGCATTACCTCGATACCCTGCGTCAGGAAAAGGAGCTGGACTGGACCTTCCTGTCACCCTCGGCCGAGTTTGTTGAAGGGGCACGGACCGGTAGCTACAAGACCGGCAAGGATCACCTGCTGATCGGTGCCGACGGCAAGAGCTGGATCAGCTTTGCCGACTACGCCATTGCCATGCTCGATGAAGTGGAAAAACCTGCCCACTCGCGTCAGCGTTTTACCGTCGGTTACTGAGCGGTGGGAGCGGGCTTGCCCCGCGATTGGGCCTGTTCAGTCACATCGCATCGCGGGGCAAGCCCGCTCCCACAGCCAGTTGAGCAGTTCCTGCAAGGTTGATGAAGCTGAACCTTGCGGCCAGACCAGGTAATACGCCTGACCGGTGCTGACCTTGAGTGGGAAGGGTGTTACCAGCCGTCCGCAACTGAGGTCATCACCGATCAGCGACCAATCGCCGATCGCCACCCCGGTACCCTGGGAGGCCATCGACATGGCCATGTCCAGGGTTTCGAAATGCTGGCCTTTGCCTTGCCGGGGAAGGCTGGCACCCGCTGCACTGAGCCAGGTGTTCCAGTCGTGCTGGTCGCGGGTCGGGTGCAGCAGCATGTGTTGCTCCAGATCCGCCAGTTGCTGCAAGGGCAGCGGGCCCGCCAGCAATTGCGGCGCACACACCGGTGTCAGCTGTTCATCGAACAGTTTGAGTTTCTGCAGACCATGGTTGGGGGCGGCACCATATACCACCGCCGCATCAAACACTTCGCGACGAAAATCCACCCCGTGCTGCACCGTAGTGGTCAGCTCCACTGGCACATCCGGGCGCAACGCCTGCCACTCCATCAGCCGTGGCAGCAGCCAGCGCATCACGCAGGTGGGCGCCTTGAGTTGCAACGTGGCGCTGCGCGCACCGACTTGCTGCACACCTTCCTCGATCAGGGCGAACACCTGCTGCACCCGTGGCAGCCAGTCCTGGCCTTCGCGGGTCAGGCTCAAACCACGGGCCTGGCGCAGGAACAGCGGATAACCGAGATGATCCTCGAGGCCGGCAATCTGCCGACTGACCGCACCCTGGGTAATGTGCAGCAGCTGCGCCGCGCGGGTGAAGTTGCAGCACTGGGCGGTGACCAGAAAAGTATGCAGGGCGGGCAGCGGCGGCAGGCGTTTCATCGGGCGTCAGCCATGATCTGTGGACATGGCTAGTATGAGCTTTTTTGCATTGTGCCGGTAGCGGGGCGGCGGTCCAATAAAGCCTGTTTTCAGCACAATAACAGGCAGACGAACATGGCAACTTGCGGTGAAGTACTGGTCAAACTCCTTGAAGGCTACGGCGTCGATCATGTCTTCGGGATTCCCGGCGTGCATACCGTCGAGCTCTACCGCGGGCTGGCGCGTTCCTCTATCCGGCATATCACCCCACGTCACGAGCAGGGCGCAGGTTTCATGGCTGATGGCTATGCGCGTACCCGTGGCAAGCCGGGCGTCTGCTTCATCATCACCGGCCCAGGGATGACCAACATCACCACCGCGATGGGCCAGGCCTATGCCGACTCGATCCCGATGCTGGTGATCTCCAGTGTGCAGTCGCGCAATCAGCTCGGTGGCGGGCGCGGCAAGCTGCATGAACTGCCGGCCCAGGGCAGCCTGGTGGCCGGGGTGGCGGCGTTCTCTCATACCCTGATGACTGCCGATGACTTGCCGATGGTCCTGGCCCGCGCATTCGCCGTATTCGATGGCGCGCGGCCACGTCCAGTGCATATCGAGATTCCGCTGGATGTCTTGGTTGAAGACGCCGATCACCTGCTGGCCAGTGCCCCTGTACGCATTGCCCGTGCTGGCGCTGCCCCGGCACCCGTAGCGCAAATGGCCGCGCTGCTGGCCAGCGCCCGGCGTCCGCTGATTCTCGCCGGTGGTGGAGCGATTGATGCCAGTGCCGTGCTGACCCGCCTGGCCGAGTACCTGCAGGCCCCGGTGGCGCTGACCATCAACGCCAAAGGCGTGCTGCCTGCCAGCCATGCGTTGCAGATCGGTTCGACCCAGTCGCTGGTGGCGACCCGTGAGCTGGTCGCCGAAGCCGACGTGGTGCTGGCGATCGGTACCGAGCTTGCCGAAACCGACTATGACGTAACCTTCAAAGGTGGCTTCGAGATTCCAGGGCGTTTGCTGCGCATCGATATCGACCCGGACCAGACCGTGCGCAACTATCCGCCAGAGATCGCCCTGGTGGCCGACGCCACGGTGGCGACCGAAGCCCTGCTGGTGGCCCTGGCCGAACAGCCTGCGCCGGTACGCGCTGCCGAATGGGGTGTGAGCCGCGCCGCACGCTTGCGTGAGCGGCTGCTGGCCGACTGGGATCTGCCGATGCACAGCCAGACGCGCATGCTCAAGACCCTGCTTGAGACCTTGCCGAATGCGGTATTGGTCGGCGATTCGACGCAACCGGTATACACCGGCAACCTGACCCTGGACATGGATCAGCCGCGGCGCTGGTTCAATGCCTCCACCGGTTACGGCACCCTCGGTTACGCCTTGCCTGCGGCCATGGGCGCCTGGTTGGGCAGCGCCGAAGCGATTGAAGACCGCGCACCGGTGATCTGCCTGATCGGTGACGGTGGCCTGCAGTTCACCCTGCCGGAACTGGCCAGCGCTACCGAGGCGCAGGTGCCGCTGATCGTCCTGCTGTGGAACAACCAGGGTTACGAGGAAATCAAGAAGTACATGGTCAACCGTGCCATCGAGCCGGTGGGCGTGGACATCCACACCCCGGACTTCATCGGGGTGGCCAAGGCCCTGGGTTGTGCCGCCCAGGCTGTAGGTGATGTCGAGCAATTGCGTGAGGCGCTGCGCCAGGCGTGTGACCGCAAGGGGCCGAGCCTGATCGAAATCGACCAGAATCGCTGGATGCAGGCGGTGCCAGCATGATGAAACTTCCTGGCGTCTACATTGCAGGTGTCTGGCAGCACGGTCCGCAAGCACTGACGGTGATCAACCCGAGTAACGAGCAGCAACTGGCGGAAGTGGCAGGTGGCGACGGGGCGGCGGTAGAGCGCGCGACCCAGGCGGCGCGGGCTGCATTCGCGGGCTGGTCGAGCAGCACCGGTGCCGAGCGTGCATCAGTACTGCGGGCGATTGCCGAGGGGGTCGAGGCGCGTCGCGAGCGCCTGGTCTTCCTGCAGGCCAGCAACAACGGCAAGCCGCTCGCCGAAGCGCAAATGGACGTGGACGATGTCATCGCCACCTTCCGCTATTACGCCGAACTTGCCGATCAGCTGGATGCCGGGCAGGACTGCCCGGTGGCACTGCCCAGTGACGATTTCGTCGCGCGGCTGCGGCGTGAGCCGTGTGGCGTGGTCGGGCTGATCGTGCCGTGGAATTTCCCTATGGTCACCACCGCATGGAAACTGGCGCCAGCATTGGCCGCCGGCTGCTGTGTGGTGCTCAAGCCTTCGGAAGTGACGCCGCTGGCGGAGCTGGAGCTGGCCTGCGTGATCGCCGAGGCCGGATTGCCGGAAGGTGTATTCAACCTGGTCTGCGGGACCGGAATTGCAGTAGGCGCCGCCCTGGCAGCCGATCCACGTATCGCCAAGGTGTCCTTCACCGGCAGCAATGCGGTGGGCGTGCAGGTCATGCAGCGGGCGGCGGAAACCGTCAAAGGCGTGAGCCTGGAGCTGGGCGGCAAATCGTCTTTGCTGGTACTGGAAGCGGCAGACCTGGAACTGGCTGTGGAACTGGCTTGTATGGGCGGGTTCTTCAATGCCGGGCAGATGTGTTCGGCTACCAGCCGGGTGCTGGTTGCCGAAGCCTTGTATCCGGACTTTATCGCGCGGTTGAAGACCCGGGCCGAGGCGATCCGCGTCGGCGATCCGTTTGCCGGCGACAATGAAATGGGCGCCCTGGTCAACCAGGCGCAGTACCAGCGTGTACGCAAGCACATCGCGGCGGGCCTGGAAGCTGGCGCGCGACTGCTGTGCGGTGGTGAGCGGCCAATACAGTTGCCATGCGGGTATTTCATCAGCCCCACGGTATTCACCGACGTACCGCTGGACAGTGCGTTGTGGCGTGAGGAAATCTTTGGCCCGGTGCTTTGCGTGCGGCCGGTGGCCAGCGAAGCGCAAGCCGTGGCGCTGGCCAATGACAGCGAGTTCGGTCTGGTGGCCAGTGTGGTCAGTAGCGACCTGAGCGCCGCCGAGCGCGTGGCCAACGCCCTTGAGGCCGGGCTGGTGTGGATCAATGCACCGCAGGTGATCTTCCCGCAGACGGCCTGGGGTGGTTACAAGCAGAGCAGTATCGGGCGCGAGCTGGGGCCTTGGGGGTTGAGTGCCTTTCAAGAGGTCAAGCATGTAGTCAGGGCGGTGTAGGCCCAATCGCCGCTCCCACAGGCAACTGATGAACCTGTGGGAGCCGGCCTTGCCGGCGATAGCGTTCTAAAGCGCACTACGCAACCGCGCCAGATCCCGCACCGGCGGCGCGCCGTACAGCCGGCTGTACTCCCGGCTGAACTGCGACGGGCTTTCATACCCCACCCGATACCCGGCCACCGCCGCTTCCAGCCCGTCATTGAGCATCAACCGCCGCGCTTCCTGCAGGCGCAGCTGCTTTTGATATTGCAGCGGACTCATGGACGTCACGGCTTTGAACCGATGGTGCAGGGTCGAACTGCTGAGATTCACTTCCCGAGCCAGGTCGTCAATGCGCAGCGGGCGGTGGAAGTGCTGGTTGAGCCATTCAATGGCCTGGCAAACCCGATGGGTCTGGCTGCTGGACATGGCTATTTCATACAGACGATAACCCTGCGGGCCGCGCAGCAAACGGTACAGAATCTCGCGCCGAATCAACGGCGCCAGTACCGCAATGTCCTTGGGTGTATCCAGCAGGCGGATCAGGCGCAGCAAGGCATCGAGCAGTAACGGATCAGTGCGCTCGACATACAGCCCGCGCCCTGAAGGCAGCGCCGGCACGCCCATGGGCCCGGCCTCGGCGATCAGGTTGTTGATCTGCGCCGGGTCGATGTTCATCCGCACGCCAAGGCTGGGGTTCTCCGGGCTGGCCTCGAGCAGCACACCACTGATCGGCAGGGCGACCGAGAGCACCATGTAGTGCAGCGGGTCATACACGTAGCGTTCATCGCCCAGGCAGATTTCCTTGCTGCCGTGGGCAAGGATGCACAACGCCGGCTGCGCCAGCGCCGGCATGGAGCGCACGCTTTCTTCGTATTGCACCAGGTACAGGTCGTCGATGGCCGATTCGACGCTGATGCCGCGCGGGGCGTGACGACGCACCAGATCAGCCAGCTCCTGGCGCTGTTGTTCCAGGGCGGGGTCGAGGGTAGTCATTGCAGCACTTCCAGATAGGGACCTGAGCAGCATAGGTTTGTGCAAGCAGCGACGCTAGCCGGATGCTGTCGTCTGCTTGCCTGATCCTGCCGCGCGCAGGATCAGGCAAGCGAGTGACAGGAATGACCTAACGGCGCGCGCGCGACGTCGGCTAACCTGTGCAACCTGGCAATAACAACTGGCTGCTCTAGGAGAGATGCTCATGACCTCGCCACACTCGGTCACCCACCTTGCTTTTATCCGGGCCAGCAGCGGTCGCACAGTGGAGCTGGGCGAGCGCTTGCGCCAATTGCTCGAACCGTCGCGGCAGACGCCGGGTTGCCTGCACTTCAACCTGCAGCAGTCCCAGGCCGATGCCGATCTGTGGTTGCTGAGTGGTTTCTGGCGTGATCAGCAGGCGATGAGCGGCTACTTTGCCTCACCCACCCTGGACCTGTTCGGCGAACTGGTTCAGGCCCAGGTGGTCGCCAGCCTGGACCTGCATACCTTCGGCGAGCCGTCTGCAGGTTAGAATGGCGCTTTCAGGCAATCGATGTGGATTTGAGGCACATGGCACGTAAAGAGTTTTCCCAGTTCGAAGCAGTATCGGCCGCTGTGCGCGGCGAAGAAGGCTACTGCGCGGCGATCGCCGTCAAAGGCCTGGGCGCCGGCGGCGCACCGCGGTTTCATAAAGTGCTCGACGGGCAGACGTTCAAGACTGCCATGGCGGCTGACGAGGCGGCGTGCGCCGAGCTTGAACGTCTGCAGGACGTCAATGACGACGCCGAGCTGGTCTGGTAACTCAGCCGTTGACCTGCGGGCGGGCCATCTTGAACAGATTGCCCAGCTCGAAATAATCCGCAGGTCCACCCCCGCGCAGGATCGGCTGTGCGGCAGCGGTGTCGTAGATGCCCTCCTTGAGCAGATGCTCGGCAATATGCACCGCCACCACTTCCCCGAGGATCAACCAGCTCGGTACCAGCGCCTGATCGGCGCGCTGCAGCTGGATGATCTGGGTCACCTTGCATTCGAACGACACCGGGCTTTCCTGCACTCGCGGCACGGCGATGACTTTGGACGCTACCGGGGTCAGGCCACTCAAGGCGAATTCATCGACTTCGGCCGGGACCGCTGCACAGCTCTGGTTCATCGCCTCGGCCAGTGGCCGGGTCGCCAGGTTCCAGGCGAACTCGCCGGTTTTCTCGATGTTGTTCAGGCTGTCTTTGCGCCCGACGCTGGAGAAACCGATGATCGGCGGAATGTAGTTGAAGGCATTGAAGAAGCTGTAGGGCGCAAGGTTCAAGCGGCCCTCGGTGTCCTGGGATGAAATCCAGCCGATGGGGCGCGGACCGACGATGGCGTTGAAGGGGTCGTGAGGCAGGCCGTGGCCTTTTGCGGGTTCGTAGTAGTACATCTGCGCTGGCCTTGCGGCCTTCCCTGTGAGTAAGCGCCTAGTGTGCCAAGGCTTTGCCCGGCTGAAAACGATTAAGCCCGGCCGAAGCCGGGCTGACTGCGTCGCATCAGGGATTAGCTGATGCGGTGGGCCTGGGTGCGATCGAAGCCGTCTTCGGCGAATTTGGCGCCGCCAGTGCGATCGAAACCGTCTTCGGCAAATTTGGCACCGCCAGTGCGATCGAAACCGTCTTCGGCAAATTTGGCGCCGCCGGTGCGATCGAAGCCGTCTTCGGCAAATTTGGCGCCGCCGGTGCGATCGAAGCCGTCTTCGGCAAATTTGGCGCCGCCGGTGCGATCAAAACCATCTTCTGCATAAGTCGCCGACTGGGTTTGTACGGCACCGAAGTTGTGGCTGTTGGTACGGTCGAAGCCGTCTTCGGCGAAAGCGTTGGCAGCCAGTACCGAGAAGGCCAGGGTCAGGATCAGTTTGCTTTTCATGGTCGTTGCTCCGGGGTGGTGAGAGGTTGTTTGTTTCTATGGGTTTAATCCTACGCCGATTAAATTGATTAAAAAGCGCAAAAAATAGCGTATATAAATCGAATAAATCGATTTATATGGCGACAGTAAGGGTCTCATCGCCGGCAAGGCCGGCTCCCACAGGGTTTGAGTTGAACCGCAGAATTGTGGGAGCTGGCCTTGCCAGCGATGCAGGCGACTCGGTCTGACGATGGTTGAAGTGTGCAGGGCCGGGATTAATCGCGCGTTAAGAAACAAAAAAGGGGCAATCCGCTGGCGGATGCCCCTTTTTTACAGCCTGAGAACTTAACTTCAGTCAGTGGTGATCCGCGAATGCTTGCGGGTGTCTTTCATGAACACATACACCAGCAACGAGCAGGCGATACAGGCGGTCACGTACCAGTAGAAGCCGGTTTCCATGCCGATGCTCTTGAACCACAGCGCCACGTATTCAGCGGTGCCGCCGAAGATCGACACGGTCAGTGCGTAAGGCAGGCCGACGCCCAGGGCGCGGATTTCGGTCGGGAACAGTTCGGCTTTGACCACGGCGTTGATCGAGGTGTAGCCGCTGACGATGATCAGTGCCGCCATGATCAGGAAGAATGCGCCCCACCAGGTCTGGATGGTGTGCAGGGTGGTCAGGATCGGCACCGTGCACAGGGTACCAAGGACACCGAAGGCGATCAGGATCGGACGACGGCCGATCTTGTCGGACAGGCTGCCGATGATCGGTTGCAGGCACATGAACAGGAACAGGGTCGCCGCCGAGATGGTGGTCGAATCGGTGATGCTCATGCCCACCGTGTTCACCAGGTATTTCTGCATGTAGGTGGTGTAGGTGTAGAAGGCCAGGGTGCCGCCCATGGTCAGGCCGACCACGGTCGCCAGTTCCTTGGGATGGCGCATCAGGGTGCGCATCAGGCTTTCCTTGGACTTTTCCTTCTTGGTGAAGGAGGCGGTTTCTTCCATGCCACGACGCAGGTACAGGGCCACGACCGCGCACAGGGCGCCGATCACGAATGGTACGCGCCAGCCCCAGGCATACAGCTGCTCGGTGGTCAGGGTCTGTTGCAGGACGATCAGCACCGCCAGGGCGATGAGCTGGCCGGAGATCAGGGTCACGTACTGGAAGCTGGAGAAGAAACCACGACGCTCTTTGGTCGCCATCTCGCTCAGGTAGGTGGCCGAGGTGCCGTATTCGCCACCCACCGACAGGCCTTGCATCAGGCGGGCGACCACCAGCAGGACCGGGGCGGCAACGCCGATGGTTTCATAACCCGGGGTCAGGGCGATGACCAGCGAGCCTGCGCACATCAGCAGTACCGAGGCCATCAATGCGGCTTTGCGGCCCTTGCGGTCGGCATAGATACCCATCAGCCAGCCGCCGATCGGGCGCATCAGGAAGCCCACGGCGAAGATCGCGGCAGTGTTGAGCAGTTGGGCGGTGGTGTCGCCGGCCGGGAAGAAGGCTTTGGCGAAGTACAGGGAAAACGCGGCGTAGACGTACCAGTCGTACCATTCGACCATGTTGCCGATCGAACCGCTGAAAATCGACTTGAGTCGGCTTCGGGTGGTTTTTTCCGCGGCTGGCGCAATGGCCGCCCCGGCGGGCAGGGTGCTGGAGTTATCCATCGAAGGGACCTTCATAGTTGTTTTTGTGGAGCGCGTCGAAACGCAACCTGACAGGGCTATAGCAGGAGCTGTGCCAGGTGCTGAAGGCCCGGATTAGAAGGGTTGTCGCAGACTGGTGAGCGGAAATCCGCTTATCTTCCGGTAGCTGATCGGCAAGATTCCGCTTATTGCGGGCGGTCCGCGTCGAGGAAGTCTTCGCGCAGCAGGCCATGGCGCTGCATCTTTTCGTTGAGCGTGCGCCGGGGCAGTTGCAGTTCTTCCATGACCGCTTTGATCTCACCCTTGTGGCGGCTCAGAGCGGCTCGCAGGCACTGGGCTTCGAAGGCTTCCTGCTGGGCGGCCAGGGATTGTCCGGGCTCGACCAGGGCAATGCTCGGCTCTCCGAGGCCAAGGGCGTGACGCTCGGCGGCGTTGGCCAGTTCGCGGACGTTGCCGGGCCAGTCGTGGCTGAGCAGACGTCCCAGGTGCGCGCCGCTGAGCCGTGGTGCGCTGCGGCCGACGCGTTCGGCTGCCAGGCGGGCAAAGTGTTCGAACAGCAAGGGGATGTCTTCGCGCCGCTCGCGCAACGGCGCCAGGCGCAGTTCGGCGACGTTCAGGCGGTAGGCCAGGTCTTCGCGAAAACGTCCGGCGCGGGCTTCTTCGAGCAGGTCAGGCTTGGTCGCGGCGATGATGCGCAAATCGACGCTGATGCTCTGGTTGGCACCCAGGCGTTCGAGTTTCTGTTCCTGCAGCACGCGCAGCAGTTTGGCTTGCTGGGCCAGCGGCATGCTCTCGATTTCATCGAGGAACACCGTGCCGCCATTGGCGTATTCCAGCTTGCCGATGCGCTTGCCCTGGGCGCCGGTGAAGGCGCCGCTTTCATGGCCGAACAACTCGGCTTCGAACAGGGTTTCGGGAATCGCCGCGCAGTTGAGCGCAACGAAGGGTTTGTCGGCGCGCGGGCCGAAGTCGTGCAGGCAGCGCGCGACCTGTTCCTTGCCGCTGCCGGTTTCACCGCGGATCAGCACGTTGACCGGCAGGCTGGCGAGGTCCAGCACTTGTCTGCGCAACTGCTGCATGCCCTGCGACATGCCCAGCAGGTTCAGTTCCAGGCGCGCCTTGAGGTCGGCCTGTTCATGCAGGCGGTGGTTTTCCAGCACCAGCTGGCGTTTCTCCAGGGCACGGCGCAGGCTGCCCAGCAGGCTTTCCGGGCTGAAGGGCTTTTCCAGAAAGTCATAGGCGCCGTTACGCATGGCTTCGACCGCCATGGGCACATCGCCATGACCGGTCAGGAGAATCACCGGCAGGTCGGCATCGCGGGCCTGGAGCTGTTCGAGTAACTGCAGGCCATCCATGCCGGGCATGCGCACATCACTGAGGATGACCCCGGGAAAGTGCGCGGGCAGCTGGTTCAGGCAGTCTTCGGCGCGGCTGAACAGCTGCACGCTGAAGCCGGACAGGCTCAGCCATTGCTCGACCGCAGTGCGGATGCTGGCTTCATCGTCGACGACCATTACCGAATTGAACATCAAGGCTCCAGATCACAGGGCAGGGTAAGGCTGAAACGCGCGCCACCCGGTTGATTGTCGACCGCAAGGCGCCCGCCGGCTTCATGAATGATGCCATAGGAAATCGCCAGGCCAAGGCCCAGGCCTTCGCCCACAGGCTTGGTGGTGAAGAACGGGTCGAAGACATTCGCCAGGTGTTCGGCGGCGATACCGCCGCCGCTGTCGAGGACGCTCAGGCGCCACTGCTCGGCCTCGATTTCGATACGGATTTCCAGACGTTTGTAGCTTTTTCCGGCCATGGCGTCGAGGGCGTTGCGCAACAGGTTGATCAGCACCTGCTCCAGACGGATCGCATCGCCACGCACCCAGGCCGGCCGGGCCAGGTACAGGGAGACTTTCACCTGTTCGGCGCGAATCCGCGTATCGAGCAGTTGCAAGGCCTGATCGACCACGGTGGCCAGGTCCAGACGCTCGCGCAGGCCGCTGGGGCTGTTGCGGGCGAAGGTTTTCAGGTGGCCGGTAAGCGCCGCCATGCGCGTCAGCATCTGCTCCAGCGGTTCCAGCGCCTGGCGGGCTTCATCGTAGCGCTGGTTGTCGAGCAGCAGGCGCAAGGTTGCCAGTTGCATGCGCTGGGTGGTCAGCGGTTGATTGATTTCATGGGCCAGGGCCGCCGACATCTGCCCCAGGGCCGCGAGCTTGGCCGATTGCACCAGGCCCTCCTGGGCGGTGCGCAGGTCGCGGGTGCGCTCTTCGACCAGGCGCTTGAGCTCTTCCCGGCTGCGCTGGCGCAAGCGCGCCAGGCGCAGGCGTTGGCTGATGAACAGCAAGGCAAAGACCAGGCTCAGCCATACGGCCGCAGCGGCGAGGGCGGCATTGCGCCCGTCGTCACTGACCTGCGGTTTGCGCAGCAAGTGCAGGGTCCAGCCCTCGGCTTCCAGCGGCAGGCTTTCCCACAGGTATTCAGTGCTGCCTTCCGGGCCCTGCACGCGCATCAGGTGACTGTCGTCATCGAAACGGCTGAGCACCTGGTGCTGCAGCGGCACCAGCTGTTGCTTGTCGTACTGGCGGGTAGCGGCCAGCTCGGCATGGTCGGCGCTGCTCAGGGGCTTGAGTTGGCGGTAGCGCCAACCGTCCTGGTTGGCGATGAAAATGATCCCGCGGGCATCGCTGACCAGCAGGATGTCGTTGCCCTGGCGCCATTCACGTTCAAGCTCGGGGAACTCCAGCTTGACCACCATGGCCCCGAGGAAGCGGCCATGTTCGTCCTGCACGGCGCTGGAGAGGAAGTAGCCCGGCACGCCGCTGGTCACGCCGACCGCGTAGAAGCGCCCGCTGCCCTGGCTGCGGGTCTGTTTGAAGTAGGGGCGAAAGCCGTAGTTGGAACCGACATAGGTGCTGGGCAGGCGCCAGTTGCTGGCGGCCACGGCCAGGCCGGTGCGGTCGAGCAGTTCCAGAGTCGAGGAGTTGGCCGCGCCATTGATACGTTCGAGTTTGCGGTTCAGGGCATCCTGGACCGGCTCGGTGACCGGGCCACTGAGCGCGCTGATCAGCTCCGGGTCCAGGGCCAGGACGGCGGGCAGGGCGCGGTAGCGTTCGATCAGGGTGTGCAGCGAGTTGGCGTACAAGCCCAGTTGCTGGCTGGCCCGGCCGGCATCCTCGACCATCGACTGGCGTTTGGCGTGGTGCATCGCCCAGCCAGCGGTGAACAGCGTACCGGCCAGGATGAAGAAAATGATCAGCCCCAGTCGCAGGGCACGAAAAGAGTAAGGCATGGTGCAGATCCCGGCAGAGGGGGAAGGCCTCCTGGCCTTCCCTTGACGCTTGGTAACGGATTACAGCAGTTCGAAACGCTGTTGCTGCACCGCCTGGGAGTCAAGCCCGATCTGGACATTGAACTCGCCGGGCTCGGCCGCCCATTGCAGTTGGGTGTTGTAGAACTTCAGGTCTTCTTCACTGATCTGGAAGCGTACGGTGCGCTCTTCACCGGCCTTGAGCATGACCTTCTGGAAGTTCTTCAACTCCTTGATCGGGCGGCTCATGGACGCGGCAATGTCTTGCACGTACAGCTGCACCACGGTTTCGCCATCACGCTTGCCGGTGTTTTTCACGCGGATACTGGCTTCGAGGGTCTGGCCCTTTTTCAGGGTCTTGCTCGACAGGGTCAGTGGCGACAGGCTGAACTCGCTGTAGCTCAGGCCGTAGCCGAAAGGATAGAGCGGGCCGTTGGGCTCCTCGAAGTACTGCGAGGTGTAGTTGCCAGGCTTGCCCGGGGTGAAAGGCCGGCCGATGCTCAGGTGGTTGTAGTACATCGGGATCTGCCCGACCGAGCGCGGGAAGGTGATTGGCAGTTTGCCCGAGGGGTTGTAGTCGCCGAACAGTACATCGGCAATGGCATTGCCGCCTTCGGTACCGGTGAACCAGGTTTCCAGGATCGCATCGGCCTGTTCGCGTTCCCAGCTCAGCGACAGCGGCCGGCCGTTCATCAGCACCAGTACCAGCGGCTTGCCGGTGGCTTTCAGGGCCTTGATCAGCTCGCGCTGGGCGGCCGGGATTTCCAGGGTGGTGCGGCTCGACGATTCGTGCGACATGCCACGCGACTCACCGACCACGGCGACGATCACATCGGACTGCTTGGCCGCTTTGACCGCTTCATCGATCAGCACCGCAGCCGGACGTGGGTCGTCGACGATTTCCGGCGCATCGAAGTTGAGGAAGTTCAGGTAATCGAGGATGGCCTTGTCGTGGGTGACGTTGGAGCCTTTGGCATAGATCACCTTGGCCTGGTCACCGAGCACCTGGCGCATGCCTTCGCGCACGGTCACCGACTGCTGTGGACGGCCGGCGGCGGCCCAGCTGCCCATCATGTCGATCGGTGCATCGGCCAGCGGCCCGACCAGGGCGATGGTGCCGGCCTTTTTCAGTGGCAGGGTCTGCTCGCGGTTTTCCAGCAGCACCATGCTGCGGCGCGCCACGTCACGCGCTTCGGCACGGTGCAGGCGGTTTTCGGCGTAGGTATCGGCCGGGTCGTCGCTGGCCTTGCCGATGCGACGGTACGGGTCGGCGAACAGGCCCATGTCGTACTTGGCGCCAAGCACTTCACGCACGGCGTTGTCGATATCGGCCTGGTTGATTTCGCCGGCCTTGAGCAGGCTGGCCAGTTCTGAATCGTACAGCGAGTCGTTCATGCTCAGGTCGATGCCGGCCTTGATCGCCAGCTTCGCCGCTTCGCGGCCATCGCGGGCGACACCATGGCGCACCAGTTCGGTGATTGCCCCGTGGTCGCTGACGGTCACACCCTTGAAGCCCCAGTCCTTGCGCAGCAGGTCGTGCATCAGCCAGGTGTTGGAGGTGGCCGGCACGCCGTTGATCGAGTTCAGCGCAACCATCACCCCACCGGCGCCGGCATCGATGGCGGCGCGGTAGGGGGGCAGGTAGTCGTTGAACATCTTGGTCGGGCTCATGTCGACCGTGTTGTAGTCGCGGCCGCCTTCCACCGCGCCGTACAGGGCGAAGTGCTTGACGCTGGCCATCAGGCTGGTTGCCTCGGCCGGGCTCTTGCCCTGGAAGGACTCGACCATGACTTTGGAAATCCGCGAGACCAGGTAGGTGTCTTCACCAAAGCCTTCACTGGTGCGGCCCCAGCGTGGGTCGCGGGCGATATCGACCATTGGCGCGAAGGTCATGTCGATACCGTCGGCGGAGGCTTCGAGGGCGGATACCCGTCCGACCTTGGCGATGGCGTCCATGTCCCAGCTCGAGGCCAGCGCCAGGCTGATCGGGAAAATCGTGCGGTGGCCGTGGATCACGTCGTAGGCGAAGAACATCGGGATCTTCAGGCGGCTGCGACCTGCCGCGTCCTGCATCGGACGGTTTTCGGCACGGGTGATCGAGTTGAAGGTACCGCCGATGCGGCCGGCGGCGATTTCCTTGCGGATCTGCTCGCGGGGCATTTCTGGGCCGATGCTGATCAGGCGCAACTGGCCGATTTTCTCGTCCAGGGTCATCTGGCCCATGAGGTCGGCGATAAAGGCCTGTTTGTTCTTCAATGGCTCTGCAGGGGTATCGGCAAAGGCCGACTGACTGGCCAGGCTGACGACGAGGCCCAGCAAACACAGCTTGTTCATTAATTCTGTTCTCAAGGCCCGGGGCAGTATTCACGGTGATACTGCCCTGCCGAAGTTGGGGAAGCGGCTATTGTTGTAGTTTGCTGGGGCATCTTTTAGCCGATTGGGCCATCGCGATCCAGCGGCGGTGAAGGATTATGCCTCAAGTACACGGGTTCACGCTGATCAAGGAGTAGGGCAACTATGCAGGTAATCCAGTTCAAGGGCGTTAGGCTGTGGCTGCTGCTGATGCTCGGCAGCCTGCTGGCCGGTTGCGGGATCAACAACATTCCCGACTACGATGAGCAGGTCAAGGCCGCCTGGGCCCAGGTGCAGAACCAGTACCAGCGCCGCGCCGACCTGATCCCCAACCTGGTGGAAACGGTCAAAGGTTATGCCAAGCAGGAACAGGAAACCCTGACCGCGGTCATCGAAGCGCGGTCCAAGGCGACGTCGATCCAGGTGGATGCCAGCACGCTGGATGATCCAAAGAAAATGCAGCAGTTCCAGGACGCGCAATCGCAACTGACCGGGGCGCTCAGCCGCCTGATGGTGGTGTCGGAGCGTTATCCGGACCTGAAGTCGAACCAGAACTTCCTTGCCTTGCAATCCCAGCTTGAAGGCACAGAAAATCGCATTGCCGTGGCCCGCAAGGATTTCATCGCCGCGGTTCAGCGCTACAACACCGAGATTCGCACTTTCCCCGGGCGTATCTGGCACGCCGTGATGTATAGCAGCCTGCCGCTGCGTGAGACCTTCGAGGCCACAGCCAGCGATGCCGACAAAGCCCCTGAAGTGAAATTCTGATGCGTCTGTTGCACTGGACGCTGCTGCTGGCGCTACTGATCGTCACGCCGCTGCGTGCCGAGCCGAGCTTCCCGGCCCTGACCGGCCGGGTGGTGGACAATGCCGGACTGCTCGACGCCGGCAGCCGCGATCAGCTCGAGCGCATGCTCACGGCCCATGAACAGGCCACTGGCGAGCAGGTCGTGGTGGTCACGGTAAATGACCTGCAAGGGCTGCCCATCGAGGACTTCGGCTACCAGCTTGGCCGCCACTGGGGGGTCGGCCAGAAGGGCAAGGACAACGGCGCGCTGTTGATCGTCGCGCCGCAGGCGCGCAAGCTGCGCATCGAAGTCGGCTATGGCCTGGAAGAGCGTCTGACCGATGCCCAGGCGTCAGTGATCATCAATGGCATCATCACCCCGGCGTTTCGCCGCGGCGAATTCAGCCTGGGCATCGTCCAGGGCACGGCGGCAATCCTCCAGGTATTGGGTGGTAATCCCTTGGCCGAGCCGTCGCGGGCTCAAGGCGGCGGTGACGAAGAGGGTGCGCCGGCCTGGGCCGTGGGTCTGTTCGTATTGCTGATTATCGTGGTCTTCGCTGCGCAATCCATGGGGATCGGCGGCGGCCGTGGTGGCCGTGGCGGCATGGGCGGTTTGGGCGGTGGTTTCGGCGGCGGCTATGGCGGGTTTGGTGGTGGCGGCGGAGGTGGTTTCAGCGGCGGTGGCGGCGGCTTCGGCGGTGGTGGATCCTCCGGTGGCTGGTAGAACAATAATCAACGAGATACCCAGTGCATGACATTGCTCAGTGAATTTGAACAACGCCAGGTCGCCGAGGCCATCGCCCGGGTCGAGCGGCGCACCGATGCCGAACTGGTCACGGTACTTGCGACCCGCGCCGACGACTACGCCTATATCCCCTTGCTCTGGGCCAGCCTGCTGGCCTTGCTGGTGCCGGGCGCTGTTTACTACCTGGGCGGCTGGTTGAGCGTAAACGGCTTGCTGATCGCCCAGTGGCTGACCTTCATCGTCTTGAGCCTGGTGTTTCGCCTGCCCAGCCTGACCACCCGCCTGATCCCGCGTACGGTGCGCCACTGGCGCGCCTCGAACCTGGCCCGGCGGCAGTTTCTGGAGCAGAACCTGCACCATACGGCGGGCAGTACCGGGGTGCTGATTTTCGTCAGCGAGGCTGAGCGCTACGTTGAAATCCTGGTTGATGAAGGGATCTCCCGGCATCTGGATAACCAGGTGTGGGACGGCATTGTCCAGCGCTTTACCGAGCAGGTGCGCCAGGGCCAGACCCTGCAGGGGTTTGTCACCTGTATCGAGGCCTGTGGCGATCTGCTGAGCCAGCACGTGCCCTTGACCCATGAGCGCAACGAGCTGCCCAACCGTCTGGTGGTCCTGGCTTGAGCGGGGAACGCTGATCGACAAAAGCTGTGCGCAGGCCGGTCATCCACGTAAAATACCCGGCATTGCGCCTAGCCGCTCCCTCCGCAACCCGAGGCACCCACTCCCGATGTCCGATTCCCCCACCGCCCAGGCCGCGCCGGATGCGCGTGCGCAGTTTCTGAGCCTGCTCGCCACCAGCCTGCAACAAAATGCCCTGATCAAGCTGGTGCTGGCGCGCCATGTCGGCACTGAAGAAGCCTTGCAGCGGATCATCGCCAAACCCTTGACCGTCAAGGGCCAGGCTTGCCTGTCGTTTGTGTACCGCTACCAGACCCGTGACATCACCCGCAACCTGCCCAATGACGAGGCCCTGGCGCTGGTCGCCGAGTTGCTGCCGGGTTCGTTCCGCAATGCCCACCTGCTGAGCCTGAGCGACGAAGCGCAATTGGAGTTCAGCAAGAAGGGCAAGCCGATGCTGCATCGCAGCGCCGTGCAGCAGGAGCGTCAGGCGCCTGCCGGCGAACATGACCGGGAGAAAAAGCGTTACCTGGAACTGAGCCGTCCGTTCCTGCATGACCTGGGCGTCACCGACAAGCAGCAGGCGTTGATCCCGGCGATGTCGCGCAAGTGGAAACAGATCAACAAGTTCATCGAAGTGTTTTCCCATGCCTTGAACGCGGCGCCGCTGGCCGCCGATCAACCCCTGCGGGTGGCCGACTTCGGCTCGGGCAAGGGCTACCTGACCTTCGCCATCCACGATTACCTGCGTAACACCCTGCAGCGCGAGGCGCAGGTGACGGGGGTCGAGTTGCGTCAGGACATGGTCGAGCTGTGTAACGCGGCGGCCAAGCGCCTGGAACATCCGGGGCTGGTGTTCGAGTGTGGCGATGTGCGCAGCGTGGTGCCCAGCGCCATCGAGGTGATGATCGCCCTGCATGCCTGCGATATCGCCACCGACTACGCGATTCATACCGGCATCCGCTGTGGCGCGGCGATCATCATGTGCTCGCCGTGCTGCCATAAACAGATTCGTCCGCAGTTGCACAGCCCGGGCTTGCTCAAGCCGATGCTGCAGTATGGGCTGCACCTGGGGCAGCAGGCCGAGATGCTCACCGACAGCTTGCGTGCCTTGTACCTGGAGGCCTGTGGTTATGAGACCAAGGTGTTCGAGTTCATCTCGCTGGAGCACACCAACAAGAACAAGATGATCCTCGCGGTGAAGCGCCAGACGCCGGGGGATTCAACGGCGCTGCTGGAGAAGATTCAGCAGCTGAAGGCGTTCTACGGGGTCAAGGAGCATTGCCTGGAGACCCTGTTGCGCGCGGATGGCTTGATCGCCGCCTGATTTCCTGTGGGAGCCGGCCTTGCCGGCGATGGCATCAACATGGTGTCAGTTGCTACGCGTCGCCGGCATCGCCGGCAAGGCCGGCTCCCACAAAGTGAACTGCTCCCTCAAAGTCCCACTCAGGCCCGCACCGGTGCCGGATGCACACGAGTCTTGCGCCCCAACACCACAGTACCGATCACCCCCGCGGCAAATACCCAGGTAATCGGCTCGACCTGCTCACCAAAGAACAGCGCGGAAAAGGCGATGGTGAAGAAAATCTGCAGCAACTGGATCTGACTGACCCGCGCAATGCCGCCCAGGGCCAGCCCGGCATACCAGGCAAAGAAGCCGATGAACTGCGAGAACAGCGACACATAGCCAAAAGCCCACCAGGCCTGTGCACTGACTGGTCCCTGATGTTGCAGGGCCAGGTACACCACCGGACCGATCAACAGCGGGCTGGCCAGCACCAGGGCCCAGCAGATCACCTGCCAGCCGCCCATCTCCCGCGCCAGGCGTCCACCTTCGGCATAACCCAGGCCGCCGACGGCAATGGCCGCCAGCATCAACAAGTCACCGGCTTGAATCTGCCCGGCACCCATGATCATCGCGTACACCAGCACCAACGCACTGCCCAGCGCGGCGCAGGCCCAGAAGGCTTTCGACGGCCGTTCGTGCGATAGCCAGGCCGCATAGAAGGCGACGCACAACGGCTGCAGACCGTTGACCAGGGCACCGTGGGACGCAGGCACCGTCTGCATGGCCCAGGCGGAAAACACCGGAAAGCCGAGGATCACCCCCAGCGCTACCAGGCTCAGGCCTTTGATCTGTTGCCAGGTCGGCCATTTCTCCCGACGCCAGAGCAGCAATGCCGCCGCCGGGATTGCCGCCAGCAGGGCACGGCCGAGGCCGTTGAGCAACGGATGCAGTTCCTGTACGACGATCCGGGTCATCGGCAGGGTCAGGCTGAAGATGATGACACCGAGCAGGCCAAGGGCCATTCCGGTGTTTTCGCGGCTGGACATAGCAAAAGCCTGTGGCAGATAAGTCCAGTCATTGAGCCACAGCCGGCACGGATGATCTTGTTACAGTTGGTCACAAGTTCATCCGTACAGTTTGCCGCCGACTCAGAAGAAGCGGGTAATGCTCACCTTGGCATTGCGGCCCTGACTGTAGGCGTAGGCGCCACTGAGTTCAGAGCGGTAGTCGTTGTTGAACAGGTTATCGATGGTCAGGTTGACCTCGGTGCCTTTGAGGTACGGCTGCTGTGGCTTCCAGTTGGCGAACAGGCCGTGGATCTGATAGTCCTCGTTGGCGTAGTGATCGTAGTAGCGGTCACCCAGCGAACTGGCCGGTCCTTCGCGGTAGTTGTCGCTGGGCAGGCGGTCGGTCTTGCGCACGAACTGCGCCTGCCAGCCGACCTTGGCGTCCCAGCTGGGGATTTTCACCCCGAGGGTGGTGATCCATTTCGGCGCCGGAATGTCCTTGGCCCAGACGTCCGGCCCCCAGGGGTTGGTGTAGGCGCCCTCATGGCGGCCAGTGATCCACGAGTACGACACCGCACCGAACAGGTAGGTGGAGTCGTAGAAGCTTTCGACCTCGAAGCCCTTGATGGTGACACTCTTGATATTACGGTAGTTGGACATCAAGCCTTTGCCGCAGGCCTTGGCGATGCTCTGGCCGCTGACCAGTTGCTCGGGGCAGCCGATGCCGGTGGCTTTGAAAATCTCGTCTTCGATTTCGTTGCGAAACAGGGTGGTGCGGATCAGCACATTGTCATGGTCGGTGAATACATCCGAGAGGGTGGTGATGTTACCGGCGCGCAAGGCGGTGATGCGCTCCGGGTCGAGGTTGCGGCTGGAAGCAGTGCGGCTGCCAAGGCCCTGGATTTCGTATTGCTCGTCGAGCACCGGGGCGCGCCAGGTTTTGCTGTAGTCGGCGAAGAACGCTGTCTGTTCGTTGGTCTTCCAGAAAATCGACAGGCGTGGCGACCAGCCGCTATAGGTTTTCTCGCTGTAGTCGTGCCCAAACTGCGGATCGTTGTAGAACGGTGCATCGTTTTCCTTGCCCTTGTTGGCGACGTGGTCGTAGCGCAGGGAAGGGGTGACGGTCACCTCGCCGAGGGTGATCGCGTCCTGGAAGAAGTACCCCTGGCTGTCGACGCTACCGCTGGGCATGAAGCTCGGTTGGTAGTTGCCGTAGTTGTACAGGGGCGTGTCGTATTTGCTGCCCGGCATCCACATCTGCGTGTCGCGCTCGTGGCGGCGCACCTGGAAGCCTGTGGTGAAGGCATGTTCCAGCGGCCCGGTGGCAAACAGGCTGGTGTTGCGCACATCGAGCATCTGGTCGGTGTATTCGGTGTCCATCTTGCGCCCGCCGGTAGACGGCTGGAAGTACGCGGTAGCGTCGCGCTCGTCGGTCTGCTTGGTATCCGACACCGAGTACTTCACCTGCAGGTCCACCAGCGGGTTGTTGATTGGCTGGTATTTGTAGGTGCTCGACCAGGTGGTATCGGTGGTGGTGCGATGGGCCAGGTAACGCCTGACAGCGTTGTCGTAGCCCCACTTGTCGATATCGGACTGAGTCGGTGGTGTCGGGTAAGCGGTGGAGGAAAACGGCGCCCAGCGCTCGCTCTGCGAACGCGACCAGGAAAAGCCCAGGCTGTGCTCGTCGGTCAGGTGCAGGTTGAATTTGAGCAGCGCACCGTCCAGGTCCAGGGCACTGTTGGGCAGGCGCTGGGGGTTGATCGGGTAATCGTTGTCCGGGTCGGGCAGGGTGCCGGCCAGTTTCATGTCGTCGCCGTCACGCTTGGTCAGGTAGACCAGGGCATCCATGCGGCCATCATCGGTACGGCCGAACAGTGCTGAACTGTAGACCTGCTGATGGTCGTTGCTGGCATAGCCGTACTTGAGCATGGCGCCGCTGTTGCGGCCTTCCTGCAGCAGGTCCGGGGCATCCTTGGTGGTCATGTTGACGCTGCCGCCGAAGCCGCCGTTGCCGGTGTAGATCGAGTGCGGGCCTTTCTCCACTTCGATGTTCTTGATCAGCTCCGGCTCGATGAAGATGGTGCCCTGCTGATAACGCTCGAAGCCGCTTTTGGTCGCGCCATCGACGGTCATCGGCACGTCTTCGGCATCGCCCAGGCCCCAGATGTTGATGGTCTGGCCACCGGGCTTGACCGAGCCGCCCATGTTCACCCCGGGCAGGGTCGAGAGCACGCTGGGAATGTTGCTCGGTTGGTAGCGGTCGATGTCTTCCTGGGTCAGGGTCGAGCGGCCGACGGTGCTCGGGTCGACCTGCTGACCGTCGCCCACGATGCTCACCGCGCTGAGCTGGATGCCGTTGTCGGCGGTCGGGTCATCTTCGCGCAGGCGCACCACGTAGGTGCTGCCGACCTTGACCACGGCGAAGCGGCTGTTGCGCAGCAGTTGGTCGATGGCCTCCTGAGCTTCGTAAGAACCGTTCAGGGCCGGAGCTTGCACGCTACGCAGCAAGGTTTCGTCGAACAGCAATTGCACCTTGGCCTGTTGGGCCAGCTGGCTCAGCGACACCGCCAGCGATTGCGCTGGCAGGTTCAGCGCCACCGGCGCCGCTTCGGCTTGCAGGCTCAGGGCCAGGCAAGCCGCCAGCAGCGATGGACGGGCAGACAAAGGTGTGAATGGACGAAACGCACGCAACATGAAATCCCCCAGTACGGCAACAAAGGCCAAAAAGGCCTGCAATGAATACGCAGACGGGAGGAAGACGCGGTGCTGCTGAAAATCCTCATATGCGAATGAAAAATATTCTCAGGTTTTTATTTGCGCTCGATCCGCAGGCGGCCGTCGGCCAGGGTCACGGTCTTGACCGGCAGCAGTGCGGGCAAGGCATTGAGCAGGGCATCGGGGTCGTTGACATCGAGGTTGCCCGAGACCCTGTAGCGGCCCAGGGCCGGATCGGCGAGGAGGATCTCCGCACGGCGATAGAGTGAAATTTCATCGATCAGGCTGCTCAGCTCGCGGTCGCGAAAGGCCACATGGCCGCCACGCCAGTCGGCCACTTGCTGATCGTTCAAGGTCTGCCTGTCGAGGCTGCCACGGGCGAAATCATAGGTGGCGCGCTGGCGTGCGCCGAGCAACGCCGGGGCCCGCTGTTCGCCTGGCGTCTCCAGCGCTACCTGACCGTGAGCGACGCTCAGCACCAGCTCCTGGCGGCTGCGGCGCAGGTCGAACGCGGTACCGACCACCCGTACGCGGGCGCTACCGGCAATCACGAACAACGGGCGCTCCTTGTCGGCGGCAACCTCGATGTACAGCTGGCCCTTGTCCAGGTAAATCAGGCGGCGTTCGGCGTCGAAGTCCAGGCGCAGATGGGTGTGGGCATTGACGTTCAACCGGCTGCCATCAGGCAGTTGCAGGATTTGCGGCCGCTCGTTGTTGGCCGCCACGGTGTGCACGTAGTGAGTGGCGGGCAGCCCCAGGTTGCCCGCCAGCAGGGCGCAGACCAGTGCGGCGGCCATGGCCAGCGCCGGCTTCCAGTTGCCGGCTTTGCGCGTGGGCAAGGGCACTGGCCGGTTGATGCTTTTGAGTGCGGCCAGGTCATCCCAGAGCTGTTCGAACTGCCTGTAGGCGCGGGCGTGTTCCGGCGTCTGCATCCACAAGGCAAAGTCCTTGCGCGAGGCGCGCGCAGGGTTATTGCGATTGTGGGTAAACCAGCTGGCCGCCTGGGCATCGACCAAAGACTTATCGATTTCGCGGGGGGTGGTCATTCTGGCTGCTCCATGCCGTTGTCACTGTCCAGGCGTTGTTTGCAATGCAGCAGGGCGGCGGCAATGTGTTTTTCTACCATGCTCACGGAGATCCCCATGCGCGCACCGATCTGGGCCTGCGTCAAACCTTCGAAACGGTGCAGCATAAGGGCTTCGCGCCGGCGCGGCGAGAGTTCGGCGAGGACTGTTTTCAACTGCTCCAGGCGTTGCTGCTGCTGGGCATGGTTCAGCGGGTCGGCAGAGTTGTCGATGCTCGCGTCTTCATCGGCCTGGGTCTGCTCATCGAGCACGGTGTGACGGACACGCTGGCGGCGCCAGTGATCGCTGAGCAGATTACGTGCGACCTGGAACAGAAACGCCCGGGGTTGCTCCACCCGGGAACGGTCGCGATAGCCCAGCCACTGGGTGAATACGTCCTGGGTCATGTCGGCGGCATCACTGGCATTGTCCATGCGCTTGCGCAGGAAATGCAGGATATCGGCATAAAACCCGCGGCAGCTGTCATGCGCAAGCGGGTCGGATTTTGGGCGTTGCATGCAAGCTTTCCAGGACGTACCGGCAAAGAAAGCTGCGAATACTATCGATAATGATTGTTATTTGCCACGCCGAAATTGCCGCGCTGTCAGCGTCGCTTGCGAACCGGCATCGGCACCGGGATTTCCAGGCCGGGCGCGCCCAAGGGGTGGCTGCTGGCGTCGAAAAAGTACAGCGGCAAGTCTGCAGTGTCGGCAAAGCGTTGGGCGTAATGCTGTTTCTGGCTGATGATCGAGGCCTCGCCCAACGGCCGGATGGCAATCGCCAGGTGCGCCGGGCGGGCCTGCTTGAGCGCCTGCAACAGGTGGCGGTCGCTGCTGTCCAGGTGCTGGCCGAACAGGCACAGCCCGCCTTGATGCCCCGCCAGTTCGCCAAGACACCAGCTCAGGTAATCGGAACTGCGGATCGCCTTGAGCTTGTCGTCGCTGCTGCTTTCGTTGACGAACAGCGGCACATCACCGGGCGTGTTCACGGCAAATCCATCGAGCAACTGGCTGTCGCTGGCACTGCGCTGGCGGGTACTGCCGTCCTGTTGCTTGAGCAGGTGCAAGCCACCGTGCAAGTACAGCAAGCGGGTGCCGGGGTTGCGTGTGTGGCGGATATCGAAGACGCCTTCCTCATCGAACAACGACTGGAAACCCTCCGTGGACTGGCTGGCGGCCCAGTGGCAGAGCAGGTCGTAGTTGCTTGAGTAGACGCTGTGGTAATTGCGCAGTTCGCTGTTGATCAGTTGCAGGGTCGACTTCGGCAGCAGGCGCCAGGGGATGTGCACGCTGCGCACGGCATGAATCAGCGCTTCCTTGATCGCGTAGTAGCGGTTCAGCGGTGCGGACGAGCTGATTGCCAGGGCGGCGTTGATGCGTACCGTGGTGTTCAGGGCGCTGAGCACCGGCTCGAACAGCTCGCTGCCGAGGGATTTGAACAACGCCTGGTCGGTCAGGCTCAAGGGCTTGTGACGCACCCGCTGGGCTTCTTCGAACAGCGAGAAATAGGTGAACGGGCGCCACAACGCTCGACTGGCGCCATTACCCAGCAGCAGGCCGCTGCACGGATGCTTGGCGATCAGTTCAGGCCAGAGGTGGAGGCTGGCGTCGAGGTCGGTGTGAGGCATGGGTTCATTGTTCCAGGTGGGTCGCGTGATCGGCGCGACTTTAACATGCCACCGGGTTGTCATCAGTGTCGGTGACTATGCTGGTTTTGCTAGCGATGAAGAGGAAGCGTCATGACGTTGCAAGGAATCCGCACATTTGCCTGTTTGCTGATGTTGCCCCTGGCCGGGCTGGCCGCAGCCGATCAGGGCCGCGAACTGGCGGCGCGCCAGGGCATCCCGCACCCGGCAGTGATTGCCCATCGCGGTGCATCGTTCGATGCGCCGGAGTCCACCGCCCCGGCTTATCTGCTGGCCCGGGAGCTGGGCGCGGATTATCTCGAACTGGATCTGCAACGCAGCAAAGACGGTGTGCTGGTGGCGGTACACGATGACAACCTGCAGCGCACCAGCGATGTCGCCGAGCGCTTTCCCGAGCGCAAGGACAGCCCGGTCAGTGCCTTTACCCTGGCTGAGCTCAAGTCGCTGGATGCCGGTAGCTGGTTCAATCAGGCCAGCCCCGAACGGGCGCGGCAGCGCTTCAAGGGCTTGCAGATCCTCACCCTGGACGAGGTCATCGACATCGCCGAAGGCCAACCGGACAAGCGCCCCGGGTTGTATATCGAAACCAAGGTGCCGAGCTTGTTCCCGGGCATCGAGGCCGACCTGAAGGCGCGTCTGCAGGCCCGTGGCTGGCTCGACACACCCGGGCGGGTGGTGCTGCAGAGCTTTGATCGCAACAGTCTGGCATTACTGCACAAGGAAATGCCGCAAGTGCCCAAGGTCCTGCTGCTGTGGATCGGCAAGGGCAGCATCGAACCTGCGTCCGGGCAGAGCTTTGCTGAATCTGGCGAAACCGACAAGGCGGTGTTCTATGCCCGCCAGCAACCCCGGGACAAGGCCGAGTTCGAACGCTGGCTTGATTACGCCAAGGACGCCGGGGCCATCGGCACCGGACCTTCGGCAGCACTGACAGCGGGCGGGGCGCAAAGCTATGCCGACCTGGTGCAACCCTGGATGAACCAGCTGAGCCATGACAAAGGCCTGCTGGTGCATGTGTACACCGTCGATGAAGACGTGGACTTCGCCAAGGTCATGGCGGCCGGTGTCGATGGCATTTTCACCAATCGTAGCGGCCAGCTGCTGCGTTACTTCGCCAGACCACCCGTGCAGAACGAAGTGCAAATCCTCGAGGCGCAGGGCTATTGAGCATCTGGCCTGACGCCAGCGGCTGCCGTAGACTTCGGCCTTTGCGCCCTCGCTCAGGATCCAATCGCCGATGACCTTCTCGCTGCTGTTTGCCGTGCTGGCTTCCGGATTTATCTATGGCATCACCCCGGGGCCGGGCGTGCTCGCGGTGCTGGGCATTGGCGCGTCGCGCGGGCGCAAGGCCGGGGCCGGTTTCCTCTGCGGTCATCTGCTGGGCGACGTGCTGTGGTGCAGCACGGCACTGGTGGCGATTGTCGGTGCGCGCCAGATCGGCAGCTCGGTGTTCGACATCCTCGGTCTGCTTAGCGGCCTGTACCTGTTCTGGCTGGGCTTGCGCGCGCTGCGCAGCCGTCCGGGTAATGGCCAGGGCGAGCAGGGCCCGGTACGCCAGCCGTTCTGGCACGGCATCGTGTTTGGCCTGACCAATCCCAAGGCCTACCCGGTGGCAGTGGCGACTTTTACCGCGCTGATCTCCAGCCGCGCCGAAACCCTGGAATGGTCGATGCTGCCAGCGCTAGTTGCCCTGAGTTTTGTTGGCGGCCTGTTGGCCTATGTGATTCTCATCGCCATTGTCGGCGCGCGTCATGTGCGCACGCTCTACACCCGCTATGAACTGTGGATCACCCGTGCTTGCGGGGTGATGTTCATCGGTTTCGCGGTCAATGCCCTGATGCATGCCTTGCCGGGGCTGATGTCGCAGCGTTAATGCCAGCTTCATCGCGGGGCAAGCCCGCTTCCACAGGAAAGCTGCAACCTGTGGGAGCGGCGGCGCGGCGATCCGACTTGCCCCGCGATTATTCAGTCATTGCTTCCCTGCGCATGCGGTTACGCCACAACCGATACGCCCGAATTCCCGAACGCACCGAGCCGAACAGCATCCCGTTCTCCATTTCCCGGGCGATCCCCGATCGCACCAGCATACGCAGAAAGCGCCCGCGCGCCCGCGCAATGCCGAAGTGGATGCCGCGCGCCTCAAGGGTTTCACGCACTTCCCGTAGCGCCGCAATGCCGCTGACGTCGATGGAACTGACCGCCTCGGCATCGAACAGCACTGCACGTGGCTCCAGTTCGCGTTGCACTGCTTCGAGCAGGCGCATCTTGAAGTAGTCGGCATTGAAGAACAGGATCGCGTCGTCGAAGCGATACACCACCAGGCCTTTGACCGTACGCGCGTCCTTGTGCCCTTCGATATCAACCTGGCCTTCAATGCCCGGCACCCACCCGAGCACCGCATCAGTGGGTTGGTAGATGCTGTAAAGCAGGCGCAGGATGGCCAGGGTCACGGCGATGATGATGCCCGGCAACACCCCGACGCCGAGCACGCCCACGGTGGTCAGCACACACAGCCAGAATTCGAAACGGCTGAGCTTGTAGATCTTGCCCAGGGATTTCACGTCGATCAGGCCCCAGCCGGCCATCAGCAGTACTGCGCCCAGCGCTGCCTGGGGAATCCAGGCCATGGGGGCGGTGAAGAACAACAGGATCATCGCGATTACCAGGGCGGCGATGATGCCCACCAGCTGGCTCTTGCCACCGACCATGTCGTTGACCGCCGTACGCGAGTCGGCGCCGCTGACGGCGAAGCCCTGGGAAATCCCGGCGGCAATGTTGGTCACCCCCAGAGCGAGGAACTCGTGGTTGGCATTGATCGCATAGCCATGCCGGGCGGCAAAGCTGCGGGCGGTCAGCATCGCGCTACAGAAACTCACGGTGGCGATACCCAGGGCGTCACGCAGCAGGCTTTTCATTTCCTCGAGGTTGGTTTTTGGCCAGGCCAGTTCCGGCATTCCGGCTGGCACCGGGCCGAGAATCGCTACGCCGAAGCGGTCCAGGCCGAACACGCCGACCACCAGTGTCGCCAGCACCACCGTCACCAGCGCGGCGGGTAGCCGGGGGAATCGGCGCGGTAACCAGATCAGCAACGCCAGGCCGATCAGTCCGATACTCAGCGTCACCCAGTGGATTTCCTCCAGGCGTTGCAGCAGGTTGATCAAACTGAGAATGAAGCCGTTGCCTTCGATCTGAAAGCCCAGCACCTTGCCCAGTTGGCCCGCCAGCAGACTCAGACCGATGCCGTTGAGGTAACCGATCAGAATCGGGCGTGAGAAGAAACTGGCGATAAAGCCGGCGCGCGCCAGCCCGGCCCCGATCAGCATCAGGCCGACCAGTATGGTGACAATCACCGACAATTGCGCCAATCGGGAGGGGTCACCCAGCGCCAGCGGCGCAATGGCCCCGGCGACCATGGCGCAGGTCGCCGCATCCGGGCCGACCATCAACTGCCGCGAACTGCCGACCAGGGCGTAGACCATCATCGGCAAAATGCAGGCATAGAGCCCGTATTGCGGCGGCAGGCCGACGATCTGCGCATAGGCGATGGCGATCGGGATCTGAATCGCCGCCACCGATAACCCGGCCTGCAGGTCGGCATGGAACCACTCGCGGCGATAATGCAGGAGATTGGCCAGGCCTGGGAGCCAGCGAGAAAGCAGCATGAGTGGATCCTTTCGAGTGTTTCGCAACAAGGCTGAGGAATACGCAATAGCGTTAATTAAAGCGTATTGCGTGCTCCAGAGCAGGGCGCCAGATCAAAAGGTGATGCTGGTCACGCGTTATGCGAGTGTGTCGGGCGCATGTCCTGGATGACGTGCTGGATCATTGCCTCCGGGCTGTAACCATACAGCGCCTCATGGTTCAGGCGCACCGGCTGTCCGCCGAGAAAATCCGCCAGCCCGCTGAAGTCATTGTCTTCAATGACATATATGTTTTCAGGGCGATAGATATCCAGCGTCTTGACCGATGCGTTATTGGTGATCAGCCGCTTGTTGAAATAAGCCGCTTCAAGGGTTCGCAGGGTGATGCCGGCCTGACCGGGTTGATTGATTTCCAACAGAATGTCGGCGGCCATGGAACGGCGGATATTTTCTGCATAAGGCAGTACATCATCGATGTAGAAGCGTGACGCTGGCAGCGAGGTGGAGTCGGGTACTAAATGGAAATCAACCTGACAGCCGTTTTTTTCAAGCACCTGGGCGACTGACTCCACCAGCGCTGTACGCCCTTTGTCCCGCCCGAGGAAGAAGCAAGCAGGCGCAGTGCGATTGTCGCCACTCTGCTCGGCGAGGCGCAGCGCTTCGTCGAAGCCGAAGGGAAAGAACTGATTGAGGTAGTCCAGCCCCAAGGCATCGCATTGCGCCTTGTCGAAGCTGTAGAGTTTGTCAAAACGTGGCCGCAGGGCATCAATGAACGACGCCGTGACCAGGTCGCGGACCATCAGCACCTTATGGCCTTTGAAGCGCTCCACTATTGCCGGGTTGAGGCCGCGACGGAACTGGCCTTCATTGCAGATCAGAATGTCATCCTGTTTGACCTTGTGCGGCTTCATCAACTGATCGGCCAGCCAATGATGTCCTCGCGTTGGGCGATTGCGGCCTTTGCTGAATGAATTGAGATAGCGCCCGACACGCTTCATCCACTTCGGAGCCACCAGCATTTTTACGTCGTGGGAAGCAGCCAGATGATGGACCATCCTTTGTTCGTACTGCGCGGTCCACCCTAGGAAAAAAATTGTCATTGCGTTCTCTTTCAATTACTGCGGGCACATGGCCATGAGCCTGCCATCATACAACGCCAGAGGTCGTCAGGGACGGGGCTGGATCAGTGGGGCGAGCGTGCCGCTGGTCGAGGTGGCGGTCTGTTCAATCTGTTCCTCGAACCAGTTCAATACTGCGTGGCAGGCGGGGTGGGTCATGCCGCTGTCGCGCAACCACAGCGCATAGACCGCGCCGGTCTTCAGCGCCTCGCCGAAGGGGACTATCAGGTCGCCACGCATCAGTGCGTCGTGGGCCAGCATCCGGTCCGTCATGGCGACACCCAGACCGCGGCCCGCGGCATCCAGGGCCAGGTCGTCGAGGTTGAACATTATATGTTTGAAGCTGCGCTCGGACGGGTCCTGCTGTGCCTGTAGCCATACCGTCCACTCATGCCGTCGGGTGGAACCGTGGATCAGGGCATGCTGTTCAAGCTCGTCGAGCGCACGCGGGGGTGTCCGGCCATCACTGAAGGTCGGCGCGCAGACCGGAATCAGGTACTCCTCGAACAACAGTGTCAGTGGACGCTCGTCCAGCCCGTCGGGCAGATACAGCACATAGGCATCGCAGTCGCCGCCGGTGTCGACCAGCTCGCCGCTGACGGTCTCGATCGACAGGCAGAGGCCGGGATTGACAGTGTAGAACGAGCTCAACCTGGGCAGCAGCCAGCGCACCGCCAGCGACACGAAAACGCGAATGCGAAAAGGGCGGTCAAGCGACGCCGGTGCCAGGCGTTGTTCCAGGCCTCGCAACGACTTCAACATCTCCCGGGCGACCTCGTACACCTCGCGCCCCTGCGTGGTCAGCGCCACCTTGCGACTGGTGCGCTCGAACAGCACGGTCTGGTAGTGCTCTTCGAGCTGCTGAACCTGTCGGCTGATAGCACTCTGGGTCAGATGCAACTGCCGGGCAGCTTCGGTGAAGCTGCTGGTATCGGCCACTTTGACCAGCGTTTGCAATGCCTGCAAAGAGGGCACGCGAAGCATTTTATCCATGCTAAATCCGAATGGATGGATGAGTTTTTAGCGTTAGAGTCAATGCCCATATGCCCGTAGATTAAAGGTGTACACGGCGCATCAGCGGGTTATTGCCAATAACTCCTGCGCATTGATTGTGGAGGAGTGACAGACAATGAACAACCACTGTGGCTGGATCGCCCTGGCTGGCGAATCTGCTGTGCGGCCGCGGCTCGAAGGCCGGCAAAAGGTCGACTGGCTGATCATCGGCGGTGGCATCACCGGCCTTTCGGCAGCGCATACCCTGGCCAGCCGTTTTCCGTCTCAGCGTATTGCTTTGCTTGACCGCCAGCGGGTTGCCCAGGGTGCTTCTGCGCGCAACTCGGGCTTTGTGGTCAGCCATGAGTTGCCTGGTGCCAGCGAGCTGGTCGGCACCCCGGGATTTTCGGCCTATCAGGTTGCTTCGCGGATTGGCGTTGCGGCCGGCATTGAGGTCCGCCAGCGCATCGCCGAACTGGCTATCGACTGCGAACTCAGCAATGACGGCTACCACTTTGCCGTGCACGAGCCTGCGCACCTCGACGCTGTCGAGCAGACCCTGGAGACGTTGAAGGCGGTTGGCGCCCAGGCACGCTTCCTCGACGCGGGCGACCTCAAACAACGGTTGGGTACAGCGTTTTATAGTCGAGCCATTCACTGTGCTGGTGGGAACGGGCTGCTGCAGCCTGCGCGCTACGTCAAAGGCCTGGCCGACAGCCTGCCTGCGCAAGTCGAAGTCTACGAACACACTGCGGTCAGCGATTTGCAGCGTGCGCCGGGCAAGGGCTGGACAGCCCGTACTGCAGGCGGCGAGGTGCAGGCAAAACAGGTACTGATTTGTGTGGGCGCGTTCTTGCCAAGGGTCGGGGTGAAGCGCAGTGGCACGTTCCCGCTGGAGCTGAGCGCCAGCATCACCCGCCCGTTGACGCAAGACCACTGGCAGAGCCTGTTCGACGAGCAGGGCTGGGGTGTGCTCTCCACCTTGCCAGGCGGGTGCACGCTGCGCTTGCTGCCGGGGCATCGCCTGTTGATTCGCAATACCGTCGAGTACCGCCAGCACGACATTGACGCCCGAGGACTGGCGGCGCGCCAACGCGAGCACCTGCTGGGGCTGCAAAAGCGCTTCCCCGGCATCAGCGCACAAGACCTCGAGTACACCTGGACCGGCCATCTGAGCGGCACCCGTTCTGGTGAGCCGTACTTCGCCAGGGTCGATGACGGCCTGCATACGGTCGCCGGTTGCAACGGTTCCGGCGTTGCCCGCGGCACCTTGTGGGGACGCTTGCTGGTCGAGATGGCGATTGGCGCCGACTCGGCCTTGCTCAGCGATGTTCTCGGCCAGGCCAAACCGGGTTACCTGCCACCCAGGCCGTTCTTCGACATGGGCGCCAAAGCCCGCATGGCCTGGGAAGTCTGGCGGGCCCGCAACGAATGTTGAACCCTTCGGCGCACACGCCGCAACAAAAACAAGAGAGGCACCCCATGATCAAGCGCACCTGCATGACCCTGTTGTCGATGGCGTTGCTGACCGCGACGGCCCAGGCGGCTGAAACCGTCAACATTGCCAACTGGAGTGGTTACATCGCCGACGACACCCTGAGCGAGTTCACTCGTCGCACCCAGATCCAGACCACCTACGACCTGATCGACAGCAACGAGACCACCGAGGCCAAGTTGATGACCGGCAGCAGTGGCTATGACCTGGCTAGCCCATCCAACCACTTCCTGCCGCGCCTGATCAAGGCCGGGGCCATTCAGGAGCTGGATCGCAGCAAGCTGCCGAACTGGAACAACCTCGACCCCAAGCTGATGAAAATCCTCGAGGCCAGCGACCCGGGCAACCGCTACGCGATTCCCTACATGTGGGTAACCACCGGCATCGGCTACAACGTTGACAAGATCAAGGCGATCTTTGGCAACACCGACGTGACCCAGTCCTGGGACATGCTGTTCAAGCCGGAGAACATCGAGAAGCTCAGCCAGTGCGGCGTGGCGTTTCTCGACAATCCGACCCAGATCGTCTCGATCACCCTCAAGACCCTGGGGCTGGACCCACATAGCCAGGATCCGGCAGACCTGAAAAAGGCCGAAGCCGCCTTGATGACGATTCGTCCCTACATCAGCTATTTCCACCAGTCGAAGTACGTCAGTGACCTGGCCAACGGCAACATCTGCGTGGCCATCGGCTTCAGCGGCGACGTACTGCAGGCCATGAGCAGCGCGCACCAGGCCGGCAACGGCGTGAACATCGGCTACAGCATTCCGCGCGAAGGTTCCACGGTGGCGGTCGACATGGTGGTGATCCCCAAGGGCGCGCCGCACCTGGAAAGCGCCTATGCCTACCTCAATTACCTGCTTGAGCCGAAGGTGATCGCCAATATCAGCAACGCGGTGAAGTACCCCAACGGCAATGCCGCCGCGCTGGAATACATCACGCCGGAATTGCGCGACAACCCGGCGATCTATCCACCGTCTTCGGTGCTCGATTCGCTGTTTCCGATCAAGACCTTGTCACCGGCGGGCATGCGTTTGAGCACGCGGCTGTGGACGCGGGTGATCAGCGGGAAATGAGATGAAGGTTTTGTCGCCCCGGAATGAGGGCGGGGATGCTCAGGCTGAATGCCTTGAAGAGTCTGGAGCGGGTGAAGGGAATCGAACCCTCGTTATCAGCTTGGGAAGCTGGAGTAATGCCATTATACGACACCCGCTTGCAGGGCTGACGTTGTACCAGAAGTGCTCTGCGATTTGAAGCCTTGTTGTGCAAAAAGCCTGGGTCGTTGGCCGGTAGCGCGAGGTCGTGCATCTTCCTTCTGCCCGTTCGGGCCGTTGATGCAGGAGGCTGCGCTACCGCCAACCAGGGTATTCAGATCGCCAGTGCATGATGCTCCTGGACGTGCTGATTACGGATGCGCGACTCCCGGACGGCGGGTTTGAGGAAACCCAGCAAGGCGTCACGCGTGGCGTTGCTGGCCGCCTTGTGTTCCATGTCGAGGAAGTGCCCGGTGGCGCGGATTTCGCTGAAGTGGCTGTTGCGCACATGCTGGCTGAACTGCCGGGCGTCATCGCTGGTGGTGTATTCGTCCCACTCGCCGTTGATGAACAGCACCGGAATGTCGATCACCCGAGCCGAGCGCAGGGCATTGTCCAGGTCGTGGTCGAGCACCTGGTTGATGTGAAAGTGCATCTGCGCGTATTCGTGGTTGTCCAGGCTGCTGACGTGCCGGTAGTTGAAGCGCTTGAACAGCGACGGCAGGTGTTTGCCGATTGTGTCGTTGACCAGGTTGCCGACCTGGTAGCGGTCACAGGCACTGAGGTACTGGCAGCCACGCTCAAGGTACTCGCGCATCGGCTCGTTGATCACCGGCGAGAACGAGCTGACCACGGCCTTTTCGATGCGCCGCGGCTTGTGCGCCAGGGCCAGCAGGGTGCAGGCGCCGCCCCAGGAAAACGACATCACATGGTCGGCGGCGAAGTGGTCGATCAGCTCGAGGAGGATCTGCCCCTCGGTTTCCTTGGTCAGCAGCCGCTCGTGGCGGTTGTGTGCCTTGGACTTGCCGGCATAGGGCTGATCGTAGAGCACCACGTTGAATTGCGGGTGCAGGCTGCGCACCGTCTGGGCAAACGAGGCCGTCGTGGCCAGCGAGCCATTGATCAGGATGATTGTCTTCTCAGCGGCGTCTGCGCGATAGAACTCCGTGTAAACCCGATACTGACCTTGTATATCAAGCACAGCAATTTCTGGCCTCATGTCGTCGACTCCTGGCGCAAAAAGGGTGTTCGCACATGCAAGGATGCGCGTTCTTTATGACAGGTAGGCATACGCCTTGAAGAGAAACTGAGGGCCCTTGTCGATCCTGTAACGCCGGTCGACGGGTATTGTTCTAGGTGGGCAATCTGCCGGACTCCGGTGCTTCAAGGCACGGGTAGCCAGCAAAAAGGTGTCTTGGACTACGGGCGTGACCGATTGGTCACATGCAGACCGACGATTGGATTCAAGCAGGCAGCGGAGTAACCCGCAAGTGCCTTTGGGGAAATTGACGAAACTTTTCTGCCCGGCGGTCGTGACCTCAGATCGCCAGGATTTCCTCGGGATAGAGCGCGCGGTACTCGCCGGGACGCAAACCGGGGTCCAGGTGCAGCGGGCCCATGGCTTCGCGGTGCAGGCGCAGCACCTTGTTGTCGAAGTGACCGAACATGCGCTTGACCTGATGGTAGCGGCCTTCAACGATGCTCAGGCGCGCGCTGCGCGGGCCGAGCTGGGTCAGTTCGGCGGGCAGGGTGGTGAGGTCCTCGAAGGCGAAGTAGAAGCCCTGCTGGAATTTTTCGAGGTAATGGGCTTCGATGACCTGCTCGGTTTCGACGTAGTAGATCTTCGGCAGTTTGGTTTGCGGCTGGGTCAGGCGTCGTGACCATTGGCCGTCGTTGGTCAGCAGCATCAGGCCGGTGGTGTTGAAGTCCAGGCGTCCGGCAATGTGCAACTCGTGCTTGTCCGCTTCATCGATCAGGTCGAGCACGGTGCGGTGCTCCGGGTCCTGGGTGGCGCTGACGCAGCCCTGGGGTTTGTGCAGCATCAGGTAGCGCGCCGCACGTCCGGCCTGCAGCAACTGTTCATCGACCTCGATGCGGCTGAATTCACGCACTTCCAGGCGTGGGTCGCTGACGCAATAACCGTCCACACGCACCCGTCGTTCTGCCAGCAGCAGGCGTACTTGCTGACGGTTGAAGCAGGGCAGGTTGCTGAGGAATCGATCGAGACGCATACAAGGCCAGGTGCAGGGCGCTGCAGTTTAACGCTCGCCGACGGGTTTTGCCGCTTCCAGTTGTTCCAGCACCTGGGCGCAGGCGGGGCACAGGCAAGCCTTGTTGCGCTGTTCGACAGGCAACGCCTCAAGTACTTCGGCGGCGATGCTGACGCTGTAGCACCAGCACGCCTGGGCCGCCGTGCGTGGGTCGGCGAGGCTGCAGCGGTTGCTGGCGCCACAGGCGGGGCAGCGTTGGGTGTCATTCATAGTCGGACCTGGGCATTTCTACGCAGACACGGTTGCGTCCACTTTGCTTGGCGCGGTACAGCGCATGATCGGCGCGGGCGATCAGGCTGTGCAGGGTATCCTCAGGCTGCAGGCTGCTCAAGCCGATGCTGGTGGTCAAGCGGATCACTTTGTCGGCGAAGCTGAAATCCCGTTGTTCGGTGTGCAGGCGGAGCTTTTCCGCTACTTCCTGGGCATGAGCACCGTCGGTGTCCTTGAGCAGTACGATGAACTCCTCGCCACCCCAGCGACAGATAATATCCGCCTGGCGCAGGCAGTTTTCCAGTACGTCAGCGAACTGGCGCAGGACTTCGTCCCCGGCCAGATGGCCATGGGTGTCGTTGAGTTGCTTGAAGTGATCGAGATCGATCAGCAAGGCGACCAGTGGCTTGGGCTCGCGCTGGGATTCTTGTAGCGCCTGGGCGGCCAGCAGGTTGAAGCCGCGGCGGTTGGGCAGGCCGGTGAGGCTGTCACGGGTGGCCAGGGTTTCGATATTGTCCTGATGGCGCTTGACCATGGCGTTGAGCAGCGACAGCACCACCAGGCCGATGATGGTGCAGATCACCAGGTTCAGGTACAGCGACTGGCGGATGTTATCCAGGGCGCCGTCTTCGCGTTTGTCGACGAACAGGTACCAGTTCAGCTCTGGCACCAGGCGCACGTTGAGAAAGTGACTGTGACCGTCGCTGCTCAGGTATTCATGGCTGCCGCTGACAGGTTGTGGCATCTGCCTGAGCAATTCCCGCAAACCGTCCAGTTCGCGCAGCGACTGGCCCGTGCGGGCACCATGGGCACCGCCCTTTGAACCGGTCAACACCACGTTGCCTTGCGGATCGACGAAGTACACCTGACGCTGGTAGCGCTGCTGGTAGTCATCGATCAGGCGTACCACAGCTTCGACCGTAAGACCGATGCCGGCGACACCGATGAAGTTGCCGCTGTAGTCGAACACGCGGTAGTTGATGAACACCGTCAGCTTGTCCTGGTTGGCCATGTCCAGGTCGACGTTGATTTCATAGGGCGCGTCCAGTTTCAGCACCCGGTAGTACCAGGCGTCGCGCGGCTCCTGCGGGTCGATTTTCTTCATTACGCCTTTTTGCGCCTGGTAGTAGTTGCCAGTGGCGCTGGAGACGAAAAATGCGGTGTAGGCACGGTACTGGCCCATGACTTCATTGAGGTAGCGGGAGATTTGCGCCGGGTCGCGTTCACCGCCCAGTGCCCAGTCACGCAGGAAGGTGTCGTGGGCCATCATTGAGGAGATCAGGATCGGTCGCACCAGATCCTTCTGGATTTCCGAATAGACCGTGTCGGAGGTCAGTGGCAGCTCGGTGTTGACGATGCTTTCGCGGATCGAACTGCGCGAGGCGTAATAGCTCAGCAGCGACGTGGCCAGGAAGCCGCAGCCAAGCAACAACAGCAAGGTCAGGATCAGCGAACGCTGCGAAAACAGGGCGGAGCGAGGCAATATGGCATTCCCTTGATATAGGCCAATGCCGTTCATTCTAGTGTTACGGCCGGAAAATAACTGGATAAATATCAAGGGTATTACCCTTGTTGCAAATTATTGCGGCAAGGGCACCGGATCGGCTTTATGTGGTCTTAATCTGTGTCGGTCAGCGCTTGCCGATCGACGCCGACCAGCGCCGCTGGGATGGGCAGTTTCGCGGTCCAGGAGGCCGCCATGTATCGCCGACTTTTGCTTGTTGCAGTGCTGAGTTTGCTGACCGCCGGCTGTGTTCCTTACGGAGGTAACGGTTACTACCATCGCACCGAAGTCTATACCGCTGATCGCTATGGCTATCCGGGCTATTACCAGCCTGGCTATCAATACAACCGTGGTTACTATGTGGTGCCGCAACCGCGTTATTACTCGCCGCCACCAAAGTATTACCGTTCAACGCCGCACTACTACCGCTCGACGCCTCATTACAATCGCGCGACGCCGCACTATTACCGTTCGGCACCGGACCATTACTACAAGCCCTACCCAGGTCGTGGCTATGACCGTTATCGCCAGGGCAATTCACGCCACGACCGCAATGGCGATGGCCGGCGCGACGGCAACTGGCATCGTTAGGCCATTCAGGCCAGGTCCGCCAATGGATGGCGGCCTTCCCAGGCCTTGCGAAAGTGCGCCTGGATTACCGCTGTTGGCACCTGGGCGATGTCTGCCCAGTGCCAGCGCGGTTTCTGGTCCTTGTCGATCAAACGCGCACGCACACCTTCACTGAACTCTGGATGCCGACAGCAATTGAGACTGATGGCGTATTCCATCTGGAATACCTGGGCCAGTGACAGGTGCCGTGCCCGTTGGATCTGCTCCCAGACCAGGTGAGCGGTCAGCGGACAGCCTTCAAGCATGGTTTGCGCGGCTTTGGCCAGCAGCAGGTCGGAGTGATTGCGCAGCTGTGCGATGGCGCGCCAGGCACACACCGGATCGGCGACATCGAGCAGTGCGTCAATCTGTTTGCGCCGTGGCAGCCACTGGGCTTCGGGCAGTTGACTCTGCCCCCCGTTCTGCTGGGCTTTGAGCAGGCTGTTGAGCTGCAGGGCGGTTTGTTCCTGCCAGTTCAGTTGCAGCAGGTCGTCGAGCAGTTCTTTTTGCTGGTTTTCCCCAAGCAGGCGGTCGGCCAGGCCCAGGTCCAGGGCATCCCTGGCGTTGATCGGCGCGCCGGTGAGGCCGAGAAACAAGCCGAGCTTGCCTGGCAAGCGCGCGAGAAACCAGCTGGCGCCGACATCGGGGTACAGGCCGATACTGATTTCCGGCATGGCCAGACGGCTGCTTGGCGTGACGATGCGCACGCTGGAGCCTTGCAGCAGGCCCATGCCACCGCCGAGCACATGCCCGTGGCCCCAGCACAGCAAGGGTTTGGGGTAAGTGTGCAGACGGTAATCCAGGCGATATTCTGCGGCGAAGAAGTGCGCGGCCAGTGGCGGCACCTCACCCGGGTGGTGGCGACAAGCCTCGGCCAGGCTGCGCACCTCACCGCCGGCACAGAAGGCCTTGGGTCCGGTACCGCGCAGCAATACGCAGACGATGTCCGGGTCATTGGCCCAGATCGTGAGTTGCTCGTCGAGCACCTCGATCATCGGTAGTGATAAGGCATTGAGTGTCTGAGGCGCATTCAGTGTGGCGATGCCGATACGGGCACCATCGACGCCGGTGAGTTCTTCGCACTGTACGGCAGCCATGGCGGACCTCTTTGTTTTGATCCGGACAAGTATGGTCGCTGTTGGCGATTATGACGGTCGCCGGTCGGATCGATTGACAAGCACCGGCAGCTTTCCTAGTGTCGCGCCATTGTTTACGGATGGCCCCATGACTGACGACGATCGCATCAAACTTGAACCGAGCTGGAAAGAAGCGCTGCGCGCCGAGTTCGACCAGCCTTATATGCAGCAACTGCGGGAATTCCTGCGCCAGGAATATGCGGCGGGCAAAGAGATTTATCCACCGGGCCCGTTGATTTTCAACGCGCTCAATTCCACGCCGCTGGATCAGGTGAAAGTGGTGATCCTCGGCCAGGATCCCTACCACGGCCCTGGCCAGGCCCATGGTCTGTGTTTTTCGGTGCAGCCGGGGATTCCCACGCCGCCGTCGCTGGTCAACATTTACAAGGAATTGCATCGCGACCTGAACATCGAGATTCCCACGCATGGCTGCCTGCAGCACTGGGCGGATCAAGGCGTGTTGCTGCTCAATACCACCATGACCGTGGAGCGGGCCAATGCCGCCTCGCACGCCAAGAAGGGCTGGGAGTTCTTCACCGACCGCATCATCGAGCTGGTCAGCGAGCATCAGCCCAACACGGTGTTCCTGCTCTGGGGCGCCCATGCGCAGAGCAAGCAGAAGCTGATCGATGGCACCAAGCATCTGGTGCTCAAGTCGGTGCACCCGTCGCCGTTGTCCGCCTACCGCGGGTTCCTCGGCTGTGGGCATTTCAGCCGGACCAACAAGTTCCTCGAACAACACGGCCTGACGCCGGTCGAGTGGGCGTTGCCACCTTTGTAAAGGTAACTACCTGGCATTTTTGTCAGGTGCGTGGTGATACGCCCAATGGTTATAACAACGCCTGCAGACTCGAATCACGGTGAGGTATTAACCCGCCTCCGACCGACCTAGCGCAGGGAATAACCATGAAGGTAACCAGTGCAATCAAGTGCAGTGGGGTGGGTGTTTTGATGGGGGCTGTGTCATTGACTGGATATGCAGGGTCGGTCGATAGCATTCCCCCTCAACCGGTAGACGCTTCTACGTTCAGCAAATATGAGAAAGCAGCCGGATCATGCCAACAATACATTGAGCGTGCAGCGTGGAAGTACAGAGACAATCAGTACTCGCTTGAAATTACTCCGACTACCTGTGGACGGCAGATTACAGATCAGGACACCGCGCATTTCTTTGATGAGCTCGTACGAGATTACGCTGATCCGGTTTACTGGAAAAATACGCACGGATTGAGGCATCAACTCATTTGCCATTTCATCATCGCCAGAAATAAACCCACCTGGAATATTGAGCCCTGGCGTCCTGATGTAGGGCTGGACAAAACAATCGAAGGCTCAGCGGAGTTTGGAGGGGGCTGTAACCCTGCCGATCCTTTGCCCTACGACACTCCCTGACATCAGTAATCCACCGTGAAAAAGGAAGCGTCAGCTTCCTTTTTCGTTTCGGTTCGGATGTGTACTTTGCTCTGCGTGCCAGTGACGAAACAGTGGTTCGGCCAGAAACAGCACGAACAGCAAACGCATCACCTGCAACGCCGTCACCAGCGGAACCGATAACTGCAAGGTCTCGGCGGTCAGGCTCATTTCCGCGATACCGCCGGGCATCATGCCCAGGGTCAAGGAACGCAGGTCCAGCTGGGTCAGATGGCTCAAGGTCCAGGCGGCAGCGGCTGCGATCAGCATGCTCAGCGCCGTGGCAATCAAGGTGCGCCCGAGGAAGGAGGGCGCCCGGCGGAAGAATGCCCGGTTGAAGTGACAGCCCAGGCCGCTGCCAATCAGCCATTGGCCGATCTGGCTGGCGCCGTCGGGCAGGGCAATTTGCAGATCGAAGCCGACACTGGCGACGGCTGCAACCAGCAGGGGGCCGAACAGCCAGGGATTGGGCTGTTTCAGGCGCTGCCACAGGCATGCCATGACGATAGCCAACGGGCAGATCAACGCCAGCCAGCCCCAGCTGACACTACCGTTGTGGGTAATGGCAACGCCATCGCCCAGCAGGTATTTGAACAGCGCCGGTACGCATAGCACCACCGCCAGTACCCTCAGGCTCTGTGCGGCAGCGACCTGACTGAGCACCGCACCGTTGCGGGCACCGAGATTGACCATCTCCCCGGAGCCGCCAGGCATGCTGGAAAAAAACGCCGTAGCGCGGTCTTCACCGGTACGGCGCAGCAACCAGATGCCAACGACGCTGGAGACGCTGGTAATCAATGCGCCGCAGAAGACCAGACCGAAATTGCTCGCCACCTGCTCGACTACCGCCGGGGTGAAGTGTAGGCCGATGCCGATGCCGATGATCCACTGCCCGCATTTACGCCCGCCGGGAATTTCGCTCAATTGCCAGGGCGTCAGGCAGCGCACCAGGATGATCGCCAGCAGCGAGCCGACCATCCATGGCAGCGGCCAGCCGACCTGGCTGGCGAGATAGCCGCCTGCCAGACCGACCAGCCCTGTGGCCCAGAACAGTTGCGAGGGCCGCTCAGACATCGGCCAGGGCGCGACGCTGGAGGCTGCGCTTGCGCCAGATGCGCAGCAGTGGAAATGCCAGCATCACCGCAGTCAGCGTCCAGACCGTCATGCTGATCGGGCTCGACCAGAGAATATCCAGGCCGCCGTTGGAGATCGACAGGGCGCGGCGCAGGTTCTGCTCCATCAGGCCGCCAAGGATAAAGCCGAGCAGCAACGGCGACAGCGGGAAATCGAGCTTGCGCAGGATATAACCGAAGATGCCGATACCAATCATCAGGAACAGGTCAAAGGTCGTGGCGTGCACGGCATACACACCGATGGCGGTAATGATTGCAATCACCGGCACCAGTGCCCAGTTCGGCACGGCAAGGATGCGGGTGAACAGACGCACCATTGGAACGTTCAGTATGAGCAGCATGACGTTGGCAATGAACAGCGAAGCAATCAAGCCCCAGACAATGTCTGGCTGCTGTTGGAACAGCAGGGGACCGGGGGTGATGTTGTACAGGGTCAAGGCGCCGATCATCACCGCGGTCGTACCCGAACCGGGTACACCCAGGGTCAGCATCGGTACCAGAGCACCGCAGCATGCAGCACCGATGGCGGTTTCCGGCGCTGCCAGGCCACGCTTGTCGCCCTGGCCGAATTTACCGCTGGCACCCGCCACGCGTTTTTCCGTCATGTAGGCAACCGCACTGGCCAGGGTTGCCCCGGCACCGGGTAACACCCCCATGATGAAACCCAACACGCCACAGCGGATGTTCACCCAGAATACCGAGGCCGCTTCCTTGAGGTTGAAGAGCATGCGCCCGGTGGCCTTGACCGCTTGATGGCCATGGTGGGTTTTTTCCAGAAGCAGCAGAATCTCGCTGATCGAGAACAGGCCCAGCACCAGTACGACGAACTGAATGCCGTCGGCCAGGTTCACGCTGTCGCCGGTAAAACGGTATACGCCGCTGTTGGCATCGATGCCGACACAGGAAAGAAACAGGCCAATCAGTGCCGCGATGAAGGTTTTCAGTGGTTTGTCACCTGCCATGCCGCCCAGGCAGACAATGGCAAAGACCATCAGCACAAAGTACTCCGCCGGGCCAAAGGCAATGGCCCACTTGGCCAGCAAGGGCGCGAACAGGACCATACCGCAGGTGGCGATGAATGCGCCGATGAACGAGCTCCACGCCGACAACGACAGGGCGACACCGGCAAGGCCTTTGCGGGCCATCGGGTAGCCATCGAGGGTGGTCATCACCGTCGCGGCTTCGCCGGGAATGTTAAGCAGGATCGAGCTGATGCGGCCACCATACTCGCAACCCAGGTACACCGCAGCCAGCAGGATCAGCGCCGACTCCGGAGGCAGGCCGAGGGCGAAAGCAATCGGGATCAGCAGCGCTACACCGTTAATCGGGCCCAGGCCCGGCAGCAGGCCAACGACAGTACCGATCAGGCTGCCGCACAGCGCAGTGACCAGGTTGTAAGGGCTCAGGGCAACGCCGAAGCCCTGGCCAAGATAACCAAGCGTATCCATGTCAGTTCTCCAGTACGTCGAGCAGGCCCAGGGGCAGTGGAACATCCATTACACGGTCAAACAGCCAATACAGCGCGATGCTCATCAGCGTGATGATGACGATGCTGGGCAGCCAGCGCCCGTCGTAAAGACGTGCCATGGGGACGCCGACCAGGATGCTGCTCAGTACAAATCCCAGGGGTTCGAAAGTGCTGGCAAAGAGCAGAAGCAAGGCCACACAGATACCGATCTTGTTCAGGGATTCGCGGTCCAGTTCAGGTTCATCGTCCTTGCGCACGATGGGGGTGGGACGAAAGGCCAGGTACAACAGACCGCAGCCCATCAGGCCGATAATCAGTAACGGGAAGGCACGAGGACCGACAGGCTCGTAGGAAAACGCAGCCTGATAGGGCCAGGCCATTACTGCCAGAGCGGCACAGACCGCTAGCAGCAACAAGGCAAAAACGCGTTGCAGGATCATTGGGGAATCCTCTTTTCGCGGGGCAAGCCCGCTCCCACAGAGGGAACTGTGTAGGAGCGGGCTTGCCCCGCGATGCTTCTAGAAAGGTTGGGAGATTACTGAATCAGCCCGAATTCCTTGGCCAGGGCCTTGTAGTCAGCCACCTGTTTCTTCACGTAGGTGTCCAGCTCCGCACCGGTCATGGCAAAGGGGAACAGTTCGCGCTGGTCACGCAGCTTGGCGAACTCTTCCGAGGTCAGCAGCTTGTCGAACGAGGTCTTCCACCAGTCGTACTCTTCATCCGTTACCTTCGGCCCCAGATAGAAGCCGCGCACCACCGGCCAGACGATGTCGTAACCCTGTTCCTTGGCGGTCGGAATATCTTTCATCTTCGGCTCGTCCAGGCGCTTTTCAGCGAACACCGCCAGCAGGCGCATGTCACCGCTCTGGATGTGTGGCATGGAGTCGGAGATGTCGGTACTGCCCACCTGGATGTGTCCACCCAGCAGTGCCGTGGCGATTTCACCTCCGCCTTCAAGGGCGACATAGCGCAGGTCGCGCGGGTCGATGCCGGCGGCTTTGGCAATCAGTGCCGTCTGCATCCAGTCCTGGCTTCCAACAGTGCCGCCGGAGCCGATGACTACTTTGCTCGGGTCTTTCTTCAGCGCGGCAACCAGGTCGTCGAGGGTCTTGTAGGGCGAGTCGTTTTTCACTGCGATGGCACCATAGCTGGTGCCAACGGCTGCCAGCCAGCGCACGGCGTTCTCGTCGAAGCGGCCGAACTTGCCCTGGGCCAGGTTGAGCAGCGAGCCGCTGGACCAGGCTACCAGGGTCCCGGCATCCGCCGGGCGCTGGGCAACCACGGCGTTGTAGGCAACCGCGCCGACGCCGCCAGGCATGTAGGTAACGCGCATGGGTTTGGTAAGGATCTTCTCGTTGACCAGGGCGCTTTGCACCAACTTGCAGGTCAGGTCGAAGCCGCCGCCGGGGGAGGCGGGGGCGATGCATTCAGGACGTTTGGGTTCGCCAGCCATGGCTTGGCCGGCAAGCATCAGACAGGCAGTGGCGAGGGCAATGCGGCGCAGTGAAAAGGTCATCGTCTATCTCCGTGAGCATTATTGTTATCGGGGATTACCACAATGCAAGGCTGTAGCTCACCAGCAGCCGCACCTCGTCCGCATCGCGGGCGAAGTTCGAACGGAAGGTGGCGTTGCGCAGGCGCACGGCGACGTTTTTCAGGGCGCCACTTTGCACCACATACTTGAACTCGGTATTGCGTTCCCACTCCTTGCCTTCACCGCCATCGGCCAGGCTGACATTATCGCCGCTGATGTAGCGGGTCATGAAGGTCAGGCCGGGAATTCCCAGTTTGGCGAAGTCATAGTCGTAGCGGGCCTGCCAGGAGCGCTCGTCGGCACCGGCGAAGTCGTTGATCTGCACGAAGTTGACCAGGTACGGGTCGGCACCGTCGACGTAAGGGAAAGCGGTATCGCCTGACAGGTGCTGGTAACCGGCGCTGAACTTGTGGCCGATGAGGCTGTAGCTGAGCATGCCGTTGAGGGCGGTGTTGTCGATGTTGCCGCCACGGGCCTGGCCCTGGTCATCGCTGAGTGCCATGCGCAGGTCGGCGCCGAAAGTACCGGGACCCCAGGGCTGGGTGGCGAGCATGCCGACAAAGTGCTGGCGATAGACATCATCGAGCTGCGCCCAGTGGTAGCTGCCGGTGATCCTGTCGGTGAACTTGTAGTCCAGGCCAGCCATGTCGAAATGGTTGCCGGCCACGGTGCCGAGAAAGCGGCTGTTCTTGTTGTTGAGGGCGATGTCCTGGTTGTCGGTACTGTCGCGGTCTTTGGCTTTTTCCAGGCGTCCGCCGGTGAACGTCAGGTTCTTGATTTCGCCGGACGTCAGCAGGCCGCCTTCAAAGGTCTGCGGCAGGATGCGACCATCGTTGGGCTGCAGGGTCGGCAGTTCCGGCATCAGCGTGCCGACTTTCAGTTCGGTGGCCGAGATCTTTACCTTGCCGGTCAGGCCGAGCTTGGAATACTCGTCGGCGGCGCGGCCGCTATCGTGGGTAGGCAGCAGGCCGCTGCCGGTACGATCAGGGCTGGAGTCGAGCTTGATACCGAGCATCCCCAAAGCATCGAGGCCAAAGCCTACGGTACCGTCGGTATAGCCGGACTCGAAGTTGATCATGAACCCCTGGGCCCACTCGTCACGCTTGGACTGCTGGGCGCTGGTGCCATCGCGAAAGTCGCGGTTGAAGTACATGTTGCGGGTTTCGAAGGTCGCCTTGCTGTCATCGAAGAAGGCGGCCTGGCTCAGCGGTGCGACGCCGGCAAGGGCGAGGGCGCTGGCAACTGCGGACTGGCGAGAAGGTAAACGGCGGATAGGCGCGTGCGCCTGTGGCTGCATGGACAGCATGGTGAAGTAACTCCGTTTTTGTTCTTATTAATTCGAACGTCAATGTTCGGTTATACGGCAAGCAGAGTGAGCCGTGAGGGGATGCTAGGGGCTGAACCTTTCGCTAACCTTTCAACTGTTTTTCATTGTTGCGAAGGCTTCACAGGTGCGCTGTCGGCTGTACACTCCGCGCCATTGACCGCGACGCGAACGGGGAGAAAACGATGCGTGTGCTGCTCGTCGAAGACCATCTGCAGCTGGCTGAAAGCGTGGCCCAGGCCCTGAAAAGTACCGGCCTGACCGTGGATGTGCTGCACGATGGCGTGGCCGCCGACCTGGCCCTGGCCAGTGAGGAATATGCCGTAGCGGTGCTCGATGTCGGCCTGCCGCGCATGGACGGCTTCGAAGTGCTGGCGCGTCTGCGCGCCCGTGGCAAAACCGTGCCGGTGCTGATGCTGACTGCGCGCAGTGACGTCAAGGACCGGGTTCACGGCCTGAACCTGGGGGCCGATGACTACCTGGCCAAGCCGTTCGAACTGACCGAGCTGGAAGCGCGGGTCAAGGCCCTGTTGCGCCGCAGCGTGCTCGGCGGTGAGCGTCAACAGCGCTGCGGTCCGCTGGTATACGACCTCGATACCCGGCGTTTCACCCTCGGTGACGAATTGCTGACCCTGACTTCCCGCGAGCAGGCCGTACTTGAAGCGCTGATCGCGCGTCCGGGGCGGGTGATGAGCAAAGAGCAACTGGCCGCCCAGGTCTTCGGTCTGGATGAAGAAGCCAGCGCCGATGCCATCGAGATCTATATCCATCGCCTGCGCAAGAAGCTCGATGGCCATGCTGTGGCCATCGTTACCTTCAGGGGGCTCGGCTACCTGCTTGAGCATCGCGATGCGTGACAGCGTCAGCCTGCGCGGGCGGCTGCTGTGGAACCTGGCCTTGCTGCTGGTGGTGCTGATGCTGGCCAGCGGTCTGAGTGCCTACTGGAATGGTCGCGAAGCGGCCGACACCGCCTACGACCGCACCCTGCTGGCTTCCGCGCGAACCATTGCCGCGGGCTTGTCCCAGCGTGACGGCACCCTCAGCGCCGACGTGCCCTATGTGGCCCTGGATACCTTTGCCTACGACAGCGCCGGACGTATCTACTACCAGGTCAATGACATTCATCAGCGCCTGATCTCCGGTTACGAAAACCTCCCTGCGCCACCACCGGGTACGCCGCGCACCGATGATTACCCGGCCCTGGCGCGCTTCTACAACGCGCGCTACCTGGGTCAGGACGTGCGTGTAGTGAGCTTGCTCAAGGCCGTCACCGAACCGAACATGAACGGCATGGCCGAGATCCGCGTGGCTGAAACCGAAGAGGCGCGGGTGCGCATGGCCCGCAGCCTGATGGCCGATACCCTGTTGCGTCTGGGCATGCTGGCGCTCGGCGCATTGATGCTGGTGTGGTTTGCGGTGAGCGCTGCGTTGCGGCCGCTGGAGCGCTTGCGCAGTGCGGTGGAAGAGCGTCAACCCGACGACCTGCGGGCCTTGCCGTTGGTCGAAGTGCAGCGTGAATTGAGCCCTCTGGTACGTGCCTTGAACCATTTCACCGAACGCCTGCGCGGTCAGTTCGAGCGTCAGGCGCAGTTCATCGCCGAGGCCGCCCATGAGCTGCGCACACCGCTGGCGGCGCTCAAGGCCAGGGTCGAACTGGGCTTGCGCTCGAATGAACCCCAGGTCTGGCGCGAGACCCTGGAGTCAGCGGCCCAGGGCACCGACCGCCTGACCCACCTGGCCAACCAGCTGCTCTCCCTGGCACGGGTGGAAAACGGTGCGCGGGCCATTGCCGAAGGCGGTGCACAGTCGCTTGACCTCAGCCAGCTGGCGCGCGAACTGGGCATGGCCATGGCACCGCTGGCCTACGCCCGCGGTGTGGCGCTGGCGCTGGAAGCCGAAGCACCTGTGCATGTGCGTGGCGAACCGACATTGCTCAACGAGCTGCTCAGTAACCTGGTGGACAACGCCTTGGCCCATACCCCCGAAGGCGGCAATGTGATCTTGCGGGTTTACGCGCCAGGGGTGCTGGAAGTCGAGGACGATGGCCCGGGGATTCCTGAAAACGAGCGCGAACGGGTGTTCGAGCGCTTCTATCGACGCAGTGCGCAAGGCACCGGCCTGGGTCTGGCGATCGTCGGCGAGATCTGCCGCGCCCATCTGGCGCAGATCAGTCTTCACGACGGCGAGGGTGGCGGCTTGAAAGTGCGGGTCAGTTTTACCGTCGATTAACGGAACATCGCGCGGGCATAGAGCAGATCGCTGGCCACCAGTTCGGTACCGGTCGGCAGTCCCAGGTGGCGGTAGGCGGGCAACGCCGCCAAGGGCCGCGACTTGCCGATGGCCGGGCTCAGGGCCCGGGCGATCTGGACGATGTCGACGTAATCGACCCGGTCGCTGCCGCGGTCCAGATCCAGAACCTGTCCAGGCAGCTTGACCAGTTGCTCGGGAAACTCCCAGCTGCTGAGGATCTTGTCACCCAGTACCGGATGGATCTGGTCGATTACATAGTTCAGGCACACCGGATCGGAAAGCAGCTCGTTGTGCTCCTCGGCATAGATCAGGATCGGCAACACGCCAATCTGGTGAACCAGGCCGGCGAGGGCGGCCTGATCAGGCTTGAGCTGGGTGTAGCGCAAGCAAAGTTCGTAGCTGATGCCGGCTACTTCCAGGCTGGTTGCCCAGATTTCGCGCATTTTCTTTTCCACTACCTCGGAGCGGGCGTGGAAGATCTGCTCGATCACCAGGCCGACGGCCAGGTTGCAGCTGTAGTTGATGCCAAGGCGGGTGATCGCGGTCTGCAGGTCGGTGACCTCGACGGTGGCACGCAACAGCGGGCTGTTCACCACCTTGATCAGGCGTGCCGACAGGGCGGCGTCGCGGCCGATGACCTTGCTCAGGGCGCTGACGCTGATCTCGGTGTCTTCAGCGGCCTCGCGAATGCTCAAGGCGACCTCCGGCAGGGTCGGCAGTACCAGGTCATCATTTTTGATGGCGGCCAGTAACTGGGCCTGGACCATCTCGGCCAGCTTGTTCATCGCGGATCTCTACAGCAATTCAAAAGGGCCCCGGCGTTCGATGCGCCGGGGCAGGGCTGGCTCAGCGCTGGATTTCGCGGTCGCGGTCCAGTTCGTACGGCAGCGACAGCAGTTCCAGGCGCGGGCCGTCGAGGCTTCCCAGGTGCAGGTTGTTGTCTTCCACGGCATCGGCGGTCAGTACTGCCAGCAGTTCGCTGCCGGTTGCGCTGCGGGCCGCCAGAACCACTTCGCCCACCGAAGAGCCATGGGTCGGCGAGAAGATCTCGGTACCCGGCTCGGGCAGGGTTTCGCTCGCCAGGGCCACGCGGTACTGGCGGCGCTTGAGCTTGCCCAGGTACTGCATGCGGGCGACGATCTCCTGGCCGGTGTAGCAGCCTTTCTTGAAGCTGACGCCACCGACGGCCTGCAGGTTGATCATCTGCGGGATGAACAGCTCACGGGTCTGGGCCATGACCTGACCGATGCCAGCGCGGATTTGCCCGAGCAGCCAGTCGTTAAGCTCGGCTTTTGGCAGCTTCCCGGCTAACTGTGCCTGCACACGCTCTGCCTGTTCGGCAGGCGCCCACAGTTCGATGCGACCGGGCGAGACGGCAACGGCAATCAGCCTGTCGTGGCGCGTTACAGCGTCAATCTGACCCGGCACCTCAAGGTCCAGCGCCTGCAGCGCTGCGTCACCTGCTTGCAAGCCAAAGCGGACCCAGGCATCACTGTCATCGGTCAGCTTGGCCTTGGAGAACACCGCGTATTTCTTCAGGTCGGCCAGTTGCGCTTCAAGCAACTCGCGGGTCATGGCCAGGAGAAAACCATCGCCCTCAGGCAGGATGCGAAAGCTCGACTGCATGCGGCCCTTGACCATGCAGCGCGCGCCGAGGCTGCTGGTGCTGTCGCTCAGGTAGTTGATGTTGCAGGTCAGTTGGCCTTGCAGGAACTTGCCGGCGTCCGAGCCGCGGACGGCGAGGACGCCTTCGTGGGATAGGGTGCAGAAAAAAGCGGAATCGGCCATGGGATATCGCAGGGTAGTAAGACTGAGGGCCATGATAGAGCGCCGTTGGCAAAATAGGTAGTTGAGCGCGTCCCTCTGTCATTATTTGCTCACATGTCCGGACCAACGTCTCGTGTCCCCCGGGCGCTGGCTCTGTATACTGGCGGCCTATTTTAGGAGGGCTCCATGGTCGAACAAATTGAACTCAATCGGCTCTTTTGGCATAGCCGCCGCGGCATGCTCGAGCTGGACGTGCTGCTGGTGCCTTTCAGCCAGGACGTCTACCCAACCTTGAGTCAGGAAGATCGTGAGCTGTACTGGCGCCTGCTGGGCTGCGAAGACCAGGACATGTTCGGCTGGTTCATGGAGCGCAGCGAATCCGAAGATCCGGAGCTGCAGCGTATGGTTCGCATCATTCTGGACCGTGTCCAGCCCAAGTGAGCGGTTCGAGTGCCGCTGGCAGGGCTCGAAAAGCCTGCTGGTGGCCTATTCGGTCAGCTTGCTGCTGGCCTTGCTGGCGCTGAGCCTGCTGCAACTTCCCTGGTGGTTGCGGCTGTCTGGCGTGGTCCTGTGCCTGCTGCATGCGGGCTGGATGATTCCCCGGCGCATCCTGCTCAGCCATCCCCGGGCTGTCAGCGGTTTGCGTCGTGATCGTGAAGGCTGGCAACTGTTCAGCCATGCCCAGGGTTGGCAGCCGGTGCAACTGCGCCCGGACAGCCTGGCCTTGCCGGGCCTGATCGTGCTGCGTTACCGCCGGCCGGGGCGCTACTGGAGTGAAGGTTTGTGTATCGCCCATGACGCGCTGGAACCGGTGCAGCACCGGCGCCTGCGCGTGCGCCTGAAGTTCAGTCGGCGTAGGTGGGTGGCTGCAGAATAGTGTCGTGGGCTTCGGCAAGCATGCCCGGGTAGTCCAGGGTGTAGTGCAGGCCCCGGCTTTCCTTGCGCTGCATGGCGCAGCGGATCATCAACTCGGCCACCTGGGCCAGGTTGCGCAGTTCGATCAGGTCGCGGCTGACCTTGTAGTTGCTGTAGAACTCGTCGATTTCGTCGAGCAGCAAGCGCACCCGGTGTTCGGCGCGTTGCAGGCGCTTGCTGGTGCGCACGATGCCCACGTAGTCCCACATGAATCGCCGCAGTTCGTCCCAGTTGTGCGCGATGATCACGTCTTCGTCCGAATCGGTAACCTGGCTGGCATCCCAGCAGGGCAGGGCGCGCGGCATTTGCACCTGGTCCAGCTGCGTTTCGATGTCGGTGGCGGCGGCGCGGCCATAGACGAAGCATTCGAGCAGCGAGTTGCTGGCCATGCGGTTGGCGCCATGCAGGCCGGTGAAGCTGGTTTCGCCAATCGCGTAGAGGCCGGGCACATCAGTGTGACCGCTGTCATCGACCATGACGCCACCACAGGTGTAGTGAGCGGCAGGCACCACCGGGATCGGCTGGCGGGTGATGTCGATGCCGAACGTCAGGCAGCGTTCATACATGGTGGGGAAGTGGGTCTTGATGAAATCTTCGGATTTGTGGCTGATGTCCAGGTACACGCAGTCCACGCCCAGGCGTTTCATCTCGTGGTCGATGGCGCGGGCGACGATATCGCGCGGCGCCAGCTCTTCGCGCGGGTCAAAGCGGGGCATGAAGCGCTCGCCGTTGGGCAGCCGCAGCAATGCCCCTTCACCGCGCAGCGCTTCGGTAATCAGGAAACTCTTGGCTTGCGGGTGGTACAGGCAGGTGGGGTGGAACTGGTTGAACTCAAGGTTGGCCACCCGGCAGCCGGCGCGCCAGGCCATGGCAATACCGTCGCCGCAGGCACCGTCGGGGTTGCTGGTGTACAGGTAGACCTTGGCGGCGCCGCCAGTGGCGAGCACGGTGAAGCGTGCGCCATAAGTGTCGACTTCGCCGGTATTGCGGTTGAGCACGTAGGCGCCCAGGCAGCGGTCGCCATCCAGGCCCAGGCGTCGCTCGGTAATCAGGTCAACGGCAACTCGCTGTTCCAGTAGCTCGATGTTCGGGCGTTGGCGGGCCTGGGCGAGCAGCGTGGTGAAAATCGCTGCGCCTGTGGCATCGGCAGCATGGATGATGCGCCGGTGGCTGTGGCCGCCTTCGCGGGTCAGGTGGAACTCGAAACCGCCGTCATCGACACTGGCGTGTTCGTCGCGGGTAAAGGGTACGCCTTGGTCGATCAGCCACTGGATCGACTCACGGCTGTGCTCGACGGTGAAGCGCACGGCGTCTTCATGGCACAGGCCGCCACCGGCGTTGAGGGTGTCCTCGACGTGGGACTGCACCGTGTCGGTGTCATCCAGTACTGCGGCGACCCCGCCCTGGGCCCAGTAGGTCGAACCGTTGGCGAGGTCTCCCTTGCTGAGCACGGCAATGCGCAGGTGGCCGGGGAGGTTCAGCGCCAGGCTCAGACCGGCGGCGCCGCTGCCGATCACGAGGACATCATGTTGGAGTTGTTGGCTCATGTCAGGACACTAGTATCTGAAGGGGGGGATCGGCACAATAGTCAGGCGCTTATGGCATTGTGAAACTATCGTGAATCTGGACCGGTTGCCTTTATAGCAGCCCCAAGGCCTTGATTTCCAATGGCACATGCAGGGTCCTGGTGCTTGCTGTGGGAACTTTCCATGCTGTGTGGATATCCATAGAAGGTTGCCTGCACACCACAATGCCGCAGCGACGCCTGGCAATAGCCCATAATAAGGGTACTGTCGGCGTATTCGAGACCCGATTATCGACGCAGCCGGCGGTGACCGCGCTGCGTTTTTCGTGCGAGCCGACCAAGGGCCGCAGGAAACTTGCTTGGAGGGGAGAACTTTTGCGAAAAGCCCGAGTCTATGGTTGCAAGCCTGAACGATGCTTCTCGCAACGCTCCTTCACGTTCACTGAGGAGTGTTCATGCTAACCCAGGAAGAGGATCAGCAGCTTGTCGAGCGCGTGCAGCGTGGCGACAGGCGAGCGTTCGATCTGTTGGTGCTGAAGTATCAGCACAAGATTCTCGGGTTGATCGTGCGTTTTGTACACGACACCCATGAAGCCCAGGATGTGGCGCAGGAAGCTTTCATCAAGGCTTACCGCGCGCTTGGTAATTTTCGCGGAGACAGTGCTTTCTACACCTGGCTGTACCGCATTGCCATCAACACGGCAAAGAACTATCTGGTGTCCCGCGGTCGGCGGCCACCGGACAGCGATGTGAGTTCCGAGGATGCGGAATTTTACGACGGCGATCATGGCCTCAAGGATCTGGAGTCCCCCGAGCGTGCGTTGTTGCGAGATGAGATCGAAGGCACCGTCCATCGGACTATTCAGCAACTGCCAGAAGATTTACGTACGGCGTTAACTTTACGTGAATTCGATGGTCTGAGTTACGAGGACATTGCGAGTGTCATGCAGTGTCCGGTGGGTACCGTGCGCTCTCGAATCTTCCGCGCTCGGGAGGCCATAGACAAAGCCCTGCAGCCGTTGTTGCAGGAAACCTGAGACAGCGGCGACAGCCAAGAGAGGAACCGCCATGAGTCGTGAAGCTTTGCAGGAATCGCTGTCCGCGGTGATGGATAACGAAGCGGACGAACTGGAATTACGTCGGGTGTTGAACGCCGTCGATGATGCCGAAACCCGTGCCACCTGGTCGCGTTATCAGGTTGCCCGTGCGGCCATGCACAAGGAACTGGTGCTGCCACAACTGGATATCGCCTCCGCCGTCTCTGCCGCGCTGGCCGACGAAGCCGCGCCGGTCAAGGTCAACCGTGGACCATGGCGCAGCCTGGGTCGTCTGGCCGTGGCTGCATCGGTGACCGTCGCTGTGCTGGCCGGTGTGCGCCTGTACAACCAGGACGATATCAGTGGTGCCCAGCTGGCTGCCCAGCAACCGGTCCAGCAAGGCGTGATTGTGCCTCAAGTTCAGGGCCCGGCCGTGCTGGCAGGCTATAGTGAGAATGCAGAACAGCCAGGCCCGATGGCCAATGGCGTGCTGCAAGGGCAATCCGGCTGGCATGACCAGCGTCTGCCCGGCTATCTGCGCCAGCATGCTCAGGAAGCAGCCCTCAAAGGTACCGAGAGCGCTCTGCCTTATGCCCGCGCGGCCAGCCTGGAAAACCGTTAAGTAAGGAGGATCATGCGCGCGCTACCTCTCATTCCGCTGTTGCTGGGTGGCTGGCTGACACTGCCGGCCCATGCGGCCAACTCCTCACCGGAGGCGGGCGACTGGCTCAAGAAGCTGGCTCAGGCCGAGCAGCAGCAGAGTTATCAAGGTACTTTCGTTTACGAGCGTAACGGCAGCTTCTCCACCCACGATATCTGGCATCGCGTCCAGGACGGCAAGGTCAGCGAGCGGCTTCTGCAGCTCGATGGTTCGGCCCAGGAAGTCGTGCGTGTCGACGGGCATACCCAGTGCGTAAGCGGGGCCTTGGTGTCCGGTGTGAGCAACACGCCGGAGTCCACAGCGCGAGTGCTTGATCCTCTGAAGTTGATGAGCTGGTACGACCTTGGGGTCGCCGGCAAATCCCGGGTGGCGGACCGTGCCGCGGTCATCGTTACCCTGACCCCGCGTGATCAGCATCGTTATGCCTTTGAACTGCACCTGGATCGCGAGACCGGCTTGCCGTTGAAGTCGTTGATGCTCGATGACAAGGGGCGGTTGCTCGAACGCTTCCAGTTCACTCGCCTGGATACCAGGGATGCGCCGAGTGACGACGATCTGCAGGCTGGCGAGCAGTGCAAGCCGGTAACCGAAGTCACTGCCCGGGCTGCACAGCCAGTCACCGGCTGGCGTTCGGACTGGTTGCCGCCAGGTTTTGAGCTGGTCGACAGCTCGATTGGCAAAGACCCGCAGGGCAAGAATACGGTCAACCGGCTGATGTTCGATGACGGCCTGGCGCGTTTTTCGGTTTTCGTTGAAGCCTTGAACGGTGGCTCGGCGGCGGATATCCGCACGCAACTGGGGCCTACTGTAGCGGTCTCGCGACGCTTGACCACGCCCAAGGGCGAAATGATGGTCACCGTGGTCGGCGAAATTCCGATTGGCACGGCTGAGCGGATTGCCTTGTCGATGCGGTCTCAGGATGCCCAGGCGAAAAAATGAACAGCAGACACGGCGCTGACCAGTCGAGGATCGCTTGGCTGACATGATTGGCAAGCTTTGCAGGTTGCAAAAATTCCAGAAATTTTCTATAGGTCAGTCCTTTCGGGGTCTGGCCTTTCCTGCTTCTGCAGGGCCCTACTGCTAACCACGCTCGATGTGACGGGAGCTGTATGTCAATACCACGCTTGAAAACCTACCTATCGTTGTTCGCCGCCGTGCTCATGCTCGGTCAGGTAGCCACTGCTGCCCAGGCAGAAGCCCTGCCGGACTTCACCACGCTGGTCGAGCAGGCTTCGCCTGCAGTGGTGAACATCAGTACCAAGCAGAAGCTGCCGGATCGCCGCTATGCGACCAGCCAGATGCCCGACCTTGAAGGCCTGCCGCCGATGTTTCGCGAGTTCTTCGAGCGCAACATGCCGCAGCCGCGCTCGCCCCGTGGCGATCGTCAACGTGAAGCGCAATCGCTGGGTTCAGGTTTCATCATTTCCAGCGACGGTTACGTCCTGACCAACAACCATGTGGTTGCTGACGCTGACGAAATTGTCGTCCGTCTGTCCGATCGCAGCGAGCTGCAGGCCAGGCTGGTCGGCACCGACCCGCGCACTGACGTGGCACTGCTCAAAGTCGATGGCAAGAACCTGCCGACCGTCAAACTGGGCGATTCTGAAAAGCTCAAGGTTGGCGAGTGGGTACTGGCTATCGGTTCGCCGTTCGGGTTCGACCATTCAGTGACCAAAGGTATCGTCAGCGCCAAGGGACGTACCTTGCCGAACGATACCTATGTACCGTTCATCCAGACCGATGTGGCGATCAACCCGGGTAACTCCGGTGGCCCGCTGTTCAATATGAAGGGTGAAGTGGTTGGGATCAACTCGCAGATTTTCACCCGCTCTGGCGGCTTCATGGGCCTGTCGTTCGCGATCCCGATCGATGTGGCGCTGGATGTTTCCAATCAGTTGAAGAAAGACGGCAAGGTCAACCGCGGTTGGCTGGGCGTGGTGATTCAGGAGGTCAACAAAGACCTGGCAGAATCCTTCGGTCTGGACAAGCCGGCCGGCGCCCTGGTGGCCCAGGTCCTGGAAGACGGGCCGGCAGCCAAGGGCGGCCTGCAGGTGGGTGATGTGATCCTGAGCATGAATGGTCAGCCTATCGTCATGTCCGCCGACCTGCCGCACCTGGTAGGTAGCCTGAAAGACGGTGCTACCGCCAAGCTGGACATCATTCGCAACGGCAAGCGCCAGAGTCTGGATGTCACCGTCGGTGCGCTGCCTGACGACGATGCTGAAATCGTCGCCAATGCCAGCGGCGGCGAGCGCAGCAGCAATCGCCTCGGTGTTTCGGTGGCCGATCTGAGCGCTGAACAGAAGAAGACTCTGGAGCTCAAGGGCGGTGTGGTCATCAAGGAAGTCCAGGACGGCCCGGCTGCCCTGATCGGTCTGCGCCCGGGTGACGTCATCAGCCACCTGAACAACCAGGCGATCCTTTCGGCCAAGCAGTTCACTGAAATTGCCAAAGAACTGCCGAAGAACCGTTCGGTGTCGATGCGCGTGCTGCGTCAGGGGCGCGCCAGCTTCATCACCTTCAAGCTGGCTGAGTAAGCCGGGTTGAACACAAGAGGGCGGCCTGGGTCGCCCTTTTTTGTGTCTGTTCGCGGGGCAAGCCCGCTCTCACAGGGGTGTCATTGAGCCGGTGGGAGCGGGCTTGCCCCGCGAATAGGCGATATGGAATCTCCCATAACCTTTCAGCTTCAGGTACAATTCCCGGCTATTTTTCGGTGGGCGTCCGGCCCGCAGCCTTTTTGAGTGTTGACCCGTGAGTGATTTGAGTCATATCCGCAATTTCTCCATCATCGCCCACATTGACCATGGCAAGTCGACTCTGGCGGACCGTTTCATCCAGATGTGCGGTGGCCTGACTGCGCGTGAGATGGAGGCCCAGGTACTCGATTCCATGGACCTGGAGCGTGAGCGCGGTATCACCATCAAGGCCCACAGCGTCACCCTGCATTACAAGGCGCAGGACGGCAAAACCTACCAGCTGAACTTCATTGACACCCCCGGCCACGTTGACTTCACCTATGAAGTCAGCCGTTCCCTGGCGGCGTGCGAGGGTGCGTTGCTGGTGGTCGATGCCGGCCAGGGCGTCGAGGCCCAGTCGGTCGCCAACTGCTACACCGCCATCGAGCAGGGCCTTGAGGTTATGCCGGTGCTGAACAAGATGGACCTGCCCCAGGCCGACCCGGACAAGGTCAAGGACGAGATCGAGAAGATCATCGGCATCGATGCCACCGACGCCGTGGCCTGCAGCGCCAAGAGCGGCATGGGCGTGGACGAAGTGCTCGAGCGTCTGGTGCACACCATCCCGGCGCCGACCGGTGACATTGAAGCGCCTCTGCAGGCGCTGATCATCGACTCCTGGTTCGACAACTACCTGGGCGTTGTCTCCCTGGTGCGCGTGCGTCATGGCCGCGTGAAGAAGGGCGACAAGATCCTGGTCAAGTCCACCGGTAAAGTACATCTGGTCGACAGCGTCGGTGTATTCACCCCGAAACACACCCAGACTGCTGACCTCAAAGCCGGTGAAGTAGGCTTCATCATCGCCAGCATAAAGGACATTCATGGTGCTCCAGTGGGCGATACCCTGACCCTGAGCAGCACCCCTGAAGTCGATGTGCTGCCAGGTTTCAAGCGTATCCAGCCACAGGTTTATGCCGGTCTGTTCCCTGTCAGTTCCGATGATTTCGAAGATTTTCGTGATGCATTGCAGAAACTGACCCTGAACGACTCGTCGCTGCAGTACCTGCCGGAAAGCTCTGACGCACTGGGCTTCGGCTTCCGTTGCGGCTTCCTCGGCATGCTGCACATGGAAATCATCCAGGAGCGCCTGGAGCGCGAATACGACCTGGACCTGATCACCACGGCGCCAAGTGTAATCTTCGAGGTCAAGCTCAAGACCGGTGAGACCATCTACGTCGACAACCCGTCGAAGCTGCCGGATGTGTCCTCGGTAGAGGACTTCCGCGAGCCGATCGTCGCTGCGACCATCCTTGTGCCTCAAGAGCACCTGGGCAACGTCATTACCCTGTGCATCGAGAAGCGTGGCGTACAGCGTGACATGCAGTTCCTCGGTTCGCAGGTGCAAGTGCGCTACGACTTGCCGATGAACGAAGTGGTACTGGACTTCTTCGACCGCCTGAAGTCGACCAGCCGCGGCTATGCTTCGCTGGACTACCATTTCGATCGTTACCAGTCGGCCAACCTGGTCAAGCTCGATGTGCTGATCAACGGTGACAAGGTCGACGCCCTGGCGCTGATCGTGCACCGCGATAACGCGCACTATAAGGGCCGCGCGTTGACTGAGAAGATGAAGGAACTGATTCCTCGGCAGATGTTCGACGTGGCAATCCAGGCCGCCATTGGCGGGCAGATTGTGGCGCGAACCACTGTCAAGGCGCTCAGAAAGAACGTACTGGCCAAATGCTACGGTGGTGACGTAAGCCGTAAGCGCAAGCTGTTGGAGAAGCAGAAGGCCGGTAAGAAACGCATGAAACAGGTCGGCAACGTGGAAATTCCACAAGAAGCCTTCCTCGCCGTGCTCAGGTTGGAATAATTAGGTCCTATGTCGCTAAATTTCCCGCTTTTGCTAGTCATCGCCGTTGCCGTCTGCGGTCTGTTGGCCCTGGTCGATCTGCTGTTCCTGGCGCCACGCCGGCGTGCGGCGATCGCGAACTATCAGGGCAGCGTCAGCCAGCCCGAAATGGCCGTGGTCGAACAGTTGAACAAGGAGCCGTTGCTGGTTGAGTACGGCAAGTCGTTCTTCCCGGTACTGTTCATTGTCCTGGTGTTGCGTTCGTTCCTGGTCGAGCCTTTCCAGATCCCTTCGGGATCGATGAAGCCGACCCTGGAAGTGGGCGATTTCATCCTGGTGAACAAGTTCTCCTACGGCATTCGCCTGCCGGTGGTCGACAAAAAGGTCATCGAAGTCGGTGATCCGCAGCGCGGCGACGTGATGGTGTTCCGCTATCCGAGCGACCCGAACGTCAACTACATCAAGCGTGTAGTTGGCTTGCCGGGCGACCAGATTGCCTACACCAGCGACAAGAAGCTGTTCGTCAACGGCAAGCCGATTGCCGAGCAGCTGGTGGGTACCGAACCGGGCACTTTGGGCAGCGCTGAGCTGTACAAGGAAAAACTGGGCGAGGCCGAACACCTGATCCGCAAGGAAATGAGCCGTTATCGCATGCCGCCTGACCAGCAATGGACAGTCCCGGCCGGCCATTACTTCATGATGGGCGACAACCGCGACAACTCCAACGACAGCCGTTACTGGGATGACCCCACTATTCCCAAGGCGCTGCATGGCATGGTCCCGGACCAGAACATCGTCGGCAAGGCCTTCGCGGTCTGGATGAGCTGGCCAGAGCCCAAGCTCAGCCACTTCCCGAACCTGTCGCGGGTCGGTCTGATCCAGTAACACCACAACGGCGCTGTCCTGGGACAGCGCCGAATGCATTTCTGGCATAGGCTGTGTTCAGAGGGATCTGCGGATCCACCTGTGCCGCCGATGCCGATGGGCGTGAGCCAAATAGTCTTTCAGGATGTTGATTTGAACAAAGCGTTGAATATCGACCACGAACTGCGCGTGGGTACACTGTGAGCGTTTCTTTGAGCCGCCTCGAGCGCCAGCTCGGATACACCTTCAAGAACCAGGAGCTGATGCTGCTGGCCCTGACGCACCGCAGTTTTGCCGGGCGCAACAACGAACGCCTCGAGTTTCTCGGCGATGCGATCCTTAACTTCGTCGCTGGCGAAGCGCTGTTCGAGCGCTTTCCCCAGGCCCGCGAAGGCCAGCTGTCGCGCTTGCGCGCACGGCTGGTCAAGGGCGAGACCCTGGCCGTGCTGGCCCGTGGTTTCGACCTCGGTGAATACCTGCGCCTGGGCTCCGGTGAGCTGAAAAGCGGTGGTTTTCGCCGCGAATCGATCCTGGCTGACGCCCTTGAGGCGTTGATCGGTGCAATCTACCTCGACTCGGACATGCAGACCGCCCGCGAACGCGTGCTGGCCTGGCTGACTGGCGAGTTCGAAAGCCTGACCCTGGTCGATACCAACAAAGACCCGAAAACCCGTCTGCAAGAGTTTTTGCAGTCGCGGGCCTGCGAGCTGCCGCGTTACGAAGTGGTGGATATTCAAGGTGAACCCCATTGCCGGACGTTTTTCGTCGAATGCGAAGTGACCCTTTTGACTGAAAAAAGCCGAGGGCAGGGCGTCAGCCGGCGTATTGCCGAGCAAGTCGCGGCCGCCGCAGCACTGATCGCCCTGGGCGTGGAGAATGGCAATGACTGATACGAACACCACCCGTTGCGGCTATGTCGCCATTGTCGGCCGCCCGAACGTCGGCAAATCGACCCTGCTCAACCACATCCTCGGCCAGAAGCTGGCGATCACCTCGCGCAAGCCGCAGACCACCCGGCACAACATGCTGGGAATCAAGACCGAGGGTGATATCCAGGCGATCTACGTCGATACCCCGGGTATGCACAAGAGCAACGAAAAGGCGCTCAACCGCTACATGAACAAGACCGCCTCGGCCGCCCTCAAGGACGTCGACGTGGTGATCTTCGTGGTCGACCGTACCAAGTGGACCGACGAAGACCAGCTGGTGCTGGAGCGCGTGCAGTACGTGCAGGGCCCGGTGATCCTGGCGATCAACAAGACCGACCGGATCGAAGAGAAAGCCGAGCTGATCCCGCACCTGCAGTGGCTGCAGGAGCAACTGCCGAACGCCGAGATCGTGCCGATCTCCGCGCAGCAGGGGCACAACCTCGAAGCGCTGGAAGGCCTGATCGCCAAGCACCTGCCGGAAAACGATCACTTCTTCCCGGAAGACCAGATCACCGACCGCAGCAGCCGCTTCCTGGCCGCTGAGCTGGTACGCGAAAAGATCATGCGTCAGCTCGGTGCAGAGCTGCCATACCAGATCACCGTGGAAATCGAAGAGTTCAAGCAGCAGGGCAAGATCCTGCACATCCATGCGCTGATTCTGGTCGAGCGTGACGGCCAGAAGAAGATCATCATTGGCGACAAGGGTGAGCGCATCAAGCGTATCGGCTCCGAGGCGCGCAAGGACATGGAAGTGCTGTTCGACGCCAAGGTCATGCTCAATCTCTGGGTCAAGGTCAAAGGCGGCTGGTCCGACGACGAACGCGCCCTGCGATCGCTGGGCTACGGCGACCTCTGATCGCATCAGGCCCGGCAGCGTCCGCTGTCGGGTCGAACCTTTTCTGAAGCGCTGCCCATGGAACTGCCAGTTGGCCAACCGGCCTACGTGCTGCACAGCCGGGCCTACCGTGAAACCAGTGCGCTGGTGGACTTCCTCACCCCGCAAGGGCGCCTGCGCGCGGTGCTGCGCCGTGCGCGTGGCAAGGGCGGCAGCCAGGCCCGGCCTTTCGTTCCCCTTGAAGTCGAGTTTCGTGGCCGTGGCGAGCTGAAGACCGTCGGCCGCCTGGACAGCGTCGGCGTGGCCGCCTGGCTCAATGGCGATGCGTTGTTCAGTGGCCTGTACCTCAATGAACTGCTGATTCGCCTGTTGCCCGCCGAGGATCCGCATCCGGTGGTGTTCGAGCACTACGCGGCAACTCTGCAGGCGTTGGCGGCCGGGCGGCCGCTGGAACCGCTGCTGCGGGCCTTCGAGTGGCGCTTGCTGGATGAACTGGGCTACGGCTTTGCCCTCGATCAGGACATCAATGGCGAGCCTCTGGTCGTCGATGGCCTGTACCGTCTGCAGGTGGACGCCGGGCTTGAACGGGTCTACCTGCTGCAGCCCGGTTTGTTCCGTGGTGACGAGCTGGCGGCCATGGCCGAAGCCGACTGGAATGTCCCCGGTGCCTTGAGTGCGGCCAAGCGCCTGATGCGCCAGGCGCTGGCCGTGCACCTGGGTGGACGGCCACTGGTCAGTCGGGAACTGTTTCGCAAGCGCTGAGCACGTCGTATGCTGTCAGGCTCAATCTTCAGGAGAGCCTCTTCGTGACTCAAAGCAACCGCATGCTCCTCGGCGTGAACATCGACCACGTGGCGACCCTGCGCCAGGCGCGTGGCACGCGCTACCCCGACCCGGTCAAGGCCGCGCTGGACGCCGAAGAGGCGGGCGCCGACGGCATCACTGTGCACCTGCGCGAAGACCGCCGGCATATCCAGGAGCGCGACGTGCTGGTGCTCAAGGACGTGCTGCAGACGCGCATGAACTTCGAAATGGGTGTGACCGAAGAAATGATGGCCTTCGCCGAGCGTATCCGCCCGGCGCACATCTGCCTGGTCCCGGAAACCCGCCAGGAACTGACCACCGAAGGTGGCCTGGATGTGGCCGGTCAGGAAGCGCGGATCAAGGCTGCGGTCGAACGCCTGTCGCGCATGGGTTCGGAAGTGTCGCTGTTCATCGATGCCGATGAGCGTCAGATCGAAGCCTCGCGTCGCGTCGGTGCACCGGCGATCGAGCTGCACACCGGCCGTTATGCTGATGCCGAAACCCCGACGGAGGTGGCTGAAGAACTCAAGCGCGTTGCCGACGGCGTGGCCTTTGGTTTGGCCCAGGGGCTGATCGTCAACGCCGGTCATGGCCTGCATTATCACAACGTTGAAGCGGTTGCGGCGATCAAGGGCATTAACGAGCTGAATATTGGTCATGCGCTGGTGGCACATGCACTGTTCGTTGGCTTCAAGTCGGCGGTGGCGGAGATGAAGGCGTTGATCATGGCGGCTAGCCGTCATTAAAAACATCGCGGGGCAAGCCCGCTCCCACCAGGAGTGTGATGACCGGTGGGAGCGGGCTTGCCCCGCGATGCAGTCTACGAACCCTGGAAAACCAGACTGAACCGAGTCAACCCATTCACCTCACTGCTCACCTCAACCCGCCCGCCATGCACTTGCATGATCGATTTCACAATCGCCAACCCCAATCCGGTCCCCCCCTCCAGCCGCGATCGTCCTGATCCCGCCCGGTAAAAGCGTTCGAACAGATGCGGCAGATGGGCCTGCTCAATACCCGGCCCCTGGTTCTCCACTGACAGGCGGACTTCATCCCCACAGCGCTCTACCGCAATATCGATCGGCAGCCCCTCAGGGCTATGGCGAATGGCATTGCTCAACAGATTCGACAACGCCCGTTGCACCATCAAACGATCAGCCATGATCGAGCCCCAGCCGTGCAGGCGCAGGCTGATGTCTTTCTGCTCGCTGCTGAACTCGAACAGCTCACTGACGCGCTTGGCTTCATCGGCCAGGTTTACCGGTTTGAGCGGCAACTGGGCGTGAGGCTGACTGACCTGGGCGAGAAACAGCATGTCATTGATGATCCGGTTGAGCCGGGTCAGCTCTTCGATACTGGCTTCCAGCACTTCCTTGTATTGCTCGACGGGACGCTCCCGGCTCAGGGTCACCTGGGCCTTGCCCATCAGGTTGCCGATCGGCGTGCGCAGCTCATGGGCGAGGTCGTCAGAGAACTGCGAGAGTTGCTGCACGCCGCCATCGAGCCGGTCGAGCATGACATTCATGGCATGGGCCAGTTCCTTCAGCTCCAGGGGCAAGTCATCCAGTGGCAGGCGCAAGGCCAGTTGCTGGGCAGAAACCTGCCCGGCGATCTGGCTGAACCTGCGCAGTGGCGTCAGGCCGCGTTGTACCAGCTTCCAGGCGCCAAAACCGATCAACAGCACCAGCAAAGGCAGAGCCAGCAACGTTGAGCGCAGGTAGGCCTGCAACAGGCTGTGGTCGTCGGCAAGGTTGACCGTGAGCAACACGCGAACATCGGTGCCGTCCTGCAAACGCATCAGCCGCGAGGCGGTCAGCAGGTGATTGTCATCGCTGTCGCGCCATTGCTGAAAGGCCAGCTCGGGGCTACCGGGAATCTGCAGCAGGGCCTCGGCTTCGAGTCCCGGCCCGAGGGTCAACAGGGCTGAATGTCGGCCGGTCAGGGCGATCACGCTCAGGCTCAGGTTGTCATGGCCCATCACCACATCCAGAAGCGGGTGCGCCGACGTTTGCAGGTCACCGGACTTGAGGTCGATGCTCAGGCCGTGTTCGATCTGCGCCATTTTCGCCGTCAGGCTTTTGCGCGCCCGACTGTCCAGTTCGTGGTCCAGGGCAAGTACCGCCAGGCAGGCCATGAGCAAGACCAGCGCAGCCCCCATCAGGCTGACACTCAGGCCCAGACGCAGGGAAAGCCGCGCCGGTTTCATTCGCGTGCCTCAAGCACGTAGCCGACGCCGCGCAGGGTGTGGATCAGCTTGTTGTCGAAGGGGTCATCGATCTTGGCGCGCAAGCGGCGGATCGAGACTTCAACCACGTTGGTGTCGCAATCGAAGTTCATGTCCCACACCAGCGAAATGATCTGGGTGCGCGACAACACTTCGCCGCTCTGGCGCATCAGCAGGTGCAGCAGGGCGAACTCCTTGGCCGTCAGGTCGATACGCTGGCCGCCGCGGTAAGCACGGTGCCGACCTGGGTCCAGCTCCAGGTCGGCGACTTTCAGGGTATTCGGTTGCAGGGCCTGGTCGTTACGCCGCAACAGGCTGCGGATACGCGCCAGCAGCTCCGGAAACTCGAAGGGCTTGAGCAGGTAGTCGTCGGCACCCAGGTCCAGGCCTTTGACCCGGTCCGAGAGCCGGCCGTGGGCGGTGAGCATCATGATCCGCGTGCTGGAGTCGGCGCGCAGGCGCTGCAGCACGGTCCAGCCATCGAGCTCGGGCAGGTTGACGTCGAGAATGATCAGGTCGTAGGCCTGCTGGCGGGCCAGGTGCAGGCCGTCGGCGCCGCTGTGGGCACAATCGACGATGTAGCCGTTTTCGCTCAGACCCTGTTGCAGGTAATCGGCGGTGCGAAGCTCGTCCTCGATAATCAGTAAGCGCATGAAATGACTCGGTGGTGTGAAAGGCGGTGATTCTCAACCCTGAAGTAACTGGAAGGTCAAGGGCTGAAGGGCATCAAGCGGCGGATACTAAGTCATCTTGTGCAGGGCATTGGCTGGATTACAGATTTGTAATTTTCGAGTCATCTTGGGGATAAACCCCGATTACTACAGTGCGGGCTCCAAAAAAGGCGCAGGAGTCCGCCATGTTTCGCACCCTGGACAGGCCCGGCACAGGCCGTGGCCGCATTCTGCTGACGCTGGTATTGCTGGCCTTGCCCTCTGTGGCATTGGCCCAAGGCCCTGTGCTGACCCTCGACAATGCCCTGCGAACCGCCCAGGCCAACAATCCTGAGCTGGCGGTCGCACGTTGGGGCATCGATATCGCCGAAGGTGAACGACGCCAGGCGGGAGTGCTGCCCAACCCCGAGCTGAGCTGGGAGGTCGAAGACACCCGCAACGGCTCGCAGACCACCACGGTCAGCGTCAGTCAGATGTTCGAGCTGGGCGGCAAGCGCGGTGCGCGGCTGGGCGTGGCCGGACGCGATTCGGAGCTGGCGGGACTGGAGCTTGAACGCCAGGGCAACGCCCTGCGTGCCGAAGTGATCGGCGCCTTCGAGGCGGCGGTGCAGGCCCAGCAAGGCCTGCAACTGGCCGAACAATCACTGCGTTTGAGCGAGCGGGCGTTGCAAGTGGTGCAGGGGCGGGTCAAGGCCGGCAGCGCCTCGCCGGTGGAGGCGACGCGGGCGCAGGTGCAACTGTCTGAAGTGCGCCTGGAGCTAGGGCGTGCCGAACAGGCGCTGACCGTTGCCTATCAGCAATTGGCGGCCGCGACCGGCGCACCCATGGCCGAGTTCAGCCGGGTCGAAAGCGTTGGCAAGCAGGAGCCCGACGTGCCGAGCCGCACCCAGCTGCTTGAACGCCTGGAGCAAACGCCGGACATGCGTCTGGCGCGCACGCAGATCGATCAGACAGATGCCGCCCTGAACCTTGCGCGCAGGCAACGGATTCCCGACCTGACCGTGAGTGTCGGTAGCCAGTACGACGAAGCCGAGCGCGAGCGCGTCAACGTGGTCGGGCTGTCGTTGCCGATACCGCTGTTCGACCGCAATCAGGGCAACATCCTCGCCGCCGCCCGCCGCGCCGATCAGGCCCGCGACCAGCGCAACGGCGCCGAACTGCGGCTGCGCAGTGAAGTGATCCAGGCCCTGGCCCAGTGGAGCACCGCCGCCCAGGAGGTGCAGGACTTCGACCGCTCGATCCTGCCTTCGGCGCAACAGGCGGTGGACGCCGCCACACGTGGCTTCGAGCGCGGCAAGTTCGCTTTTCTCGATGTGCTCGATGCCCAGCGCACCTTGGTTGCCGCACGCCTGCAGTACCTCCAGGCCCAGGCCCAGCGCAGTGAAGCGCGAGTGCGTCTGGAGCGCATTTTCGGCGACCTGAGCCTGGCCAGCCGCTGAGCCTGATTGACTTTCCCCCGCTTTGATTGACACCGCGTTCAGCGGTGACCGCTAAGGAGACTGCATGAACAAGAAGTCCACAACGCTGCTGATCGCTGCCTTGTTGCTGGGCCTGGGGCTGGGCGTGCTGCTGACGCGTCAGACCGGTCCGCAGCCGCAGGCGGCAGCGCCAGCGTCCAGCCACGATCATGCTGAAGGTGATCACGATGAGGAAGAGAAAGGCGAGCACGGGCATGCCGAATCTGAATCGGGGCACACGGAAGAAGAGGGTGCGATCACCCTGAGCCAGGAGCAGATCGCACTGGCCGGGATCGAACTGGCCGCTGCCGCACCACGCCAGTTGCAACGCAGCCTGTCGCTGCCGGGTGAGATCCGCTTCGATGAAGACCGCACCGCGCATATGGTGCCGAGAGCGGCCGGGGTGGTCGAGTCGGTCGCGGTGGTACTCGGTCAGCAGGTCAAGGCCGGTGACTTGCTGGCGGTGATCGCCAGCCCGCAGATCTCCGAACAGCGCAGCGAACTGGCGGCGAGTCAGCGGCGTCTGGAGCTGGCGCGCAGCACCTATCAGCGCGAAAAGGACCTGTGGCAGGAAGGTATTTCCGCCGAGCAGGACTACCTGCAAGCCCGTCAGGCCCTGCAGGAGGCCGAGATTGCCCAGGCCAACGCCCGGCAGAAAATCAGCGCCCTGAGCGGCACCACGGTGCTGGCCGGCGGCAATCGTTACGAACTGCGCGCGCCGTTTGCCGGGCAGATCGTCGAGAAGCATCTGGTGCCGGGTGAGGTGGTCAATGAGACCAGTGCCGCCTTCACCTTGTCCGACCTCTCGCGGGTGTGGGCGACCTTTGGTGTGGCACCGCGAGACCTGGGCAAGGTCCGCGCCGGTATGGCGGTAAACATTGTCGCCAGCGAGCTGGGCGAGCAGGTTGAAGGGCGCATCAGTCATGTCGGCAGCCTGCTCGGTGAGCAGACCCGCACCGCCAGCGTTCGTGTCACCCTCGACAACCCGCGTGGCGCCTGGCGTCCGGGCTTGTTCGTGGCCGTGCAGGTGCCGGGCGAGACCATCGCCGCCAGCCTTGCCGTACCCGATCAGGCGATCCAGAGCCTCGAAGAAAAGCCCACCGTGTTCGTACGTACCACCGAGGGCTTCGTCGCCCAGGCGGTGGAGCTGGGCGCCAGTGCCAATGGCTATGTCGAAATCCGCAAGGGCCTGCAAGCCGGTCAGCAGGTGGCGGCGTTGGGCAGCTTCGTTCTCAAGTCGGAGCTGGGCAAGGCCAGCGCCGAGCACGCCCACTGACCCGCGCGAGTACCTCTCATGTTCGAACGCCTTATTCAATTTGCCATCGAGCAGCGCCTGATGGTGCTGCTGGCGGTGCTGCTGATGGCCGCGCTCGGTGTGGCCAGCTATCAGAAACTGCCGATCGATGCGGTTCCGGACATTACCAACGTCCAGGTCCAGATCAACACCCAGGCGGCGGGCTTCTCGCCGCTGGAAACCGAACAACGCATCACCTTCGCCATCGAGACGGCCATGGCCGGCTTGCCGGGCCTTGAGCAAACCCGCTCGCTGTCGCGTTCGGGCCTGTCCCAGGTAACGGTGATCTTCGAGGAAGGCACCGACCTGTTCTTCGCCCGGCAACTGGTCAACGAGCGCCTGCAACAGGCGCGCGGGCAACTGCCGGAAGGTGTCGAGGCCGCGATGGGGCCGATCTCCACCGGCCTGGGCGAGATCTTCCTGTGGACGGTGGAAGCCGCCGAGGATGCGCGCAAGGAGGACGGCAGCCCGTACACGCCCACCGACCTGCGCGAGATCCAGGACTGGATCATCAAACCGCAACTGCGCAACGTGCGCGGGGTCGCGGAGATCAACACCATCGGCGGCTTTGCCAAGGAGTATCAGATTGCCCCCGATCCCAAACGCCTGGCCTCCTACAAACTGACCCTGGCCGATTTGCTCACCGCTCTGGAGCGCAACAATGCCAACGTCGGTGCCGGTTACATCGAGCGCCGCGGCGAACAGTTGCTGATCCGCGCGCCGGGGCAACTGGCCGGGATCGAGGATATTGCCAACATCGTCCTGGCCAACATCGACGGTACCCCCATCCGTGTGCGCAATGTCGCTGAAGTCGGCATCGGAAAAGAGCTGCGCAGCGGTGCAGCGACCGAGAATGGCCGCGAAGTGGTGCTCGGCACGGTGTTCATGCTGATTGGCGAGAACAGCCGCACAGTGTCCCAGGCGGTGGCGCAGAAACTGGTGGAAATCAACCGTTCACTGCCGGCCGGGGTCAGCGCGGTGACGGTCTATGACCGGACCAATCTGGTCGATAAAGCCATTGCCACGGTGAAGAAGAACCTGATCGAAGGCGCGATCCTGGTGATCGTGATTCTGTTCCTGTTCCTCGGCAACATCCGCGCCGCGTTGATCACCGCGATGATCATTCCACTGTCGATGCTGTTTACCTTCACCGGGATGTTCAGCAACAAGGTCAGCGCCAACCTGATGAGCCTCGGCGCGCTGGACTTCGGCATCATCGTCGATGGCGCGGTGGTGATCGTCGAGAATGCGATCCGCCGCCTGGCCCATGCCCAGCAGCACCATGGGCGCCTGCTGACCCGCTCCGAACGCTTCCATGAAGTCTTCAATGCTGCCCGCGAAGCACGTCGGCCGCTGATCTACGGGCAGTTGATCATCATGGTGGTGTACTTGCCGATCTTTGCCCTGAGCGGCGTCGAGGGCAAGATGTTCCACCCGATGGCGTTCACCGTGGTGATTGCCTTGCTCGGTGCCATGTTGCTGTCGGTGACCTTCGTGCCCGCGGCGATTGCCCTGTTCGTCACCGGCAAGGTCAAGGAAGACGAGAACCTGCTGATGCGCAGCGCCAAGCGTGGCTACGCACCGCTGTTGCAGTGGGTGATGGGCCATCGGTCGCTGGCGTTCAGCCTGGCCGCGGTGATGGTGCTGTTGTCCGGTGTGTTGGCCAGTCGCATGGGCAGCGAGTTCGTGCCGAGCTTGAGCGAAGGTGATTTCGCCCTGCAGGCGTTGCGCGTGCCCGGTACCAGCCTGAGCCAGTCGGTGGCCATGCAGCAGCAACTGGAACAGAGTGTGTTGAGCCAGGTGCCCGAGGTCGAGCGGGTGTTCGCACGGACCGGTACCGCCGAGATCGCTTCTGACCCGATGCCACCGAACATCTCCGACAGCTATGTGATGCTCAAGCCGCAAGACCAGTGGCCGGATCCGGGCAAGTCGCGCGAGCAACTGATCGCCGATATCCAGCGCGCCAGTGCCCGCGTGCCGGGCAGCAACTACGAGCTGTCACAACCGATCCAGTTGCGCTTCAACGAACTGATTTCCGGCGTGCGCAGTGATGTCGCGGTGAAGGTCTTCGGCGACGACATGGATCAGCTCAACCGCACCGCCGCACAGATTGCCGCGGCGCTGCAGGCGGTGCCGGGGGCGTCGGAAGTCAAGGTCGAGCAGACCTCGGGATTGCCGGTGCTGACCATTGACGTCGATCGCGACAAGGCGGCGCGCTACGGACTCAATGTCGGCGATGTGCAAGACACCATCGCCGTGGCGGTAGGCGGACGTCAGGCCGGCACCCTGTACCAGGGCGACCGTCGCTTCGACATGGTAGTGCGTCTGTCCGACAACCTGCGCACCGACATCGACGGCTTGTCGCAGTTGTTGATCCCGGTGCCGGCAGGTGCTGCCGGCAATGGCCAGATCGGCTTTATCACCCTGGCCGATGTCGCCAGCCTGCAGCTGGTCCAGGGCCCCAACCAGATCAGCCGTGAAGACGGCAAACGCCTGGTGGTGGTCAGTGCCAACGTGCGCGGGCGTGATATCGGCTCGTTTGTCGAGGAGGCCGGTGAGCGCATCGATAGCCAGGTCAGCATCCCGGCCGGTTACTGGACGCGCTGGGGCGGTCAGTTCGAGCAGTTGCAGTCGGCGGCGCTGCGTCTGCAGGTGGTGGTGCCGGTGGCCTTGCTGCTGGTGTTCGGCCTGCTGTTCATGATGTTCAACAACCTCAAGGACGGTTTGCTGGTGTTCACCGGTATTCCTTTTGCCTTGACCGGAGGGGTGGTGGCGTTGTGGCTACGGGATATTCCGCTGTCGATTTCGGCCGGGGTCGGTTTCATTGCCTTGTCGGGTGTGGCGGTACTCAACGGCCTGGTGATGATTGCCTTTATCCGTGGTTTGCGCGAGCAGGGGCGGACACTGCGCCAGGCCATCGATGAAGGTGCGCTGACCCGCCTGCGACCCGTACTGATGACCGCGCTGGTGGCTTCCCTGGGCTTTATTCCCATGGCCCTGGCCACCGGCACTGGCGCCGAGGTGCAGCGACCGCTGGCGACCGTGGTGATCGGCGGGATTCTGTCCTCCACCGCCTTGACCTTGCTGGTGCTGCCAGCGTTGTACTACCGGGCTCACCGTAGGGACGAAGAAGACGCCGGTGAAGTGACGAAACTGTAATTTCACGCTCATCTTCGAGTTATTCAGCCCTTGTCAGGATACCCACGGCGGCCGCATCAGCGGCCGTCGTGCGTATTACGGCGAATAATCAGGAGTTGAAGATGGGGAATAAAACCACAACCTGTATCACCGGCGTCCTGGCCCTGGCCAGTTGCTCAGTCAGCTATGCCTCCGTCGAGCCCGCGGGCTTTGTCGAGGACAGTAGCCTGACGCTGCTCAGTCGCAATTTCTATTTCAATCGTGACTATCGCAAGGGCGGCGAGTCACCCACCGGCAAGGCCGGTTATGCCGAAGCCTGGGCCCAGGCGTTTATCGCCCGATTCCAGTCGGGCTATACCCAGGGCACCGTCGGCTTTGGCCTCGACGCCTATGCCATGCTCGCGCTCAAGCTCGACAGTGGCGATGGCCGCAGTGGCGGGCGCAGCTCGTTCGATATGCTGCCGGTCGATAGCAACGGCGACACCGCAAGCAACTTCAGCAAGCTGGGCGGCGCCCTCAAGGCGCGCCTGTTCGACACCGAAATCAAAGTGGGTGACGTGTTCCCGACTACGCCGGTGGTGCATTTTGGCGACTCCCGCCTGCTGCCGGAAAGCTTCAGCGGCTGGACCCTGGAGAACACCACCCTGGAGAACTTCAGCTTGCAGGGCGGACGCCTGCATGCCATGAGCCAGCCGCTATCGAGCAACAACCGTGACGGCTTCGAGACCTTTTACGCAGGTCCGGTCGACTCGCCCTGGCTAGGCTACTTCGGCGGCGATTATCAGGCCACGGACAACCTCAGCCTGAGTCTCTACAGCAGTCGCCTGAAGGATGCCTGGGATCAGTACTACGCAGGCGTCAGCTATCAGTACCCGATCTCCGAACAGCTCAGCGTTTTCAGCGGTTTCAATTATTACAAGGCCAAGGATCAGGGCCAGCAATTGCTCGGCAGCTTCGACAACGACATTTGGAGTGCCCGGGCCGGATTCAGCTATGGCGCCCATACCCTGGCGTTGTCCCATCAACGCAACCAGGGCGACAACGACTTCGACTACCTGCGCCAGTCCGACTCGATCTACCTGGACAACTCGATCCAGTACAGCGACTTCAACTCACCCAAGGAACGCTCGTGGATGCTGCGCTACGACCTGGACATGGCCAGCTATGGCGTACCGGGCCTGACCTTCATGACCCGCTACGGGCGTGGCAGTGACGCTGATTATTCCGATGCCAACGCGGTGTACATGCGCCGTGATGCCGAGGGTAATCCACTGACCGGGCAGAAGCGCTGGGAACGCGATATCGAGGCGAAATATGTGGTGCAGTCGGGCACCTTCAAAGACCTGTCGCTGCGCATGCGTCAGGCCACCACCCGGGCCACGGCGTTCGAGTCGGACCTGGACGAAGTGCGCCTGATAGTGGAGTACCCGCTGACCCTGTTGTAGGGCGTTTATTGCAACACTGTAATGTCCTGCTCACCTTGTCGTTAGCTTGTCCTTCGTAAGATTGAACCGTACTGAAATTCAATCACGAGGTGAGCAACATGAGCCTGATCAAGTATGCATTGATGGGCGTTCTGGCCCTTGGCAGTGGTGCCGCGCTGGCCGAAGGCGGCGCGGAACGTTCGAAACAGTTCTGGGAAAAGTTTCGCCTGAGTCAGGAGCAGATCCACGGCAAGCAGGATCAGGCGGTTGTCAGCTCCGACGCGCAGAAGCGCGCCAACGCTCAGCAGCAGGTGGTCAAAGAGTAGCTCCATTCACCTTGGTAGCTCCCCGCTCCTTTGGTAAAGGTGAATTTTGGCGCCCATATGGGCGCCTTTTTTATCTGCGCATTACCCGTCCGGATGACAGTCTGGTGGCATTACTCCGCGCCTCTTCATCGAGTTTTCTGTAGTCGGCGAAGCCATGCAGATGGCTGCGCCAGCGCTGCCTGGAACGTAGTGTCGAGCAGTCCGCCAGATCACCTGATCTCGGTGGCCTAAAGACGTTTCAGGATAAATGAGGAGCTCATCATGACCCTGGATATGACAGAGAACGAATCTCTTGTCGGAATGGATGTACAGCAAAAAGCTGAGCGGGTACCCCAGCAGTACTTCGAGGCCATCACCGGCAGTGCGTCCAGTCTGGATCCAGCGCTGATTTTTACCCGGGATAACCTCCTGGCAATCAAGCGCTATGCCAGCGTAGTGCGCAGGTTGCCACCGGACCGGGAGAGTCTGCAGCGATCGATGAACTTCGTACTGCTGGAGATCGATCCCGAGGAAATTCACCTGTTCTACGAGGATCTACGCCGGCCCGTGTCGGGATGGAATGTATTGGAGCAGGAGACCAAGACCCTCGGAACTCAACTTGACAACTTCGCCACGAACTTCACGTCGGATGGGCATGCGTTGCTCAGGGGGATCAGTGAGTCGGAGGCAATTCGCAACGCAAACCTCTTGCGGGGGCTGGACGAGCAGGTACTGGAGCATGTTCAGGCAAGGCGCCTGGAGCCGATGGAGCATGTCCAGGTCATACACTCGATGACGGAATACCTGGCAGTGATAGCGGAAGACATTAGTCTGGCGATCCAGCGCATCACCTCTGTCAAAGATCGGGCCAACAGGTTCGCCCGCGATGTTGTGGACAATCTTCGGCCTAAGGCTGAAGGACTTCTGCGAGGATTCAATGGCAAAGCAGACAAGGACAAGCTTGATGAGATGAACCAGCAGCTGTTGCGATTGGATCAGCTGATTACCGAGAAGACCGAGGCGTACACGTCACTTGTCGGCTACACCCTCGCCGGGCTTTGGTTTGGACCTGTCGGTGTGGCGATCACCGGCGGGATTTACGGTTCTCAAGCCGAAACGGTCAGGAAGGAGAAGAATCAGTGCATCGAGCAGCGAAAGCAATTGGCTGAAACGCTCGGGGAGCTGGAGCCTGAGATCGGCAAGTTTCAAATCACCATGACGCTACTGCGTGACCTGGAGCTGCGCCTGGTTGAGGTCGAGTCAGCGGCGAAAAATCTGGAGGATGTGTGGAACACGCTCAGTGTGTATGCCGACGAGTCGCAGCGCGACCTTGAACGGATCGATACGGATGTCAGCCTGGCGCGATTCGCCTTGCGGTTTGAGCGTGTGATTCGTCCCTGGAAATCGATTCGTAGCAAATCCCAACAACTTTCTGAAGTGTTCAATGAAGTAGTAGACCGTTATGTTGAGGAGAACTGACATGGACCGTCAAACCAGCCCGGAAGCTGTAGTTCCCGATGTAAACGCAATGCGAACGCTGCAGGAGAATATCTCTCGCTTGCTCGGCAGTGATACCGACTCGCTTTTACCTTCGGTGCGGGAGAAGCTCGGGGATCTGTTGGCCCTGGTTCGAGAAACCGACGCGCTGTTGTCTGATCATGTCCTGCGGGGAGTGATCATGCTCAACAACCAGCCGTGGCCGGATCTCCTGCGGGTGGGTGATAGTGCATCCGGGCAGCGAAGCGAGTTAGAAAAGGACATGGAGGAAGATCTGCTGCGCGTATACAGCCGTCTGGATACCCTTTGCCAGAGTATAGATAGCAAGCTTGGCAGGTTAACTGCGTTCAATTTGCCGGATGTAGGGACGCGTGCTGGCATGCTGGCCAAGGATCGCGATGAACAGAAGATCCGTGTTGAGCGACAGCTGCAGATAGTTCAACAACTGGAACAACGCAAAAAGGACCTGGATGAGCTCATTGCACTGTTCCAGGCTCCTGGCATCAAAGACGTGATCAAGGGGCTGGTTCCTCGGGAGGAAGAGCTGGATCTGTTGTTCAAACAGGTGCAAAACCCCTCGCTCGATCCAGACCTGTTCAAGCAGGGCGTGAAGAAGTTCAACGCCAGTCTGGATATCATCGGGGAAGGCCGCAAGTTTAGTGACTTGCTCAAGGCTCGGGACGTTCTGGTCTTGCAAATCAAGGAGCAGCAAGCAGTGCTGTCCACTCAGCGGCAAGCTCTGGAGACGATCGAGCGGGAGATCTCCGAGCTGCCGGGCATTACCAAGGTGATGGGGTGGCGGGATAAATGGCTGATCGAAGGGCGCAAACTTCATCAGGGCTGGCAGCAGCGCCTGAACATCGTGAAAAGCGCCACTGAGCTGCGCTCACTGAGCGCGTCGCTGGATGTACTGCGGGGTTATCTTGTACAGGTCCGCAGAGTTTATGAGCAACCTCGGGGCTGAGTGACCTTTGCCCGGATGCAGGGCCTGAACGCACCAGGCTGAAGGGGGCTTGCGACCGGACTGGCTAGTTCCTGGCCAGTCCGGTCGCTGCTTGTTCAGCCCTTACTTGCGTGCCACCAGCACTGCCCGACGCGGCGCAGGCAACCCTTCGATGGTACGGCTGTGGTCGGCGGGGTCGAGGAAATCGCTGAGCGACTGGTAACGCATCCACTCGGTGCTGCGTTGCTCCTCGATGCTGGTGACGCTGACATCGACGCAGCGCACATCACTGAAACCGGCGCGGCGCAGCCAGCGCTCCAGAGCCGGCACCGAAGGCAGGAACCAGACGTTGCGCATCTGCGCATAGCGGTCTTCTGGCACCAGCACCTGATGTTCGTCGCCCTCGACCACCAGCGTTTCCAGCACCAGTTCGCCGCCTTTTACCAGGCAGTCCTTGAGCGCCAGCAGGTGCTCGATGGGCGAGCGGCGGTGGTAGAACACGCCCATGGAAAACACCGTGTCGAAGCCTTCGAGATTGGCCGGCAGGTCTTCCAGGGCGAAGGGCAGGTGCCAGGCAGGCAGCTCTGGCAAGTAGCGCTGAACCGCCTGGAACTGGCAGAAGAACAGCCAGTTGGGATCGACGCCGATTACGCTGTCGGCACCGGCACCGAGCATGCGCCACTGGTAGTAACCGTTGCCGCAGCCGACATCGAGAATGCGCTTGCCCTTGAGATCCAGGTGCGGGGCGACCCGTGACCATTTCCAGTCCGAGCGCCACTCGGTATCGACATGCACGCCGAACAGGTCGAACGGGCCCTTGCGCCATGGCGACAAGCCCATCAACGCCTGGCGCATGCGATCGCGGGTGCCCTGGTCACAGTCGCAATCGAGGTTCAGGCCGTTGACCAGGTCGACTTTGCTCGGCACCAGCGCCGGCAGCGCGTCCAGGGCATTCTGCCAACGCTCCAGGTCGCCGTGACCTTTCTCCATCTTGGCGTCGAGTTGCGCTTGCAGGCCTTGTGACCATTGCGCCAGGGGGGTGCCCGCCAGGCGGCGGACCAGTGGGGAAAGATCAATCATGGCAAGGCAATCAACGAGGCAAAGTTAAGGCATTGGAACCAGGGCACGACCTTGGAAAAACCGGCTGCCAGCAGGCGTTCGCGGTGTTCTTCAAGGCTGTCGGGTTTCATCACGTTCTCGATGGCGCTGCGCTTCTGGGCGATTTCCAGTTCGCTATAGCCATTGGCGCGTTTGAAGGCGACATGCAGGTCAGTGAGCAGGGCGTGTTCGTCCGGGTCGTTGAAGCGCAGCTTCTCCGAGAGGATCAGTGCACCGCCCGGCAGCAGCGACTGGCGGATACGCGCGAGCAGCTCCAGGCGCTGCCCGGGGGCGATGAACTGCAGGGTGAAGTTCATTGCCACCACCGAGGCAGGCTGGAACTCCAGAGCAAGGATATCGCCCTCGATCACTTCGACCGGCAGCAGCTCCTGGAACATCGAGTCCTGGGCATTGAGGTATTGCCGGCAGCGCTCGACCATGGCTGCCGAGTTGTCGATGGCGATCACCCGGCAACCGTCGCTGCGCACGTGGCGGCGCAGGGCCTGCGTCACCGCCCCCAGTGAGCTGCCCAGATCATACAGGGCGGTGTTCGGCTGGGCGAACTGGGCAGCCAGTACACCGAGGTTCTCGACGATAGTCGGATAGCCGGGCACCGAGCGCTTGATCATGTCCGGGAACACCCGCACCACGTCTTCGTTGAAGGCGAAGTCGGGCACCTGGCCAAGTGGCTGGGCGAATAGGCGGTCGGGTTCTTTGCTCACGGGGGCAATCCAGGCATTAGGCGGTAAAAGTCGGGCATTTTAGCCAAACTGGCCGCCAGATGCATGGCCTGGCTGACCAGCGCTGCTACTTCACCGTGATTGCGCAGTCGAACGTCTGCACCGGACGCACCTCCGGGGCCCAAGGCTGCTGGTAAACCAGCAGCAAATGCCCCTCACCTGCTGCCTGGGCCAGGAAGCGCCAGGTCGATTCTCCCGCACTGCCGACGATCCCGGCATCTTCTGGATGGCTGTAGACCTCAGGGCCCAGGCTGCGCAGGATGCCCGCAGCGGGGTTCTGCAGCAGCCAGCGATAGCCGGTGCTGGGGTTGCTGGGCAAGGTCAGGGTGAGGGTCTGATCCATCTCCAGGCGGATAGGGCACTGGCTCGACTTTTCCAGCACCACGTTGTCGTGTTTGCTCGGGGTTTGTGAGCAGGCTGCCAGGAGGGGCAGGCCAAGGACCAGCAATTTGCAGTTGATCTTCATTGATAATCCATTCATTCAGGCTGGCTTTGGCTTTCAGGAAAGCCTGCCCTCTGCTGGGCAGTACGCAGCCGTAATAGTTTGAAGGTCCCAGGCCGGCTTGGCCTATCAACAGGGACATGATTATGAGCAGTACACAAAAGGATTTTGACACATTGCAGAAAGAGGCTGAACTGCTGCCCGGGAACCTTATTGAGGCCATGGCAGAGCGCGATGGGCCTGAGGAAGGGGGACTGACCCTGACGAGGGAGCACATCGTCACCCTCAACCAGTATGCAAACCATGTCTTCAGCCTGCCTGTTGCCCAGGATGCACTGATTCGCTGGCTGGGCTATTCCACCATCGCCGAGCCGGCGCTGATGCCGAACAGCATGGGCGACATGCACAAACAGTTGCAACAACACGGACGCAGCTGGACAACGCCTGCCGACAACAGCAGGAAACTCGGCTTCGAGTTGGCTGCCAGTGCCAATGGCATCAATACCACAGGTGACGAGGTATTGGTGCTTCTCGAAAAAAGCAGCGCCCTGGGTAAGAGGAGAGAGGCGTGGGACACCCTTCGTTTCGACAAACCGATCAGTCTTGGTACGGACGGCAAACGCCGGGTCCTGGACCTGGTTGACTGTATGGAAGTCCTGCGCGAAGACGTGGATCTTTTCGCTCGGCGTGTGAGTGCAGTTCGCGAGGAAATCGAGCAGTTTCGAGATCACGCGCGTGAAAAACTATTGCCCTTGGTGGCAACAAAAACCGAGGCGATCAAGCGTCAAAAGGCGAGTGGGGCGGTACAGTACTTACGTGAAGATTTGGCCGATCTGTCAGAGCGACTTCAGAAAATGGAAGTGCTTCTAAGGGAAGTGGTGACCGCTTCTTCACATTTTCATTCAGCCTGGCAAAGCCTCACTGTCTTCATCGATGCGTCGGCTGAACGGCTTCGGCAAATCACCACGGGCCAGCAACTGGCCCGGTTCGCAATCTACTTTGGCAGGTTTCTGGGGCAGTGGAGCACCATCGAGCAAATTGCCCTGGAGATGAACCGCAAGCTCACCCGGTTTCACTCATGAGCCGCTTGGCGCCACTCAGACATCGCTGACAGTACTGCTGCGGGCTTTCCATGCCCGCATTCAGGCTTGAGCTGGCCTCAACTAAACAACACTTTCGCCACATCACTGAAGCGCTTGGCAAAGTGCACGCTCAGGCCTTCCTTGAGGTAGTCGGGCAACTCTTCGAAGTCGCCGCGGTTGGCTTCCGGCAGGATCAGTTCAAAGATTTTCTGCCGCCGTGCCGCAATGACCTTCTCGCGTACCCCGCCAATCGGCAGGACCTGCCCGGTCAAGGTCAGCTCGCCGGTCATCGCCACGCCTTTCTTCGGTGCCTGGTCGCGGGCCAGGGACAGCAGGGCGCTGGCCATGGTCACCCCGGCGCTGGGGCCGTCCTTGGGCGTGGCGCCTTCGGGCACATGCAGGTGGATGAAGGCTTCATTGAAGTACGAGGGTTCACCGCCGTACTTGATCAAGTTGGCGCTGACATAGCTGTAGGCGATTTCCGCCGACTCCTTCATTACATCACCCAGCTGGCCAGTCAGCTTGAAGCCGCGGTTGAGGGTGTGGATGCGTGTTGCTTCGATCGGCAGGGTAGCGCCGCCCATGCTGGTCCAGGCAAGGCCGGTAATCACGCCTTTGCCCGACAATACCTGCTCGCTGCGAAACACCGGCATGCCCAGAGAGGCTTCGAGATCTTTGCTGCCGATCTTGATCTTCGCTTCGGGGTTTTCCAGCAGTTGCATCACCGCCTTGCGCACCAGTTTGCCCAGCTGCTTTTCCAGCTGACGTACACCGGCCTCGCGGGCATAGCCTTCGATGACCATGCGCAGGGCGCTGTCGGTAATGCTCAGGCTGGATTTGGCCACACCGGCTTTTTCCAGCTGCTTGGGCCACAGGTGGCGCTTGGCGATAGCCAGTTTTTCTTCGGTGATGTAGCCGGACAGGCGAATCACTTCCATGCGGTCGAGCAGCGGCCCGGGGATCGAGTCGAGGGTGTTCGCGGTGCACACGAACAGCACTTTGGACAGGTCCAGGCGCAGGTCGAGGTAATGGTCGAGGAAATCGACGTTCTGCTCGGGATCGAGGGTTTCCAGCAGCGCCGAGGCGGGGTCGCCCTGGTAGCTCTGGCCCATCTTGTCGATCTCATCGAGCATGATTACCGGGTTCATCACCTCGACGTCCTTGAGCGCCTGCACCAGTTTGCCCGGCTGGGCGCCAATGTAGGTGCGCCGATGGCCTTTGATCTCGGCCTCGTCGCGCATACCGCCGACGCTGAAGCGATAGAACGGACGGCCCAGGGATTGCGCGATGGATTTGCCGATGCTGGTTTTGCCGACCCCGGGCGGGCCGACCAGCAGGACGATGGAACCGCTGATTTCACCTTTCCAGGCGCCGATGGCAAGGAATTCGAGGATCCGGTCCTTGATGTCGTCGAGCCCGGCATGGTGCTGGTCGAGGATCTTGCGTGCGTGCTTGAGGTCGAGCTTGTCCTTGCCATACACGCCCCAGGGCAGGGCCGTGGCCCAGTCCAGGTAGTTGCGGGTGACGGCGTACTCAGGGGAGCCGGTCTCGAGAATCGACAGTTTGCTCATCTCTTCGTCGATGCGTTTTTTCGTGGCGGCAGGCAACGTCTTGCCCTGCAAACGCTGTTCGAACTGTTCCAGATCGGCACTGCGGTCGTCTTTGGTCAGGCCCAGTTCCTGCTGGATGACCTTGAGCTGCTCCTTGAGGAAGAACTCGCGCTGATGCTCGCCGATCTGCCGGTTCACCTCGGCAGAAATCTCGTTCTGCAGGTGCGCGACTTCGACCTCTTTGCGCAGCATTGGCAGGACTTTTTCCATGCGCTTGAGCATCGGCACGCAGTCGAGTACTTCCTGCAGCTGGTTGCCGGTGGCCGAGGTCAGCGCCGCGGCGAAGTCGGTCAGCGGCGACGGATCGTTGGGGCTGAAGCGGTTGAGGTAGTTTTTCAGCTCTTCGCTGTACAGCGGGTTGAGCGGCAGCAGCTCCTTGATCGCGTTGATCAGGGCCATGCCATAAGCCTTGACCTCGTCGGTCGGCTCGCTCGGCTGATGCGGGTATTCGACTTCGACCAGGTACGGCGGGCGGTGGTGTTTGAGCCAGGTGCGGATGCGTACGCGAGTCAGGCCCTGGGCGACGAACTGCAGCTTGCCGTTCTCGCGGCTGGCGTGGTGAACCTTGACCAGGGTGCCGTACAGCGGCAGGGCTGAGGTGTCGAAATGGCGGTGATCTTCCGGTGGGGTGTCCATGAAGAACAGCGCCAGGGAGTGATGCGGGGTCTTGGACACCAGGTCCAGGGTTTCGGCCCAGGGTTCTTCATTGACGATAACCGGCAGTACTTGTGCCGGGAAGAACGGGCGGTTGTGGATCGGGATCACATAGACCCTTTCCGGCAGTTGCTGGTCGGGCAGGGCGAGGTTGTGGCCGGTGTGTCGGGAGGCTTCAGGATGCTCGACTTCGGCGTGTTCCTCGGGGCGTTCGGGTAGATCCTGCTGGTCACTCATGGGGCACCTGCGTATATGACTATGGTGCTTACATGGGGCGGGTTGGGGGGTGTTTCAATGGTTAGGGCTGATCGCGGGACAAGCCCGCTCCCACAGAGGCCTGTGGGAGCGGGCTTGTCCCGCGATGATTTTTACTCAGCCAATTTGTAAGCGATTACGTAATCGCCCATTTTGGTTCCCAGCGAACCATGACCGCCAGCGGTCACCAGGACGTATTGCTTGCCGTCCTTACCGGTGTAGGTCATCGGCGTGGCCTGGCCACCTGCCGGCAGGCGTGCTTTCCACAGCTCCTTGCCGGTGTTGGTGTCGTAAGCGCGCAGGTACTGGTCCAGGGTGCCGCTCAGGAAGCCCAGGCCGCCCGCGGTGACGATCGAGCCACCCATGCTTGGCACACCAATCGGCAGGCCGATCGGGATCGGCGAACTGTCGCGGCTGGTACCGTTCTTGTGCTTCCACACCACCTGGTTGGTGGTCAGGTCGATACCGGCCACGTAACCCCAGGCAGGCGCCTGGCAAGGTACGCCCAGAGGCGACATGAACGGGTGCATGGTCACCGCGTACGGGGCGCCGGTGTTCGGCTGCACGCCGCTGGTTTCGCTTTCACGCTTGCTGCCGGCGGCGACTTGCTCACGCGGCACCATCTTCGAGACGAAGGCCATGTAGTTCGGCGAGGTGAACAGCAGTTGGCGGACCGGGTCGACTGAAACGCTGCCCCAGTTGAAGACACCAACGTTACCCGGGTACACCAGGCTGCCCTGCAGCGACGGCGGGGTGTACTGGCCTTCGTAGCGCAGCTCGCGGAACTGGATGCGGCAGAGCATCTGGTCGAACGGGCTGGCGCCCCACATGGCTTGTTCGGTCAGGTCCGGGCCAAGCAGGTTGAGGTCGGAACGGGCTTGAGTCGGGGCGGTATGGTCGCCTTCGACAGCACCTTGCGGGGCCGGGATCTCGCGGATCGGTACGATCGGAGTGCCGTCACGACGGTCGAGCACATACAGGCTGCCCTGTTTGGTCGGCGCGATCAGTGCAGGTTTGACGCCATCGGCGGTTTTCAGGTCGAGCAGGGTTGGCTGGCTGCCGACGTCCATGTCCCACAGATCGTGGTGGGTGAACTGGTAGTTCCAGCGCACCTTGCCGTTGCGCAGGTCGAGCGCGACGATGCCGGCGCTGAACTTCTCGGCGCCCGGGGTGCGGTCGGCGCCCCACTGGTCAGGTGTCTGGTTGCCCAGGGGCAGGAAGACCATGCCGAGTTTTTCGTCGACACTGGCCAGCGACCACATGTTCGCCGAGTTGCGGCTGTAGGTTTTGCCCGCTGCCAATGGTGCGGTGTCGTCCGGGTTGTTGCTGTCCCAGTTCCACACCAGACGGCCATCGTGAACGTCGTAGGCGCGAATCACCCCGGACGGCTCGTTGGTCGACTCGTTGTCGGTCACATGGCCGCCGATGATCACCAGTTCACGGGTGATCGCCGCAGGCGAAGTGGAGTAGTAGCCGCCAGCCGTGAACGGGCCGATGCCGGTGGTCAGGTCGATTACACCCTGGTTACCGAAACCTTCGCAGACTTTACCGGTGTCGGCGTTCAGGGCGATCAGGCGGGCGTCGGCGGTGGGCAGGTAGAGGCGACGCGGGCAGGCGCGGGCCACCACTTGACCTGCGTCGGAGATCTTCGGCGCCGGGCTGCCGTCAACACTGAGGTAGCTGTTTTCGTCGTAATACGAAACACCGCGGCAGGTCATGTGGGCGAAGCCCTTGAAGCCTACCGGACTTTTGATCTGCGGGTCGAAGCGCCAGATTTCGGCACCGGTGTCCGGGTCCAGGGCCAGCACCTTGCTGTGGGCGGTGCAGGCATAGAGCATGCCGTTGACCTTGAGCGGGGTGTTCTGGTTGGTCAGTTCCACCGGATCGTTGTCGGTTGGCAGGTCACCGGTACGGATACGCCAGGCTTCCTGCAGCTTGTGCACGTTGTCCGGGGTGATCTGGCGCAGCGGCGAATAGCGGTCACCGAACTCGGTGCGGCCGTAAGCCTGCCATTCACCATCGGGCATTTGCGGCGCAGTGCTGCTCAGGCCGCTGCTGTCGCGGCCCAGTTTGCCCTTGATTTCACCCGGATGGGTGAACTGGCTGGCGACGGCGGTGGCACCGGACAGGACCACGGCCAGGCTCAGCAGTGCCGGGTTGATCTTCGACGGATTGCCGAGCAGCGGACGACGCGCCCATGGCAGCAGCAGGACTACACCCAGGGCGAACCACAGGGCCAGACGCGGCACCAGTTGCCACCAGTCCAGGCCCACTTCCCACAGTGCCCACAGCGTGCTGCCCAGCAGTACCAGGCCGTACAGGCCCAGAGCGTGGCGACGCAGGGCCAGCAGGAGGATGCCGGACAGGGCGAAACCGATCCCGGCGATCAGGTAGTACAGCGAGCCGCCGAGCTGGCTCAGTTTGATGCCGCCCGCCAGCAGGGCCAGGCCCATCAGCAGCAACAGCACGCCAATCAGGCGCGGCAGCCAGCGGGTTCTACTCAGGGCACCTTCTGTGCTCATCGTGTGTTCTCCGTTAAGTGAAAAGGGCGATTAAAAAGAGCTCTGGATCTTGATCCCGCCGATCAGCGCGTCGTCGACCTGGCTCACGCCACCGGGGTGGCGGATGTACTGCAGGTTCGGGCGCACGGTCAGCCAGTCGGCCAGGTGAATGCCGTAGTACAGCTCGGCGCTGTACTCGGTGTCCTGGATCGGACGGAACAGGGGATCGTTGTAGTCGCTGACACCGTTGGCCTCATTGAGCGCTTTGGCGTTCTTGCGGTAGGCGGGGTTGACGTGCACGCGGGCCAGGGCGAAACCGATGTCGTCCTTGGCGCGGGCGTCGAAGGGCCCCTTGTACACCACACCTGCCGAAACATAGTTGTCGATGGCATTGGTCTTCTTGTCGTGCAACGTGGCGTTGGCGAACACGCTCAGGCCACGGGAGTGGTCGGAAGCCTGCGACGTCAACTGTTGCTGGGCACCGAGCCAGAAGCCGTGCTTGCTCGAACTGCTGCGATAAGCCTGGCCGCTCAGTGCTGCCGGTTGGCCGTTGCTGTCCTTGTAGACATCAGTTGCCTTGGCATTACTGTAGTAGTAACCAGCGCGATATTCCCCTGGCAGGCCATTGACCGCCGGGCTCCAGACCAGCTCGACCGGGACCACCGCGCCCTGGGTGCCGCTGCCGCTGAGCTTGAAGCCATTGCCACGGTCCAGGTTCGAAGGGTTTTGCTCGTAGGCGCCGATCTGCGCGTAGAGCTCGGGCGTGAGGTTGTATTTGACCCGCAGGGCCCACTGGCTGACTGGCCAGTTGTACCAGATGTCGCCGGCCCAGTTGCCGACCTGGGAGCCGCAGAAGGCTAGGTTCTGGAAGTCGCAGGGGAAGCTGTTGAAGTCTTCACCCTGACCGAAGCGGCCGAATTTCACATCCAGCGCGCCATCGAAGTACTTCTGCTTGATCCACATCTGGGTCAGCCGCCAGGTCTGGCCGCGGCCCCAGACTTCCTGGGCCGAGGTGAAGCCGCCGACCCGTGGGTCATTGATGCGGTCGTTGCTGATGTTGTCGCCGTGGCGCTGGGTGACGGTGAGCTGGAACTCGGCGTCGTGCCAGCCGAGGATCTTCTGCAGGTCCAGGTGCGTGCCGAGGGCGAACTGGCCGCTGTAGCGCGCCGTCTGGTCGTCGTCATAACCGCCGTGCAGGTTGGCGCCCATTTCGCCGGTGTAACCGAGGGTGAAGTCGTAGCCGCGTTCAGCCAGCTCCGTGCGGGTGCCGCCCCAATCGCCGAGCATCCATGGCGAGTCGCTGGCGAACATCGCGGCGGCCTGGGCGCCGGGGGCGAGGCTGGCGATGGCCAGACCCGAAAACAGCGTCCGGGTGGCGGGGGAAAGGCGGAAACGATGAATCAGAGGCATGAGATAGCGCTATCTTTTGATTGTTGAAAAAACGGCAAGTGCGCCGGGTCCTGGGGATCTTCGGCGATATGGCTTCTGGGGGAGTGACTGAAGCGGTTCAGCTTGCGGCGGAGAGGATATAGCTGAATTTGTAAGAAAAAAAGTCAATTCAACAAGAGGGACCGTTGCTGGATTGGTAATAGTCGATGTGGGAGCCGGCCTTGCCGGCGATGGTATCAGCGCGGTGTCAGCTCTTCCGCGTTGCCTGTATCGCTGGCAAGGCCAGCTCCCACATGGACTGGTGTTGCCTTAGAAGGATGTACGCAGGCCTACCTCGACACTGCGCCCTGGCGCCGGAGCGATATCACGCAGGATGGAGCTGGCATAGCGCACGGTCTGGTCGGTGAGGTTCTCACCGCGCACAAAGGCCAGCCACTGGCTCTGGCCGATATCAAAGCGATAGCCAAGGCTGGCGCCCAGGGTGGTATAGCCATCGGTACTGGTTTCATTGTCCGGTTTGTGGTGCTGGGCGCTGGCGTGCTGCACATCAACCCGGGCCTGCCAGCGCTCCCGTTCCCACAGCAGGCCGCTGTTCAGGCGCAGCGGGGCAATGCGTGGCAGGTCTTCGCCGCTGTCCAGGTTCTTGGCCCGGGTGTAGTCGCCGGACAGCTCCAGGGCAAAGCTGCCCAAGCGGTTTTGCGCCAGCTGCCAGCGATCCTGGGCCTCGAAGCCGTAGAAGCGCGCCCGCACACCTTTGTACAGGTACTCGGGCACGTCACCGGCGTGCTCATGATCGTGATCATGGTCGTGGTCTTCATCGCCATGGTCATGGTCATGATCGTGGTCATGGCCTTCGCGCATATTGCCGCTGGCCAGCAAGCCGATGTAGTTGCGGAAGTGGCTGTAGAACACCCCGACGCTGCCTTTGTGCACGCCGTTGTCGAAGCGCAGGGCCAGGTCGCTGGAAATCGCTTTTTCTTTGCTCAGGTTCGGGTCGCCGACTTCAAACGTGCCGGTGGCGACGTGGGCGCCATTGGCATACAGCTCGTAGAAGGTCGGTGCGCGTTCGGTATAGCCCAGGGTCGCGGCCAGCGACCAGATCGGCGTCAGCGTATACACCGCACCGGATGACAGGCTGGCGGCGGTGAAACTGCTGGCACTGTCGGCCTGGGCGAAACGCTCGCTGCCCTGGCTGTCGGGATCGATCCGGGTGTGTTCCAGGCGACCACCCAGGCTCAGATTGAGGCGTTCGCTGGCTTGCCATTGTTCGAGCATGAACAGTGCCAGGCTATTGGTATCGCTCTGCGGGACGAAGGCCTCCTCACCGAGGGCGGAAAACTCGTTGCGGCTGACCTGGGCACCGATCACGCCTTCCACTGGCCCCCAAGGCTGATGCCGGGCTTCGACCCGTGCTTCGTAACCCTTGTTCTTGAAGGTGGTGTGCACTTCGCCGCCTTCCATTTCACGATGCTGGTAATCGGTGTAGCCGACGTCGAACTTCAGTGCGCTGAAGGGGCCATCGAGATCGCGCAGCTCGGAGGCGAAACCGTAGTGATCCTGCTGCATGTCCAGACGCACGCCGGGCTCGGCCACCGAGCCATAGTTCGAGTCGTAGCGGCTGTAGGACAGGCCGGTGTAGCCGTGATCCCAATGATAGGAACCGCCGACGGCACCGCCATCCTGGCGGCCGTCGCTGTTTTCCAGGCGATGCTTGCTGCCCGGCTCGTCGGCGTCGCGGACCTTGGAACTGCGGGCATAGCCGGGGATGCGCAGGTCATTGAATTGCCGGCTGTTGGCGTCCAGGTGCAAGGCAAAGCGGCCATCGCCGGCTTCCAGCTTGCCGGCGCTGCTGCGTGTGGTGTCGGCACCGCCGTAGCGCAACTCGCCAGCGCCATGAATGCCGTCGACGGGGTCGGTGGGGATGCGGTTGTCGAAGCTGTTGACCACGCCACCAATGGCGTTGCCACCGTAGAGCAGGGCGGCCGGACCGCGGACGATCTCGATGCGATCTACGGTGGCCGGGTCCAGCGGTACGGCGTGATCGTAGGACAACGATGAGGCGTCCAGAGCGCCGACGCCATTGCGCAGAATGCGAATGCGATCACCGTCCAGGCCACGAATCACCGGACGGCTGGCGCCGGGACCGAACCAGGTCGAGGCGACACCGGGCTGGTTGTTCAGGGTCTGGCCGAGACTGCCTTTTTGTTGCAGGGCCAGCGCGTCACCTTCGAGTACGGTGGTGGGCGCGGCCAGTTCGCTGTTGCCCAGCGGGTTGGCGGTGATGACCTGGGGCTGCAACTCCACGGCCTGGCTCAGGGGTGATGCGAGCCAAAGGGCAGCAGTGAAAGGGGAGAGTCGAAGGGGCAAGCGACGCATGGGCTGCGGGGTTCCTTGGGAGGGTAATGGTATTGATACAATATAACATTACCATTTGTCGTGCCGCTGCGCCTACTGCAGCTGCGCTAGAATGTTTGTAGCCAGCCCACCCCTGGGCTAAGGTGCGCACCTTTGATTCGCTGGAGCACAGGCATGACCACCGCCAACCCCAATCCGCTGCATGGCGTGACCCTGGAGCAGATCCTCACCGCACTGGTAGCGCATTACCAATGGCAAGGGCTGGCCGAGCGTATCGATATCCGCTGCTTCAAGAGCGATCCGAGCATCAAGTCGAGCCTGACTTTCCTGCGCCGCACTCCCTGGGCCCGGGAGAAAGTCGAGCGTCTGTACCTGAAGCTGCAGCGCGGCCGCTGACCTCATGGTCCGGCGCGAGGTCGTGATCGGCCTGGGCGCCTGCCTGGGCTGGAGCGCGCTGGCGATCCAGCTGTACCTGGTGCTGTGGGTGCGTTGGCAGGAGCAGGCCAGCCTGATCGGCGGCCTGGTGAACTTCTTCAGCTATTTCACCGTGCTGAGCAATACCCTGGTCGCCGTGGTGCTCAGCCAGGCGGCATTCGGCCGCGAGTCTGCGGCGCGGCGCTGGTTTCTCGGCCCGACAGTCAGTTCGGGTATTGCCGTCAGTATTGTCCTGGTCGGTCTGGCCTATAGCCTGTTGTTGCGCCATCTGTGGCAACCGCAGGGCTGGCAGTGGCTGGCCGATGAGCTGCTGCACGATGTCATGCCGTTGCTGTTCGTCGGCTATTGGTGGTGCTGCGTGGAGAAAGGCAGCCTGCGGCTCAGGCATCTGTTGGCCTGGTTGCTGTATCCGGCGGGGTATTTTGCTTATGCGCTGCTGCGCGGAGAGTCGATAGGGGTCTATCCCTATCCGTTCATTGATGTCGCAAGCCTTGGCTACGGGCAGGTGCTGCTCAATGCCTTGGCGATCCTGTTCGGCTTCATTGCCATCGGCCTGCTGATACTGGGCCTGGATCATTGGCAGGGCGGGCGCCTGGCCAAGGCCAGGACGCAACCCTGATGGTGCCGGTTATTCGTCGTCGTGTGGGTCGAGGCGCCAGTAGGCGGCGGCCTTGATCAGGTTTTCGTTGACGCCTTTTTCGTCGATCAACAGGCGCTTGGTCTTGCGGGTCAGGGCTTTTTCCAGGGCAACCCACGCGTAAAGCTGACCTTCAGGCAGGATCATATCCTTCACCACCTCCAGCAGATCCTGCTGGTGCCGCTGGACCCAGATCACTTGCACCTGTGCCTGGCTCACCAGAGCCTGTTGTTCCTCGGCATCTTCGATCTCGATGACCGCCAACACCTTGCGCGTGGCCGGCAGTTCTTCCAGGCGCCGGGCAATGGCCGGGATCGCGGTTTCATCGCCGATCAGCAAATAGCTGTCGAAGATGTCCGGCACTACCATCGAGCTGCGCGGGCCGGCAATGTTGAGCACCTGGCCGACCTCCGCCTGGGCTGCCCAGGTCGACGCAGGGCCGTCGCCGTGCAGGACGAAATCGATATCCAGTTCACCGGCGGCCAGATCGATACGCCGTGGGGTGTATTCGCGCATGGTCGGGCGCAGGCCGTCGCGACTGAAGTCGAGGTTGTCCAGCGCCGCCTGTTCTTCTGCCGAACAGGCGAACATCAGTTTGACGTGATCGTCGCTGCCGACACTGGTGAAGCCTTGCAGTTGCGCTCCGCCCAAGGTGATGCGGCGCATGCGCGGGGTCAGTTCGGTGACCCGCAGCACGTCCAGGCGGCGGTGTTTGATCTCATGATTGACGCGATGAATCGCGTTGTTTTCGCTGGCGCTCATTCGGTTTTCTCCGTGCTGGTCGCAGTGGGCCCTGCGACGATGGCTTTGGCGGTGTTGTTGAGCAGGGTGCGCACCCGCTCGATTTCTTCCGGATTCCAGCGGCCACTGTGCATCTGCAGGGCATGGCGCAGGTTGTGTACCGCTTCGTGGATCTCTGGCGGCCGGTCGTGCCCGTACAGCGAGCGCTTACTGACCTCGATGCGCATGCGCACGCCGTCCAGGGCGATGGCTTGCTCGGCCAGCGAATCAAGGCCCGCAGCGGTGACGCTGTAGAGCTTCTTGCTGCCATGCACCTGGCCGACGATCAGCTCGCTTTCTTCCAGGAAGGTCAGGGTCGGATAGATGACGCCCGGGCTTGGGCTGTAGTTGCCGCCGAACAGGCTTTCGATCTGGCGGATCAGGTCATAGCCATGGCAGGGCTGCTCGGCCAGCATCGACAGCAGCAGCAGTCTCAGGTCGCCAGGGGCAAAGACCCGTGGCCCGCGGTCGCCACGCTCACGGCCGTGGCGGCGCTCGAATCCGTCATGGCGTTCGCCATGTTCGCGGTGGGGGTGATGTTCACGCATGGAGGGCTCCGTTTGCGTTAGATGTATCTTTAGATACTACTCAAGATATATCTTAAAGCAAGCGTGAGAGTGAGAATATTTCTCATTGGAAGGGGCGGGAGATGAACGGTATCGCTGGCAAAGCAACTCCCTGGCATGTGTCAGCTGCCTGGGCGTTGCTGCAAAGGGCTACTGTCGCGCTACTTGTTGTGGGGCCTTGCACAGGGTGTGGCTACCGGGTTGCAGGTACGGGGTGAGGATCGGGGCCATGCCCTTGAGTACCTGCACCGGCAGGGCCGAGGTGAACTTGAAGGACTCGGCGGCACGCCCGGGGACGAACGCGGTGAGGGTGCCGAAGTGGTTGTCGCCAAGGAAGAACACAAAGGTGGCCGTGCGGTTGATCGCTTTTGAGCCCAGCAGGCGGCCACCGGCTCCCCAGCTTTCGAGCCGGTTATCGCCAGTGCCGGTCTTGCCGCCCATGACCATCGGCGTGCCGTCATTGAGTTTGAAGCTGCCGGACACCCGCCGTGCGGTACCGGCATCGACCACTTGCGAAAGGGCCCCGCGCAAGGCGCGGGCGACTTCCACCGAGAGCACTCGTTGGCCGAGGTCCGGGTCACCTGCCAGGCGCGTTTCATACGGGGTATCGGCGGCAAAGTGCAGGGTGTCGATGCGCAGGGTCGGCAGACGGATACCATCGTTCTGGATGATGCCGATCAGCTCGGCCAGGGCTGCCGGGCGGTCGCCGGAGCTGCCGATGGCAGTGGCCAGCGAGGGCACCAGGTGATCGAAGGGATAGCCGACCCGTTTCCAGCGCCGATGGATATCGAGGAACGCTTCGATTTCCACCAGGGTACGAATACGGCTGTCACGCGCGCCTTTGTGCCGGCTCTTGAACAGCCAGCTGTAGACTTCCTGGCGCTCGAACTGGCTGGCCTGCGTCGCCTCCTGGAAGCTGGCATTGGGGTTGTTCAACAAGTAGCCCAGCAGCCACAGGTCCAGAGGGTGAACCTTGGCGACAAAGCCCTGGTCGGGCAGATCGAACTTGCCGGGGCCGTAGGCGTAGTACAGGTTATCCAGACGCTCATCGGTCAGGATGTCTTGCTTGGTGGGCTTGCGCTTGGTGTCCTGCAGATCCTTTTTCACGTGGGCACGGACGAAGGCGTTGAAGGTGGCCTGGTCAGCTTCGGGGAACAGGTAGCGGTGGACGGCGGCCAGGCGGATCGGCGTGATGCGCAGACTGTCGAGAAAGGTATCCAGGCGCTGTTGCGAAGTTTTGCGCTGGTACTTTTTCCAGAACCTGCGCAGGTAGTCGGTGCCCTCTTTGTCGGCAAAGCGCGCCAGGTACTCCTGGCGGCGCGGCTCGGCATCGTCCTTGAGCAAGCTGATGCTGCTGCCCGGCGTCTGGTAGGTGCTGTAGCGCACCAGGTCACGCATCAAACGGATAAACGGCAGGTTGATCGACTCGCGCAGGGCGTCTTTGAGCGTGGGTATCCGGTTGTTGTCTTCTTTGCGAAAGTTATTGAACACATGCATGCCGCCGCCGGTGAAGAAGGCTTCACCGGGGCCGGCCGAATACTTGCGATTGAGCGCGGCATCGAGCATCGCGGTGATGTTGCGGTCCTTGTTCTGGATCAGGTAGTCGAGGGCCCAGCGGGTGATGAAGTCCAGTTCGGCGACCTCGACCTTTTTCAGGTCGGCGGCGGGGGTATTGGCGTACTTGTCATGCAGTTCGGCGATGATTTCCAGGTAACTGGTCAGCACCCGCAGCTTGGCGGTGGAACCCAGTTCCAGCTTGCTGCCTTCGTTGATGTCGAACGGCTGGTCGGTACTGTCGGTCTGCACCCGCACACGCGAACCATTGGCGGTGCGTTCAAGCAGGGTAAAGCTGTAGCGCACCTGGGTGGTGCTGGTCGGGGTCAGCAAGCGTTCGCCAAACAGGCCGAGCTTCTCGGCGATGGCCGGATCGGCAAGGTCCTTGAGGTACTGGCTGACCTGGCCTTGCAGGTCGGATTGCAAGGTGCTGGTGGCTGACAGGTCGAGGCGGTCCAGGTCGTACAGCGGCCGGGCCAGGGCCAGGGACAGACGGCTGCGGGCCACGCTGATGCCCTTGTTGGTGACGATCGGCTGGATGGTCGGTTGTGCTACCCAGTCGCGGTAGGTCGCCTTGCTGGCCAGCGCAGCGTCGGCCAGCGGCCGGTCGACAATATTGGCGGCGGCCAGAATCCGGATGTGACTGTCGGTCAGCTCGGCCAGTTCGTTGCGGCCCTTGGACAGAAAGTGTGAGGGACGGCGCTGGGCAATCATCAGCGACAGTACCTGACGCAGGGCCAGACCGCGTGCGGCCATGCTTGCCGGGTCGGTCTCGGTCGAGGCCAGGGCCTGGTTGACCTGGGCGAAGTCGGCGCCGTACCAGACTCGCAAGCCCTCGGCCATGCCATGCACTTCACCATGCCCGGGCACTGCCGACAGCGGCACGCTGTTGAGGTAGTCACGGACGATACGCTGGCGTGCTTCGAGGGTTTGCGGGCCGCCCTGATAGGCGCGCACGCTGGCGGAAATCATCTGACGGATTTTCTCGCTGCCGGAGACGGTCAGGCCGTCAGGCGAGTGGCGGTATTTCTCCAGCTGGGTAGCCAGGGTGCTGCCACCGGCGGACTGGCCGGGCAGGGCCAGGTACTTGGCGACCTGGCTATAGGCCGCCTTGGCAAAGCGTGGCCAGTCCACGGCCGGGTTGGCGTTGGGGTCGTTGGGGTCGAGCAGGTCGCGGTTCTCGATGAACAGCAGGCTGTTGACGATGACCGGCGGGATGGCGTCGAAGTCCGGGTACAGGTACTGCGGGTAGTGGTACTGGTAAAGCACATCGCCCTTGCAGTCGGTGATCGACAGCCCGGTCTGGATCTTTTCTTTATAGGGCACGAAGAAACCGTGCTCGGTGTAGTCCATCAACGCCGGGGAAAAGTGCACCTGCTCGCTGATTACATAATCGCGTTTGAGCAGGCGTGGCAGGAATTCCCCCAGCGCGCTGTAGCCCAGGCGTTTGTCGAAGGGCCCGTCCCCCGGATAAATGATCGCATCGCTGGGCCCCGGCTGCAGGGAGTAGGTCAGGGTCGAGGCGAGTTGGCTGAGCTCGCGTGATTGCAGGCGCGAGGTGTGCAATTCGTTGGCGATGGCCATTCCCAGCGCAATCAGGGCGAGCAGCAGCACCAGCCAGACCAGCCGCCACCACAGGTGACGCTGGCGAGGGCTTTTTGGCAAAGGCGATTCTTCAAGGGATTCAGAGGGAGTTTCCTTACTCGTTGGTTCCGATTGCCACAATGCGCCCATAGTGTTCAGCCCGGCTACGTATTTTCGTCTTGCTTGCCTGAAGCTTAGACGGTGAGCGGGTTTGGTGAAAAATTTGTAAGCCCTGTAAGGCGGGTCCTAAAAAAGGGTAAGACCTGCGCCTTTGGTGGAGGTTGTAATGCCCCGTTTTGGTGCTATGTTAGCCGCCCTGTTTATCACCCTGGAGAAAACACGGGGAATGCCCCTCCGTGGATGCGGTTTTTGCCGAGTGTTCTCGCCAAATATCCTGCTCTTTATAGTGAAATGCCCTGCAGGGGCCTTTCTATACTGCTCGCCCCTTTCGCTTTGCCGGTTTATTGCGTGCCGGTAGACGGGACCGCTCACAAGGTGGTGTCCGGCAAGACAGCGTATCCAGCCTATCGGCGGTACCGGGTCTGCACGAAGGGTCTATATCCAATAACAAAATGAGGTTGTATTTCTATGCCAGTCGGCAACCATCCTTCTCATGGTGAGACCGCCCAGGGCGGCCCACTCAAGCGAGAACTCGGCGAGCGACATATTCGCCTGATGGCGCTGGGCGCCTGTATCGGTGTCGGCCTGTTCCTGGGCTCGGCCAAGGCTATTGAAATGGCCGGCCCGGCAATCATGCTGTCGTACATCATTGGTGGCCTGGCGATCCTGGTGATCATGCGTGCCCTCGGTGAAATGGCCGTGCACAACCCGGTCGCAGGCTCCTTCAGCCGTTACGCTCAAGACTACCTCGGCCCGTTGGCGGGCTTCCTGACCGGCTGGAACTACTGGTTCCTGTGGCTGGTGACTTGCGTCGCAGAGATCACCGCGGTGGCCATTTACATGGGCATCTGGTTCCCCGACGTACCGCGCTGGATCTGGGCCCTGGCGGCGCTGGGCAGCATGGGGGCGATCAACCTGATTGCGGTCAAGGCCTTCGGTGAGTTCGAGTTCTGGTTTGCCCTGATCAAGATCGTCACCATTATTGCCATGGTTCTCGGCGGCATCGGCGTCATTGCCTTTGGCTTCGGCAACGACGGCGTGGCAGTGGGCATTTCCAACCTGTGGAGCAACGGCGGTTTCATGCCCAATGGCGTGACCGGGGTGTTGATGTCGCTGCAGATGGTGATGTTCGCCTACCTGGGCGTAGAGATGATCGGCCTGACCGCCGGTGAAGCGCGCAACCCGCAAAAGACCATTCCCCAAGCCATCGGCTCGGTGTTCTGGCGCATCCTGCTGTTCTATGTCGGCGCTCTGTTCGTGATCCTGTCAATCTACCCGTGGAACGAGATCGGCAGCCAGGGCAGCCCGTTCGTGATGACCTTCGAGCGTCTGGGTATCAAGACTGCCGCCGGTATCATCAACTTCGTGGTGATCACTGCGGCGCTGTCGTCGTGCAACGGCGGCATCTTCAGTACCGGGCGCATGCTCTACAGCCTGGCGCAGAACGGTCAGGCTCCAGCCACCTTCGCACGTACTTCGAGCAACGGCGTACCGCGTAATGCCTTGCTGCTGTCGATCGCCGCGTTGCTGTTGGGCGTACTGGCCAACTACCTGGTGCCGGAGAAAGTCTTCGTCTGGGTCACCGCAATCGCCACCTTCGGGGCGATCTGGACCTGGGTGATGATCCTGCTGGCGCAGCTGAAATTCCGTGCCGGCCTGAGCGAAACCGAGCGTGCGGCACTGAAATACCGCATGTGGCTGTGGCCGCTGAGCTCCTACCTGGCGCTGGCGTTCCTGATCCTGGTGGTTGGCCTGATGGCTTACTTCGAGGAGACCCGCGTGGCGCTGTACATCGGCCCGGCGTTCCTGGTGATGCTGACGCTGCTGTATTACGTGTTCAAGCTGTCGCCTAAAGCTGACAACGTGCAGCTGGCGCGTTCCGCGTCGTGATGTAGAAACATCGCGGGGCAAGCCGAGACGACTCGATTTGCCCCGCGATGAGACCTCAGGCCGCCGTCATTTGCACCGGCCGACCCAAGCGCTTGTTCAGATCAAGCCAGGCCGCCAGTAGCGCCATCAATCCCACTCCCACCAGCGCGGTCAGCACCTGCATTGACCAGTGCTCATCCGCCAGGGCATTGACCATGTCCGCCAAGGGCGCGAGCAATACGCCCAAGCAAAACACTTCCAGCGAATAGCGCCCCATGCGACAGGTTTGCCCGGCCAGCCAGTTTTGCGTCCAGCGGCTGTCTGGCAGCAGTTTGGCGGTAACGTAGGCCAGCGCCAGGAAGTGCAGCAAGCGCGGCGGTGACAGGTCGGTCTTGCTGATGGGGTACAGCAGCTCGCTGATTGCTGCCGGCATCAGTGCATCGTGAATCTCCGGCCAGCGCCAGGAAACCGTGATCAGCCCCGCCAGCAGCGAATAGACGGCCGCCGCCAGAAACAGCGGTTGGCGAAGCAGCGGTCGGGTTTGCGGCGCACGTGGCCGTTGCCCGTGTATCGCCGCCGCGCCACCGAGCACGAACAGAAACTGCCAGGTGACCGGGTTGAAGTACCAGACACCGTCGGAAAAATTCGCCAGATTCCAGCCTAGTTTCGGCGCCATCAGGTACACCGCCATCGATACGCCGACCACCGCCCAGGTATGGCGCAACAACAGTGGCAGGGCTATGGCCAGCCCGGCCAACAGCGCGATGTACAGCGGCAGCGGATCCATCAGGTTGGGCTTGAAGCGCAACAGCAGTTCATCGGTCAGTGCTTGCTGGGGGTTGGTGATGAAATGCGTCAGGCCCATTTCCTCGACCAGGTCGCGGGTTTGCACATGGCTGTTGGCGTAGAAGACGATGCCCATCAGCATCGCCAACAGGAAGATATGCACCACATACAGCACCCAGGTACGTCTGAGAATCTTCACACAGGCAATCAGGTAGCCGTCGCGTTGCAGGACTTTGCCGTAGGCCAGTACTGCCGCGTAGCCGGCAAGGAAGACGAAAACCTCCGCAGCATCGCTGAAACCGATGTTGCGCAGGGTGATCTGGCCCAGAGGGTTGTGCGGGATGTGATCCCAGAAGATGAAGATCAGCGCCAGGCCCCGAAAGAAATCGATGCGCGGGTCGCGTCCGTTAAACATGGCAGCGGGCTCTTGAACAGTTGATTTAATAGTGACAGGCCGACGTAGGAATTCTCTTGTGCCACACGTCGGGCGGGGGGCAGGGTGGCGGTATTGGCAAGCAATTGCAAAAGTTGCGTATTACTTGATGTCTCAATACCGCGCTGATCCTCAGGCGACTGCCAGGTCCTGGGGTTCAAAGCTGTCCGCCCGGGCCATCTGCCACATCCGCGAATAGAACTCGCCACTGATTTCGCCGCTGAGCAGTTCGCCCGGCTTGAGGAACACATGCATCTGCGAGAATAGTTTGATCTCGGTGGCCGAAACCCGGCGTACCAGATGTTTGGCCTCCAGTTGCGACGGATGATCGAGACCTGCCGCCGCGAGCATTTCGGCCAGGGCCTTGAGGGTGCTGTGGTGGAAGTTGAACACCCGCTGGGCCTTGTCCGGCACCACCAGAGCCCGCTGGCGCAGGGCGTCCTGGGTGGCGACGCCGGTAGGGCATTTGTTGGTATGGCAGCTCTGCGACTGGATGCAGCCGATGGCAAACATGAAACCACGTGCCGAGTTGGCCCAGTCGGCGCCGATGGCCAGCACGCTGGCGATGTCGAAGGCGCTGACGATCTTGCCGCTGGCCCCCAGTTTGATCTTGTCGCGCAGGTTCAGCCCGACCAGGGTGTTGTGCACGAACAGCAGGCCTTCACGCAGCGGCACGCCGATATGGTCAGTGAACTCCACTGGTGCTGCGCCGGTACCGCCTTCCTTGCCGTCGACGACGATGAAGTCCGGCAGGATTCCGGTTTCCAGCATGGCCTTGGCAATCCCCATGAATTCCCACGGATGACCCAGGCAGAACTTGAAACCCACCGGCTTGCCACCGGACAGCTCGCGCAGCCGGGCAATGAACTGCATCAATTCGATCGGCGTGGAAAAGGCGCTGTGGCGTGAAGGCGAAATGCAGTCTTCGCCCATCATTACCCCACGGGTCTCGGCGATCTCGCGGGTCACCTTGTGCTTGGGCAGGATGCCGCCGTGGCCGGGTTTGGCGCCCTGGCTCATTTTGATCTCGATCATCCGCACTTGCGGGCTGCGCGCCTGCTCTGCGAAGCGCTCGGGGTCGAAGCGCCCGTCTGCAGTGCGACAGCCGAAGTAACCGCTACCCAGTTCCCAGGTCAGGTCGCCGCCGTGTTCGCGGTGGTAAGGGCTGATGCTGCCTTCGCCGGTGTCATGGGCGAAATTACCCAGCTTGGCGCCCTGGTTCAGGGCGCGGATGGCATTGGCGCTGAGTGAGCCGAAGCTCATTGCCGAAATATTGAACACCGAGGCCGAGTAAGGCTGGGTGCATTGCGGGCCACCCACGATCACCCGAAAGCTCGCCGGGTCGCTCAAGGGCGCCGGGCGCATGGAATGGCCGATGAATTCGAAGCCGGACTGGTAGACATCGATCAAGGTGCCGAAGGGTTTGTCGGACGCTTCGTTCTTGGCCCGGGCGTAAACCAGCGAACGCTGGGCACGGGAGAAGGGCAGGGCATCGCTGTCGGCTTCGAGCAGGTACTGGCGGATTTCCGGACGAATGCCTTCGACCAGGTAGCGGATGTTGCCCAGAATCGGGTAGTTGCGTCGCACCGCGTGGCGGCTTTGCAGCAGATCGAACACGCCGATCAGGCTGAGCACGGCGGTGGTCAGGGTGAACGGCCAGAGCCATTCATGGTGCAGGAAAGGCAGGCTCACCAAAGTGAACAGGACGCAAGCGGCGAAAAAGGCGTAGCGGCTGAGTAGTGACAGGCTCATACGGGTTCCTTGCGATGGCACGGTCAGGCTCAGGGCCTGGACAAACTTCGACCTTAGCCCGGTTGGCCGCGCTAGCGCCAGCCTGCAAACATGAAGGTTTACCCCTTGCCTGCCGGAGTGAAAATCATTCGCGAAAGCGTGGTCAGCGCTGGCGTCCTGGCTCGCGTATCAGGCGCTCGCGCAGTTCGCCTTGCTGCGCCAGTTCAACCTCAATGAGTAGCTGCACGTTGCCGGCAATCAGCGTGGCGACCGGCAGGCCATCCCGAAACAGCAACCGATTGCCGCTCAGCGCTGGCACCTTGTTGCCCGGTAGCAGGGTGCCGATCAGGTTCAACGGATCGCTGGCGCTGATGGCGACCAGGCCGCCGTCCACGGGGCGCCTGCGAACTTCGCGCAACAGCGCCACGGCTTCGGGCAGGGCGAACTGTTCACCTGCCAGGCCGTTGATGAACCGCCCGCCACGGATTTCGCCGCGGGCTTCCAGGCGATGGTAGCAACGCAGCAGTTCGCGCCAGCTCGGCAGCCAGTCGGCCTCACGCTCCAGCAGCCGCCAGCAGATCACACCGTAACGGCGCAACAGCGTGCGGGCGACGTGTTCCAGGCTGGCATCACGGTTATCGGCCGCCGGAGTTTTGCGCAACAGCGCCCAGCGCCCGGCATCGTCCATGCCACCGAACAGGGCGCCGCGGCCACGACGATGGCTACGGTTCTGCCGCTTGCTCGCCGGGGTGATCAGCGCGCGCAAGCCAGCGAAGCTGTCGGCGCTGACCAGGCCTGCGGCCACCAGCTCCTGCAAGGCGTTTTCCAGTTCAGTGGGGAGCAGGTGGGCATCGCTGAGCAGTTCATCGAAAAACAATGCACCGTGTTCGCTCAGCGCCGTGTGCACTCGTTGCGCGCGCAGGCTCAGTTCGCTGCTGTCCAGGGCCGGGCCGAATGTACGCCACAGGTTCAGTTGCGCGCGTGGCAGCAGCACCAGCGGTGTGCTGCGCAGAGTGGTGCTGGCTGCGCCGGGGGCCAGGCGTGCCCACACATGTTTGCCGGCGCGACAGCTCTCATCCAGCCAGCGCGGGCTGTAGTCGCTGATCCGGCTGGGCAGCAGATCGCTCTCCCAGGCGGTGGCCGCTGCCGGATAGCCCTCGAACTTGCCCAGCACTTCGCTCAGCGCTGCCGGACCTTGCAGGTGAGTGTCCGGTGCGAGGTGCTGCCAGTCGAACAGAAAACGCATGAAATCCTGCAGGCTGACCGGCTCGATTTCGCGCCGCAGGCGTTTGACCGTGTAGCGATGGATGCGCGCCAGCAGGTGGCGCTCGCACCATTGCAGGCTCTGTTGGCCCGGACAGAAGTAGCCGCGCATCACGTAGCCTTCTGCCTCAAGCCGTACCAGCGCTTGTTCGAGATCACCAGCGGACAAGTGCAAAGGCCCGGCGATCTGCTCCAGTGTCAGTGGACCGAAACCGCTCAGGCGCGCGCGCAGCACTTCCACCAGCGCGGCCTCGCGCTCGATCGGCTGGTCGAACCCGGCAAGCGCCGCAAGGTCCGGTGTCATCTGTGCTGCGGGATAGAGTGCGCGCAGGAGCACCTGGCGCTCGCGGGCCAGCCACAGGGACTGTTCTGTGGCGAGTTGCAGGCAGCAGGCCCGACCTGCTGCCCGAAGTTCCTCAAGCCACGCCAGCCAGCCGGGGTTGGCTGTCACTTCAGCCTGGCTGATACAGGCCAGGCTCATCAGTGCCTCGTGCATTTCATCGCCGCGGGCAGGCGTTGGCCAGGCTTCGGCTTGCACTGCGCGAATGGCCTCACTATCCAGGGCGCCGAGGTCATCGCTGTTTTGCGCATCGCTCCAGCGTCGACTCTGTACCGCCTGGGTACGTCGTTCTTCCAGCGGTGCATCATCGAGAAAGGTGTAGGGCCGGGCGTTGAGAATCGCCGCGGCCAGCGGCGATGGCGCCGGCAGGTCACGGCTGATCAGGCTGATCTGCCCTCGTTCGATGCGCCGCAGCAAGGCCAACCAGCCTTCACAGTCCATGGCTTGGTGCAGACAGTCGTCGAGGGTCTGCTCGACCAGCGGGTGATCCGGGATCTGCCGTTCTCCGACGATGTTTTCCAGGCAGGCGATCTGGTCGGGGAACACCGCGGCAATCAGGTCCTCGCTTTTCATCCGCTGGATCTGCGGCGCCACCTTGCGCCCGCCGACAAAGCGCGGCAAGGCCAGCGCCACACCTGCATTCCAGCGCCAGCGCACGCCGAACAATGGTGCATCGAGCAAGGCCTGGATCAATACCGATTCGGCGTTGTTGCTCGACAGATAGCGCCATACTTCCTCCAGCACAAAACTGTGGCTGGTGGACAGCGACAGGACGATGGCATCTTCGCTGGCGGCGGCCTGCAGTTCGAAATTGAAGGTGCGGCAAAAGCGCTTGCGCAGGGCCAGGCCCCAGGCGCGATTGATGCGGCTGCCAAAGGGGCTGTGGATGATCAGCTGGGTGCCGCCGGAGGCGTCGAAGAAGCGTTCCATGATCAGGGTTTGTTGTGAGGGCAGGGCCCCCAGTACCTGGCGGGTTCGGGCCAGATAGTCGAGCAGTTGTTCAGCGCTGTCCGGGTCAAGGCCGAGCTCTTTCTGCAGCCAGCTGAGAGCGTCCTGCAATTGACCGGCAGATTCGCTCAGGCGTCGGTTGATCTCGCCTTGCAGGCGGGCGACCGCGAACGACAATTCATCGCTGCGCCCCGGCGCTTCACCCAGCCAGAACGGGATGCTCGGTGGCAAGCCTTTGGCATCCTCGACGCGCACCTTGCCGCTTTCCACCCGCAGAATGCGGTAAGAGGTGTTACCCAACTGAAAGATGTCGCCGGCAATGCTTTCCACGGCAAAATCTTCATTGACGCTGCCGATGTTCAGCCCCTGGGGTTCAAGCAGCACTGCATAGTCGGCGTTGTCCGGGATGGTGCCGCCGCTGGTCAGCGCGGTCAGCTGACTCCCGCGGCGTCCGCGCAGGCTGCTATTGACGGCATCGCGGTGCAGATAGGCGCTGCGCACACCCTGGCGACCATTGAAGCCTTCGGCGAGCATGCGCAGCAGGGCCTGGTAATGCGTCTGGTCCAGTTCGGCATAGGGCATGGCCTGTCGCAGGCAGTCGTACAGCGCCTGCTCCTGCCAGGGTTGGCAGCTGACTTCGGCAACGATCTGCTGGGCCAGGACATCCAGTGGCGCGCGGGGAATCTGCAGCAGATCCAGCTCGCCACGGCGCACACAGTCGAGCAGCGCCGCGCATTCGATCAGATCATCCCGAGACAGTGGAAACAGGCGGCCTTTGGGCGTGCCCTCGACCTGATGCCCGGCACGCCCGACCCGTTGCAGGAAGGCGGCGATGGAGCCGGGCGAGCCGATCTGGCAGACCAGTTCGACTTCGCCGATATCGATCCCCAGTTCCAGCGAAGCCGTGGCCACCAGTACCTGTAGCTCGCCACGCTTGAGGCGCTGCTCGGCATCCAAACGGTGTTCCTTGGCCAGGCTGCCGTGATGCGCGGCTACAGCCTGCGCGCCCAGGCGTTCGCTCAGGTACCGGGTCAGGCGCTCGGCCAGACGGCGGGTATTGACAAATATCAGGGTGGTGCGGTGCTCGCGGGCCAGCATGGCCAGACGGTCATACACCAGGCCCCAGACATCGGTTGCCATGACTGCATCCAGTGGCACGGGCGGCACTTCCAGGGCCAGGTCGCGGGTGCGGGCATGGCCGATGTCGACAATCGCACAGTCCCGGCCCTTGCCGACCAGAAACTCGGCCACCCGTTCGACCGGGCGCTGGGTGGCCGACAGGCCAATACGGCGCAACGGTCGGCCACACAGGGCCTGCAAACGTTCAAGGCTGAGGGTCAGGTGGCTGCCGCGCTTGTTGCCGGCCAGGGCATGGATCTCGTCAACGATCACCGTGCGCACACTGGCCAGGCCCTGGCGTCCGGAGTCGGAGCCGAGCAGCACATACAGTGATTCGGGCGTGGTCACCAGAATATGCGGCGCCTGACGGCGCATGGCGTTGCGTTCCTTTTGCGGGGTATCGCCGCTGCGCACAGCCGTGCGTATCGCCAGCGGTTCATGACCCTGTTCAACCAATGCTTCATTGATACCCGCCAGCGGTGCCTGCAGGTTGATCTGGATATCGTTGGACAGTGCCTTGAGGGGCGAGACGTAGACCACCTGGGTCTGGTCGGGCAATTGGCCGCTGGTCAGGCCCTGTTCGAACAGTTCATCGAGGATTGCCAGAAAGGCGGTGAGGGTCTTGCCTGAACCTGTGGGGGCCGCCACCAGCAGCGACTGGCCGCGGCGGATCAGCGGCCAGGCTTGCGCCTGAGCGGCGGTCACGGTCGGGAAGCGACGCTGGAACCAGGTACGCACCGCAGGGTGGAAAGCCGCCAGTTCCGGGTGGTTCAGGGCAGGTAGGTTCATGGGCTGTTTATGCGGCTAACGGCAGCGGCTTGCAAGGTACATTCGTCAGGCGGTGGGAGCGGGCTTGCCCCGCGATGCAATTTGACTGGCAACATGCAATCGCGGGGCAAGCCCGCTCCCACCGGGTTGTCTGGCCATTCTCAACATGTGATCCTAGTGCGCTTTCTCAGCGACGAGTCTCCCATGAGCAAAACCATCCGCATCGCCGCCGCGCTCCTGCTCGATCCGCAAGGCCGCACCCTGCTGGTACGCAAACGCGGCACCCAGGCCTTCATGCAGCCTGGCGGCAAGATCGAGGCCGATGAGCAACCGGTCAGCGCCCTGGCCCGTGAGCTGTTCGAAGAGCTTGGCCTGCAGATCGATCCGCAAGACGCCGACTACCTCGGCCAGTTCAGCGCCCCGGCAGCCAACGAGCCGGGTTATGAGGTTCAGGCCGAGCTGTTTCAGGTACACACGTCGATGCCCGTCGAGCCTGGCGCAGAGATCGAAGAGGTGGTCTGGGTCTCGGCCCGCAAGCAACTGACACTTGAGCTGGCACCGCTGACCCGGGACTTGATTCTGCCCCTGTTCCGGCGATTGAATAGCCAACCCGCCTGATCTTCCATTTGCAAAGGAATGCCAATGATCCCCACTCACGAATGGCTGCTGTTCACCGGTGCCGCTTTGTTGATGGTCCTGACCCCGGGGCCCAACATGATCTATCTGATTTCACGTTCGATCTGTCAGGGCCGCATGGCCGGGATCACCTCGCTGGTGGGTGTGGTCGGCGGTTTTCTGGTGCACATGACGGCCGCGGCGGTGGGCTTGACCGCCTTGTTCATGGCCGTGCCGCTGGGCTATGACCTGCTCAAGTGGGCAGGCGCCGCGTATCTGCTGTGGATGGCCTGGCAAGCAGTCAAACCCGGAGCGCGCTCGCCGTTCGAAGCCCGTGAGTTGAGCCCGGACTCCCCGGCGAAACTGGTGATGATGGGCTTTCTGACCAGTGTGCTGAATCCCAAGGTAGCGATGTTCTACCTGTCGATCCTGCCGCAGTTCATCTCTCCGGAGCATGGCTCGCTGCTGGCCCAGAGCCTGATGCTGGGGCTGACCCAGATCTGCGTGAGCTTTTCGGTGAACCTGCTGATCGCCTTGTTCGCCGCCGGGCTGTCGGCCTGGTTCGTTCGCTACCCGCTGTGGCTGATGGTGCAGCGTTATGTGATGGGCTTCGTCCTGGCCGGTCTTGCGCTGCGCCTGGTGCAGGAGCAGCGCAAGCTGGCCTGAGGCTCAGCGCACTGCGCTGACACCGTCAAGGGTGGAGAACGACGTGTCCTTGGCGGTCAGCAGGAAGTCGCGCATGTACGGCGCATCGAGCATATCGGTGCGCACTGCCGCATACAACGTGGCAAACAGGCCTTTCTCCCCCAGACGTTTACCCTTCACATAACCGCGTGAACTGTACTCATGCAGGGCCCAGTGCGGCATGCCGCAAACCCCGCGGCCGCTGGCCACCAACTGCATCATCATCACCGTCAGCTCCGCCGTGCGTACCTGCGCCGGTTCCACATCGGCGGGTTCGAGGAAACGGGTGAAGATATCCAGGCGATCGCGTTCCACCGGGTAGGTGATCAGCGTCTCGCTGGCGATATCTTCCGGCACGATGTAGGGCTTGCTGGCCAGCGGGTGCTGATTGGCAACCGCGAGCATGGCTTCGTAGGTGAACAGCGGTACGTAGGTCAGGCCTGCCAGCTCCAGCGGGTCGGAGGTCACCACCAGGTCCAGGTCACCGCGGGCCAGGGCCGGCAGCGGGGCAAAGGCGAAGCCTGAGGCCAGGTCCAGTTCGACCTCCGGCCAGGCGTCGCGGAACTGGTCGATGGTCGGCATCAGCCACTGGAAGCAGCTGTGGCATTCGATGGCCATGTGCAGGCGTCCGGCGGTACCACCGGCCAGGCGCGCGATGTCGCGTTCGGCGCCGCGCAGCAAGGGCAGGGTGGCATCGGCCAGTTGCAGCAAACGCAGGCCGGCGCTGGTGAAGCGGATCGGCTTGGTCTTGCGCATGAACAGCTGCATCCCCAGGCGCTCTTCCAGTTCCTTGAACTGATGGGACAGGGCCGACTGAGTCAGGTGCAGCCGTTCGGCGGCTTCAACCAGGCTGTCGGCTTCGCGCAGGGCGTGCAGGGTTTTCAGGTGGCGAATTTCCAGCACCGGGTGCTCCATGAGTAAATTTTGAGATCAACACGAATTTATTGAGTTTGTCTCATGTTGCCCTGTCTGTCGACAATAGCGCCATCTTTTACAGGGAGCACGATTGTCATGGCATTGGCCCACAACCTTGGTTTTCCGCGCATTGGCGCCGACCGCGAGCTGAAGAAAGCGCAAGAAGCCTACTGGAAGGGCGATATTGACCAGGCCGGTCTGCAGGCGGTGGGGCGTGAGCTGCGTGCTCGTCACTGGCAACTGCAAAAGGATGCCGGCATCGAATTGCTGCCGGTCGGTGACTTTGCCTGGTACGACCAGGTCCTGAGCCACTCGCTGGCCTTCGGTGCGATTCCCGAGCGCTTCGCCAAGACCCTGGGCAGCAATGGTTTGCCGACGCTCGACACCTTGTTTGCCATGGCCCGCGGCGCTACCAACCACTGCTGCGGTGGCGAGCACGGCCAGGCGCAATATGCCCAGGAGCTGACCAAATGGTTCGACACCAACTATCACTACCTGGTGCCGGAGTTCAGCGCCGACCAGCGCTTTTTGCTCAGTTGGGAACAGCTGTTCGACGAAGTCGCCGAAGCACAGGCTCTCGGTCACGCGGTAAAGCCGGTATTGATCGGGCCGTTGACCTACCTGTGGCTGGGCAAGGCCAAAGGCGGCGATTTCGACAAACTCGACCTGCTGGAACGTCTGCTGCCGGTCTACGGCGAAATCCTCAGCCGCCTGGCCCGCCAGGGTGTGGAGTGGGTGCAGATCGATGAGCCAATCCTTGGTCTGGATTTGCCACAAGACTGGAAGAACGCTTTCGAACGCGCCTACCACATTCTTCAGTACTCGCCGTTGAAGAAGCTGGTGGCGACCTACTTCAGTGCCCTGGAAGACAATCTCGGCCTGGCCGTCGGCCTGCCGGTGGACGGTCTGCACATCGATCTGGTACGGGCGCCGGAGCAGTTGCCGACGGTGCTCGACCGTCTACCCAGTTACAAAGTGCTGTCCCTGGGCGTGGTCAACGGCCGTAACGTCTGGCGCTGCGATCTGGACAAAGCCCTGGAGCAGTTGCACCAGGCCAAGCAACGTTTCGGCGCCAACCTCTGGGTTGCCGGTTCCTGCTCGCTGCTGCACAGCCCGGTGGACCTGGCGCGGGAAGACAAGCTCGATGCTGAACTGAAAAGCTGGCTGGCGTTCGCCGTGCAGAAGTGCGAAGAAATTGCCGTGCTGAGCAAAGCCCTGGAGGTACCTCACCTGCCTGGCGTGCAGAACGCGCTGGCCAACAGCCGCGCTGTACAGCTCAGCCGCAGCCAGTCGCCGCGTATCCACAAGCCTGAAGTGCAGGCGCGTCTGGCAGCGGTTACCGCCGCCGATAGCCAGCGTCAGTCGGCTTTTGCCCAACGTATCGAAGCCCAGCGCCAGCGCTTGCAGTTGCCGGCTTTCCCGACCACGACCATTGGCTCGTTCCCGCAGACCTCGGCGATCCGTCTGGCACGTCAGGCTTACAAGCAAGGCAAGCTATCGGCCAACGACTACACCGATGCGATGCACAGCGAGATCCGCCACGCCGTACAAGTTCAGGAGCGTCTGGGCCTGGACGTGCTGGTGCACGGCGAGGCCGAGCGCAACGACATGGTCGAGTACTTTGCCGAACAGCTGGATGGCTACAGCTTCACCCGGTTCGGCTGGGTGCAGAGTTATGGTTCGCGTTGCGTCAAACCGGCAATCATTTACGGTGACCTGAGCCGTCCGCAGCCGATGACCGTGGCCTGGATCGAATATGCCCAGCGCCTGACCAGCAAGGTCATGAAAGGCATGCTGACCGGCCCGGTGACCATGCTGATGTGGTCGTTCCCCCGTGAAGACGTGTCGCGCAAGGTCCAGGCTGAGCAACTGGCCCTGGCCATTCGCGACGAGGTACAGGACTTGGAAGCGGCCGGCATCAAGATTGTGCAGATCGACGAAGCGGCGTTCCGCGAAGGGCTGCCCCTGCGTCGGGCGCAATGGCAGGAGTACCTGAACTGGGCGGTAGAAGCGTTCCGTCTGTGTTCCAGTGGCGTACGTGATGAAACCCAGATTCATACGCACATGTGCTACAGCGAGTTCAACGACGTGATCGAAGCCATCGCGGCAATGGATGCCGACGTCATCACCATCGAGACTTCGCGTTCGGACATGGAGCTGCTGGAGGCCTTCGAAGCTTTCGACTACCCCAACGATATCGGCCCGGGTGTATATGACATCCACTCGCCACGAGTGCCGGACACTGCGGAAATGGTCAAGTTGATGAGCAAGGCGGTCAAGCGGATCCCGGCCGAGCGCCTGTGGGTCAACCCAGACTGCGGCCTTAAAACCCGCGCCTGGCCGGAGACGGAAGCTGCACTGGTGAACATGGTGGCCGCCGCTCGACAGTTGCGTAGCGAACTGGCTTGAAAATCGCGGGGCAAGCCCGCTCCCACAGGTAGTCACAGAGCCCCTGTGGGAGCGGGCTTGCCCCGCGAAAATGTTTCTTACCGCTCAGCGAGTGTCATCAAACGGTCACGGTTTTGTGGCAGCGCGCTCGCATGAAAGTCATCAGACTCCCGTTCTACTGGGGATTTTCATTCTGGTGTTTCTTTCATGCGGGCGTTTTTGTTTTTTCTGGCGCTGATCAGCGCTTTACCTGTTTTTGCGGCGTCGCGCTGCGACGTCAACGTGCCCACCGAACACGTCGAGGTTGCGCAACTGAATCTGGCTTACCAGAGCATCGGGCGTGACTCGGATCCAGCTTTGTTATTGGTCATGGGCCTCGGTGGCCAGTTGATCCACTGGCCCGATGAAGTGCTGGTTGCCTTGTGCCAACAAGGTTTTCGGGTGATTCGCTATGACAACCGCGACGTCGGCCTGAGCCGTTGGCGCCAGGCACCGGCCAGCGCCAACCTGACCTACCAGGTGCTGCGTTACAAACTCGGCCTGTCGGTGGCCGCACCCTATAGCCTCAACGACATGGCTGAAGATGGCCTGGGGCTGATGGATACCCTGCACGTCGAACGCTTCCATGTCCTCGGGGTGAGCATGGGCGGCATGATTGCCCAGCATATGGCGGCAGTGGCGCCGGAACGGGTCGAGAGCCTGACCTTGATCATGTCCAGCTCCGGCGCCCAAGGCCTGCCGACACCTAGCCCGGCGTTGGTGCAGTTGCTGGCACGGCGCGAGGCCCCGAACCGCGAAGCGGCGTTGGAGCAGCAGGCTGACCTGCTGGCTGCTTTAGGGAGTCCGCAGGTCGAGGATGATCGTCAGGCACTGTTGCAGCAGGCTGCGCAATCCTACGACCGGGCCTTCAACCCGGAAGGGGTCGAGCGCCAGATCATGGCCATTCTCGCCGAGCCGAGCCGGGTCGAGCTGCTCAACAGCCTGCGCCTGCCGACGCTGGTGGTGCATGGCACGGCTGATCCGCTGTTGCCGGTGATGCATGGTGTACACCTGGCAGCGCACATCCAGGGTAGCCAGTTGAAGTTGATTCCGGGTCTGGCCCATCGTTTTCAGGAGCAGTTCAAGGTGCCTTTGCTGGCGGCCGTGCTGCCTTATCTGGCAACGCAACGGCTGACCGATGCTCATTTGGCGGCGTACTGATCCTTCAGTGCAGCTTCACCCAGACACTGACCAGCACCGTCGCCGCCACCAGCCACGCCACTGCCGCCAGCGCCAGCGACAGCTCCAGACGCAGGCGATCCACCAGTACATACAGCGCCGCCAGGTAGACGAAGTAGGGAATGATCGACCACATGCCGAACAGGATGGTGGTCTTCAGGTCCTCCAGTGATCGGCCTTTACCGACGATGTAGTGGGCAATCAGGGCGAAGGTTGGAAACAGCGGGACCAACCCGGCAATGTAGTAGTTACGGGTTTTCGCCAAGGCGGCAAGGATCACCACCACAGCCGCCCCCAGGCAGGCTTTGAGTATCAGGTCCACGGGCCTTCTCGCGTTATTGGCCGGTCAACCCAGGCCATACTTCTTCACTTTGTCGAACAGGGTGGTCTTGGCCATGCCCAGCTCCTGGCTGGCCTGGCTGAGGTTACCGCCGGTGCGTTGCAGGGCATCGCTGAGCAGGTTGCGCTCGAAGGCCTCGACCGCCTCGGCAAAACCCAGGCCCTGGCTGGCGCTGGCGCCGGCCTTCTTGAAGGCTGGCAGGCCCAGGGCGTAGCGTTCGGCAACGTTACGCAGTTCACGCACGTTGCCCGGCCAGTCGTGAGCCATCAGGCGTGACAGGGTCTGGCTGTCCAGTTGCGGGACTTCGCGGTCGAAGCGCAAGGACGACAGCTGGAGGAAGTGTTCGAACAGTTGCAGGATGTCTTCACGACGTTCGCGCAGCGGCGGCAGTTCCAGGGTGACCACGTTGAGGCGGTAGTACAGGTCGCTACGGAACTGCCCGCTCTGGCCGAGGGCGTCGAGGTCGGATTTGGTCGCGGCGATCACCCGGCAGTCCACGGCGATGCTCTGGTTCGAGCCGAGGCGCTCGAGGGTACGTTCCTGCAACACGCGCAGCAGTTTGATCTGCAGGTTGATCGGCATGCTTTCGACTTCGTCGAGAAACAACGTGCCGCCATTGGCGTGCTCGATCTTGCCGATGCGGCGCTTGCCGGCGCCGGTGAAGGCATTGGCTTCGTGGCCGAAAATTTCGCTTTCGAACAGGTTTTCAGGCAGGCCGCCGCAGTTCAGGGCGACAAAGGGCTGGCTCTGGCGCCGGCTGAAATCGTGCAGGCAGCGGGCGACCAGCTCTTTGCCGGTGCCGGTCTCGCCTTCGATCAGGACGTTGGCCGAGGTGTCGGCGACGTTGGCGATCAATTCACGCAGGTTCTGCATGGCTGGCGAACGCCCGATGATCCGGCCCTCCAGGGTGCTTTGCTCGGCCAGTTGCCGGCGCAAGGCGAACACCTCTCGCGACAGACCGCGTTGTTCCAGGGCGCGGCGCACCACTTCGACCAGGCGTTCCGGGGCGAAGGGTTTTTCCATGAAGTCGTAGGCGCCGTTGCGCATGGCGCCGACCGCCATGTCGATATCGCCGTGGCCGGTGATCAGCACCACTGGCAGGCTGCTGTCGCGGGCCTTGAGCCGGCTCAGCAGCTCCAGGCCATCAATGCCGGGCAGGCGAATGTCGCTGACCACGATCCCGGCGAAATCATCACCGATGCGTTGCAAGGCTTCTTCGGCGCTGCCAACACCTTCACAGGCGATGTCTTCCAGCGCCAGGGCCTGCTGGCAGCCGAGCAGCACATGCGGGTCGTCTTCGACGATCAGGACGGTAAGGGGCGCTTGGTTCATAGGGACTCGGATTCTGTAGGGGCATTGGCCAGGGGCAGGGCGAGGACGAACGCCGTGCCGCCACTGGCAGGGTGTTCAACACTCAGGCTGCCCTTGGCAGCGGCGGCGAGGCTGGCGGACAGGGTCAGGCCCAGGCCCAGGCCATGCTCTCCCGGCTTGGTGGTGAAAAACGGTTCGAACAGGTGTTTGCGGGCTTCATCATCGATGCCATGGCCATTGTCGCGCACCCGCAGGCGATACTTGTCGCCTTGCCGCTCGCCTTCGAGCCACAGCTCGGGCAGTGGTTGTGCGGCCATGGCGTCGAGGGCGTTGCCGATCAGGTTGACCAGGATCTGTTCCAGGCGGGTCTGATCGATCGCCAGTTGCTGGTCGTCGAACTGGTTGTTGAGTTTCAGGTGGCAGCCGGCGATACGGTTGCTCAGTACTTGCAGGCTGGCATCCACCGCTTTGGCCAGCGAGGCCTGGCCGCTGTCGTCACCGCGTCGGGCAAAGGAGCGCAAGCTCGCGGTGATCCGGCCCATGCGGTCGATCAGGTCGTTCATGGTGCGCAGGTTGGTGCTGGCGGTTTCCAGGGCACCGCGCTCGAGAAAGCGCACGGTATTACCCGACAGCGTACGCAACGCCGCCAGCGGTTGGTTCAGTTCATGGGCAATGCTGGTGGACATCTGACCGATGGCCGCAAGTTTTCCGGCCTGAACCAGTTCGTCCTGGGCGTGGCGCAGGGTTTGCTCGGCTTGCCGGCGCTCACGGATCTGACCCTTGAGGCGATCGTTGCTGGCACGCAAATCGGCGGTGCGCTCGGTGATCTTGCGCTCCAGCTGACTGTTGGCTTCTTCGAGTGCCTCACGGGCGGCCAGGCGCGTGGCGATGACCTTGCGCCGCTCGTTCCAGGCGATCAGCACAATGGTCAGCAGGGCGAAGGCTACGGCGACCAGCACGCCCTGGATGATCGACTCGCGGCGCAGGTCCTGCAGTGGCGTGAGCAGGGTGAAATGCCAAGGCGTGTCGCTCAGGCGCCGGGTCTGGGCCAGGTAGGCGACCTCGCGGCGACCGTCGCCCAGTTCGGCATTGGCCGGGAAACTGAGTTTTTCGACGCCGTCGGCGAGTTTTTCCCGCGACAAGGGCTGCAGCTCGTTGAGCGGCCACCAGTAGTACTGCAGGCTGCGGGCCAGGCGTTCCTTGATTTCCGGGGTCAGCGGGCGCACCGACTTGAGACGCCGCGCCGGATCGCTGGAGAGGATGATGATGCCATTCTCGTCGCTGACGAAGGCTTCCAGGCGTGCCCGTTGCCAGCGTTCCTCCATGTTTTCCAGGCGCACCTTGATCACTGCTACGCCAATGATCTTGCCGTGTTCTTCCAGGCCATGGGCCAGGTAGTAGCCCGGCTCGCCGGTGGTGCTGCCGATACCATAGAAGCGACCCGGCTGGCCGCGTACGGCGTGCTGGAAATAGGCACGGAACGACAGGTCTTCACCGAGGAAACTGTCGACATCGCGCCAGTTGCTGGTGGCCTGGACCCGGCCAGTGGTATCGAGGACAAAGATCGCCCGGCTGCGGCTGCGCCGGTTCAGGCCTTCAAGGTACTCGTTGACCGTCTGGCGATGTTCGCCATCGGGTTCGGTCAGCAGGCTGGAGACACTGTTTTCCAGTTCCAGCAGGCTGGGCAGGTAGGTGTACTTGCTGATTTCACTTTCGACGCCACGCGCGTGCAGCTCAAGCTGGCGCTCGCCGGATTCGCTCAAGGTGCGGATGCCGTTGTGCTCGCTGATCATGAAGCCGGCCACACCCAGGCCGATCATCAGCAGGATGATCAAGGGTGGCATCAGCAGTTGGCGGATCAAACGGGGTTTCACGGCAAGGGCAGGCTTGGCTGGGCGAAAGAGCGTGGGATCGCATTTCATCACAGTGGCCTTGGTACGACCAGCATCCTCTGCCCGGCGTATGCAGGACAGAGGGTGCTGATCATCACCTCAGTGTTGCAGGATTTTGCTGAGGAAGTGCTGGGTGCGCTCATGGCGCGCGCTCGGGTCGCCGAAGAAGGCTTCCTTCTGGCAGTCCTCGATGATCTTGCCCTGGTCCATGAAAATGACCCGGTTGGCGACTTTGCGGGCAAAACCCATTTCGTGGGTTACGCACATCATGGTCATGCCTTCGTGAGCCAGTTCGACCATTACATCCAGTACTTCGTTGACCATCTCCGGGTCGAGTGCCGAGGTCGGTTCGTCGAACAGCATGACGATCGGGTCCATCGACAGGGCGCGGGCGATGGCCACACGCTGTTGCTGGCCGCCGGAGAGCTGTCCCGGGTGCTTCTTGGCGTGGGCGCTGAGGCCTACGCGGTCGAGCAGGGCCAGGCCCTTCTTGGTGGCTTCGGCTTCGCTGCGACCGAGTACCTTGCGCTGGGCAATGGTCAGGTTCTCGGTGATGGTCAGGTGCGGGAACAGCTCGAAGTGCTGGAACACCATGCCGACCCGCGAACGCAGCTTGGGCAGGTTGGTTTTCGGATCGGCGATCGAAGTGCCATCAACGACGATGTCACCTTTCTGGAAAGGCTCCAGGGCGTTGACGCATTTGATCAGGGTCGACTTGCCCGACCCGGACGGGCCGCAGACGACAACCACTTCGCCTTTCTTGACCTCGGTGTTGCAGTCGGTCAGAACCTGGAAGTCGCCGTACCACTTGTTGACGTTCTTGATGGAAATCATACGGTTATCCTTTTCTGCAGACGCTTGACCAGCCACGAAGCGGAGAAGCTGACGACGAAGTACACAGCACCAGCGAACACCAGGAACTCGTTGGAGCGTCCGATGATGTCGCCACTGGCACGTGCCGAGTTGAGGAAGTCGACCAGGCCGACGGTGTACACCAGCGAGGTGTCCTGGAACAGGATGATGCTCTGCTGCAGCAGCAGCGGGGTCATCTTGCGAAACGCCTGGGGCAGGATGATCAGGCGCATGGTCTGACCGTAGGTCATGCCCAGCGCCTGGGCAGCACCCATCTGGCCCTTGGAGATCGACTGCACGCCAGCACGGACGATTTCGCAGAAGTAGGCCGCCTCGAACATCATGAAGGCCACGACGCAGGAGGTGAAGGCCCCGATCGGGGTATCTTCGCCGGTGATCCAGCGCAGCACGAACGGTACCGCCAGGTAGAACCAGGTGATTACCAGCAGCAGCGGGATGGAGCGGAAGTAGTTGACGTAAATACCGGCGATGTTTGCCAGCAACTTGTTCGACGACAGCCGCATCAAGGCCAGGATGGTGCCCAGCACGATACCGCCGACAACCCCCATGACCATCAGTTGCAGGGTCATCAGCATGCCGTTCCACAGGCCCGGCAGGGCGGGAATGATTCCACTGAAGTCCATTATTTGCCCCCCACGGAGATCAGGCCGGGAACGGCGACTTTCTTCTCGACCATACGCATCAGCAACATCAGGCCCATGTTCAAGGTGAAGTAGATCAGCGTCGCCAGGGTGAAGGCTTCAAACAGGTTGGCCGAAAATTCGGCGGTCTGCTTGGTTTGCGCCAGCAGTTCCATCAGGCCGATCAGCGAGGCCACCGAGGAGTTCTTGAACACGTTCAAAAATTCCGAGGTAAGGGGCGGAATGATGATCCGGTAGGCTTGCGGCAGCAGCACGTTCCAGTAGATCTGCGGCAGGCTGAAGCCCATGGCGCGAGCGGCGGCTTCCTGGCCGCGCGGCAGCGCCTGGATGCCGGTGCGCACTTGTTCGCAGACACGCGCAGCGGTGAACAGACCCAGGCAGATGACCACACTGATCAGCGCCGAGGTGGTTGGATTCAGGTCCTGTTTGAACCATTCCTGCAGGCCCTCAGGCAGCAGGTCGGGCACCAGGAAGTACCAGATGAACAGCTGCACCAGCAGCGGCACATTACGAAACAATTCCACGTAGCACGTGGCGATACCCGATACCAGACGGTTCGGGACAGTACGCATGACGCCGAGTACCGAACCCAGCAGCAACGCGATGATCCAGGCGGCGATAGCAATGGCGATGGTCCAGCCCAGACCGGTGACGTACCAGTCCAGATAGGTTTCGCTGCCCACGCCAGTGGACTTGAAGAATACGCCCCAGTCCCAGTTGTAATTCATCGGGATCTCCCCTCAGATCAGTTATTTCACGGGCACCTTCGAGCATCCGAGGGCGCAAGGCACCCTCGGATGAAAGGTTAGACACTAACTAGCTGGGGATCAGGACTTCTTTTCGTCTGCAGCTTTGTCGGTAGGATTGGCGATCAGCGCCTTGAGCTCGTCGCTCATCGGGAAGTTCAGGTTCAGGCCCTTAGGCGGGACTGGCTGATTGAACCACTTGTCGTAGATCTTGTTGATCTCGCCCGACTTGTAGAGGTCAACGATGGCCTTGTCGACTGCAGCCTTGAACGCTGGGTCATCTTTACGGACCATACAGCCGTAGATTTCATAGGACTGCGGCGTGCCGACGATTGCCCAGCCTTTCGGATCCTTGGCCTTGGCCATTTCGCCGGCGAGCAGCGCGTCGTCCATCATGAAGGCCACGGCGCGACCGGACTCGAGCATCTGGAAGGATTCGCCGTGGTCCTTGGCCGAGATGACGTTCATCTTCATCTGCTTGTCGGCGTTCATCGACTTGAGGATGCGCTCGGAGGTGGTACCGGCGGTGGTTACCACGTTCTTGCCTGCCAGGTCAGGGAAGTCCTTGTACTTGGCGTTTTCAGGCTTGCCGTCTTGTGCTTTGGTCAGCAGACGCGTGCCGACTTCAAAGATACCGACCGAGAAGGCCACTTGCTGCTGGCGCTCGACGTTGTTGGTGGTCGAACCGCATTCGACGTCAACGGTGCCGTTCTGTACCAGCGGAATACGGGTCTGGGAGGTGACCAGGTTGTATTTGACGTTCAGGTCTGGCTTGTTCAGGTCCTTTTTCAGGGACTCGACGATGGCCAGCTGGATGTCATGGGAGTAACCGACGGGTTTACCCGAAGCGTCGGCGATGTAGGAGAACGGGATAGAAGCGTCGCGGTGCCCCAGAGTAATGGTGCCCGAGTCGTTGATTTTCTTCAGAGTGCCGGTCAGCTCTGCGGCGGTGACTGGCATGCTGATCAAAGCGGCCGTGATGGCTGCGCCCAACAGGTGGGGAACGATACGCATCAAAATTTCCTCGACGTTGTTTTTTTTATGGAGCCGTTGGCGGGCTCTTTCGTTCAGCGAACACTGCAATGAAGCGTTGCGCATTCGGGTACTGAGTGTAGAGCATGAGTCGTGCCAAGCCCTGACTTTGATCATAACGCCGTGAAAAGACTGGGGATTAAACTTTTTTGACGCTTGCAGTTGCGACAGGTGCGTACGGAAATCCGAATGAACGGATGTTTTGCGTTCGGGAACCCGGCTACTCGACAGGTGTCTTCAGGGATTGACGTAATTACCACTTCGGGTGGGGTTCGGCGTGGTGTTCTGGCGCTTTCTCAATAATGAGCACACGCCATGACCTCAAAGCTGATCCCTGCAGATTCCATTGATGCCCTGGTCGCCAAGCGCCTGCCTGCCTGGCTGAGCAGCGCCACGAGCGATCAGTTGCATGCCCTTCATCGTGCCTTGGGCAAGCAGCAAGCCAGTGAGCAACAACTGCACCAGCTGCTTGGCTCTATTCCGGCGCTGGACGACTTTGCCGCGCCACTGCTGGAAGCGGCCCTGCGCAGTAGCCATCGGCTGAGCACCGATGTGCGCACCAGCCGAGTGCGGGTGACGCAAGAGGTGTTCCTGCCTCCGGTTGTCATCAGTACACCTGCGCCAAAATACACCCGTATATCGTCGCAGCGGGTGCTGGCTGCGGCATTGCACAATTATACGGATGAGGAAACCCGGCCCCGGGCGTTCACTCAAGCGACGCTGCTCGACGCTTCAGGAACGCCGTTATCCATTGCGTTCGAAGATTTTGCCCGGCTGTGCCGGCAACTGGATGTAGGCGGTAAATACCAGGCAGTCTTGCGTGAGCATCTGGTGCCGACGGACTTGCCCGGTAGTGTGCCCGGTCAGGCCCGACGACGCATCGAGGACCTGTTGGAAGAAGCGCAACGTGCGCAGTTGGAAGTCACGGTGCGGCTGGCTGCGCTAAAAGGGCATATCGGCCCTCGCAGCTACCTGCAATTGCTGCCGGTCATCGCTCCCAAACCTGTGGTTCCGGCCGATTCCGCAGTATTGGCGTATCGCCAGTTGTTTTTATTGGGCGTGCGCATCAACGGCGTTGTTGTGGTGGAGATTCGCGAACCGACCGGTGATGCGCCTCTGCAAGGTCTCATCGTGTGGATCCCGGACGATCCGCAGCAACCGCTGCAGGAACACGCATCATGGCGGACCTTCTACCAGGTGTTGGGCCTACGTCTTCGTACCCCGGACTATGCGGCTTTTTTCGCCCGCTTCATCAGCGAGCGGGATCGCGTTGCCTTTTCCACCACGTTGAACGGGTTGCTTGATTCCAGCGACGGCAAATTGCCGCTTGAACTCGATGGGCGTGATTTCGCTATCGAAGAACCCTTGTTTGCCTATCTGCGCCGATTGCGAATAGAAAAGATCCTCGACGACGCTCGCATAATGGCCGTGCCAACCGGCGATGAAGACGCCGAGTCGCGGCGTAAAAGGCTGGAAGGGTACGAGAATCTTGGCCTGACCTTATTGAACCTGGCGGGGTTGCTGGTCCCGGGGTTGGGAGAGGTGATGCTCGGAGTCGCGGTCCTGCAGGTCGCCAATGAAGTGTATGAGGGCTATCAGGATTGGCAGCTGGGGGATCGCCAGGCGGCATTGGCGCATATGTTCGGTGTTGCCGAAAATGTGGTTCTCGGCGCTGCGGTAGGGGCGGGCGCCTCTGCTGCGGGCAAGCTGCTTGAGCGGGTGGCCTTCGTCGACGGCCTTTCACCGCTTTACACCGATGCCGGCCACTTGAAACTCAGTACGGGTGAGATGGCGACCTATCAGGTCAAGAATATCGGGTTGAAAGTCGGCCAGCACACGCAGCGTAAAGGTCAACAGCATTTACGCCTGCATGAAGGGACGTACCAGGTACAGGGCAGTGAGCTCAGTGGGACACTACGAATTCGCCATCCACAGCACAGCGATGTGTCGGGTCCCTTGCTTGAGCATAACGGTGCTGGTGGCTGGCGACATGTGCTGGAACTGCCACAGGAATGGGCTGGAGCCACCCATCTGTTGCAACGGCTGGGCTCAAGCCTGGCAGATATGACGGACGATGAGGCCCAGACCGTGCTGGAAAGCACCGGCTTCGACGAGGCTCGATTGCGCCGTCTGCATCTGGAGAATGCACCTGCGCCTGCGCGTTTGCAGGACGCGCTGGAGCGTTACCGGTTGCATAAACAGTTTCCTGAAGTACGCGGTGAGGCATTTGAAACGCTGGTGGCATCCCGGCAGATGCTGGAGCAGGCCTCAGTTGCCGTACTACGGCGTGACTTTGCGGGCCTGTCGATACGCGGCGCAGAGGAAATCGTCGAGCAGATCGATAGTCATCAGGTCGAACAGATGCTCAGTACCAGACGGGTTCCGTTGGCCCTGGCCGAAAGAGCACGCTGGTACATACGCGACAGTCGTCTTGACCGCGCCTGTGCTGGTTTGCGTCAACCCCAGGCGGCCAATGCCGACACTGAAAAGCTGGCGTTGGGGCTTATCGACCACCTGGCACCCTGGCCCGATTCGGTGCGGATCGAAGTGCGCGTTGACCATCCCGCTGGCGCATTGCAGGCGCAAGCAGGTACGCAAGAGGCTGAGCAGCTCATGTGCGTTGTCAGGGGCGACAAGGGCTACGGCATCCATGACGCATCAGGACGGCTGCTGCCTATGGCAGCGGAGACGGACAGCCTGGCACAAGCCCTGTTGCTGAGCCTGGACGAAGGGCAGAAGGTGGCGCTCGGCGGCCCGCTGCTTGGCAAAGAAAGCTTGAGCGATGCACTGGTGAAGCAGGCCAGTAGCGAGCGCGAACTGGCCTCGCGACTGATCGGCCAGGCGCCGATCGCAGGAGGTGTGCGACCGCCGCTGCGTTTTGGCGACGGACGTCTTGGCTATCCGCTCAGCGGTCGTGGTACAGGCAGCCGTGTGGCGATCAGGCGTGCCATCCGCCAGGTGTTCCCGACGCTGGACGATTACCAGTTGCACCATTATCTGTTGGCGCTGGAGCAACGCGAAGTCGCCCTTTGGGAGCACACTCATCAGCTACACAGTCAGCTGGCGCGCCTGCGCGTAGTGCTACGGCAGTGGCGCGAAGAGCACGGCGGTGCTCTGGATTTACTCAGGCGCCAGCGGGTGTCCGATAAATTGCGTCGTTGCTGGCGGCGCAAGGGGGAAACGCTTGAGGATGGCAGTTACTCGCTGGAAATCGAAGGCGAACGTGTCGGTCGGTTGCCCTCGCTCCCGGAGGGTGTGGACTTCGGGCATGTGACCCGTCTTAAGCTGCGCAATATGAATCTTTCGGCGCTTGATGCCGACTTCCTGCCGCGTTTTCCAAAACTGGTTTCACTTGATCTGCGTGACAACCAGCTTTCGACCCTTCCAGCAGGCATTGAGCAACTCAGTGCATTGAGGTGGTTGCGTCTGAGCAACAACCAGATCGTCATGAGTGACGCGGAAAATCTGCGTCTGCGGGCATTGACCAACCTGCAGCAGCTTGACCTTGGGCACAATCCACTGGGTGTGGCACCCGATGTAAGCGCGCTGGTGCACCTGCGGGATCTGAGCCTGCGTTCGACCGGCCTGAGCGAGTTTCCGGCAAGGGTCCAGCAGTTGCCCTGGCGAGGGCTTACCGACATGCGCAACAACCAGCTGCGACAGTTGAATCAGGAGCTTCATGGTCTGCGGATGCGGGTAGAGCGTGTGTCGTTGCACGACAATCCGCTGGATGCAGCCAGTGAGCAGTTTCTCGGCGAGGCGTCGACTTCATCCGGCGCATCGAATCCTGGTGTTAGCCATAACCTCTCGTTCCGTCATCAACTCGTGCAGGAAGCCGAGCGGGAGCGCTGGCTAGTCGGATCAGCCGGTGCTCGGCGAACACAGCGAGATGCCCGATGGCTGTCCCTGAAAGAGGAGCCAGGCTCGGAGGGGTTCTTCCGTTTTCTTCGCGACTTTGCGCAATCCCCTGATTTTCAGCGGCACCCGCTCTACTACAGGATGCGCATGTGGCAGGTCATGGATGCTTGTTACGAGAACAGTGAGGTGCGTGATCAACTGTTCCTCCTGACAGGCGGCAGGCGTGCCTGCGAAGACCAATTACTGATGATCCTCAGCCAGATGCAGGTCCGGGTGATTATCCATCAACAGACCGCAGGCTTGTCCCTGGCGCAGAGTGAAGTGCCATTGATGCAGGTGGGGCGCTCGCTGTTTCGCCTTGATCAGGTTGACTCGATTGCCGCCCAACGGATTCGCGAGTTGCAGGCCAGTGGAGGGCTGAGCGGCGGTGGTGAAGTTGACGACATTGAGGTCTATCTCACCTATCGGCTCAGGCTGGCTCGTACGCTTGGACTGCCAGGGCAGCCGAGCAGCATGCATTACGAGGCTTACAGTGGCGTGACGGCTGCAGATCTGAATAACGCCAGGGTGGCGGTATTGCTGGCTGAGACCAACGATAGCCTGGCAGAGGCCTTGACCGGTCGTGAATTTTGGCAGCAACACCTGCGCAACACTTACCCCAACCGCTTTACGGCGCTGGTTGATGCATACCAGGTGCCTTTGGCGGATTATTTACTCCAAGTTGAGGCTGGAGCGCTCAGCGAGCAGGCCTACCTGGAGCAAAGCAGGGCCTTGATGCATGAACTCAACGCAGCTGAGCGGGAGCTGTTCCTGGAGTTGACCCGGGAAGCCTATGTGCGCTGGCCGGTCCAGTAGGGATAAGCCGGGCCGCTGCAGCGGCCCGACCCTGTCACGCGGACTTCAGGCCGCCTGAACGCGTGCCCGGTTCAATTCCAGGCGCTGGAGATATTCCCGCAGAGCCTGTTGCTCCGCTGCTGTAGTGAACAGGCCCAGCTTGCTGCGGCGCCAGAGGATGTCATCGGCGCTGACGGCCCACTCTTCGCTGCACAGATAGTCCACCTCGCGGGTGAACAAGCCGCCGCCAATGGCGTCGCCCAGGTCTGCCGGGCCTTGTACGCCTTCGAGCAGGCGCCAGACACGGCTGCCATAAGTGAGGGCCCAGCGCTTGGCGATTTCTGCCGGCAGCCAGCCACAACGGGCCAGGATGGCGTCGGTCAACGCTTGCGGGGTGGTCATGTCTTCGCCACCCGGCAATGTTGCGCTGGCCGTCCAGCTGCCGCGCATCTGGGTGAAGAACGGCGCGAGCTGGGCCATGGCCGATTCGGCCAGTTTGCGGTAGGTGGTCAGCTTGCCACCGAACACCGACAGCAAAGGCGCTTCGCCGGTGCTGGAGGAGAGTGCCAGGGTGTAGTCGCGGGTCACCGCCGACGGGTTGTCGGATTCGTCATTGCACAGCGGGCGCACACCGGCGTAGGTGTGGAGGATGTCGGTGCGGCTGAGTTGATGGTTGAAGTGCTCGTTGACCACTTTGAGCAGGTAATCGGTCTCGCCTTCAGTGATTGCCACTTTGGCCGGGTCGCCGGTGTATTCGCGGTCAGTGGTGCCGATCAGGGTGAAGCGTTCCAGATATGGAATGGCGAATACGATCCGCTGGTCTTCGTTCTGCAGGATGTAGGCATGCTCGCCGTCGTACAGTTTCGGCACGATCAGGTGGCTGCCTTGAATCAGGCGAATGCCGTATGGCGCGTCGAGCTTGAGGTCATCCTGGATGAATTTGGCCACCCAGGGGCCGGCCGCATTGACCAGGGCACGGGCTTTGATCGACTGCTGACTGCCGTCAGCGTGTTCCAGCAGCACATTCCATACGCCATCGACACGCTGTGCGCTGACACAACGCGTACGGGTACGGATGTCTGCCCCGTGCTCACGGGCGGCCATGGCGTTGAGTACCACCAGGCGGGCGTCGTCCACGGCGCAATCGGCGTATTCGAAACCGCGGGTAATCACCGGTTTGAGCGGGTTGCCCGGACCGAAACGCAGGCCGCGTGAGGCACCGAGCTGTTTGCGTTTGCCCAGGTGATCGTAAAGGAACAGGCCGGCACGGATCATCCAGGCCGGACGCAGGTGTGGGCGGTGCGGGAGGACGAAACGCATCGGCTTGACGATATGCGGGGCCTTGGCCAGCAGGACTTCACGCTCGGCCAGGGCTTCGCGCACCAGGCGGAATTCGTAGTGCTCCAGGTAGCGCAGGCCGCCGTGGATCAGCTTGCTGCTGGCCGACGAGGTGTGGCTGGCGAGGTCGTCCTTTTCGCAGAGGAACACCGACAGGCCGCGTCCCGCCGCATCGGCGGCAATGCCCACGCCGTTGATGCCACCGCCGATAACGGCGAGGTCATAGATATCGGCAAGGGCAGGCGATGACAAGCTGGATTGCGGCACGGGAGGCTTCCTCAAAGACTTTCTAACATCGAATTTGAACATTGATGTTCATTTTCGAAAATACTAGCGCAACAGAATGCTACCTGCCAGTCGCTTTCCATAGAAAATACTGATCGGATGATAATTAAATGAAAAATAACGAACATTTGCGCTGCCACCGTTGCGGTGGCAGCTGTTACGGACTCAGACCACTTCCAGGCGAATCTTGTACTGGTTGAGCAACTGGGTGAGGGCGGGCACCGGCGCCTGGTCAGTGACCAGGCAATCGATCAGGCTGATCGAGCCCAGGCGCACCATTGCGTTGCGCCCGAACTTGCTGGAGTCGGCGGCGAGGATCACCTGGCGGGCATTGGCAATGATCGCCTGGGAAACCCGTACTTCCTGGTAGTCGAAATCCAGCAGACTGCCGTCTTCGTCGATGCCGCTGATACCGACCAGGGCGAAATCGACCTTGAACTGGTTGATGAAGTCGACACTGGCCTGGCCCACCACACCACCGTCTCGGCGTACATTGCCACCAGCCAGCAGCACTTCGAAGTCATCCTTGGCGCTGAGGATCGAGGCCACGTGCAGGTTGTTGGTGATGATTTTCAGGTGGTTGTGATTGAGCAGGGCGCGGGCGATGGATTCGGTGGTGGTGCCGATGTTGATGAACAACGAGGCGTGGTCAGGAATCTGTGCGGCGATGGCTTCGGCGATCCGCTGCTTCTCGTCGCGCATCTGATCGGCGCGCATGGCGTAGGCGGTGTTTTCGATGCTGGAATCATAGGCGGCACCACCGTGGTAGCGGCGCAGCAAATTGACTTCGGCGAGCTGGTTGATATCTCGGCGGATGGTTTGTGGGGTGACGACGAACAACTGCGCCATTTCTTCGATACTGACATAGCCGCGTTCGCGGACCAGTTCGAGGATTTGTTGTTGGCGAGGGGGCAGATTCATGGGCGGTCCTTTTGGGCTGCCAGGCAAATTGCGCCATGATGCCGGAGGAATTGGCTGGCGGCCAGCAGGGCGACAGCCTACCTGTAGGAGCGGATTTATCCGCGAAGGGGTGCGTCAGCGCCCCTGCTGTGTTGATGGGACGGCGTTGCCGCCCCTCGCGGATAAATCCGCTCCTACAGGAGATCGTGCTGATCTTTACTCTTCGTGCGGTTCCCAATCCCGCGTGCGATCCACTGCCTTCAACCAGCCGGCATACAGCTTTTCTTTGGCTGCTTCATCCAGCTGCGGGCTGAACTCGCGCTCGATGATCGCCTTGCCGCGCAATTCATCCAGACCGCTCCAGAAGCCGCACGCCAGACCCGCCAGGTAGGCGGCGCCGAGGGCGGTGGTTTCGCGCATTTGCGGGCGCTCTACACAGGTGCCGAGGATGTCGGCCTGGAACTGCATGAGGAAATTGTTGGCCACCGCACCTCCGTCCACGCGCAGCTCGCTCAGACGCTGGCCGCAGTCCTGCTGCATGGCATCGAGGACATCACGGGTCTGGTAGGCGATCGATTCCAGCGCGGCGCGGATGATGTGATCGACTTTGACCCCGCGGGTCAGGCCGAACAGTGCGCCACGGGCGTAAGGGTCCCAGTACGGTGCGCCGAGTCCGGTGAAGGCCGGCACCAGGTAAACACCGTTGCTGTCCTTGACCTTGCTGGCGAAGTATTCGGTGTCATGGGCGTCATTGACGATTTTCAGTTCGTCACGCAGCCATTGTACGGTGGAGCCACCGTTGAACACGGCACCTTCCAGGGCGTAGGCCACTTCGCCACGAGGGCCGCAGGCGATGGTGGTGAGCAGGCCGTGGGAGGATTTCACCGCCTTGTCGCCGGTGTTCATCAGCAAGAAGCATCCGGTGCCGTAGGTGTTCTTGGCCTGGCCCGGTTCCACGCACATCTGACCGAACAACGCCGCCTGCTGGTCGCCAGCGATACCGGCGATGGCGATACCGCTCTTGGTGCGGCCGTAGACTTCGGAGGAGCTGCGCACCTCGGGCAGCATCTGCCGAGGAATGTTCAACACCTCAAGCATCTTCTCATCCCACTCCAGGGTATGGATGTTGAAGAGCATGGTCCGCGAGGCGTTGGTGTAGTCGGTGACGTGTACCTTGCCGCCGGAGAATTTCCAGATCAGCCAGCTGTCGACGGTACCGAACAGCAGATCGCCGCGCTCGGCGCGTTCACGGGCGCCTTCGACATTGTCGAGGATCCACTTGAGCTTGGTGCCGGAGAAGTACGGGTCGGTGACCAGACCGGTGGTTTCGCGGATGTACTCCTGCAGGCCATCACGCTTGAGCTGTTCGCAGATCTCGGTGCTGCGTCGGCATTGCCAGACGATGGCGTTGTACACCGGGCGGCCGGTTTCCTTGTCCCAGACTACGGTGGTTTCACGCTGGTTGGTGATGCCGATGGCGGCCACCTGGTCATGGCTCAGGCCGGCCTGGGCCAGGGCTTCGACCATGGTCGCGCTCTGGGTGGCGAAGATTTCCATGGGGTCGTGTTCGACCCAGCCCGCTTGCGGGTAATGTTGTGCGAATTCACGCTGCGAGGTGCCTACCACGTTGGCATCGCGGTCGAAAATGATAGCCCGCGAACTGGTCGTGCCCTGGTCAAGGGCAATGATGTAGTTCTTGTTCTGGGTGTCTGTCATGTCGTTGGCCTTGCACTTAAATAGGGTGGTTGTCAGGGCAGGGCGAGCCCGGCTCGCCCGTTCGGCATCAGGATGCCTGGGTCTTGCCCTGAGGGTTGGCGTCGGTCTGGGCGCTCTCGCTCTCGGCAACCGGCAGGTTGCGGGCGATCACACCGCGGTACAGGGCGGCACCAAGGCTCGCCCCTATGATCGGCGCAAAAATCGGAATCAGGAAATAGGGAATGTCGCGACCGCCAGTAAAGGCGACTTCGCCCCATCCGGCGAGGAATGTCATCAGCTTGGGCCCCAGATCACGGGCCGGGTTCATCGCAAAGCCGGTCAGTGGCCCCATGGCGCTGCCGATCACGGCAATCAGCAAGCCAATCAACAACGGTGCCATGGCACCGCGGGGCAGACCATTGTTGTCGTCGGCCAGGGCCATGATCACCGCCATCAGTACGGCAGTGATGATCACCTCGACCAGAAATGCCTGGCCGGTGGACAGCGCCGGGTGTGGGTAGGTGGAAAACACTGAAGCCAGCTCAAGGCTGGCCTGGCTGCCACGAACCATGGCATGGGTTTGTTCGTAATCGAAGAACAGGTTGCTGTACAGCGTATAGACCAGCGCGGCGCCGCAGAAGGCCCCGGCGATCTGGGCGACGATGTAGAACGGTAGTTTGTGCTTCTCGAACCCGGCGAACAGCCACAAGGCGATGCTCACTGCAGGGTTGAGGTGAGCGCCGGAGACCCCGGCGGTCAGGTAGATCGCCATGCTTACGCCGACGCCCCAGATGATGCTGATTTCCCACAGGCCGAAGCTGGCACCCGCGACTTTGAGCGCAGCCACGCAGCCGGTGCCGAAAAAAATCAGCAGGGCGGTGCCGAGGAATTCGGCCATGCATTGGCTGGATAAGGTGGGTTGTCGCAGAGCTGTCGTCATTCGTTACCTCGGTTTTTGTTGTTGTGAGGCGCAGTGAGCGCTCGACAAAAGCCCGACAGAAATCCCCATTTCGGTCAGGCAGGCGGCAAAAAATGCACCTGTTCGGTGCATTGCTATATTCAGATTCGAAAAAATATAGACAAGAAACGCTTATGTCAAAGGTCGAAAGTGAACTGGTGTTCACAAACTGACTATTGGCAACGTGCTGATGCTGAATCGTTCCGGCGCCTGATTGGCTGGTTGAGGGTGAGGCTTAGTGGTTCGAGGAGGTCGTTTTGTCCTAAAGTAACCGGCGAAATGCTATTCACTTTCTGTTTGGAGTCCCGCATGACCCCCGCCCTGGATCTGCTGAAAAAGCTTCGCGCCGAACATCACATTCACAGTTATGAACATGATCCCAAAGCGGCGTCCTACGGGCTCGAAGCCGCGGAGAAGCTCAATCTTGAGCCGGTGCGGGTGTTCAAGACCTTGCTGGCTAGCAGTGAAAAGGGTGAATTGCTGGTGGCGGTGGTCCCGGTGATCGGTAGTCTCGATCTGAAGGGCCTTGCCCACGCGGCCGGGGTGAAGAAATGCGAGATGGCCGATCCGGCAGCCGCCCAGCGTTCCACAGGCTACCTGTTGGGGGGGATCAGTCCGCTGGGCCAGAAGAAGCGCCTACGCACCTTTATTGATCAGTCAGCTCAATCTTTTGAAACGATTTTTGTCAGTGCCGGGCGGCGCGGGCTGGAAGTGGAGCTGGCGGCGGCGGTGCTGGCAGAACACACGCAGGCAGCGTTCGCCGCCATTGCCCGCGACTGAAAACTGTATGCTGAAAATCCGACGACTCTGTCTCTGTTAGCCGCTGCCTGGTTACGGGCATGCTCAGTGTCCCAGAACAGAGAGAGTCGTCGCATGCAGCTGGAATTTCATCAGGTCGACGCCTTCAGTGAGCGTCCCTTTGCCGGCAATCCGGCCATGGTCTACCGCCTCGACCATTGGCTCAGCGATGAGCTGATGCAGCAGATCGCCGCTGAACACAACCTTGCCGAAACCGCCTTTGTGGTGGCGGATGGCGCGCAGTGGCAGATTCGCTGGTTTACCCCTACCACTGAAGTTCCCTTGTGTGGTCACGCGACCCTGGCCAGTGCCCATGTGCTGCTGGAGGTCTACCAGGTACCGAGCGAGCGCCTGCTGTTCCAGAGCCAGTCCGGGCCCTTGAGCGTAAGCCGTGAGCACGGGCGATTGCTGCTGGACTTTCCACGTATCGATCCGCAACCGGTAAGTCGGCCATTGCCGGTTGCCGAGGCTTTAGGCTGTCCGGTGCTGGAGGTGCTGCAGACCAAGGAGCTGTTGGTGGTACTTGAGTCTGAACAGGCGGTACGCGACTGCACACCGGACATGGCGGCGCTGGTGCAATTGCCTGGATTGGGCGTGATCGTCACGGCGCGGGGCGAGAAGTATGACTTTGTGTCGCGTTACTTTGCTCCGGGGATTGGTATTCCCGAAGATCCGGTGACCGGTTCGACCCACTGCTGTCTGATTCCCTATTGGGCAGAGCGCCTGGGTAAGACTGAACTGCACGCCTTTCAGTGTTCCCGTCGCGGTGGAGAGCTGTTCTGTCGGCTGGAGGGTGAGCGGGTGAAAATTGGCGGTTATGCCCGGCGGGTAGCTAGCGGGACGTTGAGTCTGTAAAAAGCATCGCGGGGCAAGCCCGCTCCCACAAGTGCAATCATTGTGGGAGCGGGCTTGCCCCGCGATGGCTGGTATCAGACTGCCGAGCTATAGCGCCGAACACCGTTCTCCGGCACCGGCAGCTGCGCCGCCACACTGCCCGGTACGGCAAACAGCACCAGGTGATCTGCGGCCACTTCAATGCCTACCTCGGCCCCGACCTGATGGTCGATATGGCTAGGGAAAATCGCTTCAAGCTGGCTGCCGGTCGGCAGTTGCAGGCGATAGAGGGTCGAGGCGCCGAGGAAGCTCTTGCCGGTGATCAGCGCCTTGAGAGCGCTGTGCGGGGCATGAATGATGTCGTCTGGTCGCAGCAGCACATCAACCGCGCAGCCAGGGGTGAAGGTATAGGCACGGTTGCCACGCAGTTCGCCCAGTTCGGTTTGCACCGACTCCGGGCTGGTCAGCTGGCCACGAATGAAGTAACCCTGACCAATGAAGCTGGCGACGAAGGGCGTGAGGGGTTCGTGATAGAGGTTGTAGGGGGTATCCCACTGCTCCAGGCGACCTTCCTTGAACACGCCGACGTGATCGCTGACGGCAAAGGCCTCTTCCTGGTCGTGTGTGACCAGAATGGCACTGGTGCCACGGCTCTTGAGAATGTCGCGGACCTCATGGCTGAGGCGCCGGCGCAGCTCCACGTCGAGGTTGGAGAATGGCTCGTCGAGCAACAGCAGTTGCGGCTCGGGGGCCAGTGCGCGGGCCAGGGCCACACGCTGTTGCTGGCCGCCGGACAGCTCGTGCGGGTAGCGTTTGCCGAGCCCGCCAAGCTTGACCAGTTCGAGCATTTCGGCCACGACCTGTTGCTGCTGCGGGTGCTTGCCGATGCCGAATGCGATGTTCTCGGCGACCGTCAGGTGCGGGAACAGCGCATAGTCCTGGAACACCATGCCGATCCTGCGTTTCTCCGGTGCCAGGGTAAAGCCGGCCTTGGAGATGACCTCGCCCGCCAGCTGGATCTCACCCTCATGCACCGGCTCGAAGCCGGCGATGGCGCGCAAGGTGGTGGTCTTGCCGCACCCCGACGAGCCCAGCAGGCAACCGATGTCGCCAGCGTTGAGGTGCAGGTTGAGGTTCTGGACGATGCGTTGCTCGCCATAGCCACAGGCGAGGTTGCGCAGGTTAAGCAGTAAAGGTTGACTCATGCGTGGTGATAGGCCGGTTCAACAAGAAATTCGAGAAGCGCCTTCTGTGCATGCAGACGGTTTTCAGCCTGATCCCAAGCGACCGAGCGTGGGTCGTCGAGCAGGTCAAGGCTGATTTCCTCGCCACGGTGGGCGGGCAAGCAGTGCATGAACAGGGCATCGGGTGCTGCCAGGTCGAGCAGTTCGCGGGTTACCTGGTAAGGCGCGAACAAGGCCAGACGCCGTGCAGTTTCCTCTTCCTGACCCATGGAAGTCCAGACATCGGTGCTCACCAGGTGCGCACCCTGTACGGCATCCTTGGGTTCACGGAAGATCTGCACGCGGTCACCGGCCTTGGCCAGAAACTCCGGGTTGGGCTCGTATTCGGCCGGGCAGGCGATGCGCAGCTGGAAGTCGAACTGGATCGCCGCTTCTATATAGCTGTTGCACATGTTGTTGCCATCGCCGATCCAGGCCACGGTCTTGCCCTGGATTGCGCCGCGATGCTCGAGGAAAGTCTGCATGTCGGCCAGCAGCTGGCACGGGTGCAGGTCGTCCGACAGGCCATTGATTACCGGCACGCGGGAATTGGCGGCGAACTCGGTCAGGGTGCTGTGGGCAAAGGTACGGATCATCACCGCATCGAGCATGCGTGACATGACGATGGCGCAGTCGCCGATCGGCTCGCCACGGCCCAGTTGGGTGTCGCGCGGGGACAGGAAGATGGCCTGGCCGCCGAGCTGGATCATGCCGGCTTCGAACGACAGCCGGGTACGGGTCGAGGATTTCTCGAAGATCATCCCCAGTACGCGGTTTTTCAGGGGTTCGAACAGTACGCCGCGGTTACGCAGGTCCTTCAGCTCGATGCCTCGACGGATCACACTGAGCAGTTCGTCGGGTGTGAAATCCATCAGGGAGAGAAAGTGCCTAGCGCTCATGTTTGACTACCTTTTTGCAACAGACCGCAGATCAACAATGCCGGTTTTCAGAAACAACGGAAGTGACCTGCGGCGAAAGCCGCACGGGGCGACGAAATAAGGGAAGACGCAATACTATAATTAAATGTCGCGTCATACCAAGTGGGGCGTGCACTGTGTGTATTGCTGGCAGTGTCGTAACCCATTGGCGGGCCGTTTTTTTTTGTTTGCTACACAAGGGTTTTACACTGCCCGCTGAGGCCTTGGCAAACACCCGCGCGAATCGCTGCGCCTGATGCCGGTAGATTCACACGGCGAAACTCGCTGGTCGCGATGCACGCTCAGGCTCATAGTCTGGTGGATTACCAGGCACCCGCAAGAGGTGGCCATGAACAAGACCTTGCATCACCGTGCCTGTCACCTGTGTGAAGCCATCTGTGGCTTGACCATTGAAATCACTCAGGAGCCTGGTGCAGAGCCACGCATCAATTCGATCAAGGGTGATCCCCTGGACAGCTTCAGCCGCGGCCACATCTGCCCCAAAGCCGTGGCCCTGCAAGACATCCAGAACGACCCTGACCGGCTGCGCGCGCCGCACAAGCGGACAGGCGACAGCTGGCAGGCGATTGGCTGGGACGAAGCCTTCGCGCTGGCCGCGCAAAAGCTCTGGACCGTCCAGCAGGCCCATGGGCAGAACGCCGTGGCGGTTTACCAGGGCAACCCCAGCGTGCACAACTACGGGCTGATGACCCACAGCAACTACTTCCTCGGTCTGCTCAAGACCCGCAATCGATTTTCCGCCACCTCGGTCGACCAGTTGCCGCACCACCTGACTAGCTACCTGATGTATGGCCATGGCCTGTTGCTGCCGATTCCGGATATTGACCATACCGATTTCATGCTGATCCTCGGCGGCAACCCCTTGGCGTCCAACGGCAGCATCATGACCGTGCCGGATGTCGAAAAGCGCCTCAAGGCGATCCAGGCCCGGGGTGGCAAACTGGTTGTCGTCGATCCGCGGCGCAGTGAAACCGCAGCCATGGCTGACCAGCATGTGTTTATCCGGCCTGGAGCAGATGCCGCGTTGCTGTGCGCCATGCTCAACACCTTGTTTGCCGAAGGCCTGGAGCGTGCGTCGGCATTGCCGGTCGATGGTCTGGACGAAGTGCGTATGGCCATGGCGCCGTTCACTGCCGAGTTGATGGCACCCCTGTGCGGCGTCGATGCGCTGGTCATCCGGCAACTGGCGCGTGACTTTGCAGCTGCCGACAAAGCGGTGTGTTACGGCCGGATGGGGGTATCGACCCAGGCTTTCGGCACGCTTTGCCATTGGCTGGTGCAACTGATCAACCTGGTCAGCGGCAACCTTGACCGGGTTGGTGGTGCCTTGTGCACGCAGCCGGCGGTGGATCTGGTCGCGAACACCGCGGGTGGCCATTTCAACGCCTGGCAGAGCCGGGTCTCCGGCTTGCCGGAGTACGGCGGTGAGCTGCCGGTGGTGGCGCTGGCCGAAGAGATGCTGTGCGAAGGGGAGGGGCAGGTACGCGCCCTGGTGACCGTGGCCGGCAACCCGGTGTTGTCCACGCCCAACGGCCGGCAGTTGGAGCGTGCGCTGGACGGGCTTGAGTTCATGCTCAGCATCGATCTCTACATCAACGAAACCACGCGTTACGCCGACCTGATCCTGCCGTCCACCTCGGCGCTGGAGAACGATCACTACGACACCACCTTCAACCTGTTGGCGGTGCGCAATGTCAGCCGCTTCAACCGGGCGATACTGCCCAAACCTGAAGGCGCGCTGCATGACTGGGAGATCTTCGTGGGCCTGGCCAAGGCCTACGCCGCACTCAGCGACAAACCTCTGAAACCCACTGTACCTCCGGCGCAGATGATCGACAGCGGCTTGCGGCTTGGACCTTATGGCGAGAGTTCGTCCTTCAATCTATCGATAGAGACCTTGGCTGAGTACCCTCACGGTATTGATCTGGGGCCGCTGCAACCGAACCTCGCTGGCCGTCTGAAAACCGCCAACCAGCGCATCCAGGCGGCACCTGCGCAGATTCTTGGCGATTTGCAGCGATTTGCCGCTCAGCAGCCGGCCGAGCCTGGGCAGTTGCTGTTGATCGGTCGCCGACATGTACGCAGTAACAATTCCTGGATGCACAACTATCACCGTCTGGTGAAGGGTAAACCGCGTCATCAACTACTGATGCACCCGGATGACTTGGCAGGGCGGCAGTTGCAGGACGGGCAGCGGGTCAGGGTCAGTTCGCGGGTCGGCAGCATTGAGGTCGAGGTACAGTCCTGCAGCGACCTGATGCCCGGGGTGGTCAGTCTGCCTCATGGCTTTGGTCATGCCCGTGCAGGCGTGCGTATGGACATCGCCTGCAGTCAGCCAGGCGCCAGTGCCAATGACCTGACCGACGAACGCCAAGTGGATGCGGTTTCAGGCAATGCAGCGCTCAATGGCGTGCCGGTGCAGGTGGTTGCCGCCTGATATCGGCAAGGCCGAGCGTCAAGCTCGGCTTTCCGATACAATGCGTCACCGTGCCGACAACCAGGTCGGAAAGTTCAGCCGCGAGGTGCTTCATGGATATCATTGAAACAATCAAAGAGCAGATTGCTAACAACACCATTCTGCTTTACATGAAAGGCTCGCCGAATGCCCCGCAGTGCGGCTTTTCGGCCAAGGCGGCGCAAGCCGTGATGGGTTGTGGCGAGAAATTCGCTTACGTGGATATCCTGCAGAACCCGGAAATCCGCGCCAACCTGCCAAAATATGCCAACTGGCCGACTTTCCCACAGCTGTGGGTTGCCGGTGAGCTGGTTGGCGGTTCCGACATCATGGCTGAAATGTTTGCCAACGGCGAACTGCAGACCCTGATCAAGGAAGCTGCAGCCAAGGCTGAGGCGGCCAAGGCCTGATCACAGGTTTGGTCAAAAAAAAGCCCCGCAATGCGGGGCTTTTTTGTGTCTGTTGTGGGAGCCGGCCTTGCCGGCGATCGACCGCAACGCGGTCGTTATTCTTACGGGCCTCATCGCTGGCAAGGCCAGCTCCCACATGACGAAGTTACTCGCCCATCTGCGACTGCAGGTAGTTTTCCAGACCGACTTTGTCGATCAGGCTCAGCTGGGTTTCCAGCCAGTCGATATGCTCTTCCTCGGACTCGAGGATGTCTTCAAGCAGCTCGCGGCTGCCGAAGTCGCCAACGGTTTCACAGTGGGCGATAGCGGCCTTGAGGTCGGCCAGACCTTTCTGCTCGATTTTCAGGTCGCATTCGAGCATTTCTTTGGTGTGTTCACCAATCAGCAGCTTGCCCAGGTCCTGGACGTTGGGAATGCCTTCGAGAAACAGAATACGCTTGATCAGTTTGTCAGCGTGCTTCATTTCATCGATGGATTCCTTGTACTCGTGCTTGCCGAGCTTATCCAGACCCCAGTCTTCATACATGCGCGCATGCAGGAAGTATTGGTTGATTGCGACCAGCTCGTTTCCGAGGATCTTGTTGAGATGCTGGATGACGCTAACGTCGCCTTTCATGATGGGGTCCTGCCCTATAAGTGTGCCTATAAGTAAGAGTTTGAGCCCCGTAACTTCGACTGTCAAACCTAAGTTATTGAATAATAAATGAAAATTAATCGGAATAAGAATGTTTGTGTTCCGCGTTATACCCCTAACTTGTTGAATTACAGGCATAAAAAAACCGGACACAGGGTCCGGTTCTTGGAATGGGCTGTTTTTACGCTGCAGTAAATTCCACAGGGTAGGGCAAGATAGCCTGGCTGACCTGCAGTTCGGTCAGGGTTTCACGCACAACCTGCTTGGCCAGGCAGGCACATTTGCCACACTGGCTCGCCACGTTGGTGGCGCTTCTGACTTCCTTGTAGCTGCAGCATCCTTCATAGATCGCATCGCGGATCTGTCCGTCGGTTACACCAACACAAAGACACACATACATAGGGCAGACCATCGCTGGTAAAGGCTCAATGCGAAGAAGCTTAATGTTAATGAGAATGCTTGTCAAAGCACAATGTGCCGGACTTTGGGCCAGAGCGACCAGCGGCAGCTTTCGAAGGTGCAGGGCCTGAAATTCGGCGAGCAGCGTCAGGCGGTGTATCATGGCCGACCTTTGCTCTGTCAGCTGGCTTATGCCAGCCTGCACAGCTGTTTCAACCATCAGGAGATATCGAATGAGCGTACTCGTTGGCAAAACTGCCCCGGACTTCACTGTTCCAGCCGTACTGGGCAATGGCGAAATCGTCGACAGCTTCAACCTGGCCTCGGCCATCAAAGGCAAGTACGGCCTGGTGTTCTTCTACCCGCTGGACTTCACCTTCGTCTGCCCGTCCGAGCTGATCGCTCTGGATCACCGCATGGCTGAGTTCCGCGACCGTAACGTTGAAGTGATCGCGGTGTCGATCGACTCGCACTTCACCCACAACGCCTGGCGCAACACCCCGATCAATGCCGGTGGCATCGGTCAGGTGCAGTACATCATGGCTGCTGACATGAAGCACGAAATCGCCAAGGCCTACGACGTTGAGTCCGAAGGCGGCGTTGCTTTCCGTGGCGCGTTCCTGATCGACGACAAAGGCGTTGTCCGTTCGCAGATCGTCAACGACCTGCCACTGGGTCGCAACATGGACGAGCTGCTGCGTCTGGTCGACGCCCTGCAATTCCACGAAGAGCACGGCGAAGTCTGCCCTGCCAACTGGAAAAAAGGCGACAAGGGCATGACCGCTTCGCCTGAAGGCGTTGCTGCTTACCTGAGCGAGAACGCTGGCAAGCTGTAATAGCGAGCGACAAAAAAAACCGGCCTTGATGGCCGGTTTTTTTATGGGTTCAGCAAGGCTTCAGTCGTTGAAGTCCTGCCAGCCGCCCATTTCCTTCCAGCGGTTGACGATGCCGCAGAACAGTTCGGCAGTCTTCTCGGTGTCGTAACGGGCCGAGTGGGCCTCACGACCGTCGAAATCGATGTCGGCACTCTGGCAGGCACGGGCCAGCACGGTCTGGCCGTAGGCAAGACCGGCCAGGGTCGCGGTGTCGAAGCTGGAGAACGGATGAAACGGGTTGCGTTTCATATCGTGGCGCGCCACCGCCGCGTTGAGGAAGCCCAGGTCAAAGCTGCTGTTGTGGCCAACCAGGATCGCCCGCTTGCAGCCATTGGCCTTCAGCGCCTTGCGCACGCCACGGAAGATATCGGTCAGGGCCGACTCTTCACTGACGGCCATGCGCAGTGGGTGGTCCAGCTTGATCCCGGTGAATTCCAGGGCGGCCTGTTCGATGTTGGCACCTTCGAACGGTTCGACACGGAAGAAGTAGGTGTGCTCCGGGAACAGGAAGCCTTTTTCATCCATGCCGATGGTGACGGCAGCGATTTCTAGCAGGGCATCGGTAGCGCTGTTGAAACCACCGGTCTCGACATCCACTACAACCGGCAGGTAACCACGAAAACGTTCCGCCATCGGGTGGCGTGGGCCACCGTTTGGACCTTCCTGGTCGTCGTACAGATCTTCACTCACGCAGTTTCCTCCAGCAGGCGCCAGCGCAGTTGTTCACCGGCGCGCAGCGGGATAACGGTCTGCTCGCCGAACGGCAAGCTGCTTGGGGCGGTCCAGTCTTCACGAACCAGGGTAATGGTCTCGGTGTTGCGCGGCAGGCCGTAGAAGTCCGGGCCGTGCTTGCTGGCAAAACCTTCAAGCTTGTCCAGCGCGTTGCGCTGTTCGAACGCTTCGGCGTACATCTCGATGGCGGCGTAGGCGGTGTAGCAGCCGGCGCAGCCACAGGCCGCTTCTTTGGCGTGACGGGCGTGAGGGGCCGAGTCGGTGCCGAGGAAGAACTTGCTGCTGCCGCTGGTGGCGGCGTCCAGCAAGGCCACCTGGTGGGTGTTGCGCTTGAGGATCGGCAGGCAATAGAAGTGCGGTCGAATACCGCCAACCAGCATGTGGTTGCGGTTGTACAGCAGGTGCTGGGCGGTGATGGTCGCGCCGACGTTGGCCGGAGCCTCGTTGACGAACTGCACGGCATCGCTGGTGGTGATGTGCTCGAAGACCACTTTCAGGGTCGGGAAGCGTTCGACGACACGGCGCAGGTGCTCGTCGATGAACAGCTTCTCGCGGTCGAACACGTCGATCTCGCTACGGGTCACTTCACCGTGCACCAGCAGCGGCATGCCGATTTCGGCCATGGCTTCGAGTGCCGGGAAAATGTTGTCGATGCTGGTAACGCCGGAATCGGAGTTGGTCGTCGCGCCAGCCGGATACAGCTTGGCGGCATGCACGAAACCTGTAGCCTTGGCTGCGCGGATTTCTTCGGGCTGGGTACGGTCAGTGAGGTACAGCACCATCAGCGGCTCGAAGCGGCTAGCGGCCGGACGTGCGGCCAGGATGCGCTCGCGATAGGCGCCGGCTTCGGCGGCATTGCGTACTGGCGGTACCAGGTTGGGCATGATGATTGCGCGAGCAAAGGTGCGCGCAACGTCGCCAACGGTGTGGGGCAAGACGGCGCCATCACGAAGATGGATGTGCCAGTCATCGGGACGCAGGAGGGTCAGGCGGTCGGACATTGGGGATTCCAGGCGGGTCGAACTCAAGGTGAATGCTACCGGAAAAGCCGGGTCCGAGCACTCGCTATCAAGTTTTGCCACGCCTGACCGATAGCCTGCGGGTATACCGTGAAAATCTGTGGAGCCGCCCGTGCGCCAGCGTTATCTAGCCCTACTCAGCGTGTTTGCCTGCTTGCCGGCGACGGCACTCACTTTCCAGACCCGTCTGGAGAATATTGAGTGGAAGGTCGAAGGCGATCAGTTCGAATGCCGCCTGGTCCAGCCGGTTGCCGATTTCGGCAGCGGTGAGTTCGTGCGCCGTGCCGGTGAACAGGCGACGTTTCAATTGCGTTCGAGCAGCAATGTCCTGGGTACAGGTTCTGCAACCCTGCTGGCTGCAGCAGCGCCCTGGCAGCCAGGCCGTGGCGATATCAACCTGGGCTCGGTGCGCATGGCGCGTGGCGGCGTGCTGTTTACCAGCTCCCAAGGGCAGGCCAGTCGTCTGATCAATGGTCTGCTCGACGGCCGCAGTACGGTGGTCCGCAACTATGCCGGCGAAGCCGGGCGAGCGATGGAAGTGCGCCTGTTGCCGGTGAAATTCAGCAAGGCCTATAGCGATTATCAGGTCTGCGCCGCGAAGCTGTTGCCAATGAACTACGACCAGGTGCGCCAGACACGGGTCGATTTCCCTGGGAGCGGGATTGAACTGGACGCCAATGCCAAGGCGCGTCTGGACGTGATCCTGGAATTTCTCAAGGCCGATCCTACGGTCAATCGCATCGAGCTTGATGGTCACTCCGACAACAGTGGCAATCGCCTGACCAATCGTGATCTGTCCCGACGCCGGGCGCTGGCGGTGATGGAGTACTTCAAGGCGCATGGTATTGCTGAAAATCAGATCCGCGTTCGTTTCCACGGTGAGCGCTATCCACTGGCCGCCAACAACTCGGCGGCCAACCGCGCGCGCAATCGCCGGGTAAATATTCAGCTCGATCGGGTAACTCCGGTTGAAACGGCGTCAGAAAAAGCCCCGGAAACACCAGCAGCCCCTGCGGCGCAAACGGATACTGGCAAGCCGTCGATCAAGTCCTGAGGTGCGACCGTCCGTCGCGCTATCGACAGTTCCTGTCGCTTTGTCGTCACAAGCTGTCGCCCCACTGTAATTTTTGCGGCAAGGCCGGTAGAATCGACGGCTTTCCGTACAACCCCGTGGAGTGATGGCATGGCGGACGTAAAAAAGGTCGTACTGGCGTATTCCGGCGGCCTTGATACTTCGGTGATTCTCAAGTGGCTGCAGGATACCTACAACTGTGAAGTGGTGACTTTCACTGCCGATCTGGGGCAGGGCGAAGAGGTCGAACCGGCCCGCGCCAAGGCTCAGGCCATGGGCGTGAAAGAAATCTACATCGATGACCTGCGCGAAGAGTTCGTGCGCGACTTCGTTTTCCCGATGTTCCGCGCCAACACCGTTTACGAAGGCGAGTACCTGCTGGGTACTTCCATCGCTCGTCCGCTGATCGCCAAGCGTCTGATCGAAATCGCCAATGAAACCGGCGCCGACGCCATTTCCCATGGTGCTACCGGCAAGGGTAACGACCAGGTGCGCTTCGAACTGGGTGCCTATGCACTCAAGCCGGGCGTCAAGGTTATCGCTCCATGGCGTGAATGGGACCTGCTGTCCCGTGAAAAACTCATGGACTATGCCGAGAAGCACGGTATCCCGATCGAGCGTCACGGCAAGAAAAAATCGCCTTATTCGATGGACGCCAACCTGCTGCACATCTCCTATGAAGGTGGCGTGCTGGAGGATACCTGGACCGAACACGAAGAAGACATGTGGAAGTGGACCAAGTCGCCGGAAACCGCGCCTGACGTCCCTACCTACCTGGAACTGACCTACCGTAACGGTGACATCGTCGCCCTGGACGGCGTTGAAATGTCGCCGGCCACCGTATTGGCCACTCTCAACCGCATTGGCGGCGAGAACGGCATCGGTCGTCTGGACATCGTCGAGAACCGCTATGTCGGCATGAAGTCCCGTGGCTGCTACGAGACCCCTGGCGGCACCATCATGCTGCGCGCTCACCGGGCGATCGAGTCGATCACCCTGGATCGTGAAGTCGCTCACCTGAAAGACGAGCTGATGGTCAAATACGCCAGCCTGATCTACACCGGCTACTGGTGGAGCCCGGAGCGTCTGATGCTGCAACAGATGATCGACGCCTCCCAGGTCAATGTGAATGGTGTAGTGCGCCTGAAACTGTACAAGGGCAACGTGATCGTCACTGGCCGTAAGTCCGATGACTCGCTGTTCGACGCCAACATCGCAACCTTCGAAGAAGATGGCGGTGCGTACAATCAGGCCGACGCAGCGGGCTTCATCAAGCTCAACGCCCTGCGTATGCGCATTGCTGCAAACAAGGGTCGTTCGCTGATCTGAACGGCGCCTTGAAAGAAAACCCCGGCCTGGTCCGGGGTTTTTTTTTAGTTGTTGATCGACTGGGTTGCCAGGGTGGTCTGAATGCCTGTCTCCAGGTTGATTAGCGTCCAGGTGTCGCACAGTGGGTGGGTCTGGTCCAATGCCAGCATGGCAAAGTGTTCGAGCAATTGAGTTGCACATGTTCCGCTTATGGTAATGGTCACTGATGCTTGTGCAATCTGTGGCGGATTACCAAACGTATGAGCAGTGCCGTTGTCCGCTGCGAGGCTGATAGCTTCATTGTTTATCGGTAATTCAGTGGATGCCTGTATTACGTCGCTAGTCATCGTTTCTACCGCGGCGGATAGTTGCGCTGAAGTAGCAGGAGCGGAGGCGTCGGTGGATTCCTGTACTGGCAGTGAGTACAAAGATTTGTAGTTGAAGTTGAGTGTAAGGAAGAACAAGACTGTCAGAAAAAACGGAAAGCCTACAAGAAACCATGTGTAGGTGGTCTGGCTGTCTTCACTTAGAAATGGCAACGAAGCCAGTGCCGAGGCTTCGATGATTCCGGCGAATATTGCAATGATGGTCAATGGGCTTTTCGGCTCTGCGTTGCTCATCGCCGTGTCCTCGCTTTCACCCGGTCGAGTGGCTATTAGTCTGGATAACACGCCGGGTTGGCACCGGGCGGGATTTCTGGTCGGGGAGCTATTGCCTCGCATCTTGTATCGAAGTTTATAGATGTCGGTAAATGTGTATCAGGAATATAGGACTTTTCCTTCAAGTATTAAGGTACTGCTGGCTGGGCTGTTTAGGTGTTCTGGTGCTATTTTTAGTTTTAGAGGTTAACTCTGTTTCGTTCAAGGGTACTGATGTAAGTGTGAGAATGTGCAGGTTAAGGTTTTTTGTAGGACCGATCCTTTATGTGTGTAGGTTTTATCTTTGTGTGCTTTTGCTCGCGGGTGCCGCAATACAATATGTCGTGTAACTAGGCTATTGTGCGGGCTCAAAAAAAATCGAACAGCGAACAATTGGATCTGCCCATGAATAAAGTGCTGATCGTGGATGATCACCCGGTCATCCGCCTGGCTGTACGTATGCTGATGGAGCGGCATGGCTATGAAGTCATCGCAGAGACGGATAATGGCGTGGACGCGTTACAACTGGCACGAGAGCATGATCCGGATATCGTCATTCTGGACATCGGCATCCCCAAGCTCGATGGTCTTGAAGTTATTGCCCGGCTTACGACCACCTGCCCGGGTGCCAAGGTGCTGGTGCTGACTTCCCAGGCACCTGGGCACTTTTCGATGCGTTGTATGCAGGCAGGTGCCGCTGGCTATGTCTGCAAGCAGCAGGACCTCACGGAGCTGCTCAGTGCAATCAAGGCTGTGCTGTCCGGCTACAGTTACTTCCCCAATCAAGCACTGCATTCGGTGCGTAGCAACCTGGGCGGCACCAGCGAGGCCGACATGGTCGAGCGTCTGTCGGGGCGGGAGATGATGGTCCTGCAGCAACTGGCGCGCGGCAGAACCAACAAGGAAATTGCCGACGGTATGTTTCTGAGCAACAAGACCGTCAGTACCTACAAGACCCGGCTGCTACTCAAGCTCAATGCCCGGTCATTGGTTGATCTGATCGAGCTGGCCCAGCGCAACGGCCTGGTTTGATATCGCCAGAAGCAACAAAGCCTCCACTCGGGAGGCTTTGCTGGTGAGGCCGGTACTCAGCAGCCAAGGGGTTCCTGGCTTGCGCAGTCGAGGCGTCAGAGGTCGAAATCGTAATCGGCCAATTGTTTTTGCAGGCGACGTTCTTCCAGCAGGTTATCGATGGTGCGGCGCTTGCTCAAGTTGGTCTTTGCCACTTCGGCCGGAACATCGTCCTCTGCGTCTTCAGTGGCGATGTCGTCATCAACAACCAGGTCTTCTTTATCGGTGCTCATAAGTCACTCCAAGCCAAGAGGGCCATTGGCGCACCTTATAGCGAGAATTTTCGAGCCGGTACAAAAGATTTTTTCAATCGGCCCGGCACAGTTTTCACTATCTGCTCAATCGTCTGAGGTTTTGTGCTTGTATTCACACAGGTCTTCGATCCGGCAACTTCCGCAACGGGGTTTACGTGCCAGGCACACATAGCGCCCGTGCAGGATCAACCAGTGGTGGGCGTCGAGCAGGTAAGCCTTGGGCACGAACTTCATCAATGCTTTCTCAACCTCCAGGACTGTCTTGCCCGGAGCAATTCCGGTGCGGTTGCTGACCCTGAAAATATGCGTGTCCACCGCCATTGCCAGTTGCCGGAAGGCGGTGTTGAGGACCACGTTGGCGGTCTTGCGACCCACACCAGGCAATGCTTCAAGTGCCTCGCGAGTTTCCGGTACCTGGCTGCCATGCTGTTCGATCAGCAAGCGGCAGGTTTCGATTACGTTGCGGGCTTTGCTGTTGTACAGGCCGATGGTCTTGATGTATTGCGACAGTCCATCGACGCCAAGGGCGTAGATGGCTTCGGGAGTATTGGCGACCGGGTACAACTTGGCGGTCGCCTTGTTCACGCTGACATCGGTGGCTTGCGCCGAAAGAATGACCGAAATCAGCAACTCGAAGGGGGAGGTGTAAGCCAGTTCTGTCTTGGGCTCGGGATTGTCTTCGTGCAGCCTGCGAAATATCTCCAGGCGTTTGGCGGCATTCATGGGGTCAACACTTTCCTTGACGACGTGAGGGGGCTCGCCGCAGGCAAACCCTGTTGTACAGGGCCAGCAGCAGGCCCAACAGAAAAAATGCCCCAGGCAGCAGGGCAGCCAGGCGTAGTCCTGCCCAGCCAGACAACAACTCGCGGCAAAGCCCCAAGGCGATACACAGGGCGGCGAATGCGCCTAGCAACTGGGCGGTGTCGCGCCAGTGACGGTTCTCGCCTTGAGCGTATTCGAACATCAGGCATTGTACGGCGATCAGTGTCGGGTAGGGGCTCAGCGCCTGATGTAGGGGCAGGGCCCAGGCGCGCAGACTCAACTCCAGGCAAGTGGTCAGCGCTGCGGCCAGCAGCACGCTGGCGAGCATTCTGCCGCGGGCCGCGAACCAGCGGTGCAAATAACCCATTGCCAAGTGATGCAGGGTAATCAGTAACACGCTGAAACCGGCGATGGCGCACGCGTCAAGCAGCGTCTGGGTGATACCCAGCAACGGGGCCAGGCTCACGGCGGCCAGCCATTGCCTACTCATCACTGCCTGCCTCAAGTAAGTGCTGACGATGTTCGTCGAAGTAGCGCAGGGCGTCATGCACAGCATGGATCACTGCACGCGAAGTCACCGTGGCGCCTGCCAGTTGATCAAACTGACCGCTGTCACGCTTCAGAGCCCAGGCGGCATCAGGTATGGTCTGCCGGCTGATACCGATGAAGCCTTGTAGCCACTGGTTACCCGGTTCGACTAGCCTGGCCCCCAGGCCAGGTGTTTCCTGCTGACGTAGTACCTTGCTGGCGATCAGGCGGCCTTGCGTGTCGATGGCGATCAGCAGCTCGATCTGGCCTGCGTAACCCGGAGTCTGACTGTGCAGCACTACCGCGCTGGGGCGACCGGCAAGGGTGGCACGATAGCCTGCCAGCAGCCGGCTGTGGGCGAGGGTGGGGGCGCTTAGCACCAGGGGTGTCTGCAATGGCTGGTTGTCATAGGTTTTTTCTGGCAGGACGCTGAGCCAGGTCTGCGCCTTGAGTTTCTGCTCGGCCAGGGTGATATCCCGGGCGCTGAAGTGCTGCCAGATCATGCTGCTGCCCAGGCTCAACAAGGCAATGAGCAACAGCAGCATGGCGCTGCGTATCGATGAGCGGTTCATGATGACACCGCTTGACGACGTTCGGCCCAGCGCTCCAGCGCCGGTACGCACAGGTTCATCAGCAGCACCGCAAAAGCGGTGCCATCAGGGTAGTTGCCCCATGTGCGGATCAGGTAGATCAACAAGCCCATGCCTATGCCAAACAGCAAGCGGGCCTGTGGCGACCTGGGGCCGGAAACCGGTTCTGTGGCAATAAAGAATGCGGCCAGCATGGTCGAGCCGCTGAACAGATGCAGTAACGGTGAGCCGTTGGAATCCGAGCCGGATCCATTCCAGAACAACAGGCTGATCACGAACAGACTCGCCAGCAAGCCGACAGGGGCATGCCAGCTGAAGACCTTGCGTTGCAACAGCAGTAAGCCACCAAGCAGGAAGGCCAGGTTGACCGTTTCGCTGCCTGCGCCGCCGAAATGCCCGAAGCCTGGGTGAGTGCTGAACAACTCGTCGAGGGTCAGGCTGCGGTTGTTGCGCAGTCCATCCAGAAGGGTTGCCTGGGCCCAGGCATCTGGTTGCTCGCCGGTACTGAAAGCAAACACATGTTGCAAGCTGCTGCCCAGATCCAGCAATTGCGCGCCGGGCCACTGGGTCATGTGCAGCGGGAAGGCCAGCAAAACCACGGCATAGCCGAGCATGGCCGGGTTGAACGGGTTCTTGCCGACGCCGCCATACAGTTGCTTGCCAAGGCCGATGGCACTGACCGTGGCGATAACCGGTACCCACCAGGGGGCGTAGGCAGGCAAGGCAGCGGCAAGCAGGGTGGCGCTGACCAGGGCGCTGCCATCATTGAGCGAAGGCAGGGCCGGGCGTTGCTGCAGCTTGAGCAGCAGCGCTTCGCTCGCCAGGGCTGAGCCTGCGCACAACAACAGATTGAAGAGCATCCCCCAGCCATGCTGCCAGAGCAGCGTCAGCACCCCGGGCAGGCACGCCAGCAGCACCAGCAGCATGGTGCTGCGCAGGCGCTCGCTGTTATCAACGGCCGGCATGGGCGGTGGCCGGTTGCAAGGCCAGCAGTTGTGCCTGGGCCTGTTCGGCCTCTTGTTCCAGTTCGGCCAACTGTGCCAGCTGAGTAGCGTTCGGTGTCGCACCGAAGGCGCTTCTGGCTTTGTTCAGCTGTGCCCGGCTCATGGCGGCGGCAATCTTGGCTTTTTTCAGTGCGGCATCGGCCGCGGCGGCTTTCTGTGCCTTGACCCGCTCGATGGCGGCTTTGATCGGGTCATCGCTGGTTACGGCATGCTCCGGGGTGTTACTGGCGGCGCTGCGTTGACTGCGGGCGGCACGTTCGGCTTGCTTGCGCGCTTCTTCGCGCTGCAGGCGGCTGTTGCGCAATTCAAAACGACGACGGGCATGATTGCGTTTGGCGCTGCGGGCGGCCAGGGCCTCGGCGTCCTGGGCCATGCCACCGACAATCGGGATGATGTTGCTGGTTGCGCTCAGTGGCAGCAGGTCGATGCAATCTACCGGGCAGGGCGCCACGCACAGGTCGCAGCCTGTGCATTCAGCACTGATCACGGTGTGCATCAATTTGGCTGCACCAACAATGGCATCCACCGGGCAGGCCTGGATGCATTTGGTGCAGCCAATGCATTCGGCTTCGCGGATATAGGCGACCTGGGGCGGCGCGCTACCGCGCTCAGGGTCCAGGGCTATGATCGGCACCTGCAGCAGGTTGGCCAGGGCGGTGATGGTTTCGTTGCCGCCTGGCGGACATTTATTGATCGCTTCGCCCTTGGCCAGGCCCTCTGCATAGGGCTTGCAGCCAGGGTGACCACATTTGCCGCATTGGGTCTGCGGCAACAGGGCGTCGATGCGTTGAATCAGACTCATGATGTAAATAATCCGTTGAAGCCGAGAAACGCCAAGGCCATCACTCCCGCGCCGATCAACTCTGCAGGCAGGCCGCGAAAGCTCTCGGGCATCGCCTCGTTGTCACTGCGTTGACGCAGGTCGGCGAACAGGCTCAAAGCCAGCCAGAATCCCAGACCGCCGCCCAGGCTCCAGGCCAGGGTCTGCAGGGGGCCGTAGGCGCCTTCAATGACCTGCAGGCTCAAGCCTAGCAGTGCCACATTGCCCAGCAGTAACGGCATCAGCCCGTCGAAGGGCAGGCTTGGTATCGCTCGAGACAACAGGCCGAGCAGCGGCTCGATCAACAGTACGCACAGGGGTAGCAGGACGAACAGGCGTAGGTAGTCAAGCTGCAAGGGTTGCAGGAGGTAGTGATACAGCAGTTGCCCCAGCGTGACGGCCAGCACCAGTAACGCCAGTGTTGCCAGCCCCAGGGCGTGCAGTCGACGGCGGTCCTGGCCAGCAGAAGGTTGCAAGGCCGGGTCGATGGCCAGCCCTTGATGCAGGACCAGGTTGTTGACCAGCGCGGCGCTGATCAGGGCCAGGATGAATTCGCTCATGGGGGTGCACATTGCCAGGGCTGTTCGCCATTATCCGGCAATGACGCGAGGATGAGAACGCCCCGGACGCAATCGTCCGGGGCGTGAGGCCTTACTTGATGCGCTGACCGGGTTTGGCGCCGCTGTCAGGGCTGAGCAGGTAGATTTCTTCACCGCCGGGGCCGGCAGCCATGACCATGCCTTCGGAGATACCGAAGCGCATTTTGCGCGGCTTGAGGTTGGCGATCATCATGGTCAGGCGACCTTCGAGCTTGGCCGGGTCCGGGTACGCCGACTTGATGCCGGAGAACACGTTGCGCTGCTCGTCACCGATGTCGAGGGTCAGGCGCAGCAGCTTGTCGGCACCTTCCACCGCTTCGGCCTTGAGAATCAGGGCCACGCGCAGGTCGACGGCAGCAAAGGTATCGAAGTCGATCTCGGCGGACAGCGGGTCTTTGCTCAGTTCGCCATTGCCGGTGACTACGGAAGTCTGGCTGGCGGCCAGGTCTTCCTTGCTGGCGGCGGTCATGGCCTCGACCTTGGCCGGGTCGATGCGGCTCATCAGCGCCTTGAACGGGTTCAGTTGGTGATTGCTCAGGCGGGTCTGGTGGTCGTCCCAGGTCAGTGGGGCAACATTGAGGAACGCCTCGGCGTCGGCAGCCAGCAAAGGCAGTACCGGCTTGAGGAAGATCACCAGCTGGCGGAACAGGTTGACGCCCTGGGCGCAGATGGCCTGGACTTCATCCTGTTTGCCTTCCTGCTTGGCCAGGGACCACGGTGCCTTGTCGGCGATCCAGGCGTTGGCGCGGTCGGCCAGGGCCATGATTTCACGCATGGCACGAGCGAAGTCGCGCGCTTCATAGGCTTCGGCGATGCTTGGCGCAGCGGCCAGGAAGGCTTCGGTCAGCTCGGGCGCGGCGTCGCCGGCAACCATCACGCCGTCGTTGCCCTTCTGAATGAATCCGGCGCAACGGCTGGCAATGTTGACCACCTTGCCGACCAGGTCGGAGTTGACCTTCTGCACGAAGTCTTCCAGGTTCAGGTCGAGGTCATCGACGCCGCGGCTGAGCTTGGAGGCGTAGTAGTAGCGCAGGTATTCCGGCGCCAGGTGGTCCAGGTAGGTACGGGCCTTGATAAAGGTGCCGCGCGACTTGGACATCTTCGAGCCGTTGACGGTCAGGTAACCGTGCACGTTGATGCCGGTCGGCTTGCGGTAGCCGGCGCCTTCGAGCATGGCAGGCCAGAACAGGGCGTGGAAGTTGACGATGTCCTTGCCGATGAAGTGGTACAGCTCGGCCTTGGAGTCCTTGTTCCAGAACGCGTCGAAGTCCAGCTCGGGACGACGGGCGCAGAGGTTCTTGAAACTGGCCATGTAGCCGATCGGCGCGTCCAGCCAGACATAGAAGTACTTGCCGGGCTCGTCGGGGATTTCAAAACCGAAATACGGCGCGTCACGGGAGATGTCCCATTCCTGCAGGCCGGCATCCAGCCACTCGGCGATCTTGTTGGCTACGGCGTCCTGCAAGGTGCCGCTACGGGTCCACTGCTGGAGCATGGCCTGGAAGTCGGGCAGCTTGAAGAAGAAATGCTGGGAGTCCTTGAGCACCGGGGTCGCGCCGGAAATCGCCGACTTGGGATTCTTCAGCTCGGTCGGGGCATAGGTGGCGCCGCATTTTTCACAGTTGTCGCCGTACTGGTCTTCGGCGGCACACTTGGGGCAGGTGCCCTTGATGAAGCGGTCGGCCAGGAACATTTTCTTGTCCGGGTCGAAATACTGGGTGATCGAACGGGTGGCAATGTGCCCGGCGTCACGCAGCTTGAGGTAGATCTGGCTCGACAGCTCGCGGTTTTCTTCGGCGTGGGTCGAGTGGAAGTTGTCGAAGTCCACCAGGAAGTCGGCGAAGTCGCCACTGTGCTCGGCCTGGACGGCGGCAATCAGTTGCTCGGGGGTGATGCCTTCCTTTTCGGCGCGCAGCATGATGGCCGAACCGTGGGCGTCGTCCGCGCAGACATACACGCACTGATTGCCGCGATGTTTCTGGAAGCGCACCCACATGTCTGTCTGGATGTACTCGAGCATATGGCCAAGGTGAATGGAACCATTGGCATAGGGCAGGGCGCTGGTGACGAGAATCTGACGTGGCTCGGACATGGGGGCTCGGCTACTTTTTTCGGCTACTTGAGATGAAACGATGATCGGCCACTATAAAACGCCGGGAAATTTATTTCACCCCATGGACGTCTGTGGATGTTTCGCGGGTTAGCATAGTGGTCTGTTTTACTCAGTCTTTTTAACGGGAGTCTCCATGAGTGCCGTCACTCGCGCAGCCGTCGAAGCCGTTCTTCGCCAGTACACCGACCCTTACCTGAACCAGGACCCGGTCAGCGCCGGCTGTGTCCAGGCCATCGATATCCAGGGCGAGCGGGTCAGTGTCCGGTTGCAGCTGGGGTACGCCGCCGGCCTGTTCAAGAATGGCTGGGCCCAGGTCCTGCAAACTGCCATTGAAGGTATCGAGGGTGTCGCTTCGGCGCAGGTTGAAATCAATTGCGTGATCACTGCGCACAAGTCCCAGGCGCAAATCCCTGGGCTGGCCAACGTCAAGAACATCATTGCCGTGGCCTCGGGCAAAGGCGGCGTGGGCAAGTCCACGACCGCCGCCAACCTGGCCCTGGCCCTGGCCCGTGAAGGCGCGCGCGTGGGTATTCTCGATGCCGACATCTATGGCCCGAGCCAGGGCGTGATGTTTGGTATCCCGGAGCGCACCCGTCCGCAGGTGCGCGATCAGAAGTGGTTCGTGCCGCTCAAGGCGCACGGCGTCGAAGTCATGTCCATGGCTTTTCTGACTGACGACAACACACCGATGGTCTGGCGCGGGCCGATGGTTTCCGGGGCCTTGCTGCAACTGGTGACCCAGACTGCCTGGGACAATCTCGACTACCTGGTGATCGACATGCCGCCAGGCACCGGCGACATCCAGCTGACCCTGGCGCAGAAAGTTCCGGTGGCAGGTTCGGTGATCGTCACCACGCCGCAGGACCTGGCCCTGATCGACGCCAAGAAAGGCGTGGAAATGTTCCGCAAGGTCAATATCCCGGTGTTGGGTGTGGTCGAGAACATGGCTGTGCATATCTGCTCGAACTGTGGCCACGCCGAGCATCTGTTTGGTGAAGGCGGCGGTGAGAAGCTGGCCAGCCAGTATGGCGTCGAACTGCTGGCCTCGCTGCCGCTGTCGATGCTGATTCGCGAGCAGGCCGACAGTGGCAAGCCGACCGCGATTGCCGAGCCTGAGAGCCAGATTGCCATGGTTTACCAGGAGCTGGCCCGTCAGGTGGGTGCGCGGATCGTGCTGCAGGAGGCAGCGGCGCCTGCGATGCCGAATATCACCATTAGCGAAGATTGAGTGTGCCTTGATCGCCGGCAAGGCCGGCTCCCACAGGATCTTGTGGGAGCCAGCCTTGCTGGCGATGGGCTGCGAAGCAGCCCTGGATTGGAACGCCAGGCATAAAAAAAGCCCCGCCTGTTGAGGGCGGGGCTTTTTTCAAGCTGTAAAGCGGAAGTTAGATAACTTCTACTTCTTCAGCCTGCATGCCTTTCTGACCGCGGGTAGCGATGAAAGAGACCGCTTGGCCTTCTTTCAGGCTCTTGAAGCCGTCAGCCTTGATGGCTTTGAAGTGTACGAACAGGTCGTCACCGGATTGTGGGGTGATGAAGCCGAAGCCTTTTTCATCGTTGAACCACTTAACGGTACCGGTTTGGCGATTGGACATGGTCTGTCTCCTTGGACAAAGTTAACTACGACTCAGGAAACGCCCTGGCCGAGACTGAGTGCAAAGAGGCAGAAAATTCATGAAGATGGGTTGATCGAAATCTTGCATCAGGTAGATATTCTCAGTGACACGTGCAGCACAGTGGCGTCACCATAACCCTTTTTCCAGAACGTGCCAATGGTCTTGTTCAGCTTTCGCGCAAATCATGACTGACGGTCCTGCAAGCCTGCCTGAAGGCCCCGGTACACGGGGATTCGACGCTTGGCGGTGGATGAAACTTTGAACCGGGCGCCGGGCCCGGTAAGATGCGCCACAGAATTTCTTCACCTCGTTACTTCAGGACACCCGCCATGAGCATCAAATCGGACAAGTGGATTCGCCGCATGGCGCAGGAACACGGCATGATCGAGCCGTTCGTCGAGCGCCAGGTGCGCGGTGAGAGCGACAACCGGCTGATCTCCTTCGGTGTCTCCAGCTACGGCTACGACGTACGCTGCGCCGACGAGTTCAAGGTGTTTACCAACATCAATTCGGCGACCGTCGATCCGAAAAACTTCGATGCCGGCAGCTTTGTCGACGTCAAGAGCGACGTTTGCATCATCCCGCCGAACTCTTTCGCCCTGGCCCGCACCGTGGAGTACTTCCGGATTCCGCGTAACGTGCTGACCATCTGCCTGGGCAAAAGCACCTACGCCCGTTGCGGTATCATCGTCAACGTCACCCCGCTGGAACCTGAGTGGGAAGGCCACGTGACCCTGGAGTTCTCCAACACCACTACCTTGCCGGCGAAAATCTACGCCAATGAAGGCGTGGCGCAGATGCTCTTCCTGGAGTCCGATGAAGAGTGCGAAGTGTCCTACAAGGACCGTGGTGGTAAATACCAGGGCCAGCGCGGCGTCACCCTGCCACGCACCTGATCCGAAAAAACGCGGGAATTCCCGGCGGCTGGCAAACTCTAATGAGATGAACTGTTCCGCCAGGCAGCAGGCCTGGCGGACTTCGCCGAGGAGCCGCTCATGAAACTCGATCCGGCCATCAGTGCCAAGCTGGCTGTTTTACAGCCTAATCAGGTCGGAGTGATGGCCTGGTCGCTGCTGGCCCATCCGCATCCGCATTTCGCTCATGCAGGCGGGGTACCCGGTCAGCCCGACCCGGACACCCCCGACCAGCCGTCACCTGACGAAAATCATCCGATGGAACCGGGTGAGCCGACCTTGCCTGACGAACCACCACCCGCGCCCGTCGCCTGAGGCTTACTTCAGGTTACCGCTCAAGAACTGACGCAGGCGTTCGCTTTTCGGATTTCCGAGTACCTCGGCGGGCGGCCCTTGCTCTTCGACCAGGCCCTGATGCAAGAACATCACCTGGGTCGCCACTTTGCGCGCAAAGGCCATTTCGTGAGTCACCATGATCATGGTCCGGCCTTCTTCGGCCAGGCCCTGGATCACCCGCAGCACTTCGCCGACCAGCTCCGGGTCCAGCGCCGAGGTTGGCTCATCGAACAGCATGACCTCCGGCTCCATGGCCAGTGCCCGGGCAATCGCCACGCGCTGTTGCTGCCCCCCGGAGAGAAACGCCGGGTACTGCTCGGCCACGCGCGCGGCCAGGCCGACCTTGTCCAGGTAACGCCGGGCGCGGGCTTCGGCTTCCTGCTTGCTGACGCCCAGAACCCGTCTTGGCGCCAGGCTGATGTTGTCCAGCACGCTCAGGTGGCTCCACAGGTTGAAGTGCTGGAAAACCATCGCCAGACGCGTGCGCAGGCGCTGCAGTTCGTCCGGATCGCTGACCCGCAGACCGAGGTGGTCATGGCTCATGTGCACCGGTTTGCCATCGAGGGTCATGCTGCCCTCGTTGGGTTGCTCGAGAAAGTTGATACAGCGCAGGAAGGTGCTCTTGCCCGAGCCGCTGGCGCCGATCAGGCAGATCACGTCACCGGTCTTCGCCTTCAGCGAGACACCCTTGAGCACATGGTGTTCGCCGTAGCGCTTGTGCAGGTCTTCGATGGTCAGTTTGTACATGCGCAGGCTCTCAAAGGTGACTATTGCTCAAGGCGATAACAGGTAACCGCTGCGGTAGGGCTGGCGGCCGGCCACATGCGCAATGACCATGCCGGCGGTAGCCATGCGCCGTAGCGAGCGGGCATACATGAGTCCGGGCTGGACGTTGCGTACCGCGGTCACCCGGTCGCTGAGCGGGTCGATGACTTCGGCGATCAACTGGTCAGCCTCCAGGTACTGGCCCGGCTTGGCGTGGAATACCAGCAAGCCGCCCAACGGCGTGGCCACCGGTTCCACACCCGCCAACGGGGTTGCCGGATACGACAGTGGCGGAAGGGCGCTCGCTTGGCCTTCGATGGCGCCGTATTGCGCCAGATAATCGAGAATCGCCGCGCAATCCTGCTCCGCCAGCGGGTGACTGACATCACCCTGGCCGCGCAACTCGACGGTGACCGAGAAACTGCCTTGCGGGATCGGGAACTGTTTGCCGAAACGCTGCTGCAGCTGCCACCAGACCAGGGTGAAACACTCGTCGAAGGACTGCCCGCCCGAATCGGTGGCCAGCAGGCTGGCCTGGGCGCCGAGGTAGCGCGACAGCGGCTCGACCTGCGGCCAGGCCTCGGGGGTGGTGTACAGGTGGGCGACGGCTTCGAAGTCGCAATGCAGGTCCAGAACCATTTCGGCATCGCAGGCCAGTCGCTGCAGGGTCAGGCGCTGTGACTGCAGCGGTGTATGGACCGGGTGGGCATCCAGGGCACGGCGCAGGCATTCGCGGATCAGGGCAACGTTGTGCGCCGGATCCTGGCTCAGGTGCGCTTCGATCTGATCGCCGATCTTGTCGCTCAGGTCGACGAAGTTACGATTGAAATTCTCGCCACTCTGCAGCTCGAAGCGGCCCAGCGGCATATCCATCAGCACCTGTTCCAGGCCGACCGGGTTGGCGATCGGCACCAGTACGATTTCGCGGCGCAGCAAGCCCTGGGCTTCGAGCTCGCCCAAGCGTTTCTTGAGGTGCCAGGCCACCAGCATGCCGGGCAGTTCGTCGGCGTGCAGCGAGGCCTGGATGTAGATTTTGCCGGCGTCCCGCGGGCCGAAATGGAAGCTGTGGATCTGGCGGGCGATCCCTGGAACCGGTGCCAGAATATCGTGGGTCGAGTGATGCATATCAGTCCTAGTGAGTCGGTCCTAGAAAAGCCAGCCAGCGCCGTTCGGCGAGGCGGAACAGGCCAACCAGAGCGAAGGTCACGCACAGGTAGATCAGTGCGGCGATACCGAACGACTGGAAGGTCAGAAACGTGGCCGAGTTGGCGTCGCGGGCGACCTTGAGCACATCCGGCACGGTCGCGGTGAAGGCAACCGTGGTGGAGTGCAGCATCAGGATCACTTCGTTGCTGTAGTAGGGCAACGAGCGGCGTAGCGCCGACGGCATGATGATATAAGCATAAAGTTTCCAGCCGCGCAGGCCATAAGCCTTGGCTGCTTCCACCTCGCCATGGTTCATGCTGCGGATCGCGCCGGCGAAGATCTCGGTGGTGTAGGCGCAGGTATTGAGGGCGAAGGCGAGGATGGTGCAGTTCATCGCGTCACGAAAGAAGCTGTCGAGCAGTGGCTGCTCGCGCACCGCGGCCAGGCTGTAGATCCCGGTGTAGCAGATCAACAGCTGGATATACAGCGGTGTGCCGCGGAACAGGTAGGTGTAGAACTGCACTGGCCAGCGGATCCAGAAACGCGGCGAGACGCGGGCGATGGACAACGGTATCGAGGCCACGAAGCCGATTGCCAGCGAGGCGGTCAGCAGCCACATGGTCATGGCCAGGCCGGTGATGTGCGTGCCATCGGTATAAAGAAAATCGCGCCAGTATTGCTGCAGCAATTCGATCATCGGATGGCCTCCCGAGTGCCAACGTTGTAGCGCCGTTCCAGCCAGCGCAGGGCGATGTTCGAGGCGCTGGTGATCAGCAGGTAGATAAAGGCTGCGACCATCAGGAAGTAGAACAGCTGGTAGCTGCTCTTGCCGGCATCCTGGGCGGCCTTGACCAAGTCAGCCAGGCCGATGATCGAGACCAGGGCGGTGGCCTTGAGCATGACCATCCAGTTGTTGCCGATGCCGGGCAGGGCGAAGCGCATCATTTGCGGGAAGACCACGAAGCGAAAGCGCTGCATACGCTTGAGGCCATAGGCGGTGGCGGCCTCGACCTGGCCGCGGGGCACGGCAAGGATCGCGCCGCGGAAGGTCTCGGTGAAGTAGGCGCCGTAGATGAAACCCAGGGTGATCACGCCCGCCGCGAACGGGTCGATCTCGATGTATTCCCATTCCAGGTAGTCGGTGAGCGTCGTCAGCCAGGTTTGCAGGCTGTAGAAGATCAGCAGCATCAGCACCAGGTCGGGTACCCCACGAATCAACGTGGTGTAGGCCTGGGCGATCAGGCGCAGCGGGCGCATCGGCGAGAGCTTGGCGCTGGCGCCGAGCAGGCCCAGGCCAACGCTGACCAATAGCGACATGAAGGATAATTTGATGGTCATCCAGGTGCCCTGCAGCAGCAAAGGGCCGAAGCCCTTCAGGCTGAAGGCCGAGAGTCCCAGAAACTGCAACAGGTCTTCGAACATGTAAGCAACCTATGCCAATGGCTGTGGGAGCGGGCTTGCCCCGCGATGAGGGCGGAACTTCCTCGCGGGGGCAAACCCGCTCCTACTGTTATTTGCCGCTGTAGAGGTTCAGATCACCGAAGTGTTTTTTCTGGATCTCGGCATAGGTACCGTCATCGTGTAACGCTTTGATACCTTTGTTGATCAGGTCCTGGAGCTCTTTGTTACCTTTTTTGATACCCACCGCGGTCTTCGACGGTAGCAATTCGCTTTCTACCGGTGCGCTGACTTCATAGCCTGCACCCTGGGGCGACTTGAGAAAGCCCAGTTCAGCCTGGAGCATGTCCTGAATGGAGGCATCCAGACGGCCGGAGGTCAGGTCGGCATAGACCTGGTCCTGGTTCTGGTAGGCCTGGGTCTTGACCCCGGCTTTGTCCAGCACGGCCTTGGCGTAGGCCTCCTGGATGGTGCCTTGCTCATAGCCGACCGTCTTGCCTTTGAGCGAAGCCGGATCGGCGCTCAGTCCGGAACCTTTTTTGTACACCAGCGAAGTCGGGCCGGAGAACAGTTCATTGGAGAAGTCGATGACTTTTTCCCGCGCCGGGGTGACGGTCATGGACGAGATCACCCCGTCGAACTTGTTGGCCTTGAGGCCCGGAATCATGCCGTCGAAGTCGCTCTCGACCCATTTGCATTTGACCTTGAGCTCGGCGCAGATGGCGTTGCCCAGGTCAATGTCGAAGCCCACCAGGCTGCCGTCGGCGGCCTTGGATTCAAACGGGGCATACGACGGATCGACGCCGAAGCGCAGCTCCTTGTATTCCTTGGCCAGGGCATTGCCCGCAGCCAGACACAGTGCAAGTGCAGAAAACGTCAGCCATGCTTTTTTCATTGTGTGTCCCTGGATTTGTAACCTAGTGGGGTGGCACTGGGCCGTTACCGGCCAGTGCCTGACATCACAATGACAGCAATTTTCACACCATGTCGCAGGAGCGGGCTTGTCCCGCGCTGTCAGTAGCGCGCATCCACCGGCTTGCCGCCGTTGGGCCAGTCCTTGACCTTGTCCGGGAAGTCCGGTCGCGGCTGCTGCGAGAACCAGGCGGCAACGTCCACCGCTTCCTGGTCGCTCAGGCCACCCTGGCCCAGGGGAAAGCGCTCATGAAAGCCGATCGGCATGTTGCGTTTGACGAATGCGGCAGCTGTGTAGGTCCGCGCCATGCCGGCACCGATGTTGAAGGACTGCTCGCCCCACAGTGGCGGGAACACCAGGCTGCCATCCGCACGGGCCAACCCCTGGCCATCGGCGCCATGACACACCGCACACTGTTTGACGTAGACCTGTTGGCCGTTATCGAGGTCGGGCTTGATCGCTGGATCGATCTTGCCAACACCACGTCCAGCCACTTTGTCGCCGGGCTGGGTGTTGTTTTTCATCCACTCGAAGTAGGCGACCATGGCCTGCATGTCAGCTGACTGCGGCGCAATCGGCTTGCCGTTCATGGAGCGGCGGAAGCAGCCGTTGATGCGCTCTTCCAGAGTAATCACCTTGCCGGCGCGCGGCGCGTACCCGGGGAAAAACGCCGACACGCCGACAAAGGGCGAACCATCGGCTACGGTACCGGCGTTGAGGTGACAGCTTGTGCAATTGAGCGCATTGCCGACGTTGTCCGGCAGCAGTTCCTTGGTCTGCAGGTGCAGGCGCATACCGCGGATCACCTGATCGGCGTTGGCGGCGGCGAGCAGGTCGGCCAGGCGCGGGGTCTCGAAGGCAGTCGAATCAGTGGTTTGCGGATTGAGCTGAGCGCGCAGCTTTTTCACCTGTTCCGGGATGACCGCTGAACTGTCGTTGCCCCAGCGGCTGCGCACGAAACTGAGGATTTCGGCGATTTCCTGATCCGATAAGCGCGCGAAACCGGGCATGGTGTAGGTGCGCGAATGGGTGGCGGTCTGCGCGGTCTCCCAGCCAGTCAGGGTAATGTGCAGCAGCGAGGTTGGGTCCCTGGAGGCGATGCTCGGATTGCCGGCCAGTGGCGGGAACATGCCGGGCACGCCCGCTCCGTCAGTACGGTGGCAGTCGCTGCAGAACTGGGTGTAACCCAGGCCACCCCGGCTGCTGAACAGATCGGCCGGTGGCGCGGTCGGCGTCAGTGCCACGGCGGGCATGGGCAGGTCGTTTTCGCCCGGCGGCAGCGATTTGAGGTAGCTGGCGATGGCGGTCAGGTCGGCATCGCTGAAGTGCTGAGTACTGTGATGAATCACGTCGGCCATGTTTCCGGAGACCGTGGCGAAGCGGTTCTGTCCGGTTTTGAGCAATTGTACGGTGTCTGGCACCGTCCACAGATTGCGCAGGCTCAGAGCGCGCCAGTGCTCGACGGTTTCCCCGGCGAGGAAGTGCTTGCCACTGCTGCCGGTGTCACTCATGGCCTTTTCCTGAAAGGCGATGCCGCGCGGGGTATGGCAGGCGCCACAATGGCCCAGGCCCTGTACCAGATAGGCGCCGCGATTGATCAGCGGATCGCGGTCCGGGTCGGGTTCGAACGGTTGATCATCGACAAATGCCCAGTTCCAGAATGCCAGCCCCCAGCGCATGTTGAACGGCCAGCTCATGTCGGCGGCCTGGTTGGACTGGCTGATCGGCTCCACCGCTTGCATCAGGTAGGCGTACAGCGCCTGCATGTCCTCCTCGCTGATTTTGGCGTAGGACGGGTAGGGCATGGCGGGATACAGATGGGTGCCGTCGGCGCTCACCCCTTCGCGCATGGCCTTGTCGAACTGCTCGAAGCTGTAACGCCCGATACCGGTTTCCGGGTCCGGGGTGATGTTGCTTGAGTAGATCGTGCCCATGGGCGTCTTCAGTTGCAGCCCACCGGCCATCAACGGACCTTGCGGGGCGGTGTGGCAAGCGATGCAGTCACCGAGCTGGGCAACGTAGCGGCCACGTTCGAGCAGTGACTTGTCGGTGGTTTGCGCCGCTGCCATGTCTGGCTCACTGGCGTGAAGGGCGGGTATCAGCAGCAACGTCGTGGCGCACAGGGCCAGGCGTGAAAGTACGGAAGCCATTGCAAATTCCTTTAGTCACCCGGCCTGGGTGGTCCCTTGGGCGCAGGTGTGCAATCGTTTTTATGATTCATCAGGCAGCACTGGGAGCGAGGCTCGTCCCAGTGTTGTTGTAGAGGATTTGCAGGCGGGTACAGTTGATGTGGATCAGCGCAGCCGGCATTGCACCGGCTGCGGGGTGCGAGAGGATTACTTGCCCGGCACCAGGGTCAGACGCTTGCTGCCATAGGCGCGGTCGAAGTTTTGCGGTTGCAGCGGCAAACTCATGTAACGGCCCTTGAACCAGGCGTCCAGGCCATCGGCAAAGTGCGGGCTGGCCGGGTTGCCGGACTGGCCGCTGCTGCTCTGCAGTTGCAGCGGTTCGATCTGGCCGAAGTCCACGACCATGCGCAGCGACGGCGCCAGCTGGGCGTTGAAATCCTTGCCCCAGGCATAGGGCGCAAGGTTCAGGGTGCTGTGGTCACCGCCGCTGGCCTGCGGGCCACGGCTGACGGCATCACCCAGGCCATGGAAGGTCGCTGTCGGCCAGCGGTACTGGTGCAGCTTGCCCCATTGCCAGGCGCGGCGGTCATTGCCCAGTTGCGCTTCACCGGCAGTGACTGCTGCAGCCAGGCTGCGGGCGAGGATCGCTGGTTTGTCTTCTTGCTGCGCGGTGCGCTGGTCGTTCCAGAACGGGCTGTCTTCACGGCCGAGCAAATGATCGGCCTGTGCCGAATAGGACATCCGCGCATTACCGACGAAGGCCTGCCAAGTCGGCGAAGACTCCGGGCCGAGCTCATCGAGGAAGGTCTGTTTCGCGCTTTCCTGCAGAAACAGTTCATACAGTGCGGCGTCGGCCGAGGTGGTACTCAGGCGGCCATCGAAGGCCATCAGCCGCGTATAGGCTTCACGAGCCTTGCTGCGCTGATCGCCGGGCAACGCGTCGATCGCCTGTTTCAGCGGCTGAGCCATGCCGGGTGCTTCGAACATCTGCTTGAGCTTGGCGGCGAACAGGGTGGTCTGGTCGTTTTGCATGGTGATCAGGCTGCGGCTGTCATGCTTGCCGTTAGCGGCCAGCTGCCCCAGGCGCTCGGCGCGCTCGGGGTAGTACCAGCTGTTGGACAACTGCATGCCGTAACCTTTGGGCACGCTGCGCTGGTTGGCATTGCCAAGCCAGCCCTGGGGCGGGTCCTGGTCGTAAGGGTGGAGCATCGGGTCGGCGTAGCCATCCCAGTCGTAGCGCCCGTCCCAGCCCGGCGAGGGCAGCAGCCCCTGGCCTTCACGACGGTTGGGGAAGCGGCCGCTGACCTGCCAGCCGATGTTGCTGGCGTCGGCGAAGACGAAGTTCAACGCCGCGGCGCCGATTTCGCGGGTGTTGTCGAAGGCTCGCTCGACGTTCTGCGCCCGTGACAGGTTGAAAAATGCATCCAGGCTCTGGTCGCCCTTGAGCTGTGGCAGTTGCAGGGCCAGGCCCAGGCTGGCGTTTTGCGTCTGGCCGAGCAGCGTGCCATGACGGGTGTCGTACAGGGTTTCGCGCTGTGGGCGCTGGCCCTTGACGAAGAAGGTTTCGTTGCGCGCCAGAGCTGGCAGCCATTTGCCGTCGGCCTGGTACATCAGGCGGCTGCCTTCGCGTTTAAGGCGTTCCAGGTACAGGTCCTGGTTATCGGCCATGACCGCACTGGCGCTCCAGGCCAGTTTGCCGTTGTAGCCGGAAAGCAGCAGAGGCAGGCCGGCAATGGTTACACCCGCGGCCTGGTATTTAGGTGCGCGGATCTGCACCGGCGTCATTGCCCAGGCCCCGAGGGTGTCGCTGGCCAGCAGGCTCTTGCCGCTACGGCTGCGTTGCGGGGCAATCGCCCAGTTGCTGGAACCGGCCGTGCCCAACAGGTTGAGGGTAGCCAACTGTTCGCTGGCGGCGCTCAGCGGTGCCAGCCCGGCCAGCGCGTTGCCCAGGCTCAGGCCTTTGAGCTTGTCGGCTTCAGCGGTCGGCAGGGGTTCGTCAGGGTAGCTGGGCAACAACCACGGCAGTTTGTCGCTGCCGACTTTCTGCGCCAGGGTCAACGCGGCGAGTTCTTCCTGCAGGTTGACCGACTGGCTGAAGTTGTACAGGCAGAAGATCAGTGCCGAGTCTTCAGGCTTCCAGTATTCCGGGCGGTAGCCGCTTTGCGCCAACGGCGCCGGGAGCCGGTCGCGGTAACGGAACAGGTAGGCGTTGACGCCACGGGCATAGACTTCAAAGAAGCGCTTGAGCCGTGGCGAGGCATCGGCGTAAAGCTGGTTGGCGGTCTGTTTCAGGTTGGCGCCACGCATCAGCCGGTCGACTTCCAGTACATCCGGGCCGGCAATCTCGGCCAGGCGACCCTGGGCCAGCAAGCGCATGCCGACCATTTGCCCGATGCGGTCACCGGCATGCACATAGCCCAGTGCGAACAGGGCGTCGTGGAAGTTGCTGCTTTCGATCAACGGCATGCCCATGGCATTGCGTCGTACCGAGACGTTCTGCGCCAGGCCTTTAAGGGGTTGTACGCCGCTGGCCGGAGGCACGCTGTCGCGATAGCCACCCATCTGGCAGCCGCTCAGGGCAAGCACGCCGAACACCGCTGCGGCTACGCCGAACCGGGGGAGGAAAGGGGGGAAGGCTGGCGCGGCCATGGTCGGGCTCCTGCAGGGCGTGGCGTCTAAAAGGCGCTACGTTAGTGAGCCCGACCACGCCATGCAAGCGGGGCACAGCCTTTATTTTTCAGGCTGTTCAAAGGCCACTATCAGGCCCCGTGGCACTTCTTGAACTTCTTGTTGCTGCCGCATGGGCACGGGTCGTTGCGGCCGACATCCTTCAGGGCGTTGCGCACCGGCTCCTGGTGACCGTGGTTGCAGTGCGGACCGTGAACATGGCCGTGGTCATGGTCATGGTCATGATGATCATGATCGTGGTTGCAGTCAGGGCCATGAACATGGGGTTGTTGAGTCATTGCGGGTTACTCCGGTAAAAGATCGCCGGGAATTATCTCACCACTGCGCGATAAGTGCAGTTCGCGGGCGAAGAATAATCCGCTGTTGAGCTCGCCATCGAGGCGGTAACGCAAGGGAAGTTCAGTGTTTTTGAGCATTTTCGCCAGCGGTTTGACCTGTTTCCAGAGGTTGGTGCGCACGGGGATCTTGAAGGTCCGCCGGGCGTGTCCGCCGACACTGCGCCACAGGCTTTCCTCCCCCTCGACCAGTAACAGATCGTTCAGGTGCACGGTGTAACTCAGGTAGCGGATGAACAGGCGTCCGTCGTTGGGGTTGTCGACGCGTACATGAAGGACGAATTCTTGCTCCAGCAGGTGCATCTTGACCGCTTCGACCTTGACTAGGCGAACCTCGGGATCGCGGTAGTCACTGTCCAGCCAACTGGCACACCCGGTCAGTTGCAGTATCAGAAAGCTGAACAGCAACAGACGGGTCATAGGCGTTAGCTCCCCAGGTAACTGGCGCAGCACTTCTTGAATTTCTGCCCGCTGGCGCATGGGCAGGCGTCGTTGCGTCCGGCTTTCAGGCCGACTGTCGGGTCGATGAAATACCAGTGCCCGTCATTCTGCACAAAGGCCGAACGCTCGCGATGGCTATGTTCACCGTCATTATCGTGCCAGCGGGCAGTGAAGGTGACGAAGGCATGTTCAGGCTTGCCGCCAAATACTTCGGCGCTTTCCACTTCAAGGCCCAGCCAGGTGCTTTGCGCGCTCCAGGCGGCAATCGCAGCGCGGTCAAGGCCGGCCTGCTGCGCGGGCAGGGTGGTGTTCACCAGGTAATCGATCAGCCCCAGCACATAGGCGCTGTAGCGCGAACGCATCAGCGTCTGCGCATCGGGGGCCGGATGCCCGGCGTGATAGTGTCCGCAACAGGCGTCGAGCAGATTACCGCTGCCGCAGGGACAAACCGAGACACTCATTGTTTCACCACCAGTACTTGCCAAAATTTTGCGGATTGGCCCAGAACTTGGCATTGAGCCAGTCCGGGACCTGTTTGTATTCACGTAGATCATAGGTGAACAGGCTCAGGACCTGATCATCGCGCTGAAACTTTTCGTTGGCTTGCAGGGCCAGGGCGAAGAAATCGGTGTCTTGCCAGCCGCAGGCGCTCAGGTCGGCCAGCACTGCCACGCGGCTGGCATTGAGGTTGCGGATGCCGCCGAGCAACTCCAGGCCTTTGCGTTTGGGCAGATGCTCCAGGCAGTCGACCAGCAAGGCCAGGTCGAAGCGTTGAGCGGCCAGATTCTCTGGCAACGGGCCCGGTTGGGCCTGGGCAATTTCGACCTGCGGGTGCGCCTGGGCAAAGGCCTCCAGAGCTGGAAAACGCGTGCCGACCAGCAGCAGACGTTGCGGTGAATGGCGTTCAAGCAGCGCCGCCAGGGCTTGCTGCGGGGTTCGTTGGGAAAATCCGTCAATCATCGGGAATCCTCGGTCAGATGCGTCAAGACTAACGATCTCGGGCCGTCAGGCATAGTGTCTGACAGCCGCATCATGGCTTATTGCTGGCGGAGTCGGTTTGCGCGGTCTTTACTCCCATAGCATCGGTTTTAAACCGATTCCCCCTAGGAGACGCAACAAAATGAGCATAGTACGCACAGCATTACCTCTGGTTCTGCTAACCAGCGTCTTAACTGGTTGCGCAGGTTTGCAAAAAACTGACTGGCCGATATGTGCTGCCGTCGGGGGTGTGGGCGGCGCGGGATTGGGCGCCATAGAAAGTTCGAGCTGGGCTGGCTGGGGCGCATTGCTTGGCGCCGGCTTGGCGGCAGGCTATTGCTGGGCCCATGGCGATGGCGATGAAGATGGTGACGGCGTACCGGACAGCCGCGACAAGTGCCCGGGTACTCCGCGTGGCGTTCAGGTCGATGCCAATGGCTGCCCACCTGAGCCTGCGGTGGTCGAAGAAGCGGTCGTGGTCAAGGAAGAGGTCATCGTCATTCGCGACGTTCACTTCGAGTTCGACTCTGCCCGGTTGACGCCGGCCGACAAGGAACGCCTGAACACCATTGCGACCCGCCTGAAAAATGAGGCGCCGACGGCCAGACTGAGTGTCACCGGTCACACCGACAGCGTCGGTCGCGATGCCTATAACCAGAAACTCTCGGAGCAACGTGCCCAATCGGTCACCGACTACCTGGTCAGCAGCGGCGTGCCGCAAGCCAGTTTTGTTTCGGTGCAGGGTGCAGGCGAGTCGCAGCCGGAAGCTGACAATGCGACCGCTGAAGGGCGGGCAACGAACCGCCGTGTGGAGATTCGTATCCAGCGCTGAAGCGCAACCGGCCTGCGGCTTGAGAAGTGCCGCAGGCCAGTCTTTACTCCTGTGTGACCGGTAGACGCCGGTGACACAGGAGCAATTCCCATGAGTGTTTTCTCCAAGGCCGCAGTACCGGTGCTGGTGACTGCAAGCCTGATCTCCGGTTGCGCCACCCACAGCGATGGCAGCGCCCCACTCAATCAAAGGACCTGGCCAGTCTGCAGCCTGCTTGGTGGTTTGGTAGGTGGCGGGCTGGGGGCTATCGAAAGTTCTGCCTGGGCAGCCGGTGGCGGTGTTGCCGGGGCCATTGCCGGCGGCCTGATCTGCTATGCCCAGGACGGCGACGAGGACGAGGATGGTGTGTTCGACCGCCGTGATCGTTGCCCTGATACGCCGGCCAACACGCCGGTCAGCCACACAGGTTGCCCGCTCCCGCAATACCCGGTCACCGACAAGGCAGCGCCCGAGCCTGAAGTCATCACCCTCAATGACCAGGGCTCGGTGATGTTCGCCTACGACTCCGCCGAACTGACCAGCAGCGCCCATAGCCAGTTGCAGGGGCTGATGGGCAAGCTCAATGCGCCCGGTGTGACCAGCGTCAAGGTGATCGGTCATACCGATAGCCAGGGCTCGGATGCCTATAACCAAGCGCTATCCGAGCGACGCGCCAGCAGCGTCGCCGAGTACCTGATCAGCCAGGGCCTGGCCCCCTCGAAAGTGACCAGCCAGGGCCGTGGTGAGAGTGAGCCGATTGCCGACAATGAGACCGACGCCGGGCGCGCGCAGAACCGCAGGGTAGAACTGCACCTCAATTGAACCTGCCTCTGGTGCGCGGCAGCGCCAGCCGTTACTGTTGCAGACGATGCCAGGGCTTCTGGCATCGCCTAAAAAAATAACAGCAGGGGGCGCGTATGAAGGGCTTACTGGGGCTGGGCAAAGCCCTGACGGTAGTGTTCTGGTGGGTGGTGCTGGTGAATTTGCTGATTCCCCAGGAATTCCCCTTCAATCGATTGATCGCTTTGGCCGGCGCAGCATTGCTCGGCCTGCACCTGCTGGAAGTGCTGTTTTTCAATGGCCGCCTGCGTGGGCGCAGCCATCGCTGGTTTGACCGCTTGCAAATCCTGCTGGTCGGTATCTTTCATGTCCTTTCGATTCCAGCGCCCCGTCAGGAGACTAAACATGCGTAAGTTGGTCTTGCTGGCTGCATTGTTCAGCCCCCTGGTGCTGGCGGAGTCGATCAGTGTCGCACCGCACTCGTTGCTGCGTTTGCCGAATAAATCCAGTGTCGTGCACCTGCAGCGTCTGCACGTGGCCGATGCAGCAACGCTGCTGTTGCCGGCCAGTCTGGTCGAGTTGAAAGTGGACGAGCTGCAGCTGGGCCAGGAGGCACGCATTGCCATTGCCCCGGCCGAGAGCACATTGCGCGTTGAAGTGGCGCGGGCACAGCTGGGTGAGGGCAGTCAGATCGCTGCGCGTGGCGCTCCGGGTACTTATGAGCGGGCAGCGCTGGCCGGGCGCAACCTTGAACTGCAGTTGCATGCCGTGCAGGCGCCGTTGCTGGCGATCGATGCCCGCGGAGGTGCTGGGGCGCCAGGGTACGTCGGGCTTGACGGGGCCAACGGCAAGGCTGGCGGATGCACATGGGGCCAGGCAAGCCGTGGTGCCAATGGTGACAACGGTGGCGATGGCCATGATGGCGCGGCGGGCGGTCGGGTACGACTGGCGCTGCCGGCGGACTTTCCCGCAGAACGGATCAAGGTCCAGCTCGACGGCGGGGCGCCAGGTGTGGCGGGTGCTGCGGGCAAGCCGGGAGCAGGCGGCGCGAGCAAGGGTTGCCTGGTCTACCGGACGGCTGCGGGCGCCCCCGGGAAACCAGGGGTTGCCGGTCAGCCAGGATTGGCGGGCAATGCCGGCGAGCTGATCCTGCAGCGCTTGTAGGTGTAATTGTCGGTGGGAGCGGGCTTGCCCCGCGATTGCGGTCTGTCAGCCACATCGCATCGCGGGGCAAGCCCGCTCCCACCGGTTGTGTGTTACATCAGCAGGCGTGTAGTTGCCACCAACACCACGGCAATCCCGAGCAACAGGTTGATCCCCACCAAGCGACGAATCTTGCCCAACACCACCGCGCCCGTCGGCCAGTCTTGCGCCTGCACCGCTTTACGCAACTCCGGCAGCAGCAACGACTGGACACGAATGAACAGCGCGATCATCGCAATAGCGCCGCCAATCATCACCTGTACATAGCGCGGTGCCGCGTCCAGGCCGGCAAAACGCAGGTGCAGCATGCCTATGCCGCTGATCGCCAGGACCGCGATGGCTACCCAGACCCACACGAAAAAACGCTGAAACACTTCTACCCAGAGGCGTAGACGGTCAGGCCCTTGAAGGGCTGCAACCGCCGCAGGCCGCAGGATCAGCCAGGCGAAGAACATCCCGCCGACCCATACCAGGGCGGCCAGGACGTGCAGGCTATAAGGAAGGCTAAAGGCGCTCATCGGGATCTCCATTCGGCGCAAAGGGCAATAGCGGGGTATGATAGCGACCCAATCGAAACACTGAAAATTTATCCAGCCCTTCGGGCGCCCCGACACCATGATCAGCAACGAACTCAAAACCACGATTCAGGGCGCCTATTCGCGTTTTCTCGAAGCCAAGAGCCTCAAGCCGCGCTACGGCCAGCGTCTGATGATCGCCGAAGTGGCCAAGGTGCTTGGCGATATCGCCTGTGACGATGAAGGTCGGCGCGCCGGCGATCCCGCCGTGGTGGCGGTCGAGGCCGGTACCGGTACTGGCAAGACGGTTGCCTATAGCCTGGCCTCGATTCCCGCTGCCAAGGCCGCCGGCAAGCGTCTGGTGATAGCCACCGCGACGGTAGCCCTGCAGGAGCAGATCGTCTTCAAGGATCTGCCCGACCTGATGCGCAACAGCGGCCTGAACTTCACCTTCGCCCTGGCCAAGGGGCGTGGTCGCTATCTGTGCCTGTCCAAGCTCGACCTGTTGCTGCAGGAGGGCCATGCACAATCGGCCACTGCGCAGCTGTTCGAGGAAGAGGGCTTCAGGATCGAGGTCGACGAAGCCAGCCAGAAGCTGTTCACCAGCATGATCGAGAAGCTTGCCGGCAACCGCTGGGACGGCGACCGTGACAGCTGGCCGCAAGCCCTGGAAGACCAGGACTGGGCACGCCTGACCACCGACCATAGCCAATGCACCGGCCGCCATTGCCCGAACTTTGGCCAGTGCACCTTCTACAAGGCCCGTGAGGGCATGGGTAAGGTCGACGTCATCGTCACCAACCACGATATGGTTCTGGCCGACCTGGCCCTGGGCGGTGGCGCGGTGTTGCCTGATCCGCGCGACACCATCTATGTGTTCGACGAAGGTCATCACCTGCCGGACAAGGCTATTGGCCATTTCGCCCACTACACCCGTCTGCGGTCCACCGCCGACTGGCTCGAGCAAACCGCCAAGAACCTGACCAAGCTGCTGGCCCAGCACCCGTTGCCGGGCGACCTGGGCAAGCTGATCGAGCAGGTGCCGGAACTGGCGCGGGAGATCAAGGCCCAGCAACAGTTCATGTTCAGCGCTTGTGAGCAGGTGGCCGATTTCCGTCCCGGCGAGGATATGGAGGGCCGCGAGCGGCCGCGTCACCGCTTCGAGGGCGGTGTGGTGCCCGAGCACATGCGCGAGATGGGGATCGAGTTGAAGAAGGGCTTCTCGCGCCTGACCGATCTGTTCACCCGGCTGACCGAATTGCTGAAAGAAGGTATGGATGCCGAAGTCAATATCGGTATTGCCAGCCATCAGGCCGAAGAGTGGTACCCGTTGTTCGGCAGCCTGTTGATGCGCGCCCAGGGCAACTGGGAACTGTGGACCGCCTTCACCGCAGAAGACCCGGAAGACAGCCCGCCCATGGCCCGCTGGCTGACCCTGGCCGAGAGCGGGGCGCTGTTCGACATCGAGGTCAACGCCAGCCCGATCCTCGCGGCTGAAATGCTGCGGCGCAATCTGTGGAACGTTGCCCATGGTGCGCTGGTTACCTCGGCAACCCTGACCGCGCTGGGCAAGTTCGATCGCTTCCGCATGCGCGCCGGTCTGCCCAAGGATGCGGTCACCAGCGTTGTGCCCAGCCCTTTCCATCATGTCGATGCCGGTGTGCTACGGGTACCGGACCTGCGTGCCGACCCTCGGGATGCGGCGGCACACACCGCGGCGATCATTCGTGATCTGCCGGAGCTGGTTGAGGGTTCGCGTGGTTCGCTGGTGCTGTTCTCTTCGCGCAAGCAGATGCAGGACGTGTTCGATGGCCTGGATCGCGACTGGCGCAAGCAGGTGTTCATCCAGGGCAACCTGTCCAAGCAGGAAACCCTGAACAAACACAAGGCGCGTGTCGATGGCGGCGATTCCAGCGTCCTGTTCGGCCTGGCAAGCTTTGCCGAAGGCGTCGACTTGCCGGGCGCCTACTGTGAGCACGTGGTAATTGCCAAGATCCCCTTCGCGGTACCGGATGATCCGGTCGAGGCGGCCCTGGCCGAGTGGATCGAAGCGCGCGGCGGCAACCCGTTCATGGAAATCGCCGTGCCAGACGCTTCGCTGCGCCTGATCCAGGCCTGCGGCCGCCTGCTGCGTACCGAAGAGGACCGCGGCACCATCACCCTGCTGGACCGACGTGTGGTCACCCAGCGCTACGGTAAGGCTATTCTCAATGCCTTGCCGCCGTTTCGACGGGAAATTTCCTGACCCCCGGGGATCATTGCTCCGGGGCGTTGTCTATGTCTCAGTTCAAGGCCCGCAAGGGCCCCCAAGGAGAGCTCCAGCCCTATGATTCGCCGTACCTTGCCTGCTGTCTTCGCACTGTTGTTCAGCACACCGCTGCTGGCCGGGCAACAGACGCTGTTCAGCTTTGTGCGCCCGGCCGCCGTGGTCAACGTGGTGACCGAAGATGCCAGCTTGCCGCAATACAACGCAGAGCAGACGGCCGAGGGTGAGGTATTGCGGCGTGTAGTGTTCAACCCGGTGCAGCGCCCCAGCCTGCGGCTGAGCCCGCAAACCGGTGTCTGGGACTGGTCGGCGGCCACAGCCCTGACCTTGCGCCTGCAAAGTGGCATGGACTGGCCGTTGACCGTGGATGTCACGGTGTTGAGTGGTGACGGCAAGACCCTCACCAGTCGTATCGACCTGCCCGCCGGGCCGGCACAGACGGTATGGGTGCCACTGACGGCCAGCTCGCCACTGAGCCAGGGCATGCGTGCCGGGCCACCGATGCCCTGGGTGCATGAAGGCCAGCGCTGGGTGCTGACCGGTAGCAGCGGTGCGCTGGACTTGAAGCAAGTGGTGTCGGTGACCTTGTCGATGAACAAGCCCAATGTCGCCCAGAGCCTTTTGATTGAACGCGTTGGCATTCAGGACGACGACCAGCTGCAAAAGGCTGCGTATACCGGTTTGATTGATGGCTATGGCCAATCAACCCGCGGCCGCTGGCCGGAAAAAATCGTCAGCGATGACCAGCTCAAAGCCGCCGCGACCCGTGAACAGCAGCAACTCAAGGGCTGGCTGGCTGAACGCACTCAGTTGCCGCGCGACAAATTTGGCGGCGTGACGACAGGACCTGGCTTCGATGCCAAGGGCTTCTTCCGTACCGAAAAACGTGATGGACGCTGGTATCTGGTCACCCCTGAAGGCCATCCGTTCTACTCGCTGGGCGTCAACACCGTGGCAGCCGACGGCGGCCGCACCTACGTAGCCGGGCGCGAGTCGATGTTTACCGCCTTGCCGCAAGCGGGCGAGCCGCTGGCGCAGTTCTATGGCGAGGGTAACAACAACGACGGTAACGGCTCGGCTACGGGGCGCAACTTCAATCAGGGGCGCTGGTTCGACTTCTATGCTGCCAACCTTGAGCGCAGCCATGGCAAACCCTGCACGCCGGTGGCGGCGACCGACACCACGGCAGCTGTGGACTGCCCAGTGCCGGCGCTGGACCTCAAGCGCTGGCAGGGACATACCCTCGACCGTCTGCAGGCCTGGGGCTTCAATACCTTGGGCAACTGGAGCGAGCCGGCCTTGGGGCAGGCCAACCGTCTGCCTTATACCTTGCCGTTGTCGATCGTCGGCGATTACACCAGCATCAGCACCGGGATGGACTGGTGGGGGCGTATGCCTGATCCGTTCGATCCGCGCTTTGCCATGGCCACCGAGCGTGCTGTGGCCATCGCTGCCCGTGACCACCGTGACGATCCCTGGCTGATCGGCTATTTCGCCGACAACGAACTGGCCTGGGCTGCTCCCGGGGATGACCCCAAGGCCCGTTACGCCCTGGCTTATGGCACCTTGCGCCTGACCACCGACGTGCCGGCAAAACGGGCGTTCCTCAAGCAGTTGCGCGACAAATACCGCAACCAGGCCGGGCTGTCCAAAGCCTGGGGGATTGATCTGCCCGCCTGGGAGTTGATGGAAGATCCTGGTTTCGAGCCGCCGCTGCCGAGCGCGGAACACCCCGAGATCGAAGCCGACTTCAAGTACTTCCAGAAGGTCTTTGCCGAAACCTACTTCAAGACCATCGCGGACTCGCTCAAGTGGCATGCGCCCAATCACTTGCTGCTGGGCGGCCGATACGCGGTCAGCACACCTGAGGCGGTGGCGGCCTGTGCCGAGTTCTGTGACGTTCTGAGTTTCAACTTCTATACGCCCAAACCCCAGGACGGCTACGACTTCAGCCAGCTCAATGCCCTGGACAAGCCGGTGCTGGTGTCGGAGTTCCAGTTCGGCTCACGTGACCGCGGGCCGTTCTGGCCAGGGCCTATGGAAGTGGCCAAGGAAGAAGGACGGGCCCCGGCCTATGCCGCTTTCGTCAAGGCCGCCCTGGCCGAACCGTCGATTGTCGGTGTGCACTGGTTCCAGTACCTGGACCAGCCTGCCAGCGGTCGCTTGCTCGATGGCGAGAACGGTCACTTCGGGCTGGTGGGTATCACCGACCTGCCATTCCAGGGTTTTGTCGACAGCGTGCGTAAGAGCAATCTGCAAGCACAGGAGCAGATCGGCAAGACGGGCATCAGCGAAAACGCCGCAAAAGCCCCGTAGCGAAGGCGTGGCGGCCTGAGGCAGGCGAATTGCCTCGGGCCCGCTGGACGACGCTCTGTCCAGTGTCTGTTCCCAAAACCGCCGCAGGCTGAAACAATGCACGCCATTTTCGATAGCAGTATGCGCGGGGAGCGGCTGGGTGCAGATTCAGGGTCATTACGAGCTTAAGTTCGAAGCCGTGCGCGAGGCCTTTGCGGCGCTGTTCGACGATCCTCAGGAGCGTGGCGCGGCGCTGTGTATCCAGATTGGCGGGGAGACCGTCGTTGACCTCTGGTCCGGTACCGCTGACAAGGACGGCGCCGAGGCCTGGCACAGCGACACCATCGCCAACCTGTTCTCCTGTACCAAGATGTTCACCGCGGTGACGGCTTTGCAACTGGTGGGTGAGGGCAAGTTGGCCCTGGATGTTCCGGTTGCGCGTTACTGGCCGGAATTTGCCCAGGCTGACAAGCAGGCGATTACCCTGCGCCAGTTGCTCAGCCACCGGGCCGGGGTACCCGCACTTCGCGAGTTGATGCCCGCAGAGGCTTTTTACGACTGGCAAACCATGGTTCAGGCGCTGGCTGCCGAGGCGCCCTGGTGGACGCCTGGTACTGCTCATGGCTATGCGGCTATCACTTATGGATGGCTGATCGGTGAGTTGATTCGACGTGCCGACGGTCGCAGCCCTGGCGAGTCTATCGTAGCCCGCACCGCCCGCCCGCTGGGTCTGGATTTTCACATCGGCCTGGCTGACGATCAGTTTCACCGGGTCGCGCATATTGCCCGAGGCAAGGGCAACATGGGCGATGAAGCGGCCCAGCGCCTGCTTCAGGTGACCATGCGTGAGCCTCAGGCGCTGTCCACTCGCGCGTTTACCAATCCTCCAGGAATGCTCACCAGTACCAACAAGCCGGAATGGCGGCGGATGCAGCAGCCGGCGGCCAACGGCCATGGCAATGCCCGCAGCCTCGCCGGTTTTTATGCCGGTGTGCTCGATGGCAGCCTGCTGGAATCGGAATTGCTCGACGAACTGACCCGTGAGCACAGCCTGGGCCAGGACAAGACGTTGCTGACCCAGACCCGGTTCGGTCTGGGTTGCATGCTCGACCAACCGACCGTGGCCAACGCCACCTTTGGTCTGGGCAGCAAGGCCTTTGGTCACCCGGGCGCCGGCGGCTCTGTTGGTTTTGCCGATCCGGAGTACGATGTGGCCTTTGGTTTTGTCACCAATACTCTGGGCCCTTACGTATTGATGGACCCGCGTGCCCAGAAGCTGGTGCGTGTCCTGGCAACCTGCCTTTGATCGGTTAGCCCCAATGTTACCTGAACCCTTTGTCTATTCTGGCTTCCAACGATTAGCGCAATTGGGCGGAATTTCTTTCATTTTCATGGTGTATCACTGATGTCTTCACATAAAACCTTAGCTATTGCCCTGTGCCTGGCCATGACCGGTTGTGCACAGCACTCCCAGAAAGGTGCGGCCGACAGTGGCATCGACTGGTGGCCCTTTGGCTCGGACAAGGTTGCCAACCAGGAAGTGAAGGAAGTGGTTGTCGAGAAAGTCGCCAAAGCCGATGCCAAGTCCGAGAGCAGCAGCCGCTGGTGGTGGCCGTTCGCTGACAGCGACAAGGCCAAGGTTGCGGCCGTGCCGAAGATCGACCACAAGGCCACCCAGGCCTGGCTGGACAGCTACGAACCGCGCCTGCGTGAAGCCATCAAGGACAGCAAGTTCGAACTTGAGCGCCGTGAAGACGTGCTGATCGTTACCGTACCGGTAGACAGCTCCTACAACCCGGATCGTCCGGCCATGCTTCTGCCGGTCACCCTCGGCCCCATCACCCGTGTGGCCAAAGCGATCGAAACCGATAAACAGACCGCCGTACTGGTGCTCGGCCACGCCGACACCAGCGGTGCCGCCGCCGGCAATCAGAAGCTCAGCCAGGAGCGCGCCCAGTCGGTAGCAGCGATCTTCCGCCTCAGTGGTCTGGAGCGTGATCGCCTGATGTTGCGCGGCATGGGTTCGGAAATGCCGCGTGCGGCCAACGACAGTCTGCAGGGCCGCGCCCTGAACCGTCGGGTAGAACTGGTGCTGACCCCGCAAAACACCATGGTCGCGTTGCTGGCCAAGTACAAGCAGCCGACGCCGAGCCCGGCCGAGCTGGTCGCGGTGCAGGATGCCAAGGCTCCGGTCAAGGCCGCGGTAAAGCCTGACGCCAAGGCTCCGGTGAAGAAGGCCAGCAGCAGCAAAAAAGCCGCCCCGGCCAAAGCCACGACCGCCAAGAAGAAAGCCCCTGCAGCCAAACCCGCAGCCAAGAAGCCTGCGCCTGCTGCCAAGAAAGTGGCCGCCAACACCAGCCCTGCGAAGACCAACTGATCGTCAAGGAACGCAGCAATGACCAAGACCCTGGCCGATATGCGCCGCGATTACACCCGTGATGGCCTGGCGGAAGCTCAGGCCCCGGACCAGCCTTTCGCATTGTTTCGCCAATGGTTCGACGACGCGGTGAAGACTGAGCAGCCACCGGTGGAAGCCAACGCCATGACGTTGGCAACGGTAGACGCCGATGGCCGTCCGCATTGCCGGATCCTGTTGCTCAAGGGCCTGGATGACCAGGGTTTTACCTTCTTCACCAACTACGACAGCGCCAAGGGTCAGCAACTGCAGGCCAATCCGTTTGCGGCCATGACGTTCTTCTGGCCGGCCCTGGAGCGTCAGGTGCGGATCGAAGGCAAGGTGGTCAAGGTCACGCCGCAAGAGTCGGACGAGTATTACCAGGTGCGCCCGATGGGTAGTCGCCTGGGCGCTTGGGCCTCACCGCAGAGCCAGGTGATTGCTGATCGCGCCGAGCTGGAAGGGTTGGTCAAGGCCACCGAACAGCGTTTCAGCGATACCCAGCCGCATTGCCCCGAGCACTGGGGGGGGTATCGTTTGCTGCCAGAGCGTATCGAGTTCTGGCAGGGCCGTGCCAGCCGCCTGCACGACCGTCTCAACTACCGCCTGCAACAAGGCAACTGGCTGCGCGAGCGTCTGGCGCCCTAATCGGCCCGGTAAGCGGCGGCCTCGCGTTCCAGCCAGGTCGCCAGCTCGGCGCGTTTGATCTTCTGTGCCTTGGCATTGTCCAGACATTCAAGCATGTAGGCTTTCTTGCCTGCGTCCGTACCGGCCATTGACAGCGCCAGGTCGCGGTCCATCCAGCGGCGGATGCGCACATACAACCACCAGTGAAAATACAGGCCAGCCAGAGTCGTGATGACGACGATGAAGTAATCCATGTCTATCCTTGCGCTAAAGGTTTTCAGGCTGCATCGGTGACACAGGCTGTATGGAAGCTGAATGGAATCAATTTTACCCCGCATCGGTCGTGACAGTCGTCAATGCGCGGAGTCTAATGAACACCTGTCTTATGGAGGTCATCCTATGCGTAAATCTGTTTTGCTGGTTGCCAGCTTCACTACCCTGTCGCTGCTGCTCGGCGGTTGTGCCTCGAGCCTGACCGGCGACACCTACACGCGCGATGAAGCTCGCCGTGTGCAAACCGTGCGCATGGGGACCATCGAAGCACTGCGGCCGGTGAAAATCGAAGGTACCAAAACGCCTATCGGTGGTGGTGCTGGCGCCGTTGTCGGTGGTGTAGCGGGTAGTGCCATCGGCGGTGGTCGCGGCAGCATCGTTGCCGCGGTGATTGGTGCCGTGGCCGGTGGCCTAGCAGGCTCTGCCGCTGAAGAAGGCCTGACCCGCACCCAGGGCGTTGAGATTACCGTGCGTGAAGACGACGGCAGCATGCGTGCCTATGTACAGGCGGTCCAGGAAAACGAGATTTTCCGCGTTGGCGAGCGTGTCCGGATCATGACCGTAGACGGAACCAGTCGGGTCAGCCACTGATACTTCAGCTGTAAAAAGAAAACCCCGACTCGGCAGTGCCGGTCGGGGTTTTTTATTGCCCGGGCCGGATCAGGCGACGGCTGCCTTGCGGCTCGCCAGTGCGGTGACGCCGTAGCCGATCAGGGCGGCGAGGATCGACCCGGTAAGAATGCCCATGCGGTCCATGCCGGCGTACTCGCTGCTGCCCGGAACAAAGGCCAGCGAGCCAACGAACAGGCTCATGGTAAAGCCGATGCCGCAAAGGATGGCCACCCCCAGCACCTGGCCCCAGTTGGCCCCGCCAGGCAAGGCGGCCAAGCCCAGCTTGACCGCGATCCAGGTAAGGCCGAACACCCCTACGGTCTTGCCCAGCAACAGGCCGATGGCAATACCCATTGGCACGTAGTGGGTGAAGCTTTCCAGGGTTACCCCGGCCAGCGATACCCCGGCGTTGGCGAACGCGAACAGCGGCAGGATGCCGTAAGCCACCCAGGGGTGCAGGGCATGCTCCAGCGTCAGCAGCGGAGAAGGTTCGGCGTTGCGTGTACGCAATGGAATGCACAGCGCGAGGGTGACCCCGGCGAGGGTGGCGTGGACACCGCTTTTGAGTACACAGACCCAGAGGATCAGGCCGATCACCATGTACGGGCCGAGTTTGACCACCCCGAGCCGGTTCATTGCGATCAGCGCCAGCAAGCAGGCGCCGGCCAGCATCAGCGACAGGCTCGACAGTTCACCCGAGTAGAACAGCGCAATGACAATGATTGCGCCCAGGTCATCGATAATTGCCAGGGTCATCAGGAACAACTTGAGCGACACCGGCACGCGTTTGCCCAGCAGCGCCAATACGCCCAGGGCAAAGGCGATGTCGGTGGCCATGGGGATGGCCCAGCCGGCAACAGCGGCCGGGTTGTCCTTGTTCAGGAACCAGTAGATCAGCGCCGGTACCACCATGCCGCCAATGGCGGCAGCACCCGGCAGGACGATCTGCGAAGGCTTGGACAGGTGACCGTCGATTATCTCGCGCTTGACCTCAAGGCCGATCAGCAGGAAGAACAGGGCCATCAGGCCGTCGTTGATCCACAGCAGCAAGGGTTTGGCGATTTTCAGTGCGCCGATCTGGGCGACCACAGGTACATCCAGCAAGCCGTTGTACAGGTATGACAAGGGCGAGTTGTTGATGATCAGGGCCAGGGCGGCAGCAGCAATCAGCAATAGACCGCTGGCCGCTTCCAACTGAAAGAAACGTGTGAAGGTGCTTCGCAGCAAGGGCGCTCTCCATCCTGAGGATTCCGATAGGGGGACACCCTACCTTGTGAGGATATGCATTAAAACAAAAACTATATTCTTTTTTGTTATAAGCTGTGACTAACCTGGCCAAGGCAGCCTAGCAGTTGGGTGGGAATATTTTGCCTTGCTGTATCTGTTGGAGATGTAGGGAGTTTCTTAACATGCTCCCTTATAAATCGAACTTTTTCGGGACTGGACCATGAACGATCACCGCCAGTGGGCACGTGAAGCAATCCGTATCATCGAGGCTGACTTCCAGCGCAGTGCCGACACACACCTGATCCCGCTGCCCTTGCCGGGTTTTCCCGAGGTCGAGCTGTACTTCAAGGACGAATCCAGCCACCCCACCGGCAGCCTCAAGCATCGCCTGGCGCGCTCGCTGTTTCTCTATGCCCTGTGCAATGGCTGGCTACGTCCAGGGGCGCCGGTGATCGAAGCCTCCAGCGGCTCGACGGCAATCTCCGAAGCCTACTTCGCGCGCCTGCTCGGCCTGCCCTTCATCGCCGTGGTGCCCGCCAGTACCTCTCAGGAAAAGATTGCCCAGATCGCGTTCTACGGTGGTCAGAGCCATCTGGTGAATGACCCTACGCAGCTCTACGCAGAATCCGAACGTCTGGCGCGGGAAACCGGCGGTCACTTCATGGACCAGTTCACCTACGCCGAGCGCGCCACTGACTGGCGCGCCAACAACAATATTGCCGAATCGATCTTTACCCAGATGCGTTTCGAGCGGCATCCGGAGCCTGCCTGGCTGATTTCGAGCCCGGGCACTGGCGGCACTACCGCGACCCTTGGGCGCTATGTTCGCTATCGCCAGCATGCCACCCGGGTGCTGTGTGCCGATGCCGAGCGCTCGGTGTTTTTCGACAGCTATACCAGCGGTGACCGCTCGTTGTTGCTCGATTGTGGATCGCGAATCGAGGGTATTGGCCGGCCACGGGTAGAAGCCTCGTTTCTGCCTCAGGTGATCGACGCCATGATCAAAGTGCCCGATGCACTGTCCCTGGCGGCCATGCATTACCTGGCTGAACGCCTGGGGCGTCGGGTGGGCGGTTCCAGCGGTACCAACCTGATCGGTGCGCTGATGGCGGCACGGCAGATGCAAGCGGCGGGGGAGGCGGGATCGATCGTGGCGATTCTGTGTGATGGCGGCGATCGTTATGCGACCACCTATTACGACCAGGACTGGCTGGTAGCGCAGGGGTATCAGCTGCAGGGCTTGATCGCGGCAGTGACAGCCTGTGTGGAACGGGGCGAGGCTTTGCCTGAGACGGTACTGCGCGCGGGGATTTGAAGCGTATCGCGGGGCAAGCCCGCTCCCACATGTGGGAGCGGGTTTGCCCCGCGATTGCTCGATCAGCCTTCCAGGCCCAGCATACTGCGAGCCACCGCCTCGGCTATGCGAATCCCGTCGACACCCGCCGACAGAATGCCACCGGCATAACCTGCACCTTCACCCGCCGGGAACAGGCCCTTGAGGTTCAGGCTCTGCATGCTGGCATCACGGGTGATGCGCAGCGGCGATGAGGTACGGGTTTCGATACCGGTCAACACCGCGTCATGCAGGTTGTAGCCCTTGATCTGCCGATCGAAGGCCGGCAAGGCTTCACGGATGGCTTCGATGGCGAAGTCAGGCAGGCTCGGGGCCAGGTCGCCAAGATTGACGCCGGGCTTGTACGACGGCTCGACACTGCCCAGGGCGGTGGATGGCCTGCCGGCGACAAAGTCACCGACCAGTTGGGCCGGCGCCTGGTAATTGCTGCCGCCGAGTACATAGGCATGGGCTTCAAGCTGTTCCTGCAACTCGATACCTGCCAGCGGACCGCCCGGATAATCCTGCTCCGGGGTGATGCCGACGACGATGCCGGAGTTGGCATTGCGCTCGTTGCGCGAGTACTGGCTCATGCCATTGGTGACCACCCGGCCCGGCTCGCTGGTGGCCGCAACCACGGTGCCGCCCGGGCACATGCAGAAGCTGTAGACCGAACGGCCGTTCTTGGCGTGGTGCACCAGTTTGTAATCCGCCGCGCCCAGTTTCGGGTGCCCGGCGTATTTGCCCAGGCGAGCCTGGTCAATCAGCGATTGCGGGTGTTCGATGCGGAAACCGATGGAGAACGGTTTGGCTTCCATGAACACGCCACGCGCATGCAGCATGCGGAAGGTGTCACGGGCGCTGTGGCCCAGGGCCAGGACCACGTGACGCGAGTGCAGTTGTTCACCGCTCTGCAGCACCACGCCGTTGAGCTGGCCATCGTCCATCAGCAGGTCGGTGACTTTCTCTTCGAAGCGCACTTCGCCGCCCAGCGCCTGGATCTCGTGGCGCATGTTCTCGACCATGCCGGTCAGGCGGAAGGTGCCGATGTGCGGCTTGTTGACGTAGAGGATCTCCCCCGGCGCGCCGGCTTTGACGAATTCGTGCAACACCTTGCGGCCGTGGTGCTGCGGGTCCTTGATCTGGCTGTAGAGCTTGCCGTCGGAGAAGGTCCCGGCGCCACCTTCACCGAACTGTACGTTCGACTCGGGGTTGAGCACGCTTTTGCGCCACAGGCCCCAGGTGTCTTTGGTGCGCTGACGCACTTCCTTGCCGCGCTCGAGGATGATCGGCTTGAAGCCCATCTGCGCCAGCAGCAGGCCGGCGAAAATCCCGCACGGACCGAAGCCGACCACGATGGGGCGCTCTTGCAGGTCGGCAGGGGCCTGGCCGACCACTTTGTAGCTGACGTCCGGCGCGACATTGACGTTATGGTCGTCGGCGAACTTGTGTAGCAGCTCGGCTTCGTTGCTGGCCGTCAGGTCGATGGTGTAGATGAACAGCATTTCGCTGTTCTTCTTGCGCGCATCATAGCTGCGCTTGAACAAGGTGAAGTCCAGCAACTGGTCGTCGCTGATTCCCAGGCGTTGCACGATGGCCTCGCGCAGGGCTTCATCAGGATGATCCAGCGGCAGCTTCAGTTCGGTGATTCGTAACATGGCAGGGTCCAGTATCCCGGCCATGAACGGCCGGCGGCTTTACACAAACCGCCAAGTATAAGCTGTTCGCCGCCTTTGCAGGCAGGATTAACGCGGGCGCCGATGATCAGTCGTTACGTGAGCCGCCGTAGTAGGCGCAACCGCGCAGGGTCTGGCCGTTCACCCGCAGCTCGGCGCTCAGGTGGCTGACTGCACCACTCATGGTGTCGACGCAGCGTTGCGGAGCGACCCAGAGATCGACACGCTGACCGTTGGCTTCGGTGCTGAGACTGAAGCGTCCATCAGGCAATTGTTCTTCCAGGAACGGCACGGCCAGTTCCGGCACGCCCGGGCGAGTCAGGACCATGCCCTTACCGCTGGCTTTGAGGTCCCAGTCCGGCTCGTTGCCGTGTGCACGCACGGTCAGGCGCTTGAAGTTGGGATCACTGCAGGCGCTGCTGGAGTTCTCGATCCGATACAGGCGCTGGACATTCAATTGTCCGTCGTTGCCGGCATTCTGGCCTGCGGAAAGGTTACCGCTGATGTCCGCGAACAGCGTGCCCGGTTCGCCGGCCAGGGCAGCGGCTTCCTGCAACACACCGGTGTTGCCGCTATCGAAGACGGCAAAGTGGCGACTTTCTGTACATGGCTTGAACAACAGCTGGCCGCCCTTGGCAGTCAATTCGCCCTGCATCCGGGTCATGCCTGCGGTAGAGGCTGCCTGCGGTTTTTCCGCCAGCATCTGGCAGCCGGCGAACAGCGGCAACAGGGCGACAAGCAACAACGAAGGGGCGGCACGCATCAAGCAAACTCCAGGGTCTCTACCGAAAGGTGCCGCCACGTTACGCAGGCTGGACGCTGATCACAAGGCCTCAGCCGACATGATAGGTCTGGCCGGTTTGCAGGCCCTCGACGCTCTTGGCATAGGCCAGCGCCACATCCGTCGCCGGTACCGGTTTGAATCCGCGGAAATACGGGGCGTAGGCCGGCATGGCTTCGACCAGTACGTTGGGGCTGATCGAGTTGACCCGCAGGCCACGGGGTAACTCGATGGCTGCCGCTTTGACGAAGGCATCAATGGCGCCGTTGACCAGGCTGGCCGACGCACCGGTACGGATCGGGTCGTGGCTGGTGATGCCGGTGGTGAAGGTGAACGAGCCACCGTCGTTGATGAACTCGCGGCCGATCAGCAGCAGGTTGACCTGGCCCATGAGCTTGTCGTTCAGGCCCAGGGCAAAGTGCTCTGCAGTCATCTCGTCCAGCGGCGCGAAGGTGACATTACCGGCTGCGCAGACCAGGGCATCGAAACGCCCGGTTTGTTCGAACAGGCGGCGAATCGAAGCGCTGTCGCTGATATCTACCTGATAGTCGCCGCTGCTGCGGCCGATGCGCAGCACTTCATGACGTTGTTCCAGCTCTTTGGCCACCGCCGAACCGATGGTGCCGTTGGCGCCGATCAACAGGATTTTCATTGAACCGTTCCTCGCAGTTTTTTGGGGACAAGGCTCAAGTCTAGTGTGGATTTTTTTGCGGATAAGCGTGCTAATAGGCAACCTTTGGTTTTCATCTGGAAACAATCAATGAGCGACCTGGATGATCTGGCGGCCTTCGCCGTGTTGATGGATGCCGGTAGCTTCACCCAGGCCGCGCAACAACTGGGGTGGAGCAAGGGGCAGTTGTCCAAGCGCATCAGTGCTTTGGAGGCCAGTCATTCGGTAAAGCTGCTGCACCGCACCACGCGGCGTCTGAGTTTGACTGCAGCGGGTGCCATGTTACTGCCCCAGGCCCAGGCATTGGTGCGGCAAATGGAGGGCGCGCGTCAGACTTTGGCCATGCTCAAGGACGAACTGGCTGGCCCGGTGCGCATCACGGTACCGGTGTCGCTGGGCGAGACCTTCTTCGAAGGCTTGCTGCTGGAGTTCGCCGTCGAATATCCGGATCTGCAGGTGGAGCTGGAGCTGAACAATGGTTACCGGGATCTGTTGGCGGAGGGCTTCGATCTGGCGATTCGCACCGAGGTCCAGGACGATGCACGCTTGGTTGCGCGCCCGCTGTTGGCCATGCAGGAACTGACCTGCGCCAGCCCAGCCTATCTGCAGCGTCAGGGCGAACCGCACATGCCGGCGGAATTGAGCGCTCATCGCTGTTTGCTCAACAGCCACTACAGTGGGCGCGAAGAATGGTTGTATCACCACCAGCATGAGCTGCTGCGGGTGCAGGTCGCCGGCAGCTTTGCCAGCAATCACTACAGCCTGCTGAAGAAAGCTGCATTGCTCGGCGCCGGCATCGCCAGGCTGCCTTCCTACATGGTGCATGCGGAGCTTGCCGATGGCCGCTTGCAGTGGCTGCTGCGTGACTACCAGACCCGCAGTGTGCCTCTGTTTCTGGTGCATCCGTATCAGGGCCGGATGCCCAGAAGAGTCCAGGTACTGGCCGACTATCTGCTGCGCTGGTTCAAGCGCAGCAGCCAGGCGTTGCAGACGCTGTAGGGATTACATCTTGTTGTCGTGCTTTTCACCTTTCATCATTTTGTCGTCTTTGCCCATCATGTTTTTGTCCATCTTGTCTTTGCTCATGTCCATCTTGTCGTCGGCCATGTGCTTATCCATTTTCATGTCCTTTTCCATGCTGGCTTCCTTGTCCATTTTCATGTCTTGGGCGGCATGCACGGCTGGCAGGAAGGCCAGGCTCGAACCGAGGCTGAGGATGAGGGCGGCGGCGCTGATGGTTTTGTTCATGGTGGGACTCCAGTAGGTTAGAAGGGCGAGTGCCACTGGCTGTGGCTCACCTGCAGCACTAGAGTCCGCTGCCCGGGAGGCGTTACAGCGGGCAAGAAAAAAGGCCCGTAGGCCTTTTTTCGATTGCGCTGCAGAAGGTCAACCGCCCAGGTAGGCGTCGCGGACCTTGGGATCGGTCAGCAGTGCTTCCCCGGTGCCCTGCATCACCACCCGGCCGTTTTCCAGCACATAGGCACGGTCGGCGACTTTCAGGGCCTGGTTGGCGTTCTGCTCGACCAGAAACACCGTCACGCCATCACGCCGCAGTTGCTCGATGATGTCGAAGATCTGCTGAATGATGATCGGTGCCAGGCCCAGCGACGGCTCGTCCAGCAACAGTAGCTTGGGCTTGCTCATCAGCGCCCGGCCAATCGCGAGCATTTGCTGCTCGCCACCGGACATGGTGCCGCCACGCTGGCTAAAGCGCTCTTTCAAGCGTGGGAACAGTTGCAGGACTTTGTCCATCTGCTCCTGATAGTCGCCCTTGTTGGTGAAGAAGCCGCCCATGGCCAGGTTCTCTTCCACGGTCAGGCGGGCGAATACCCGGCGACCTTCAGGAACCACGGCAATGCTCTTGCGCATGATGTGCGAGGAGGGCTGGCCGACCAGCTCTTCACCCAGGTACTTGATGCTGCCGCTATGAGCCTGGGGCGAACCGCACAGGGTCATCAGCAGGGTCGACTTGCCGGCGCCGTTGGCGCCGATCAGGGTGACGATCTCGCCCTGGCGGATCTCGACGTTGACGCTGTGCAGCGCCTGGATCTTGCCGTAGAACGTGGAAACGTTTTCGAACTGCAGCATTTACGCTTCCCCCAGGTAAGCTTTGATCACATCAGGGTTGTCGCGGATCTGCTCCGGCGTACCGTCGGCCAGGGGAGTGCCCTGGTTGATCACGACGATATGGTCGGAGATGCTCATGACCAGCTTCATGTCGTGCTCGATCAGCAGCACCGTGACGTTGTGCTCTTCGCGCAACAGGCTGATCAGCGCCTTGAGGTCTTCGGTCTCTTTCGGGTTCAGGCCGGCCGCCGGTTCGTCGAGCATGATGATCCGTGGACGGGTCATCATGCAGCGGGCGATTTCCAGGCGACGTTGCTGGCCGTAGGCAAGCGTGCCGGCGGGACGGTTGGCGAACTCGAGCAGGTTGACCTTCTCCAGCCAGTACCGTGCGTACTCTTTCGCTTCGTGTTCACTGCGGCGGAAGGACGGGGTCTTGAGCAGGCCGGCGAGGAAGTTGGTATTCAGGTGCCGGTGCTGGGCGATCAGCAGGTTTTCCAGCGCGGTCATTTCCTTGAACAGGCGCACGTTCTGGAAGGTCCGCACCACGCCCTTGCGGGCGATCTCGTGACCAGCCAGGCCCTGGATCGGTTGACCATCGAGCAAGATAGTGCCGTCACTGGGCTTGTAGAAGCCGGTCAGGCAGTTGAACACCGTGGTCTTGCCGGCACCGTTGGGGCCGATCAACGCCACAACCTGTTTTTCCTTGACGGTCAGGGCCACGCCGTTGACCGCCAACAAGCCGCCGAAGCGCATGCTCAGGCCGCTGACTTGCAGAATTTCGCGGCTCATCGACGCAGCTCCATATGAGGACGTTGCATAGGCAGCAGGCCTTGCGGACGCCAGATCATCATCAACACCATCAGCGCACCGAACATCAACATGCGGTATTCGCTGAATTCGCGCATCAGTTCAGGCAGCAGGATCATCACGATGGCCGCGAGAATCACGCCCAGCTGCGAACCCATACCGCCCAGTACCACGATGGCGAGGATGATGGCCGATTCGATGAAGGTGAACGACTCCGGCGTTACCAAGCCCTGGCGTGCGGCGAAGAAGCTACCGGCGAAACCGGCGAAGCAGGCACCGAGGGTGAAGGCCGACAGCTTGATCACCGTCGGGTTCAGGCCCAGGGCTCGGCAGGCGATCTCGTCTTCACGCAGCGCTTCCCAGGCACGCCCGATCGGCATGCGCAGCAGACGGTTGATCACGAACAGCGCCAGCAGGGCCAGCAGCAGGGCGACCAGGTAGAGGAAAATCACCTTGTTGATCGAGTTGTACTGCAGACCGAAGAACTCGTGGAAGGTCTGCAGACCTTCAGCAGCCTTGCGTTCGAAGGTCAGGCCGAAGAAGGTTGGTTTCTCGATGTTGCTGATCCCGTTCGGACCGCCGGTGAGCCCGGTGAGGTTGCGCAGGAACAGACGGATGATCTCCCCGAAGCCCAGGGTCACGATGGCCAGATAGTCACCGCGCAGACGCAATACCGGGAAGCCGAGCAGGAAGCCGAAGGTCGCCGCCATCAGCCCGGCAAGCGGCAGGCAGATCCAGAAGCTCAGGCCGAAGTAGTGCGATAGCAGGGCATAGGTGTAGGCGCCGACGGCGTAGAAGCCGACATAACCCAGGTCGAGCAGACCGGCCAGACCGACCACGATGTTCAGGCCAAGCCCGAGCAGTACGTAGATCAGGATCAGGGTGGCGATATCGACTGCGCCGCGCGAACCGAAGAACGGCCAGACCAGGGCAACCGCGATCAGGCCCATGATCACCCAGCGCTGGGTCTTGGGCAGGGTCAGGAAGTTGCTCATGGCCGGCGAGATCAGCTTGCGGTCCGAGCGGCGGCGGGTGAGCGCACCCCATTGCTTGTCGAACAGTACGCGCAGGAACATCAGCACCGAACACAGGGCGATGATCCACAGGGTCATGGCCCCTTGGCTATGGACGATCAGGCGGATGCCATCGATGCTGAGTTTCAGGCCCAGCACCGGGAAAGCCACGGCCCAGACCAGCAAGGCGCTGAAGAACGCCTGTTTGAGATTTCTGTTCATACTTTTTCAACCTCCGGACGGCCGAGGATGCCGGTCGGACGGAACAACAGCACCAGAACCAAAAGACCGAAGGCCACCACGTCCTTGTACTGGTCGCCGAAGATGTCGGCGCCAAAGGCTTCAGCCACCCCCAGCACCAGCCCGCCGAGCATCGCGCCCGGAATACTGCCGATGCCGCCCAGCACCGCCGCGGTGAAGGCTTTCAGCCCTACCAGGAATCCGGCGTTGGGGTTGATCACGCCGTACTGCATGCTCAGCAGTACCGCCGCCACAGCCGCCAGGGCGGCACCGATGACGAAGGTCAGGGCGATGATGTTGTTGGTGTTGATACCCAGCAGGTTGGCCATCTTGATGTCTTCGGCGCAGGCGCGGCAGGCGCGGCCCAGGCGGGAACGGGAGATGAATAGGGTCAAACCGGTCATGGCCACTAGCGTGACGACGAAAACCAGGATCTGCATGTAAGAGATCAGCACTTCCTCTGCGCCGCCTGGGCCGAAGGAGATACTCCCCGGGATCAGGTTGGGGATGGACTTGTCCTTGGAGTCCTGGGATAGCAATACGGTGTTCTGCAGGAAAATCGACATACCGATGGCAGAAATCAGCGGGATCAACCGGTTGCTGTTACGCAAGGGGCGGTAGGCGACCCGTTCGATACTGTAGCCATAGGCACTGGTTACGAAGATCGTGGCGACGAAGGCGACGGTCATCAATATCGGCAGTGAATCGATGCCCATCATGGCCAGCCCGGCAAGGGCAATGAAGGCCACGTAGGAACCGATCATGTAAACCTCGCCATGGGCGAAGTTGATCATTCCAATGATGCCGTAAACCATTGTGTAGCCAATGGCTATCAAGGCATAGGTGCTGCCAATGGTCAGACCATTAACCAGCTGTTGGAAGAAGTGATAGATCTCAGGCATTACAGCGCTCCTAAAAACCTGATACGCATTTCACTGGTGGGGCTGCCCCCGGCCTGGTCTTGTGGTCTTGAGCCACTTCGACACCGGCAACTGCCAGCGAACCGCTGGTGACGGTTTTAAGATTTTCAGGTGAACCTGCTCCCGGATCGCGGGAATCAGGCCCATGAACCTCGTAAAACAAAGCCCACTGCTCGCACAGTGGGCTTGTAGTCATGTAGTCAGACGGGATTACTGAGGGGAAACTTCGGTTTTAGGTTTGCCGAAATGCCATTCGTAGACCACGAATTTGAAGTCTTTCAGGTCGCCCTTGTCGTCGTACGACAGGTCGCCGGTCGGGGTCTTGAAGGTACCGGCGTGAATGGCAGCAGCCACTTTGTCGGTGTCTTCGGATTTGGCAGACTTGATGCCCTCGGCGATCAGCTGGACAGCGGAGTAGGCCGGGAACACGAACGGGCCGCTCGGGTCCTTGCCATCGGCCTTGATGGCGTCAACGATTGCCTTGTTCGCAGGATCGGCGTCGAACGACTTCGGCAGGGTTACCAGCAGGCCTTCGGAGGCGTTCTGGGCGATTTGCGAGATGGAGTCGTTACCGACACCTTCTGGGCCCATGAACTTGGCTTTCAGGCCTTTTTCCTGGGCTTGGCGCAGGATCAGGCCCAGCTCTGGGTGGTAGCCGCCGTAGTAGACGAAGTCGACGTTGGCTTGCTTGAGCTTCTGGATGATCGAGGAGAAGTCCTTGTCGCCAGCGTTCAGGCCTTCGAACACGGCAACCTTGGTGCCTTTACCTTCCAGGGTGGTCTTGACCGCAGTGGCGATGCCTTCGCCGTATTGCTGTTTGTCGTGCAGAACAGCAACGACCTTCGGCTTGACGTGGTCGGCGATGTAGTTGCCGGCAGCTGGGCCTTGAGCGCTGTCCAGGCCGATGGTGCGGAAGATCAGCTTGTAAC